>Ga0208324_1000836_pt1 | contig 12706 bp, 7 predicted proteins | sample Sb_taG_2_FD_187707 | JGI IMG/M metagenome (GOLD analysis project Ga0208324, IMG submission 187707) | Peat soil microbial communities from Weissenstadt, Germany - Sb_50d_5_LS metaG (SPAdes) (version 2) | ecosystem: Environmental > Terrestrial > Soil > Wetlands > Peat | place: Germany: Weissenstadt... | reverse complement strand
CGGTGACGAATACCAGGAACATCCAGGCTTGTGGTTCAACTCGCCAGAGCATCTGCACCAGCCAGATGTAAATCCAGACAAGTATCCCATACATCAAAGCAGTAAAGATGCTGACATACCGGACGGGAACAGTACCGCCAATGAAAAATGGGATGATTCCCAAGAATTGGAGCGCATGTATGGCTGCCAGGACTGCCGCGACAGCAGCCAGAATAGCGAGGATTGTAACACCAAATGGGCGTTCTCTCATGTGTTGTTTCCTTTCAACGTGAAAAGTATACGATGACAGTATCAATGTGAGCAACTCTTTCAACTGACCAACATGGCCAGTATCGTTAAAGACGGTAACAAGAAGCTGCAACACTGTGCTCAGTTTATATGCATGAGCCTTAAAATGCAACATATAAACATACTATTTTTGATTCATCTAATGAAATTCAAGGAATGTAGTGTATTTACACTATGATATCAATTTGTGGTGATTGACTAATTTTTTCGGAATATATCCTCTTGAGCCTTCTTGCTCTGATTGCGCACAAAACAGTACATTTTGAGGTTGTGTTTTTGCGTCAGGATAAGTATGTTAAAATAAGGTGATTTTTTGCATGATGTGATTATGATTTATTGCTGCACACTTTCAGCAAAAGCATACGGCCAAAGTTTCGTCATAATGAGGTTTGGATATCGTTAGGAGTAGGAACATATGTCAAATCAGTTCAGGAAACCCATGATCTCTCATACAGATCCTTCCATCAAGGATACAGCGGACGAGCAGGCGAAAGTGCCAATCTCGACGAGCGGCGAACCAGAGACACCGCTTAAGACCAGTTATTACCTATTGTTGCTCTACGCGGCCCTGTTCGGCTCCTTCTTCGCGCTACTCACAGCCGGGTACATCACGCTTTACAACTGGGGCGTCAAGTTCTTTCAACAGCCAAGCACAAGCAGCTCCTTCAAAATAGGTGGTATTTCATTCTGGCCGCTGATCTTGCTGACCATAGCCGGAGTGCTGCTTGGTATCGCGATCAAGTTCTTTGGACAGCACGCGGGATTGGGAGTGGCCCAGGGCCAATATGCTAAGACGGGTCGCATTATCCCCCGCTATGTTCCGAGCATCTTGCTTGAAGCATTTATAGCACTGTGGAGTGGCGCTGCAGTCGGTCCCGAAGGTCCGCTCGTGTTTCTGAGCGGCGGGGTTGGAACCTTCATAGCTAATCGACTCAGGATCGAGAAAGACGACGCCCCCTTGCTCGTCTATAGTGCTATCGCCGGGGCTTTCGGCGGGTTCTTCGGGTCTCCGGTCGTTGGGGCGATCGGCGCTTATGAGTATATGTTCATCAAAGAATTGGATTTCTATCGCCACGTGATTCCCGGACTTGTCGCTGCTGCCTTTGGTTATAGCGTCTATTTCGCACTCTTGCACACGCAGTTTTTAGGCATCTTCAGCTTCCCGAACTATGCCTCTCCCCACCTCTATGACCTGGGCTCGGCGGTGTTGGTTGGGATCATCGCCGGGGTCATCGGGATCCTGTTTAAAGTGGTCTTCGGCGTGATACACATCGTATTCACACCACTCAAAAAACGTCCGGTTGTCCTTGCCATCGTGGGCGGCGTGGTCATCGGCTTAATCGGCTCATTCCTGCCGCTCACGCTCTACTCCGGCCAGACTCAGGTGACACAAATCCTCCATAATGCGGAGGCCAACCCGGCTGCCTACACCGTGGGCTTTCTGCTGCTGTTGGTAGTCGTCAAAGCCTTACTCACTAGCACGTCGTTTGCCACTGGCTTCGATGGTGGTCCTGTCTTCCCGTTACTCTTCATCGGTGGCACACTGGGCCTGGCGATTTCTCAGGTCTTGACGTTCATTCCACAGGGTGTGGCCGTGACAGCGGCTATGGCGGGTGTCGCATGTGCTGGCTTCCCCATTCCTTTGACGATTGCCCTTCTACTCGGGCTGCTGGGGGGGCAACTTGACCTGTTGCCAGTGATAGTTATCGGGGCTGTGACGGGCTTCCTGGTATCGAAGGCGCTCACACCTCTGCTTCCTAAACGAAATGCTGCACAGTCGACTGATAGTGATGAAGCAAAAGTACCTGCGGCGCCAACTGCTACTGGTACAGGTGAAGCCAGCTCGACCTGATCTCCTTCATTGGTTGTCACCCTGAGCCGCAGCGAAGGGTCTGTCGCATTTGGCGTCGAGATGCTTCGCTGCGCTCAGAAAGACAGTGCTATCCTACTGATGAACCATCTTAGGTCGTAGACTAGCTTTCGGCGCTTATTCTGGATCAGTGGCTTCGGCTGAAGCCATTGCCTGTTGATCCTCCTGGGTAACCGGCTGCAAAATAGCTGCGATATTGAGACCTCTTTGTAAGGCACTTGTAAATTGTTGTGATACAATTGTGATGTGCCAGGTGCAATCTTTCCAATGAGGATTGCATGTTATTACTCCCTCACAATGCTGGAAATTAACAGTTTCTAAGTAAACAGGATTCTATTCATGCAGCAAAGAATGCCGACTGTGAAAGGTGGGCGATTATACCAATCTGAGACAGATGGTGATCCAATTCTCGTTGGAACTCCTGCGTGGTACGATTGGCTAGAACATCATACTGCTTTTACTTTTGTCGATAGTGTTGGCACCTTTCATGCTCGTAAGCAAGGAAATGGTGTCGATGATTTAAAATGGAAAGCGTATTGCACGCTTTCAGGTAAACTCTACTGTGTTCATCTGGGGCAGTCTGACGCACTCGTACTCGGGAGGATGCTGGTCGCTGCCAGGATGCTTGCAGGCGAGCCTTCTCAGATAGAGTCGGTTAAGGTGTTCCCAGCAGAATCTGTTGTTAGCATGCACTCTATACCCAGGACCGCTGGCAATCTCGGTTCTCCTGGTTCCTTGATGCGCACAAAACTTTATCCTCCGCGCAGACTAAGCGATCTGATCTCACGTGCCCACCTCATCAAGCATTTGGACGATGGATTGAGTGGTATCGTCACACTGTTGTCTGCTCCTGCTGGCTTTGGAAAGACAACACTGTTGACCCAGTGGTTGCAGACGATTGATCGCCAGGCAGCCTGGCTCTCCCTCGATGAGAACGACAACGAACTGCGCACTTTCGTACACTCGCTCACTACCTCCCTGCAAACCATCTTTCCCGATGCGTTCCAGGCCTCTGCCAGCCTGCTCATGGCACCTCGGATCCCACCACCTGCTCAAATCGCTACCTTGCTCATCAATGATCTGGCTGATCTTCCTGAAGACGTTGTGTTGGTTCTGGATAATTATCAGCTCATTAGTGCGAGTGAGGTGCATACGTTGCTCGAACAGCTGATCGGATATCTCCCTCCCCAATTACACCTGGTGCTATCTACGAGATCTGATCCGCCGCTGCCACTTGCCAGATGGCGTGCCAGGGGACATTTGAATGAACTGCGTCACATCGACTTGCGTTTTACACTCGAGGAGACGGAAGCCTTTCTCGCGGGTATATTGGGCAACGAGGCTACTCGCGAAATCGCTTTTGTGCTTGAAGAACTGACAGAGGGCTGGATTGCGATTTTGCGCCTGGCTGCTCTCTCGCTACGTAACACCTTTGACCGTACGGCGTTCATAGAACGTCTTCGTCACTATCCTGATCACTCGATAAGCAGTTACCTGGTGGAAGAAATTCTTAGTCAGCAAGTTCCAATCGTTCAGAATTTTCTCATGCAGATCTCTATTCTGGAGCAGATCAATGTGGAGTTGTGTTCAGCGACTCTTGGTAGCGATTTCTCGTACGAACAAATACAAGCTACCCTGAATTGGTTGGAGCGCACGAATATAGTCATCATCCTCGATGATCGCCAGGTGTGGTATCGCTTTCATCACCTGTTCCAGCAGTTGTTACAGGAGCAATTGCGGGAACGCATGCATAAAGATGAAATTGCAATACTCTACCAGCGAGCAAGCGCGTGGTATGAAGAGCAGGGGCTAAACGAGGAGGCAATCAGGTATGCGCTGGCTGGCGGAGATGAGTCGAGCGCGAAGCATCTTGTGGAAGCACAATTAGTATGGGCATTCGAACATGAGCAGTGGGTGCAATTGGAACGCTGGCTTGGTCCTTTACCAGAGGAACTCATCCAGGGCAGTCCAGGCTTGCTTGTTGCGAGAGCGTGGATTTTACAGGCGCATGGGCAGCTCATAGGCCTTCCACAATTATTAACTACCGCTGAGCAGCTTTTATGTGCAGACGGCAATAGTGCAAATAATGCGGACGATCGGCAGTCCAGGATTCTACATGCAATGATTGCAAACACCTGGAGTTACGTCCATTACTTTACAGGGAAAGTACAGGAAAGTCTGGAGAGTGCCCGTTCGGCACTGGAATGGATCCCGCCGGGTGAAGAATATCTGGCAAGCTTCGCCCAACAGTATCTCGCCTGGTCAAGTCAGGCTTCTGGACAGGAACTCGTTGCAATTGTTGAACTACAAAAAGCCCTGCATGAACAATCGGCGCATCCAAACAGCATTGCACGACTGCTCCTAGCTCAGGCACTCATCTATCTAGCGGCAGGCAAACTCTCTCAATTAGAACACACTGCTCGCCATTTGTTGCACATCGCCCAGGAGGCCGGTCTTGCGACGAGCCAATATTGGGCTCACTGGTATCTAGGTGTGGTGCATTACGAACGGAACAATCTGGATGCAGCGGTATTTCATTTCTCGGTCGTGATCGCCAACCAGCACCATGCACATTTTTGGGCGATGCAGGACGCTTTGTGTGGATTAGCCTTAGCGTATCAAGCACAGGGGTCAGGCATCAAGGCGCAAAAGATTGCTCGTGCTCTGATCGAATTAGTGCAGGAAGAACACAATATGCGCCACCTCATGACGGCCTATGCTTTCTGTGGACGGTTGGCGCTCCTACAGAATGATGTGGAGACAGCAGAGCAGTGGCTCGAGATGGCGGGGGATCAGGTATTGCTGGTGGGTCCGATGGCATCATTTGAGGTTCCGGCCATAACAAAAGCACGCTTGCTGCTTGCCAAAGGCGATGATATGAGCATTGAACAAGGCCATGCTCAACTTAAGGACCTTTTACAGCACTTCCAGGTCACTCACAACACGCGCAAGACGATCAAAGTGTTGGCTCTGCAAGCCTGGGCATATGATCTGCAAGAACGTGCGACCGAAGCACTAGATGTGTTGGAAAGCGCACTCGTTCTGGCTCGTCCCGGAGGGTTCATTCGCACGTTTGCCGATTTTCCTGCGTTGGTCAAAGTGCTTCACGAACTACGCAAGCGTAGAAAAGCGCGTCACGAAGTCGATGGAAAGCTTGACATATATCTGCAAGGCATCCTGGCAGCGATGGGTCCGATGACTGCACCATCCATGTCAATGAAAGATCTGCTGCAGCAAGAAGGCATTGAATCTTTGACCGATCGTGAACTGCAAATCCTGGCCTTGCTCGACAAGAACCTCACGAATAAAGAGATTGCGCGCGAACTAGTCGTCACGCCTGGAACCGTCAAGGTGCATACGAACAATGTTTATCGCAAGCTCAATGTGAATAATCGGCGCGCTGCCGTCACCCTCGCTAAAGCGCTCGGCCTCCTGGCAGAAGACCCGAATTCAAAAATTCGTCTTCCTTAAATTTGTAAATTGTTGTGATACAATTGTAAAGTGCCAGATGAACTCTTACCAAAGATGATTAATTGTTCTGCCTCCTTCAGTAAAAAGCTGAAGGAGTTGCTTAGCATGTCTTTCACTCAGCACTCATGACAATTAGCGTGTGAATTAGATTGGATTCTATGTATGCAGCGCACAAAGCCGACTGTTAAAGGCGGGTGGTTATACCAGTCGGAGTCAAATAGTGATTCAATAGGAGTTGGTACTCCAGAATGGTATGCCTGGCTGGAACACCATGACTCTTTTGCCTTCGATGATCGTACTGGTATCTTTACGGCGCGCAAGAGCATGCTCAAAACCAGAGAGACCTACTGGAAAGCGTACCGAAAGCGTCAGGGCAAGCTCTACCGAATCCACCTTGGGCATTCGAATACGCTGACACTGGAGCGATTGCAAGCCGCTGCAAGGGCATTCTCAGGAAAGCAAATTCCAGTTGAGCCGAATGACGAATCTTTGACGCAGCCAGTTGCTACAAGTCTATCATCGCCCCGAATTGTAATCAATGCCGACAAGTATATGACCCTGATGCAGACAAAACTCTATCCACCACGCAGCCGCAGCGATATGATCTCGCGTACCCACCTGATCAAGCGCTTGAACGTAGGATTGAGTGGTAATGTCACTCTGGTGTGCGCTCCTGCTGGTTTTGGTAAGACAACCTTGCTGACCGAATGGCTACATACCATCGATCGCACTACAGTCTGGCTTTCCCTCGATGAAAGAGACGATGAACTGCGCACCTTCGTACAGTCGCTCGCTGCCTCCCTGCAAAGTATCTTTTCTGATGCATTTCAGGCTACGGCCAGCCTGCTTAATGCACAGAGGATCCTGCCCCCTGATCAAGTAGCGACGATACTCATCAATGATCTGGCCGATCTTCCTGAAGACGTTGTGTTGGTGCTGGATGATTATCACCTCATCCACAATAGCGACATACACACCTTGCTCGACCTGCTGATCGAACATTTGCCTCTCCAACTACACCTGGTGCTGGCCACGCGAACTGATCCGTTGCTACCACTTACGAAGTGGCGTGCCAGGGGAAATCTGAATGAGCTTCGACATGCCGACTTGCGATTTACGCTTGAAGAAACAGAAGCCTTTCTCGCAGGCGTAATTGGAAGTGCTGCGGCACACGAGGCCGCGGGTATACTTCAGGAAAGGACGGAGGGATGGATTGCGGTATTGCGCCTTGCTGCACTCTCGCTGCGTAATACCTCTGACCGTACGGTATTCATAAAACGTCTTGGCCACTATTCCGACCGTTCGGTGAGTAGTTACCTGGTGGAGGAAATACTGAACCAGCAGACTCCAGACGTACAGGCGTTTCTCGAACGGACATCTTTTCTGGATCAGTTCAGTGCCGAGTTGTGTGCTGCAATCCTTGATAATGATGCTTCTCAGAGTCAGATGCAAGCTACCCTGGACTGGTTAGAGCGCTCGAATATCTTTCTTGTCGCACTCGATGATCGCCAGGGTTGGTATCGCTATCATCATCTGTTCCAGCAGTTATTGCATCAGCAATTGCAAGAACGGATGAGTAAAGATGAAATTGCTATGCTGCATAGGCGAGCGAGTGCATGGTATGCAGATCAAGGACTGCTTGAGGAAGCCATCAAGCATACGCTTGCAGGAGGAGATGAGTCGAGCGCGAGGCAACTGGTGGAAGCGCAATTTTTCCGGGCATTCGAGCAGGAGCAGTTAGTGTGGATGGAACATTTGATGCACCTGTTACCGGAAGAACACATCCAAGACAGCCCAATACTGCTTGTCGCGAGGGTATGGATTATACAAGCCCAGGGGCAACTCAAAGATATGCCGCGCTGGTTAACGGCCGCAGAGCAACTCTTAGCAATCAGTGACAGCGATGTACGTGATCAAGGCAACTTGCAGTCCAGAAGCCTGCATGCGCTCATAGCGACCTGGTGGAGCCATTTTCAGTACTTTACCGGGCAAACACAGGCCAGTCTAGAGAGCGCCCGCTCTGCGCTGGAATTCATCTCGCCAGGCGAGGAGCATATAGCGAACTTGCCCCTGATGTTCCTGGCCTGGTCAAACCAGGCAATCGGGAACGAAGATGTAGCGCTTGTTGCGCTGCAACAGGCGCTCACAGATCATTCGTTGCACGTAAACACCGCTGTTCGCTTGCTCTTTGCCCAGGGATGGGTCTATTTGGCTGAAGGTAAACTGCACCAGGTGGAACACACCGCGCGCCATTTACTACAGATCGCTCAGGAAAACAATCTGGTATTGAGCCAACAGTTTGCCCACTGGTTGCTGGGTGTGGTGTATTACGAACGGAACGACCTGGATATGGCGACCTATCACTTCTCGGCCGTGATCGCTAATCAGCATCAGGCACACTTTTGGGCGGTGCAGGATGCTATGTATGGCCTGGCCTTAACCTACCAGGCTCAGGAGATGAGCATACAGGCGCAAGAGATCGCTCGTGCTCTGCTGGAATTAGTACAGGGGCAGAACAATATACGCGAGCTTATGACTACGTATGCCTTTTGCGGACGGCTGGCGCTGTTACAGAACGACGTGGAGTCGGCAGAACAGTGGTTTGAACTGGCGGGGGATCAAGTGGTGCAGGGGCCAATGATGTTTTTTGAGGATCAGTCTATTACCAGAGCGAATTTACTGCTTGCCAAAGGGGATATTGAAAGTGTGGCGCAAGGGCAATTGCTCCTCACGCAACTCTTGCAGCATGTCCAGGCCTGGCACAATACGCGCAAAATGATCAAAGTGTTGACTTTGCAAGCATGGGCCAATGATCTGCAAGGTCGCATGACTGAAGCGTTAGATATGTTGGAGAGCGCACTTGCTATGGCACGTCCTGGAGGGTTCATACGTACGTTTGCCGAATTACCATCACTTGCCAGATTGCTGCACGAACTACGCAAGCGCAGAAAAGTGCGTCAGGAAGTAGATGAAAAGCTGGATGACTATCTCCAACGCATTCTGGCGGCCATGAATCCGTCAGCTGCAATAACAATGTCAAAGGAAGGTCTGCTGCAGCAAGAGGGTTTGGAGCCGTTGACTGATCGCGAGATGCAAATACTGCATTTGCTGGATAAGGACCTGACAAACAAGGAGATTGCACGAGAATTGGTGGTGACGCCGGGAACCGTCAAGGTACATACAAACAATGTTTATCGCAAGCTCAGTGTGAATAATCGGCGCGCAGCCGTCACCCTTGCTAAAGCGCTCGGTTTTCTTGCTCCAGATCAGGCTCCAATGGCTCAGTGGCATTGATACCCTATCAGAGCCTGTGAATTATTCAGTTGTAGCAATGGACGTTCCTTTCGAAGTTACACATCGTCCTCAGCCTTAATCCGACCTTCTTTGATAGCAGTGAGCAAGGCTGCATGATCGCGTTCAGTCTGATCCGCATAAGCCTCGGCGAAGAGGGCAATCGCCTGTGCAAACAGATCAGGTATAGCGAAGACGCCGAAGTTGCTGATGTGTGCATCCCCGCAGATCTGTACCCTGATGCCAGAGATTGGCGTCCTGGCCAGGTCAGACGCCATGACGATCGCTGAGCCGCGTAAGAAGGTGAACGGGGAGATGGGCATGCGTCCATAGCGGATGGGCACCAGTTCAGGCACACGAGTGCGATTCGAATCTTCGAGCAGGCTAATTGGGTCAGGACGATCCGAAGCGGAGGCCCACTCTCCGTGACTGGTACGGGGTGCTTTCGCACGCAAGGTTTTGCCTGCGACAGTGCGCTCGGCTCGTGTGGCTGTATTGGGCATGGGTTGAACAAATGCCATGGGTGCCATGTGACATCTCCTTGTGCATACAGCTTACCAGCTTGACTTATGCACTGAGCACTGATCACTGGGGAGCAGTGCTCAGTGCATAGAAACAGTCGTCTCTCCATTGGGAGTGCTCTGGGCAGAGGGCCGGTTGGCTGGTACTCGGCCCTCGCCAACGCTATGTATTCTGTGTACTTCCGTCAGGCCGTTCCGTGTTTTCAGCCACAATCTCCTCCAATCTCCCCTGTGCTGCCAGAATGCCGGACCCACGACCCCGGAGGATGTAGGCGATGCCCACGGCGAGCAGCGCACCCGCAATCGGCCCCACGATGTAGATCCAGTAGTTGGAAAAGTTCCAGAGCACCAGGTCTGGGCCGAACGAACGCGCGGGATTCATGGACGCCCCACTGATCGGACTTGCCCAAAGTCCGGCCAGGATGATGTACGCACCCACACCGAACGCCGAGATTGGCCCGAGGTTCTGCGCCCTGGAGGACGTGCCAAGGATCGTACTCACCAGGCCAGCAGTCAAGACAAACTCCATAATCACCGCCTGCCAGGCATTACTCCCTGGACCCGGCTCAGTGGCACCGAGCATGCCCGCGTTGCCGAACAATGCCTTCAGGAGCAGGCAGGCGAGGGCGGCTCCGATCAACTGTGCAACGATATAGCCGGGCACGCGCCGCCACGGGAAATCTCCACGGGTAGCAAACGCGATGCTGACCGCGGGATTGAGGTGGGCCCCAGAGACCGCGCCCATGAAGAGGATGATGGCCAACACCATCAAGCCTGGCGCAGTCACTGCTGCAGATCGACTGATTTGTCCGTTGCTCACCGCGTTGATAGTACCCCCGCCTGCTGCCACGATCACAAGCAAGAACGTGCCCAGAATCTCCGAGAACAGTCGCCGCCACTCTAAGGCGGGATTGTCGAAGTTCTTGCGGGTAAACTCTAATCCTGACTCGAGTGAGCTGAAAACCGATGGCTCTTGCTTCTCACCAGATACTTTCTGACTGCTCATACACCCTTCCTTTGTAACAGGCTATCAATGCCTGGAGTAGCTATGAGCGAAATCTGAACGATCAGGGTCATTCGTCTTTCCATGATGATGCCTTTCGTTTCAAGCTGTCATGCGAGACAGCACCTACTGTGTACTTCTACATTTGTCAAATAGCAAGAATGATAAAAATCAGGGCGTTTCCTTTCTCCTCCTTTCAACCAGTTTTTCACGAAGCCGCTTATAGACTTCGGTAACAAGGTGATAAGTTACCGGACCAGGTGTGCTTAATAGGCAGAAAGGCAGCCGAACAATAATTGCGTATGGCGCTCAATGTCGTTACTACCTCAATCAACTTGATCATAAATAATTCGGTATACCAGTGGGATAGGCCTATTGCTTCATAAGAAAACCTGGATATCATATGCTGTTATTAGCATTGTAATCGATATTGCTTAAAATAGCTATTCTCTCCAGGATATAGAAATGGTATATTTTTGGGGAATAGCTTTCTCACATAACTTCGACTATAATGAAGCCAGGAGTATTGACGGATTCGCCTTCAAAAAAGCCTCAATGCGATAGGCTTTTTTGTTCTACACTCTATGGGGTGGGGTGATGCGAAATGTAATTACTAGCATCCCCAAATTGAACAATAGGTAGTTTAGGAGTATATCTAATGAAGTTTTTGATGTTTACTCGATTAAAACACTTCACACCTTGGTCTGCACTTGCAATATGCAGCCTGTTGCTTGTAGTCTTGCTGGTGGCCTGTGGCGGGAGTAGTACTGGTGGCACTACGTCGACACCTACACCAGTTCCAACATCCCCGCCTACTTCAACACCTACCACACCACCTACATCACCGACCGCCGCAACTGGTGCCATGGCCGCCTATTCGGGTAATGGCTTTACCATAAGTTATCCACAAAGCTGGCAAACTAGTAAGACAGCTAATAATGTCTTCACCTTCACGGATAGTACGGGTGGGATCAAAATGACTATCACCGTAGCCCCTGATCCCAACGGCACTATTAGTGCGGATTCAGTTGCCTCGACAGCGTTACAAGCAGCGCAAGTTTTGCTGAAGAATGCCAAAACAGTTTCCGTTCCATCTACAACCAGTGTAGGTGGCGATAGCTGGAGCCAGGTATCAGCATCTGGAACGCAACGATTAAACAATCAGGATACAAATATACAGGTGGTAGTAATTGCGACGGTTCACCCGGCGAACACTCTGCTCAGTAAGAGTTTTACTATTCTCTATCAGGCTCCGGTAGCGACGTTCAGTCAAGATAATACAAATTACTTCCAGCCGATGTTGCAATCGTTCAAGTTCGCATAACAGGGTTTCTAAAAAGCAACTTTGAGACTGGTTTCTTCGCGCCTGCGGCGCGCTTATATGAGAGTGTGAAAGGGGTTTGGGCGCTCGCGTGCGCCCAAACCCCTTTCACACTCTCATGAAATAGGCTCGCTGGCGAGCCAGGTCTGGTTAAAAATGTTGAGAGTCCTTGTTTGCATCAGGATCTGGCCTCAAATATGAAGCATATCGGGGAATAGCATTCTGAACTTTTTTCGAGTATAGTATGCTCAGGTTAAACAAAACCTGCGTATTCGCGTATGAAAAGAATAAGTGAGGTAAAGTTATGAGTGACCAAACTCTTAGTCCACTGGCGAACTTACAGAGGCTAGCTCAGGGCGATCCAACAGTACTGAGTTTCGTGCGGCCCGCAATCGAAAGCTCATTCAAGGAGTCAGGACTTGACCCAAAGACGTTCATGCTTGTCCGTATGGCGGCTTTAGCGGCCCTTGATGGAGCTCCTGCTTCATGGTTGATGAATATAGAAGCTAGCGGTGAAGCGGGCCTTGACCCTGAAACTATACTCGGAACCCTTATAGCGATCTTTCCCGTAATTGGTACAGCACGTCTTGTGTCAGCCGCCAGCCATATTATGAAGGCGTTCGAACTCGCGGCGGGCGTCGAGTGATCAACCAATAGATTTGCTGCTAAACTCACGGAAATGGTTGTATTACGAGTGAACCAGCGAGGTCTTTTCTGGTCATTCGACCAGAAAAGACCTCGCTGGTTCGGATTGCCACTGCATCGATTTACATTATTCAACGGAAATCAAATCAAACGCATATCAACACTATTCTCAACTCGTGTGCTGAAGCAGATTTGCAACCACAGCCGTCCAGCCAGTCTGATGGCTGGCGCCGACACCGCGACCAGTATCACCATGGAAGTACTCGTGGAATGGGATATGATCGCGCCAGTTTGGA
>Ga0208324_1000835_pt1 | contig 12740 bp, 19 predicted proteins | sample Sb_taG_2_FD_187707 | JGI IMG/M metagenome (GOLD analysis project Ga0208324, IMG submission 187707) | Peat soil microbial communities from Weissenstadt, Germany - Sb_50d_5_LS metaG (SPAdes) (version 2) | ecosystem: Environmental > Terrestrial > Soil > Wetlands > Peat | place: Germany... | reverse complement strand
AAAGGCCTTGACATCTAGTACGATTTCCAAAAATCGGTGTAGCACTGGCCTGTACGATACGCTTGGATCAGCTTCGAAATCTTGTGTGAAACTTTCCCCCGTACTTCCATCCGTCGCGGCGATCATATACTTTTTCGTTCCGAAAATCGTATTACTACTATCTATCAGGATAAGAATAGAGCAGGGAGAGAGCATCTTGTCAGATTCATCCGATAAGAAGGAACAACGGGAGAGCGTGCAGGAGAGGCAATCTCTTCTGGAAAAACACTTTGAGGAGGGAGCCCAGGATATTGTACAGGAGGCGCGACAAGATGTAGCAGCCACGCACCTCCCCTGGTATCGATCCATCAAGCGTGCGTACTACCTGCTGGGGATCGATGTGCTGTTGCTCGTGCTTTTTGCGCTGCTGGCGATCTTCGTCCACTTCCATCCTGTGGTGGGAATCGATGTCACCGTAACCCGTGAATTTCAGGAAAACCAAAGCCCCTGGTTGCAAGGACTCATGACTGCCCTCAGCTACATAGGCTATCAAGCGTGGCTGTCAATCGGGCTGGTTGTGCTGGCAGTCCTGATTTTCTGGATCGTAGACCTGCGCCTGGAAGCTATCACCCTCGCGGCTGTTTATGCGGTCAGTGGGATACTGACCGCCTTGATGAAGATAGTTGTAGGTCGCCCGCGCCCCAGCGCGGGACTGGTCGAGGTCTTTCGAACGCTCAACGACCAGAGCTTCCCCAGCGGACATGTCACGTCCTATGTTGCCTTCTGGGGAATGTTGTTTATCTACGGGATCATCCTTTTCGACGGTCGTCGTTGGTGGCGTATCGGGTTGTTGGTGATTTCCGCCTTCTTCGTGATGCTCATTGGTCCATCGCGCATCTACCTGGGTGCGCACTGGGCCACCGATGTGTTGGGCGCGTACCTCATCGAGGTGGCATTGCTCGGCATCGCTCTGCTAGTATACCTGCAACTCGACAAAAGGGGTGTGCTGGCCATGCGCAAAGAACGTAGCTGGCTCGCATCGAGAAAAGTTGCGAGGAGCAAGGGACATCATCCAGCGCAACCGTGACCGTGGCGCGACCGCAAAGCTTGCCACGACGTGGCAAAGTCGGCGGTTTTGTTTCAAGCGAATTACACAAACTTCAATATCTTACATAAGACAAGAAGCCACTTTGGAGCGAACGTTCGCTCCTCTACCTATACCGTAAAACGTGTTGGGCTTCTCATACGTGTTGAAAGGAGTGGATGAAGTTTTTCTTCCCTCGAGGGACATCTCTCCTTGAGTGTTACTGTTGCTTGTGAAAGGCGCTCTTAGGGGTTCTCGTAGCCAGTGGACAGGAATCAACGGTAAGATGAAGAAGCTGCTTGTAGAGGCGATAGAGAACTTGCATATTCTCAATGATCCCTTCCTACCGTTGATTCCTGTCCACTGGGCACATACATCTCTCTTTGAGAGTAGTGATTAGCAGAACTAATCAGGCAGAATGGAGTATAACAATGGGAGGCACAACTGATCTTCCGGGTAAACAAACGTTAGATGATACCACTCTAGCTGCTGATTCAAAGCATCAAGATGTACGTGCAGCACAAACACGCCGGAGAGCCAGGCGCACCCTCTGGGTAGTCGGCCTGGTGGCGCTGTTAGCAGCTTCAGTAATCGTCCACTTTCATCCTGCTCCCTGGCCTTACGAGGTACAAACCACCACCACAATGCAGCAATTGCAACTCTGGCCATGGGTGATTACTCCCATCGTGTGGGCCAGTATCGTGGATAATCCCATTCCTTCAACTGCCGGCTTTATTGCATGGTTCGTCGTGCTATCCCTAATAGGCGTGGTTGTCTGGCGTAGGGGTGGATCTCCCTTCCCCTGGTTTGTAACTGCTATCTTTATCTCCTTCGGCGCAGGTCTCATGGATGGCCTCAATGCGCTCATCGGCTATCTGGTTGCACGACCACGTCCAACTTCTCCGCCTATCCATGTCTTCATGCCCGAGCACGGAATTCCTAGTTTCCCATCGGGTCATGTTGAGAATGACGTCGTCTACTATGGTTTTCTGCTGTATTTGAGCTTCACCAAACCGGTAAGCCAGTGGCGCTCTCGTTGGATCTTGATTCCATTCCAGCTCTATGCTGCGCTGAATATTCTCTTCATTGGCTATTCGCGAATATTGGAGGGTTCCCATTGGCTCGATGATGCCTTAGCTGGTTACCTCGCTGGCGCACTCTGGCTCGCTCTGCTGATTTTCCTGTATCGATGGACACTTAATTGGCTCACGAAGCGACGCAATAAGAGAGTGTTGGAGCAATCTGAGGTAGGACTAGGATCCTGACAAAAAAAGCTCATCGCACAAATGGCAATGTTGCTATTCCTTGCTCCGCTGATAATTGGGTTCCTGTGCTGTTACAGCCGTTGCTGTACTGATGCTGTATAGAGGTGAAAACAAAAACGCCTCAAGCCCCTTGTAGCCTCGCTTGAGTTCTGGTGGGTGTGATTATTCCCATTTCTTTGCAGTCAGCTGGACGCATAAAATTGCAGGAAAGTGCTTCTCGCACCCTCAAAAACTGCAGGATTAAAGAAGTGCTTTTTGACAAATTAGATGCATATTATTGCAGAAATTCAAAATTGGACGCATAAACCTTCAGAAAGTTGTAGGAGAGAACAATCGAAAAACGCTGTTCTCTCCTCATTTTTAAGAACGGACGTACTAAGTAGGATAGGCGGCTGGCGAGGTAGCGCTCTCGCGGCCCTTTTCCCTCCGCCCTCCTCAGAACCGACCATACGAGTTTCCAGGTAGTCGGCTCGCCAGTTCCCGCTTCTCTCCCTTTGGCCTCTCCGCATTTCGCGTAGCCGCATCAGGTTCGAGCGGTTCCCCTGTCACCCTTCGCCCTACGACTGGTTTTCCCAGCCCTCCTGGCAGGTCGTCACTCCTGCGACTACTACGGTGACTCCGTCCCCATGAGGCTCGCGCCTGGTAGGGGATCCCATGTTCCGTCACGATGAGACGTCTCGAGCGCAACGTAGGTGCCTCACGTACCACCTTCATGAGAACTCATTGTTCCCCAGTCTTCCCGTGAAGGTGCTCCAGACGGCTACTTTGTCTCGAGCACGGAAAGACCCTGGCTTCAAGCGTTCTGCCAGGAGATGTGTGCTTCCATCCTCGGTGGTTGAGGTTCGGGCAGTATGGCTCTCACCTTATTGCGCGGAACTTGCAGACCTCAAGCTACAACGCTTTCGCTTTTTGCCTGCGTTAACGGCATGCTGCTGTCCCCTCTTCCTTTCGAATTCAGGTAAGCCGTTGTTCCTAGAATCTCCTTCAAATTCTAGCCGACTGCGTCGGCGATCTCATCGTGCGTGACACGGCGCACGTAGCCTGTACAGGGATGGACACGCCGTGCAGCAGATGGCCGAGTCGTTCCCTGATCTGCTGTTCCTGGATATCCGGCTCTCCGGCTCGGATGGGCGAACGATTTTCAGGCAGCTCAAAAGCCAGGAAGCCACGCATCGTCTTCCGATCATCATGCTCTCTGCCCATAAAGACACGCGACAGATGGTCAGGGAAGCTGGTGCCGATGATTTTCTCGCGAAACCGTTCGAGAGGGAGGACTTGCTGGCTCTGACCGCAAAATATGTGGGGAGAGGATAGACAAAGCTTGATTGGATACATCTAACCCGACAGGCGCTCTCCCGATTCACCTCCCTGAATCAACGCACTCTCCTGTTGGATCAACTGGCGTAACTGGTGGTCAAGCCAACGACGCCGTTGCTTCATCCATTGGTGCTGGTGCACCAGTTCGCTATATTGTTGGACCAACGACACACCACGTTGGTCCAACCACGCTTCCTGCTGGCTGAGCCATGCTTCTTGTTGCGTCAGCTTGTCACCCTGTTGGGTCAACCAGCCACCCCGTTGCTCGATCCAGCCTTGTTGCTGTTCCAGCCCGCCACGTCGCTGTTCCAACCATGCTTCCTGTTGGGCCAAAGTGCTGCCCTGCCGGTCCACCCAGCCTTGTTGCTGTTCCAGCCATGTTTGCTGGTGCTGCGAAAAGCCGTCTGTCTCCTGGATGTCAGACATGCTGTTCTCTTCCCTGAAAGAGAAATGGCCCAGATAGGTGCATGACTTCCTCGTTTTCTGTGAGAGTCGTTCCCACCATTCCCACCATCGTTTCTCGCGTGAGGAAAGGTGCTGTGCCAGTTAGGCGCTCCTTCAAAAGCGCCCTGGCCCGAAAGAGCCGGGTCTTGACACTGCCAATCGGCATGCTGATGATATCTGCGATCTCTTCATAGGTCTGGTCGTGAAGATGGCGCAGGATCAAGACAGTGCGATATGTGAGTGGGAGGTGCTCTACTTGCTCTTGCACGAAAGTCTGCAGGTCATGTCTTTCGTTGGTCTCAGCACCCTGCTTATCAGAACGAATCCCTCCCAGCGCCTGTTCCGCTTGTCCTGCTGAGTGCCTTGCATGCTCCCGTTTGCGTCGTTCAAGCTGTCGAAGACAACACTGGTAGGCGATGCGATAGAGCCAGGTTGAAAAGTGCGGCTCGTCGCGGAAACCGGGCAACCCCTGCCACGCAGCCACAAACGCCTCCTGGGTAGACTCACTAGCGTCTTGCTCCTCTGTCAGCATATTCAGACACAGTTGGAAGATGCGGCGTTGGTGTTTTCGTACGAGGAGCGCAAAGGCCTCCCGGTTTCCCCGTTGGCTAGCTCTCACGAGTTGTGCGTCATCCTGCTCCGAAGGTTCAGGAACAACGCCTGGGTGTGCTCTTTCCCGGCTGCGTAACGATTGCATCAGATACTCGTTCCTTCAATATGTACTTGCATGCCTCACATCGGCACGCCTTTGTTCCTCAGTGCCAGGACTCTAGTAACACGCCGCGCGTATAAAAAAAGTTTCTTTTGGAAGTACTCCCTTCTTTTTTGAGAGGAATCGACTTTCCCAAAAAGGAAGAGAGTGAAATGCTTGAGAAACTACTTTTACAATAGCAGGTTTTAGGTACTTTTGGAGTGTGATGGGGAGCGTCTAGGCCCTCTGCATTCCGCTGTTACCGTGAAAGCCTCTTCCCAGGTAGCATGAGCCGGCGATGACTCTGGGCCTGCTCCTCCTTTATTGGTGTGCGATTAGGGGTTTGTTCGAGTCGTGCAACGTGCGGAAAAATGCGCATACTGGATTGAGTGAGCAAAGGTAGAATGACGGTGAGAGTATTCTCAGTGAAGAGTTGTGGCCGACCCAGCACCACAATCAGAAAACCCACGCTATAGCCAAAGCTATCGAGAAGAGAACGCCATGGTGCATCAGGCAAGTAGGCATGGAACAGGCTCGTGGTTGCCAAGGCCTGTTCACGCTGTTTGGGGAAAACCTTGACCGTCTACACGACAGAAGGATGACGCCTCTGTAAACTAATCCAGACTTCGGCGACGCCCTTGAATGGCACTCCACACATCGGTGAACTGTATCGTCCCCTCGATGCAACTACCGACAAACCAGCCAACGAGTGCGAGTCCTCCAGTAAGCAATGCAGGCCCAAAACCAAGCCACATCCATACAATACCTACTACGAGGCCAACGGCTATACCAACCACTCTGGGTGTCATACGTTTCTTGTCCTTCCTTGTGAACTCGTCCAGTTGTGCAACCAGTCGCTGTGCAAATCCTATTGGACTCGTCGTCGTCGAGGCTTATCGAATGGTTCAAGTTGTGTTGCTACCTGCACCTCAGTGACTGGTAAGCCAAGATGTTCGTGGAATGATTTTTGCACCTTCTCCTGGAGCATATGCCCTACTTCAGGCGCATCCACTTCGGGTACGAGTAATGCACGAATGTGCACGCGCAGTCCATCACGCCCTTTCTTCACTGTCTGGCGTGTCTCTACCACTCCCTCAATGGACTTTGCCGTATATCCGACGAGCCTGCGCACACTGCTAGGGGCAACTGTCACCTGACCCAAACTGTCATTGCGAAGAACCAATTGAGCAGGCGCACGTCCTAGAATGGTGAGTTCGAAGAGGAGCAAGATCACAGCAACAATTACGACGAGCGCACAGATGAGCACTGCTATGGTCGCATCAGCCTGGTTCAACTGCGCAAAGAAGCTCCAGAGATTGAACAAGAATCCCCCTGGACTTACCTGGGCAGGTCGAATGACTCCACCTACGAGCAAGAACACGAGGATGCTGAACGCGATTGCAACCAGGCTCAAGAGGACCATGATACTACGATTGAAGACATTCATAGTGTGATTGTCTTTCTTTCACAAGAGTATGTGCTACCCGATCTCTGCCCCCTTTTGAACAGAGTAGATGCAGCTTACAACTCTCACAGGTACAGCTTTTACCGAATATCGTCAATTGTCACGTCGACCGTTGGAGGTGCTGGCAAACCGAGGCGTTCAAACGTTTGCAATACGACCGCTCGTATCTGGTCGGTCATCCGCAGTAGCATGGGCGTTGTCTCTGTACGTGAAGATGCATCAGGGCGAGGGACGTCTGAGAGAGCTTTGATGAACACTGCCTCCTCAAGAACGACATGTACCTCAACCGAAAGTGCGTCCAGTGTAGCATGTTGCAACACAACGCCCGCGACGTGTTTTTTTGGCCCATAGGTTGCAGCTTTGGCAAATAACCCTTGACCCATATCCACAACACCAGGGATAGCACGAATGTCATGCACAATGGCATCCGCTATTGCCATGTCACTCACGTGCTCAGGCGCCATCTGTGCAGATAGTACCTGCGCTTCTAGCGCGCCAGATCCAGCATCAAGGGGAAGCATACTTCCTCCTCCAGGGCTCCTCTTCGACTCTACTGTACTCGTGGAGATTGCTCTTCTGTTGCATCATCATCTGCAAAGTAGAGATCGGTCACGGCGATATCGACTGCTATCACGGTGAGACCGGTCATGGCTTCCACACGGTCGATGATGTTGCGCCGCACCGCATCAGCTACGTGTGGAATACTCACACCATAGTCTGCAACGAGGGTGATGCTCGCTGCCGCTTCGCGCTCTCCTACTTCGACGCTGACACCCTGCGCTCGCGTGTCGCCGCGAGTGACACGGGAGGCCAGGCCACCAATGGCAGCGCCTGCTCCGGTGCCAACCACTTCATGTACGCCATCGATTTCACGGGCAGCAATGCCGACGATCTTCGCGACGACGCCGTTGGCTATCGATGTTTTGCCTTTTGTCGAATTCTGGTCGACGACTGCCGGTGTGAGTCCACGTTGAAGGCGCTGACCTGCCGAGGTAGTAGACAAGGTATCTCCAGTTTGTGTTTCTGCCATGATGTATTCCCTTCTCTTTCCCAATGGGTTCAAACAAAGTTCCTGGTGTGCGTTCAGAGAGGTTATGTATGTACTAAGTATACCATTCTACGGAACACTATGCATGGTCAAAACACACTATGTTTGTGTGCTACCTACGTGTGTCACTAGCGACTCTTATAACCACACGATGGCGAAGCAGTTCGAGTGGACCCATCAGGGCAAGGCGAAGACCGCTTACACTACTGACGATAGGACGCCTCTGTGTACCAGTATGATGTCTGACCCAACTCGTAGCTATGCTCTATTACCAATTGAGCGTATGATTCGTTATATAAGGTAGGGGAGGAACTGTTTCTTCCTTCGTAGGGAATGTCTCCCTCCATGCTCTCATACACTGGTGAAAGGAGTACTTGTGATGTTAGGGACTATTCTTTGGGTCATTGTCGTTGTTCTCGTCGTAATCTGGTTACTCGGTTGGCTTGCCTTCCATATAACATCCCCACTCATTCATCTCCTCCTCGTTATCGCAGTCATTGTCCTGGCGTATAACCTCATTGTTGGAAGACGTAATCGTAGCGTGTAGGTCAGTTCTCCCTCTCCGCAATTGAGAGCATGAACGTGTTCGTGTTCGTGAGATTGCAGGAGCAAGCGAGGACAACCAGGGGGAGTTGATACACCATCTCATCAACTCCCTGTGCTGGCTACTTCTTATGAAAATCCCCCATCATGTGTGTGGTCAGACGTTAATCTACCTCTGGAGGAGTGAGCGAGATGGTAGAGCCGAGTTGTTCCAAGCGCCGGACATGGTGGCGCTGGATGCGTGAGGTATCCAGTTTGTCAAAGTAGCCAGCTCCTAGATCGATGTAAGGTTTCTTCTCCTGCAGGACATGGTACAGGATAACCAGCACTTTATGGGCGAGGGCCATGATTGCTTTCTGCTTGCCGCGACGACGGGCGATGCGATGGTAAAAGGCGGAGAGATACTTGTCTTTGGTGCGAGCAATAGCCCACTCCACCTCCCCCAGCATCGCGCGTAGATAGGGGTTGTCTGAGGTGGTCGCCCCGCTCAGGCCCTTGCCGCCGCGCGGGTTTGTTGCCTGGGCTGATGCCCTGTGCTGGCTACTTCACCTATCCGTTCCAAAAAAGAACGCTCATGACGGCTCAACCGGTTCTTTAACAGGTGGCGTAAAGATTTCCTGTATTCCTGTGTACTTCCTGATTCTGGTACGGATATGCTACGTAGCCAGCACAGCGAGAATGCGGATTATCCACACAGGATACCCGCCTTCTGCATTCGCTACGCCCTTCGGGTTAGCGTGATTGGTTCTCGGTTCGCCTGCTTGATGCGAGATTCATCCAGTCGAGGCTATAGGTCGGAGAAGCATAGCCAAGAAAGTTGCCCATGTCGAGCATAAGTTTTAACTCAGAGGTTTCCAGATCCGCTGCCATGGCCGTCACAAATCGGTGGCCATCACTTGCCTCCACCAAAGCCCAGCACACGACCGGCTCTGTAAAAAATCCAGATTCCCCTTTTTCTGGCTCTTCTCTCGTGCCCCAGACGGCTCCCCAGCCTGGCAACGCAGGCATAATCTGGAGAATAGTGAGTTCATTTTCTTCTATTGCTTCGATCTGTTCCATTCTATTTACCTTTCTTTCATCTTATGGCTTTTCATCACCCTTGGATGGGGTATAAGTACTTTTTCAACTCCAGCCTCATGGAAGCTGAGAGCGGTAGCCCTCCTGAAACGCTCTCTCACAGAGACCCGCGCGTTCATGAGCGGCTCCCACTGTCATGTGTTGGGAGGATTTAAAAAGATACACGTGCGCAAAATCAGCGGCCAGGATCGTGAGGGCCTCGTCGTTGACGACGCGCTGCTGTTCGAGGTGCCACTGCTTCATCTGCTGTCCCCGCACGTACGCTTCTTGCTGGACCTGTTCCATCGTTTCTGGCATGATGCGCTCCTTCTCTACTCACTCTGCTTCAAAAAGAGGACGGTCCTCTTGCCTGTGGACCGGACTGCACTATACACCCTCTTCCATCGCTGCGTCAACTCGATAGCCAGAATTTCTTCTCGTCTTTCTTCCACTGCACGAGTATCCTCCCGCTCCCTCGTCACTTGCAGCATTCCGTGGGACGAATCTTGCCCATGTGTGCGGACAACCAGGAGTGGACACGTGCAGGTCACGAATAAGCTTCTCAGATATAAGCTGGTGGGCTCATACCTGAGAAGACGAAGAACTTACCGTCAACCCGCTTCGACCGCCACCGGATTCGGCTCGCTAGCTGTTACACGAATGCGCTTGGGTCGGTTTGACTCATGAAGAGGGACCGTAATCACGAGCAGGCCGTTGGTATACTGGGTTTCGATGTGCTCGCTATCGATCGGTTTGGGGAACGTAACTGAACGTTCAAAGGAACCAGACCCGATTTCCTGGACGAACCAGGTGACCTGTTGCTCTTGTTTGACCGGGGGCTGGAACTGTCCTCGGAAGGTGAGGGTGTTGGCCTGAACGGTGATTTCGATCTCTTCGGGTGGTATCCCTGGAAGGAAAACATGGACATGATAGGTCTGGTCGATCTCAAAGACATCGACGGGAGCCGCAAGGGATGGTGAGCGACCGGAGCTCCAATCCGGCTGAACAAAGCTTTGTGCAAAGAGCTGGTTCATGGCATCATGCAGTGTGAAAGCTTCGCTCAAAGGGTGAAAACGTCGGACGACAGTCATGATGTTCAACCTCCTTTGGAAATGTGTTCTCTGGTGGAAGCCGCTCTTTTCGGCTCCCATGCTTCCAAGTTTCTCACTGCAAGAAAACAGGTGCGTGGGGAACCCTGCTCGGGCTTGTTCCCTCCTGTTTCTTCGCTCTATATATACCCGACGAAGTGTTAGAAGAACGTTAGTTGTGTATAAGAACTCTGTTAGAAACTGCGTGGTGAGTACATTCGGAACAGAAAGGAACGGTAAGGTATGGGATCGCCTCTGAAGGTAATCCAAGCAATGGGCACATTGAGCATATCATCCACGACAGTGGTATGAACCAGCGGTTTCTGCCTGGATCATTCTCGTGCCGCTCTTACCGGACTGATGTAGTTCTTACCGTACATTTTGGTTCCGATGTTACTCATACCCCTGAGGTCGGGGTTGAGACAAGGCGAGTCAGGAGCAATAGCGCTTCACCCAGCCGTACCTTGCATGCTCCTCTTTCGAGAAAGAGCGTACTGAGGCAGTCCCAGAGGTGTCCGCCATCAAGCAACGTGACTTTCACCGGATAGGTCTTTCCTGGTGCGATGACCACGTAGTTACCCTGAAATACAGCGCTAAGCAGCGGTGACCTGGTTCATCATGGAGCCGATCCGAGAGTGCAGGATCAATACGTGCAGGAAGCTGGTGGAGCATCGCGTGGATTTGCTGCCCCATCGTCGCTGGGAGGTGTGCCTCGTGCTGCTCTTGAAGCTCAAGAAGGGCTGAGTAGAGGATCCCCCGTTGCTATTCATCGCGTTGACTTCCATACTAAAAAGATATGTTTCCCCGGTCTGCAACTCATGTCTTCTAAAAAGGTGAAATGTCGATGTAGAACGCACGTTGCTCCAAAACCAGTAAACGATACCTCAATCTTGTTTGTTCATGGAATCGTCTCTCCATTTTCTCACCTGTGTTTTTCTGAGGCAAGGGCGTGTAAGAACGGTAATGATTGTTACTTCGCGCTCGCGCTGTGGTTTATTGTATACATGAGAAAAAGCAAAGATTCTCATGTAAGTGCGAAAAATTACAGAAGGATGCGAAAAAGTATATACTAGAAGAGCGAACAAGACCCAGTGTGGGTACAAAGGAGCCTGTCGGATCTTCCTCCACTGATCGGATACTCGCGATCATGTGTGGAATCCAATGGATGGAGAGGGGAAAAATGTGCCGTCTATTGCAAGCGTAGGAAATGTACTGAGCGCCAGTTAAATGTGTCTTATGTAAGCGTAGAAACGCACTGTTTGGATATACAACGGGGCATTACAAGCAGAGAAAGATGAAGTGTTGCTATGGGTACACTCAGAAAATGCTGAGGTGTGTGGTGGCACTGAAGCTGAAGCACGACATTGCAAGCATCTTTCCTTCGCTCCCCACCTTCCTAAGGAGTGACGTATGGGTAGGATACCAACCGGGGTACTCATTTGGAGCCTCAAACGCTTTACCAAAAATGACAACCTATGGGATCGTGTTTGCTTTCAATGCAAGCAGGCGACCCCGGTCTTTGAGTATGAACATCAGAATGAACAGGAACGACCCATCTTCAGCTATCTCTGTGAGGAATGTGCGCAGAAAAAGCTGGCGGAGTGGCTTCAAAGTGCGGCGAGTCCCGACAATGTGCATCTTGGGTATCAGACGGATTTTGACATCGCCACCGTCTTCTATGAACAAAAAAATGATGGGGAGACCTTGACGTTATCACGCTGGAGCGCCGAGCAGCGGCGACGGAGGTTACAAGGCGACGAGGAGTAAGAAAGGGAAAGTCAGGCGAGTATCACGTCCTGTTTCACAGAGCAGAATGAAATTTGTAGCATATTGTGGTTCTCCCGCAGGCTCGATGATGGCAAGGTGGTAGCATGAAGGACTGAACAAACTTTCCAATGAACCCCTTTCTAGATCTCATGATGAGACTATGACGATACTTCCTGACCTTTAAGACCTGGTTGTTAAGCAAGTTAGAGTAACCACTGACGTAGGTGTTAGTGCGTATGCAGCTTCCCCAACGGTATCTTGTCCCTGTTGTGGCACGATCTGCCAGCGTATACACAGTCAGTACACGCGGACTTTACATGATCTTCTAGCTAGCGGACATCCTATTCATCTGAAGGTGCGCGTGCGTCGCTTCTTCTGTGAAGAGAGCACTTGTCGGCGTAAAATCTTTGCCGAACGCTTTCCTTCCTTGAGGCTACCTCGTGCGAAATTCACGTTGCGCTTGCAAGAAGTCCTCCGAGAGAGGGGCTTTGAACTCGGCGGTGAGGCGGGTTCACGCCTGGGCAAGAAACTGAGTTATCCAGGGAGCCCCGATACCATTTTGCGCCTGGTCGAACGAGCCGAACTGCCTGTACTGGCTGCCTTGTGGTATCCGTTCATCAAGTTCGGAATATCCAAGAGAGAATCCGACTTTCGTAGTGGCTGGTGTTTACCAGCGATCCTCTTCACATAAGCAATCGTGAGAAAAGGAGTGATCTTGTGTTGCTTCCATGCACCGCATGTAGATGTGAGGCCACAGATCGCTTTCACCAGGGTTGCGGTGCTGCATGGCAACAAATACCTTCTTCTGCTGTTCAATGGGGTGCAGTGCTGTAGCCGCGTTGCTGTACGGTTGCTGTACAAAGGGCACAATAAAAACATCTCAAACAGCTTCTAGCCTTACTTGAGGTAGAGAGGGGTTCGTAGCAAATACTCGAACTGCCGAAGGGGGGATTCGGCATCGACTGTTCATGACTGTTCGCGGCCGTCCTCCCA
>Ga0208324_1000833_pt1 | contig 12762 bp, 11 predicted proteins | sample Sb_taG_2_FD_187707 | JGI IMG/M metagenome (GOLD analysis project Ga0208324, IMG submission 187707) | Peat soil microbial communities from Weissenstadt, Germany - Sb_50d_5_LS metaG (SPAdes) (version 2) | ecosystem: Environmental > Terrestrial > Soil > Wetlands > Peat | place: Germany... | reverse complement strand
TATCGAAACATCCCGTCCTTCTGTTACCTGTATATGCATCTCTTCAGCATTTCAAATTGTTTGCCCCAAAACTCCAAAAGGCGTATAATCTGTCACGGTGAGGTAAAGCCACAGGCTTCTACCACTTTCTTGAATGATGTGACAAAGGATTAAATTAGACAATGCTCATTACGCTTCCGTTGATGCTTTTTATTGTGATGGCAGAACTTTCGATAGGGGCTTTTGCTGTGCTTTTTCTGCTTGATTGGCGCAACATGGTCAAACGAAATTTTCTGGTCACCTATGCAATCATTTACGTGCTTTTTACAGGCCTGACGGTTTTATTTCAGTTGAATTTTTCAAATCAGGAGCTGCTCAACACCTTTACACTGCTTGATAAGTCCTGGACGGCTTATCTGACCCCATTTCTACTGCTATTTCTGGTGCTGATGGTGACTTATACGATCTTGCTTATTATGGATAAAAAAGCCGGTGTTGATGGTAAATTTAAGCAAGAAGAAGAGGAGATTGGTAAAACTCGTTGGTCGAATAGACGTATTGCACGCCTCATCGTGGGAAGCCTGGACGTTTTGGCGGGAGTTGCGGCATTGTTTGTGTTGGGGATGATTTTTCGACCACTAGCTGCCGCTGGTCCGGCGGAAGCTTTTGCGGTTGGTAGTTTCTTTGCTTCGGCCCTGGCCCTGGGCGGAGTGATGACCGCAATGTGGCTTGGGCACTGGTATCTCGTGACCCCTGCTCTCTCTGAAAAGCCGCTGCGCTTTGCCACGACACTTGTGTTGATTGGTATACTGGCACAATTAGTTTTCACTTTTACTGGTGGGCTTAGCACCACGTCTCAGTCACAGTCCAGCAATGTTGTCACCCCTATCGTTACAGCTACTTCAACGACTGCTATATCAGCAGCGACACCCGTACCCAATTCGCAAGTTAAGCCTTCGGATGCGCTTGTTGTGGCGCCTCTGAGTATTGATGTGATTGGTTGGTTGCGTCTTATTGTGGCTTTTGTCTTGCCTCTAGCACTACTTGGCTTCATATTGAAGTTAATTCATGACCGGTCGTTTCAGTCAGCTACAGGAATGTTATACCTGGTGGTTGTGTTGACGTTGGCTGGGGAGGCGTTATCGAGAGGGCTGTTTTTAGCTGGTTTGTCATAAAAATGTAGAGCAGCCAGCTCAAGCATAACAAATGAAGCGAGAGCTGGCTGTTCTTTTATTTAGATTTGCTCTCCGGCAAGGCGTGCTCGTTCGCGTTCTTTGAGTTCGCGACGCAGGATTTTGCCTGAGGGAACCTTTGGAATCGCATCTATGAATTCTATCTGGTATATTTTTTTATAACCAGCCAGTTTGCCGTTAGCAAATTCAAGAATTTCTTCGGGAGTGGCGCTATTACCAGGGCGAATAACGACAAAACCCTTGGGTAGTTCGCCAGCTTCATCATCAGGAACACCTATAACAGCGGAGTCCAAGACAGCAGGATGTTCCATGAGCAATGACTCAAGCTCGGCAGGAGCGATACCAAAACCTTTGTATTTGATCATTTCTTTCTTACGGTCGACAATGTAGGTATAGCCCTCAGCATCGACATGGCCGATATCTCCTGTGTAAAGCCAGCCATTACGCAGTGCACGAGCCGTTTCTTCGGGGGCTTTCCAGTAGCCTTGCATGATCTGTGGACCACGAATGATGATCTCGCCATCTTCTCCGAACGGTAATTCGCGCTCGCCGGTTTCAAGATCGACGATCTTTTGCTCAGTATTATGCACAGGCATGCCGACGCTATCGATACGCATTAAGGAAGGGTCGCCTGGTTGTGAATGTGTAAGCGGAGAAGCTTCGGTCAAACCATACCCTTGAACAACCCTGATAGCAGTATTTTCTTGCAGTTTGCGAGCAGGATCCATTGGTAGGGGGGCAGCACCCGAGAAAACATACTTGACCGTCTTCAGCCTACTGAGATCGACTGGAGCATTCGCCAGGGCAAGTACAATCGGCGGCACAGCGAAGTAATAAGTGACATTGTGCTTTTCGCATAACTCCAATGATTGGAGCAGGTCAAAGCGTTCCATCATAACCTGAGTTCCACCGCAGGCCAGAAAACTGCCCGTGAGCATCACACCATAGATATGATAAAAGGGTAAAAATATCAGAGCTACATCGGTAATGTCAACGCGGAGAGCAGTTGTGAATTGTAGATTGTTGCTGGTCAGGTTACGGTGAGTAAGTAATGTCCCCTTAGGAAAGCCTGTAGTTCCAGACGAGTAGGGTAGGGCAAGCAAGTCGTCTCCATCGATCTCGACATGCGGTGGTGGTTTTGGAGAGGACTCACGCAACAACCTGGCGAATGGTATAGCGTCCGGTATTCCCTCAGGAACTCTCTCCCCGGTCACGATGATGTGTTTGAGATTTGGAAAAGATTTTTGATTCATTACGAGCTGGAGGAGCGGCAGTAATTCGCGCTGTATAAGAATAGCTTTTGCTTCAGAGTTTTCAAGCTGATAGGCAATCTCGCGTTCTTTGTACGCGGGATTCATTGGGCTGACCACTATGCCTATTGAGGCAGCAGCTACGAAAGTAATTGTATATTCGGGACGGTTGAGGGTGAACAGGCAAAGACGATCGCCTTTTGTTAATCCCAGGTTGAGCAGTCCGTTTGCGATACCATTCACCATTGAGACAACTTCACGAAAGGTCAGTATGAGGTCGTGATAGATGATCGCCGGACGATCGGGATTGCGATATGCAGCCATGCGCAGCAGGTGATCATATGGGACATCAGGAAAGTCAACGGGTGGACGAAATAATTCAGGCGCTACCATTTTTCCAGACATATTTGGTGTCCTTTCTTGCTCAACGATGAGCGTTTAAGAAGAGTATGCCGAATGTGAGGCGAGCATGGTTTCCTAGACTACCACGCTTTTTATGAGTTTTAGCATACCTCAGATAGGAATTAAGGTCAAGTATCGAGTCAGGCTCAGGGCTTCTCAACAGTTGGTGCTACAATGAGGTAACAAATAATTACACGAGAGGGTCTTATCATGCATATAAGCAATAGAGAATCTTATACTAACCTGGCTGCTAGCGGATGGTGGCCAACATTTCAATCGCCAGATCACCTTGATGTGTATGATATACGTGGTGCGTCGCAAGATACGCAACTCGCAATAACGACAATGACAGGTATCATCAACCGACAAAAGCCACAAGTCTACCTACTTAGTAGTGCTGACGCTGCATTCTGGCTTCAGCAAGTTTTTTCCCAGATACCCCACGATGTTTCGCCAGCAGCAGGTAATGCTGCCCTCGATGCAATACTCAACACGTATGGTAGTTCAATCCAGGGCATGATCATTTATGACCCTAATTCCATGGACAGCATCAATATTGCCACTATGCTGGCGGGTCAACGTGAAGGCATGGTAGTTTCCCCAGCGCTGGCAAGTACTCTGCAAAAACCTCCGCATCAATTGCCTGTGATAGCGGATTTGCGCATCTATCAATGGAAAAATCGCATACAAGCCTCTACCTGGGCTGAGAATAACCTGCTTAAAAACTCCGCGACGAATCTTATTGCAGGGTTGGACCCTACAATTTCGGGCGCGTTAAGGTCATTTCTTGTTGCGACTCGCACATTTATTTACTGGCTTGATGCGAGTAAATGGATTCCTGATATCTTCAATGGATGGATATCGGAAAAGGGACTAATGCAGCGTATTTTCAGTACTTTTCCAGCAGGGACGTTTCATCTTGGTTGGTTTATTGATGAGCCTAATGGAGTGAAATTGACCTCACAGGCAGCCATGCCTGTACTGGCTTCCGATTTCTTCGAAAACCTGGAGGTTTGGACAAGCGTACAAAATGTGCCGGGTATCCAGCAAGCCCAGACGGTAATTGAATTGGATATGGAAGTGCTGGTGGAAGAACAAGTAGGGACGGGGCTTGCTCCGTCCTCTGTACCAGAACCTGGCGTGTCCTCTGCAATCGAGCTTGACGTGTCCCCTGTAATCGAGCTAGCTCCCGCTGCCGCATTTCAATCGGATAACGTATCAGTCGTCGCGGCGCCGAAGGCATACGTTTCATTTACGATAAGTGATGGCGATAATTTGCAATATGATCAACATCGTATGGCAGCATTATGGAGAGATCCTGTTCGCGGCTCGTTCCCCATTGGTTGGACGATCTCACCTTCGCTGGTACAAACTGCACCCTCACTTGCAGCATACTATATAAGTACAGCTTCTCCAAATGACGAACTGATTGCTGGACCAAGTGGTGCAGGTTATATGTACCCATCACAGTGGCCTCAAGCACAATTGCCAGCTTTTCTGAAATTAACAGGTGAGCTAATGCAGACCATAAAGCTAAGTATCATTCAGGTGCTGGATAGCGGGTCCAGTCAGGCTTTTGTTGATCCTGCACTGCAAACAACCTATGTCGATGTTTTAGCTCCCTTCGGGGCTAAGGGCATACTGAGTGGTTCTGGTCAGACACAATCAACCTGGAAAAAAATATCAGGTGTGCCGATTTTACAAAATCTGGGTCTTGCAGATAGCGTGAGTAAGACGGTAAGCCTGATAAAAAACGCTTCTGCACAATATTTGAATGTGTACGTTATGGCATGGACGATGACGCCTTCTGATCTTCAACAGGTGGTACAGCAAATTGGCAATCAGTATCAGATTGTAAAACCATCGATACTACTCGAGATGATCCCATAACGCTTTTCATTGCCCTGGAAATAAAATACAATAGTGCAAAGGACAGTAGCGCTATTCGCTTGATATTACGAGGAGGGGTTTAGCATGAACATAGCACAGGGATTGGCACATTCTAAAAAGCATTCTGGAACCCGTCAGGCAGTTGCTTGTGGAGAAACGCGCTATACCTGGGAAGAGTTTGACCAGCGCACTGATGCCCTTGCTCGCGGACTGGCATCGCTAGGTGTAGTGCGAGGTGATCGGGTGGCTGTACTGATGCTCAACTGCCATCGCTACCTCGAATTGTACTATGCCTGCGCACGCATGGGGGCAGTGATTGTTCCGCTCAATATTCGCCTGGCGCGACTAGAGATTGTCTTCATTCTCAATGATAGCGAGTCGAAGGTGCTTGTAGTGGATAAAACTTTTGCAGCCCATGCCACTGGTCGAGATACGTTTCCTACCGTCGAGGGTGTTGTTTATTGTGGTAATGAGACACCCGAAGGCATGATCAATTATGATGATGTTATAAGCAAAGGCTCGCATATGCAAGAGAGTGTTGACCAGGAGATGGAAGACGACGATCTTGCAGGGCTATTTTATACCGGAGGTACAACAGGACGCGCAAAAGGAGTAATGCTCTCGCATAAAAATGTGATGTCCAATGCAATTAACGCCATTATCGCTATAGGCTTCACGAGACAGGATCGTTGGTTGCATGCTGCTCCTATGTTTCATCTTGCTGACCTGGGCGCGACATTTGGGCTAAGCATGCTTGGCGCATGCCATATCTTCATCCCCATGTTTCAACCTGAGCAGATGCTGCAGGTCATTCAAAATGAAAAAGTAACTGTCACAGTGCTTGTGCCAACCATGATTAACTCGGTGCTCAATCATCCGAACGTTGATACGTTTGACCTCTCCAGTTTGCGACGACTTGTGTATGGAGCTGCTCCTATGCCTGTGGAATTGCTCAAGCAGGGCTTACAAAAATGGGGACAAATTTTTATGCAGGGATATGGCATGACCGAGACCTCTCCTTTATTGACTGTGCTCGATTCATCTGATCATATTCTGGAAGGTACACCCGACCAGGTACGACGACTCTCTTCGTGTGGTAAAGAAATACTCGGTGTTGAAGTACGCGTCGTCAATATAGAAGGTGATGATGTGCATCCTGGTGAGATCGGTGAGATTATTGCACGCGGACCTAATGTCATGATGGGTTACTGGCGAATGCCCGAAGCGACTTCTGCGGCGATTGTTGAAGGCTGGATGCACACAGGCGACCTGGCAACTATAGATGGAGAGAATTACATCTATATCGTTGATCGTGCCAAAGATATGATTATCTCTGGTGGAGAAAATGTTTACTCAGTTGAGGTCGAAAATGCTTTTTATACTCATCCTACTGTGTTAGAAGTGGCGGTGATCGGTATTCCTGATGCTGTATGGGGCGAGGTAGTACACGCTGTAGTCGTCTGTAAACCTGGTATGCAAGTGACCGGTGATGAATTGATCGAGCATTCTCGTTCGTTGATTGCTGGCTATAAAGTTCCTCGTAGTGTTGAGTTCTCACAAGATGCTCTTCCCAAAAGTGGCGCTGGCAAGATTCTCAAGCGAGACCTGCGCGACAAATATTGGGAGGGCAAAAGTAGGAATGTGAATTAACTTCATGGATGTAGCTCTTAACCCTTTTCCCTGGTTTCGTATCATGCGCGAGTCAGCGCCAGTGTACTTTGAACAGCGTAATAATATGTGGAATGTATTTCGCTATGACGATGTAGAGACTGTGCTGACGGATTACACAAACTTCTCCTCACAGTTTATGGGGTCAAATCAACCAATCGATGCAAGTTTGATCAATACAGATCCTCCACGACACAGACAACTGCGCTCGTTAGTTTCGCAGGCCTTCACTCCACGCACGATCGAGCGGTTGACGCCGCGTATTTCCGCAATTGTGAATGAATTGCTGGACGAAGTCGTGCCTTCGGGCAAGATGGATGTTATTCATGATCTTGCTTATCCTTTGCCCGTGATTGTAATAGCTGAGTTGCTGGGGATACCGCACGAAGATCGCGTACGCTTCAAGCACTGGTCCGACCAGGTTGTTGGTGCGGTGCCTGCGGAGGGCAGAGATCCTCAAATTGAAATGAGCGAGTATTTTGTCGAAATGATCGAGCAACGACGCATCGAACCTCGTAACGACTTGATAAGCGCATTACTGTCTGCGCAAATCGAGGGTCAGCATCTCAATGTAGATGAATTATTGGGTTTTTGCATCCTGTTGCTTGTCGCTGGCAATGAAACGACGACTCATCTGATCAGTAATGCCTTCCTGTGCTTTGATGAATATCCTGAAGCTATAGAACAACTGCGGGACGAGCCTGAATTGATAGCCAGCGCCGTAGAGGAAGTTTTGCGCTATCGCTCGCCTGTCAAGCTGATGTTCCGTGCTTGTACCGCTGATACAAAAATCGGCAACCAGAAGATACCTGCAGGTGAGGGAGTGATTGCCTGGATTGCTTCAGCAAATCGTGATGAGACGCAATTCCCTGATGCGGATACATTTGATATTCGTAGATCTCCTAATCGTCACATTGCGTTCGGCCATGGCATTCACTTCTGCCTCGGTGCTCCGCTGGCACGCCTGGAATCTAAGATTGCGCTCAGGATCATGCTTGAGCGGATGCACGAGATACAAAGAGTGACTGATGTGCCACTTGAAGCAACCGATGCTTTTATTCTCTTAGGGGTAAAACAGTTGCCAGTTGTGTTTCAGGGCAATGAGCGACCGCTTAATTCGTTGTAGTGGGCTGTAGCGTTACTTTCCATCGAGTGACATAATAGTTTCGACCGTTGTAGCAGTCAGGCTGTACGCATTGATCGCGCCTGTCGCAATGTGGTTTGATGCATGTGGGTTTAGTAAAAGTTGTCCGCTCACCACACCGAGTGGGATGAGGCTTGGAAGATCGATTCGAACGGGAGTCAGGTCCTCCGTGCTTCTGGCGAAGGTCCCGCGCCCGCGAATGCTCTCAACGATTGTGTGTAACAATTCCCACCGTGATCCCCCATGCTCAGCGACTCCCAACAGGAGCGCCATCAGGCTATGGCTGCGTATTCCGGCGTGTCCGTATTGTAGGTGTAGGTTAGAGATAGCTTCTACCTTGCCGAGGGCAACACGCACAGTGAGATCTGCGAGATTTACTCCACTCAGCGTAGCATTCATCGGCTCGACCAGTCGTGGATTGCACTCGATGTAGGTGGGATGTCCGGTCACGTCATCGAAGAGGTAATCGAGCGCTAATGGACCGTGCCACTCCAGGGCCTGGCCGAGGGTAACGAGGTGCTCCTGAACTAACGGATGGTCCACCCCCGTGCGTGCAGCGTGTCCACCACCAACACTCACTCCGCGAGTTTGAGTACAATGAAAAGCGAGGAGATGACCTTGTGCGAAAACCGCCTGGGTCTGGCACAACACACCTGTCGCTTCTGCCTGCACAACGATTTCATGTGTCCCATCAAGCAAACCACTGTGTTCCAGTTCGAGCGAAGCCTAGTCTCGCTCCACCCTGTTCGTAGCGCGCCAGACACCCTGCCCTGCCGTGCTGTAATCCGTTTTGATGTAGCAAGGGAATCGGTCTATCGTCTCCAACTCAGCTCGCGTGCGGATAATGTGAGTCAGGGGCTGTGGTAGAGAGATTCGGTCCATCAGGCGAGCAAATGCCACCTTTCCCTGTACTTGCATGAAAGCATCAAAATCGGCAAGCGCCACTCTCACGCCAGCCGGGAGCCGATCGCGCGCCTTCGCGAAGAGGAAAGATTGCTCGTGAACTGGCAGTAGCACGTCGTAGCGTTCTCGTGTGAGATGATTGAGTACGAACTCGAGATAGCCGAGAGGGTCCGTTCCCACAGCCGGGCAGCGATAGTAATGCCGGACGAAGCGAGAAAAGCGACTGATACATAATGGGTTTGGATCACAAATATCAAGAATGTAGCCGCACTGGCTAAGGGCAGTAATTGTCTGTCTTGCTGAGAGGCTCGAACCCTCAGAGAGCAAAATGCGCAATGGGCTGTGCGACTTCATCAAGATTTCTCTCTTGCATCTGCGCTTGTCATTGGGGCGTTTTGCCTCTTAATCTCTAACGGCTCTGGTCCGCAAATTGCCACCAGAGACAGGTTCCTACCACACCTGCCAGCCCGGTTATGATAACGATCAGATAACTGATCGGTTCAAGATGCGAACTTTGGCTTCCCATAGCTTGAGTGTACAAACCTGGCACGGACCAGGGAAAATAGCTTCCCCACCCGGCTATTGCAACCAGATTTGCAAGGATCAGAATAAGTATTACTACTCCCATTGGCAGCAGGTATCCCCGTCCCACGCTGGCAAAGAATGCGACCGGAAACACATCAATAATAACGAGACAAGCGGTAATCACCAGGGTAGTCATTCCCTGCACAAATAGCCCACTCGTTCCCTCTGGCAGACCAATCAATGCACCCAAGACGAGTCCGACGATGATGACCATGACCGTCGCTGCAACACACCAGAGTGCAACCACAATGTATTTTGCCATAAGAGTGGTCACGCGCGAAACCGGCACAGCAAGCAGGTCCTTTAAGGTACCATCGGCAAATTCACGTCCAAACACCCAGCTCATCATAAGACTAAAGAAGATGAGTCCGCCAGCCGCTACACTTTGGGCAAGCAGACTAAGATAGGATGGCCAATTGGCGGACCGTCCCATGAGATTTGCCTTGGTACTGATCAGACCGACATTCCGAGCGAATTCAGGATCTTTCACGACGAACATTAAAAATGCGCCACCCAAAGGCAATAACAGGAATCCTAGAGCAGTGAAAAAAGGCATTCGGGAGCGGGTTGCTTTGCGTAGTTCAATCCAAATGGCATTCGTGAGATCATTCATCATTCTGCCCTCCACTCATTCCAACAAGTCTGAGAAAATACTGCTCTAGTTCCTCTTCTTCTACCATCACCTGTGTGGGTGGAACCCCGGCATGAACCATGAGACTGACAATGTTTTCAGGGTGTTCGACTGAAGGGATATCTTTAATCTCCAAGGTGCTATTCTGTAGAATTTCGGCAGAATGTCCGGCAGTGGCTAGCGCCAGGCGAGCCGCTTCCATGTCCCGCGCTCGTAATAAGAGCCGCCTGCGTCGATTCTGCTCTAGCTCATTGACATCCAGTTCCTGGAGTAAATGCCCATTGTGGATGATCCCAATGCGTTGGGCAAGCCGCGAAACTTCAGCCAGGATATGGCTCGCCATAAAGACTGTCACGCCCTGTTCGCGAGTCAGTTCAAGCAGGAGTTCTCGAATCTCGACGATACCAGCCGGATCCAGGCCGTTAGCGGGTTCATCCAAAATAAGCAGCCTGGGCGCATGCAAAAGAGCTTTAGCCAATCCCAGCCTCTGAGCATTGCCCTGAGAAAGGGTACCAGCTCGCCGGTCAGCATATGCTGTGAGTCCCAGGCGTTCGATGATATTAACTATAGCTTTAGGGGTCGTGCCAGGGTGCAAGCGGCGGGCAACCTCCAGGTTCTCATATACAGTTAATTCCTGGTAGCTGTGAGGTGTCTCCACCAAATACCCGACCGATGCCCAGGGTTCGCGGCTCCCCAGGCGAACCTTTGTTTGAAGCACATGAGCAGTTCCCCAGGTGGGCTTGATCATTCCCAGCAACATGCGAATGGTAGTTGTTTTCCCTGCGCCATTCAAGCCCAGGAATGCGTAGATTTCTCCTTCAGCTACTCGCAAGGAGAGGTGTTTGACGGCGGTGACCTTTCCATACCGTTTCCCGAGATTCTCGGTCTCAATCGCCAGGTTCATCCTTGGTCTCCTTCCTCAGGTAAAGGCGTGGTTCTGATTGGTTGTTGAAGTTGGAGTTCGACCTCACCTAGACAGAAAGCCGCGATCAGCTCCAGAAACACATTGACACCACCGCCCAGGCGAAGCGCACCATAATCGTCCTCATGCAGGATACTCAGAACGAGAGGATACAGCAAGGCGATAATATCATCTGGCTCCACCTGGATGGAAATGCCTGCTTTCTGGCAATGAGCGATCAACTCATCCAAGAACACCCGATCGTTCGCTAGATGCTCCTGGAATTTTTCTGGAGGAGTCCTTCGAAAGATCAGGTCATAATCTCTGCCCGTGAGAAACTGCAAGATGGGGATTGTTTTCATGAGGCTAAAAGCCTTTTTCAAAATTGCATAGAGGCGGGCTCGTGGTGAGGGCCCTGGCAGGTCGACAGTCGCTAATATTTCCTGGCGGAATTGCTGTTCAGCAAGTTCTGCGACATCCATGAAGAGCGCTTCTTTGGACTCATAGAAAAGATAAAAAGCCCCTTTTGAGATCCCAGCCGCCTGGGCAAGTTCCTCTATACTGGTTTTTTTCAAACCGTAAACTGAAAACAGCTTGTATCCCTGCTCAATGAGCCGTTTGCTGATCAAATCTTTTTCATGTTCAGTAAATGCTTTTGGCATGCCTTACCAGCTTTTTGTCTCTATGACTATAAAAATTTTATAGTCATAGAGTACGATACCACGGATTATTTCTTTGGGGAAGGGATCATCAATATTGCATTCGCTAGCAGAGTCTGATACAAATGATACAAACCGCATTGATAGTATACGAACAAGGAGACAGACTCGATGCCCGAAGCAACACCTGAATTCAAGCAACAACTACGGGTGGCCTTTGATTCAATAGAAGAGGGGCAGGTTTTCACATTTCAACGTACGTTTACGGAGGGAGATGTAGCGCTTTTTTGCGGCGTGACGGGAGATTATAACCCCTACCATATTGATGAGACATTCATTCAAAATAGCTGGTTTGGGCGAAGGATAATTCCTGGTCTACTTACAAGTAGCATGATTACGCATATAGGTGGCATGATTGGTTTCCTTGCTTCAGAGATGCACTTTAACTACGTAGCACCTGTCTATATCGGTGACACCATTACCTGTACGGTGACTTTCAACGAGAAAGACATCGAGAAGCGCATGTTTCGTGCGATTGCAAGTTCTGTGAACCAGGATGGGGTAGAGGTGCTCCAGGCGAGATTTAGTGGGTTTCCAGCCAGGGTGAGGTTGGCCAGATGATAGAGAAGTTTAAAGGATAATGTGGTATTCTTTTTGAAGAGCTTCTCTGCTCCACATGTTCCAACCAATTTTTAGGAGGATGCAGTAGCAACTACTACTGACAGGATCACACCTTTGTCATCCTGAGTATGAGCGAAGGATCTCGTAGCCCAGCGCGTGAGATCCTTCGCTCGCGCTCAGGATGACAAGCGGAGGGGACGAAGGTGACAAGCAGAGGGGAACCAGGATAACAAGTGGGTGCTCCCGATTCCAATCTCGTACTGCCAATTCAGAGAGCATGCCTCTAACTACTAGCAGGCAATTCACCCAACGTGACATTGACCGTCATTTGTTGGCCTCCACGATTGATTGTCACAGCAACAGTATCCCCAGGGCTTTTGCTTAAGAGTACATCCCCCAATGATTGGACACTCGTTACTGGTGTGTTATCAATCTGAAGAATTACATCTCCAGCCATCAACCCTGCTGTAGCTGCCGGACCATTTGGCGTCACACTCGCAATGAGTACTCCATGATCCACCGAAAGATTGTTTTGTGCTGCTACCGACGAATCAACAGTTACAACTCCCACGCCCAGTGATGCCCGTCCAGTATGGGTCACATGTCCGGTCGCGATGAGTTGTGGTATGATGAACTTCACTCGGTTGGAGGGGACGGCGAAACCTATCCCAGTTGCAGGTGAACTAAACGTTGGATTGATAATGGTCAGTGTAGGAACGCCGATCAGTTCTCCCTGTAAGTCAACAAGTGCACCTCCGCTGTTACCAGGATTGATCGCTGCATCGGTCTGAATGGCATCAATAAGCTCCACACCAGGTCCCACTGGGACATTTCTTCCTAACGCACTGACGATACCCGAGGTTACTGTTTGAGTGATACCCAGGGGATTGCCAATGGCCATTACATACTCTGCGACTTTGAGCTGCGATGAATCGC
>Ga0208324_1000829_pt1 | contig 12791 bp, 16 predicted proteins | sample Sb_taG_2_FD_187707 | JGI IMG/M metagenome (GOLD analysis project Ga0208324, IMG submission 187707) | Peat soil microbial communities from Weissenstadt, Germany - Sb_50d_5_LS metaG (SPAdes) (version 2) | ecosystem: Environmental > Terrestrial > Soil > Wetlands > Peat | place: Germany... | reverse complement strand
GCTGGATCGTAGATGTAGCGCACTTTCTTCCCCTCGCGCTGCTTGGCGAGCAATTTCATCGATGGCTGAAAGCAATTGACATACAAACGTAATGCTCGGTACAGTTCGGTGAGTTGCCGTGTTAACGGTCAATAGAAATAGGACTGCGAATTGACTCACCAAAGATCTTACTCTTGACGGGGTGCTTGCCTCACCAGTAATGTAACCCAAAGCTGAACAAAAGCGGAGGGTAAAGAAATGAGGTCACACTTGAGTTTTCGATCCAAAAGAGAGTTATTACTTCAAATCGCGCCTCGATATCGAGAGGCATCACCAGCGCTGAAAACGGTCATTCTTGATGAGTTTGTAGCAGCGACTGGCTATGCGCGCAAGTATGCCATTCGGCTTCTGAGCCATCCAGAAGCGCCCAAGCTGGCGATAGAACGTCCACGCCCACCCCACTATGGCCCAGAGGTGCAACAGGCATTGCACCTGGCCTGGACAGCTGCCAATCACATCTGTGCCAAACGTTTGATCCCTTTTCTCCCAACATTGGTTGAGTCACTGGAACACCATGGCCATCTTCATGTGAGCGAAGAGTCCCGCGCCCAGCTCCTCTTGATGAGTCCGGCAACCGCAGATAGGATTCTCCAGCCGTACCGCAAACAAGAGCGACATGGGATCTCAACGACTCGATCGGGGACGCTCCTGAAAAAGCAGATCCCCGTTCGCACCTTTAGCGATTGGAACGAGGCCAAAACAGGCTTCATGGAAGCGGACCTGGTCGCTCATTGCGGAACGCATGCGGATGGGTCGTATCTCTACACCTTGACACTGACAGACATCGCCACCGGGTGGACTGAATGCCTTCCACTCCTGAATCGGAGTCAGGAATCGGTGGTTGCCGCCCTCAAGCGAACACAGCAGTTGCTCCCATTCCCTCTCCTGGGGATTGACACCGATAATGGAGCAGAGTTTATCAATATGGAATTGCTCTCCTTTTGTGAACAAGAACACATCACCTTTACCAGAGGACGCCCGCGCAAGAGCAACGATCAGTGCTATGTCGAGCAGAAAAACGGCCAGATTGTGCGGCAGGTGGTTGGCTATGATCGCTTCGCGGGTGAGCTGGCCTATCGCCAGCTGACCGAACTCTACCGAGCGCTGCGGGTCTATGTGAATTGTTTTCAGCCGTCCATGAAACTCCAATCGAAAGAGCGCCATGGCAGTACACTGCGGCGCACCTACGATCAGGCTCAAACACCGATGCAACGGCTCAGTGCTTCTGGGGCAGTAGCTTCCCAAAAGCGGCAAGAACTGCTGCAGATTACAGAGGCGCTGGACCCGCTGCGTTTGCTGGCTCAACTCGAACAGTTACAAAAAGCGCTCTGGCGGCACGCTATCACACCTACATCGGAACAGTCGGAAGCGCTCACCCCCCTTCAGTTCTCAGTTGGCCAGTGTACTGAGGAAAAGGTTCCGGTTGATGGGCTTCCCCATACACCTCCGTCGCTGCTCAAAAAAGAGCGGAAAAAACGGTCTCAGAGAACAGGGCGGCCTCATGATTGGCAGACACGTAAAGATCCGTTTGAAGGTGTCTGGGAGGAGGTGACTGGCTGGCTAGAGGCTCGGCCAGAACTCACCGCCGCTGAGATTTTCCGGGATCTTCAGCGTCGATACCCTGAGCGCTGGCGTGAAACACAAGCTCGAACATTACGACGAGGTGTGCAGAAGCTGCGCGAACGCCTGTTAGTCACCTTCCATGATGGATGGGGAGGCGAGATCCTCAATGGGCAAGCTCCAGTCCCTGAACTGCGGGCCAAAGTCGTGGTGGGTGTCTGATTCTCGGAGAGAGGAGGAGAACCATGCATTGCGATGCGTTCTCTTCCTCTCTCCGAACCTCTCTCCATCTCTCCACGCTAGGGCTGGCGGCGCGCTCCGCTGAGGCCAGTGGGCCAGCCCCCTGGACCCCCGCTGAGGAGCACTGCCCCTCAGACTCCCTGGTCTTTCTGGTATTCAGGCTTGCAAAGCAGGTGGTTCAAAGAGTAAGATATTGCTTGAGTCAATGACCCATATCCTATGAGTCAACGGCCTGGCAAAAACTCTAGAGAGTAAGATTTCCCATGAGGCATCCTCTCCTCTCACAGTAAGATTCTTCCGTGAGGCAATGCGGTGGGTGCGATAAAACGCCGCCGGTTTCCTGCGAGCTTGTGCCTGCTGTTCCTGCCCCACCTCCATGCCACCTCCACCGGAACAACAGGCTCCGCTCGCATCCACTGCATTTCGCCTCGACTGCCCCACTCACTCCACCCCACCTCAGTCGATCAAAATGCAGTGGCGTCTGTCCTCTCTCTATCATTCCAGATAGATGAGTCCTCGGATGGAGGTCTTGTCACATCTATCAACACGTTTCTTGAGTTGGATGGAGTCGACCTCCTGTTCGATGAACCACATCTGGGCGGTAAGGATAATCTCCCGCTATCGGTCATTTCTATTGTCCATCAACAAGCATAGTGTTTTCAGCAGCTAGCATAAACCCACCAGCCTTTGAGCGACCGTTGTTAGAAACGACCGCTTTGCAAAAAATGGTTCATTCGGCCAGTAAAATGTGCCTTCACTTTGTCCCTGCTCGGCAAAGGAGGGAAGCCGAGAGATGGCAAACGGGATTGGTCGGGAACATCTGTCTTTTTCTGTATACCCCACATTGGTGCAAAGGAAATCTTTCCTGATTTGATTATGCCAGATGAGTGGGGATAACAATGAAGTAGGTCAATCAGGCATAATATTCCTGAATCTCGTACTTATGCAGATCCAAATTACTGACTGGGCAGGGTTTCAAGTGATAGGTCGGTAAAGAGTTAGTTGAGGCTTCACCGCTGCATATCCTATTGTGCACGTAAGGAGGAGTGAATCCGTTCCTGCTCAACAAGCTGTCTCAACTCTTCGACTGGCATAGGTGCATTCTTTTCCCGATGTATCATTCGATGACAATTCGAGCAAACAGGGGCTACATTTTGAAGTGCTTGTTCAAGAAACTTAGCTATATCCTGCTCTTCATATTGAAAAATCGGTTTCTGGTGATGGATCTCGATGTATCCTCTACCCCTCTCACCGTAGACTGTAGAAAAATCAAAAGAGCAAACGGAACATGCTAAATGGCCATTGATAGTGTAATGGTTTAAAGCCGCCTCACGCAACTTTTTTGAACGCTCATATACTTGAACGTTCCTCACACGTCTGGTGCCTTCTTCGATTACGAGATTTTCGTCATATATCAGGATCTTTTGCTTTTGTTCGCCTATATTTGTGAGGTCAACAAAACTACTTTGCACATCATCATAGTTAAAGTCACCGCTAAGTAAGTACTCCATAGCATCTATATTCGTTCGTAAGAAAGCTATTCCTGCTTCGGTGATCATATGGATGCCATCATTACCTACTCTATCATACTCGGCATATCCTAACCGCTGTAAGGTACGGTGGGAAACGAGATTCCTTACTTTTTGCTCGAAATATGTGTCTGATCTATTTCTAGCTATCTCAGCATCTTTTCCCGTCGGCCTTAGAAGGTCTACCAAAAGTGACTTTAGCCTTGATGTTGTAATACCTGATTCTATGTTGATGAAGTATAAGGCTGGGAGTATCAACTCCGTTTCGCTGACACGCTTATCGGCCATCGTCACTCCTCAGAAGTTGGTAATGATCAAATGCTCTGCATTCCGGTTATTGCGGTCTTGGAAACTCACGAGGTACTTCTTATCGAATGCCTTGATGTTCAGGCCAACGTTTCCGTACAAGTGAAGGATAGTGGGCGTATTTTTTATGACGAGCATGAACTTAGCTGCACATTGCTGTAGAAGGTAGTTTGCAAGGCGCTCCTGATCTCCCTTGCCAAATTCGTTTTGTGAGTAAGTACTAAATTCGCTGTCGTAAGGAGGATCGAAGAAGACGAAATCTCCTGCCTGTGGGGGGTATTTTTGTAAGAAGGCTTCAAAGTCCATATTTTCGATAACCGTGTTCCTCAGGTGAAGCTCCACTTCTGGGGACTGCAGGTAGGCGATTTTGCGTGCCAGATTTTTTCTATTATACGCTATACCTCCATACGGGACATTGAAATCGCCCTTGCTGTTGTACCGAAACATAGAAGCGTAAGCATTCTCTCTCACGAAGAAGAAAATCGCAGCCGCGAGGCTCGCAGGAATGCCGTATTCATCTATTCTGTTGTACAAATATCTAAGGTGCATATAGTAAGCACTTTTTAACGCACACTCTATGTTCGCGATGACATCTCGTTCTGGCAGCTTCCATTTTCTGTTCTCAAGTTGTTTCATACGCTTAGTTTTACTCAGTAAATTCCTCTTTATTTCTTGGATAAAGTTTGCTATGGCATGATCGAAGAAAACATCAAAGATGCCTTTAAATTCTGTTGTATGCTGCCGAACAAACTCGAGTAAGCGGTGATGCAGCTCCTCTAGCGAACTCTCGTCCATCGAGTAAGCTTTATATATGTTGAGAAGGTCTGTAGCATGTCCATCCACGATTTTGCTCACACGTTGCCAACCCAGGAGTAATGTCTCTAAAGATCGAAAGAAATCTATGTTCTGCTGTGCAGTCATGACGTAAAGGTTGAATAGATCGGGGGATTTATCGTTGATGAACTTTCTTTGTGATTGTATGGAGAAAAAGACAGCGCCGCCACCAACAAAAGGCTCATAGTAAGCGTTAAAAGGCGGAATCAAGGGCAAAATATGTTTCAATTCTTGCTCTTTCCCCCCAGCCCACTTTAGCAAAGATGTCAGCCTTTCAGCCCTTAAGCCCGTCTTATCTGTCGCCACATCAGGCCATAAGGCCGTCTGAGCATATTCGATCATATCTTTTTCTACACCTGTTCTAATTGATAACTTTACTGTACCAGCATAACCAAGAAAAAGCAATCGTTTTTGGGGTAGCTAAGAAGAAAGTTGAGTTTGCCACAATTTGGCGGTAGTGGAAAACTTTAATAAGGTAAATTCTGGATAAGGAACTTCCGGATACGCATTTGTTTTCTTCTCTACTTTATCTTACCAGTAATGGTTCCTTGCCCCGAACTCACGTTATAATAGAGATTCTGTGAGCTTACGATAAACTAGAGAGGACTTTGCCAGTGGGAGGTGTCTATCCATCACCCTGTATGATATCAAGAAGCGTGGCAAGTATCTCGTTCCAGGGTACCATGAGCGGTGATGGATAGCGTTCTGGCTCGTGCAAAACATGAACGCCACACTCGCGTAGCAAAGCAATACTTCTTGAGAAGGCTGGATGGCGTACGAGATCCATCTTGAGACACGGAACAGTGACGATTGGAGGCGTTCCACGTCCAAGCGCCTCGCACAAGATACTGGTCACCAGCGTATCGCCAATGCCTTGCGCCCATTTGTTGATGGTGTTAAACGTCGCAGGCATGACTAACATCGCATCGGCTTTGGGTAATGGGTCTGCCTCTCCTGGAAGCTTGTAGTCCGTCCGGACGAGGTGACCCGAACGTATGGCAATGGCCTCGGTATCCATCCAGCGAGAAGCTTGAGGGGTGGCGATGACACATACATCCCATCCTGCCGCTTGGAGCAAGGGCACAACTTCCTGCGTCTGTTGTGCTGGAGGTGCTGCGCACACCATCAGATAGAGAACAGGGAGAGATATCGGTTCACTCATGGGTACTCTTCTTCATGTGGCAATCCGTATCGTTGTTGTTTCCAATTGCCTCTCCAGGTCTTTGACATCCTGCATGTCCTTCCACGGCTCTAACTCCGTATACACCTGGCGCACACGCTCCAGAACGCTCAGAGACTTGGTCTGCGTGGTGATGGCCAGCGCCTGCATCGCGAATTGACACGCATGTTTCAAGTCTCCCTGCTGCGCGTAGGCGATCCCCATATCGGTGAAGAGCGTCGATTGTCTGCGTATGGCCAGTGGATCAAGCAGCGTCAAGGCTTGTTGGAGCGCGGGCAGGGCGCGATCTGGTTGACGCAGCCGCACGAAACATGCACCTTCATACCCGGCCAAGCGAGAGGGGTTAAAGCCTGTCGCATAGTGGTCTTCTCCTGCAGACGCCTGCGCCGCGAGCGCTCTGGCACTGTTCAATGCAGCGTTACAGGCCTCGGAATCACCGAGATGCGCGTAGACTTCAGCCCTCACGGCCGCAAGCCAGCACGCTGTTCTTGGGTTTTGAACAGCTACCTCCTGTGCCTCTTGCAAGAGGGGAAGCGCCTCGTGAGGTTGATTCCAGTAGATGAGTAGCAAACTCATGCGACCCAGACCAACTGCCCAGAGTTCTTGATTGCATGCAGCTTGCGCTGCCTTGAGTGAAAACGTGTAGTAGGACCAAGCCAGCGCATATTCGTGGAGGTCAAATAACGTTTTCCCCAGGATTTGCGCGTTTTCCCCGGCAAGAGAGCAAAGGCGCTGTACGGCATCACGTGCCTGTACCTGTTGGAGCAGGTGGATGATCGTCCGAAAGTGTTCTAAGACATTTCCCAGCAGATCGAGCGAGGTATTGGCACACAGCCGCCAGTACCTTTCGGTAATGCCTTCCAGGTCATCGATCGTCGTGTTGATAAGGGTGCGTGAAGATGACTCACTTTCACCGACAGGCCAGCGAGCATAGGGTGAAAGCACCAGCACCGTGCTTGCAAGCATGAGTAAGTCATGCAGCATCTGCCGGTGTGTTTTCACCAGATCCAACGTATTCTCCTGGCTGTGGAAGAGTGCGGCGAATACTGTGGAGACGTTAGGGAGAACATCCTGGGTATAGGGGAAAGTAGTCACTCTTTGCGTTCCCTCCCCAAGGGGTTCATGAGGCTGTACCTGTAGGGTGGGAACGCTCTGTTCACCAGCCAGGGCTGCTTTCTGCAAACGCTCATAGTATGCTCTCACATGCGCTGCTGGCTGTTTCCCCACGGATTCCAGTAAGTAGCTGCTTCTCTTATAGAGCACGCATGCTTCCTCAAGGCATCCCTGCTGCTCTAAGAGCAGGAGTAAACGATAGAGCGCGTCCTGATCCGTAGGAAAACGAATGATATGCTGCGCTAAAATCTCTTCCGCCAGGTTGACCTGCCCTTGCTGAAGAAAGAGGTCTGCCAGGTGGCGAACCATACGATCGCGAGCCATGCGCAATGCTTGCTGCCGCATTTTGATCCAGCGGTGCCGCATCCACTCGCTGCCCTGATCATCTGCCAGAAACTCACCCCTCAGCAAGGCCTTTGCCTGTTGCCAGAGCACAAACGCCTCATCAGGGGTATTCGCTCGCCCGGCCTGGGAGATCAGGTCCTCAAAGGCGTCCGCATCGACCCACAGGCGGGACTGCTTTGCCAACGTGAGAATCGTGCTCTGGTTGCGTTGCTCGAGCAGTTCCTCGCCGCTCGTAGTGCGCAGGACCTTGCATAGCACTTTACATGCTGAGCGCAGGGACTCGCGTGCCTTGTCCTCGTCGGTCTCCGGCCAGAGGATGCCTGCCAACTGGCTCCTGGAAGCCTGTCGTCCTGGTGCGCATAGTAACAACTTGAACAGCGTACGAGCCGATGTTCGGCTCTTCCAAAGCTCTTCCGTGGTAAAGGGGGACACCTGCCAGTCGAGATGAAACGCACCAAAGGTGTACACCCGCAGGAGCGGAGTCTGCGTATCGGCACTCCTTGAAACGTCCATCGCGCTGCTCGTTTGGCTGTGTAGCTGCCTGTTCTCCATACTCCTCCAAACATAGAAGTAGACCATACAAAGGATGTGCCCTGTTGCATTATAACACAGCCTGCCCCGGACTCGACTGGCCGCGTCCCTCTCCCGTCCTCCATGTTCCGCACTGTGTCCACCGCTGCCACATGACCGCCCCGGTAGAGTTGCTATACTCGACAGGAACGAAAGGCATCATACAAGGAGATACACCTTTGATGTGTCACGAAGAACTGAACGGAACCTCTTACGACGACATCCTCTTTCAGCGCGTCATCGTTGAAGAGATGGGTGAACTCCTGCCTGCGAAATTCCTCTCGGAATGTGACCTATCCCATGCGGAGTCCATCCTGGAAATCGGATCCGGGGCCGGTGAATGGCTGCGAGCTGTGGCACATATGTATCCGCATCTACAGTGTATCGGCATCGACCAGGACGTACGCATGGTGAAAGCGGCCAACGTTCTGGCACAGCGAGACCATCTCGGACAGGTGGCGTTTCTCGCACAGGAACTCGATGAGATTCTCCCGACCCTTTTTCCGCAGGGAAGCTTCGACCTCGTCCATCTCAGTTTGCTCGGTCGATATATCCTGACGGCGAAGTACCCTGTTCTTGCACAGGCGAGCGCTGCCCTGTGTCGTCCCGGAGGAATGCTGTGCTGGACTGAGGCGGAACTACCGATCACCAACAGCCCCGCATGCGAGCTCCTGAACTCACTGGTCTATGAAGCATTACAGAAGGCAGGTCAAAGTTTCATCACTGAGCACATGTGGCACGTATCAACACTCTTTTCTCCTCATGCCGGGATGGCGAAAACCGAACGCTCCGCGTCTACACGCCGTCATCTGGGAATCACCATGATGCTGGGCGGTTGGCTGCGTGATGCGGGTTGTGGAGCGATTCCTGAAACGACCACCTCCAGCCTCTGGGGGAAGGAGTCTCACGTGATCCACAAAGAAGCGTCTGTGATCGAAGTGTCTGTGGGGCAGCCAGCCCATGAGGCATTCGTACGACAGGCGATGCGCTTTAGCCAACGGGTCAAGCCGTTGCTGCTGCGTACTGAGGTGATTGGGGAAATGGAACATACAGCATTGTGCACGCAACTCGAGGAGGAGCTAACGAATCAGGATTTCTGTGGGCTGTTCCAGCTCCTGCGAGCTTGGGGACCGCGCTTGTGATCCATAGCTGCTATTTTCCAAGTGGCAGAGAGCGTGTGGACGATGAGGAATCAGTTCGTTCTGGTGACGTTCTTCGCCAGCCATGTTTCGTATCATGATGCTGTATAAGAATGAAAAGAGGGAGAATGACAGAATTTCGAGCACAGGAAAGAGCATTTGACGCAACTCTCGTTTTTCGGGTTGTCTCGACCACACCGACGAAGACACTTGCAGGTCAACTCCCGCGCCGAGAACGCTGGATACTCTTGCTCCTCGATGGGAAGCGTTGTATCGCAGATCTGGCTCATCTGACTCAACGCAGCGAACTCGATGTTGCGTACACGCTTGCAAGTTTTCTGCAGCAGGGTTATATCGAGCCTCTTGAGGAGAACCTCTCCCAGTAGAACTGTAACGCGTGGCTCACCTTGCTCTTGACGTTTACACCCATCATAGTTGTAGCCTTTCCCCTGCACATAACGACATGGTATTCCTATTCCTGACCACCTGTTCTCCCGTTCTTCAACAGCCTGGGTGGTTGTGCAACACATCATCAGTCTCCTATGGCCGTCCGGCGTGAGGTGCCGGAGCCTTCGTTGTTACCACTTGACCCGTTCGCGGCGCACCGATCATGTTCTCCATGCCATACCATTCGGCTGCCATGATAAACAGCGTCTTGCCGTCCGCGCCCCCTAGCATGCAAGCGAAGCAGCCACGGTCAAGCTCGACCATTTGCAGTGCTTCACCACCTTCGCGAACGCGCACGCAACGCTTGTTGGGGACGTCCGCATACCAAACTGCGCCTTCGGCGTCGATGCAGATGCCATCGGGGGTGCCTTCACCGAGGTTGGCCCACACCCGCTGCTTTGAGAGGCCGCCGTCATCGGCGATGTCGAAGGCTGTGAGCTTTTTGCCATAGGAATCGGCGACAATGAGGGTCGAAGTGTCGGGGGTGATGGCCATGCCGTTGGGAAAGGCGATCCCCTCAGCCACTTGCTTGGCTGAACCGTCAGGCGTCACCAGGGTGATAATGCCAGGTGCAAACTTCTCACCCGCCAGGGGATTAAACCCCGCACCGTTCATGTAGGCGTTTCCGCGACCGTCAACCACGATCTCGTTGAAGCCGCGCGACAAATCAGCGTGCGGCACGAGTGACCCATTAGACTCCTGACGCATCAGCGGCTGGTCGCTGGACGAGCTAATCAGCAGCCGACCATCGGGCAGCCAGTCGATTGAGAAGGGAAATGACGGGAACGGAAGACGGACAACAACCTCACTCTTGCCCTTGGGATCGACAGCTATAATCTCTTGCGCGCCCCAATGAGAAAACCACAGCCGGCCATCATGCCAGCGTGGTGACTCGCCGAATGCCAGGCCTGTCATTAAAACGTGTACTGTCTCTTTCGTCATAGTCCCCCTCTCCTTTCATTGTTTGCTGATGAAAGCATAGCCAAATCATATCATACCTGCGTCTCATAACCGTTACGAAATGCGATGCGAACTGCCAGACTTCTGGAACGCTTGTACGTGAGGTCATTTGTGTTACACGACAATACCGAGTTTTTCAACACTCTGGAAAAATGGCCGATGCGAGGTTTACTGCTGTTCCTGTTCCTGTTGCTTCGCTATCTGCTGCTAAACAAGCTGTACAATCTTTTCATCTGGAAAACTCGCAAGAGTTCGTCCATTGTGTACGACTTTTATCACTGCGCGGCTGTCGTTGTGGATCAGATTTGCAATATAGAGGGCAAATTCCTGGGTGTCAGCTTGGAGTGGTTCTTTCCACACACCTGTACCGGATTGTGATAATGGTGGTTGCCAAATGTAGATGCCATAGGGATCAGTCAAGATACTACCTTTCAATTGTAAACACGCTTTCATGAATCAACGTGCCAAACGTACCTTCTTTGGAACGGCTTTTTGAGGTTGTGTACACAATTCAACTCATGTACGGTAAAACAGACTTTACAGGAAATAAACTCATCTGCCCGAAATTGCAATTGAACTTCCGTTCTACCATTTAGGACGTATTGTAGGTTTCAAAAGGGGGTAGTATGAACGATCCAGTATTCCGTAATGTTGTCTTTTTGCCTGGCACTATCCACGCCGGTTTTCCGTCTCCCGCCAGCGATTACGAAGAGAGAAATCTCGATATTAATGACTTAGTGGTGCCTCACCCAACAAGCAGTTATTTCATGCGAGTCAGTGGGGACTCGATGACCGGAGCCTGTATTTATAGTGACGACATCATTGTCATTGACCGCGCAATAACGGCAGCAAACAATAGAATTGTGGTCGCGAGAATTGGCGAGGAATTTACGCTCAAACGGCTTCAGATCATACAGAACAGGAAAATATTTCTCAAACCGGAGAACCCGAAGTATACCGCCATTGAAGTCACTTCTCGTGATGATTTTGAAGTGTGGGGCGTCGTGACCTGGGTTCTTCATCGGCAGGTAAGAAGAGTGTAAAACGAAAGCGGATCAGTATTTATAAGAGTTGCTGCACCTTTTTTTGAAAGCTTTTCTCTATCTCCTTCCTTCTCTGCCTGACTGCCTCTATCACTTTGCGGCGTTTCTCACTTTTCTCCTGCACGAAAAGTGAGAGGGGATTGCTTGGTTTGAAATGATCATTGCTCATAGTTGGGTAGAGTATTACCTGTCAAATTGGATATCCAGGTGTCGCATGCGCTCATTCATAGCTTCCATGACCCGATCTATGTTTGATCGAGGTTGGATCATCAGTGGCCTGAGTTCATCGACTGCGCCGCCTAATCGCCAATGTTGGTATTCGAGCTTCATACCAAGAGTCGTTAACGCATCTTCAACAGTGGTCAACGCGTCATACGCTTCCTGTAATGTATCCTCGTAGAGATAATACTTGTCAGGTTCCAGCATCTCCCGAATGTCCATGTGCCCCAGAGCCTCAACCTTTTCAAAAAGGTCTTTGAGCGCAGTAACAATGTGTTCTTCAAAGTTGCTCATCGGTTTGGTTCCTTTTTATGCAATCGAACGCTTAATCGTTTCAGATCCAAAATTAGGCCAAATTTTCTAAAAAGTCAACCGTTCATTGCTCCCTGACTTGTCCACTCTTCTTCGCCATTTCGATTGTCGGGTACGTTTATTTTCTGGCATCCTACAGAACCGATGCTCCTTCATGAATAAACAGCATCAGGTACCGAACAGGTCAGGCAAAGGTAAAAAGCATCTCAAGAGTGTAGTAGCGGTAAAGGCTTTTATTCTTGTAAATAACCGAGCTTTTTGGAGATGCTCGTCATCTTCTTCCGATAGCCTGCTCAACTCAATGCGCTGAATGATTGCGCTCGAAGAATCTCATCACTCAATCGGTTCTCTCGTCAGATACCTCTTCAAACAGGTCAGACACAGGGACACCGAGTGCAATAGCGAGTTTGGTCAGTGTAGTGGTTGTTACTTCTTTATATGGATCGCGGAAGATATCTCGGATTGTTGGGTGTGAGAGATCAGCAAGTCGCTCAAGCTTCCCCATGCTTAAGCTTTTTTGTACGGCGATTTCCTTGACCCGTAGACGTAGTTTCACGGCATCTCCCATTGGTGTATTGGCTGGATTGTAGCAGAAACTACGGCTTGACAGAACTGTAATTAATATTATATAGTCATAGCTATATAACTACAACTATAGTATGGAGATTGCACGGTTACGAGAACACATCGAACTGGAGTGCGCTGCAATGCAACAAGCTTTAACTGGTTTTGCGCTCACTGCCAAGCATGAGATCATCCAAAGGAAGTACGAAACGCTTGGATACTATCACGAACAGTTAGAGCAGCTTGTAGGCGAGAAGGAGGCTGCCATTATCACGACGGAAATTTATGTGAAGGTGATTGGCTAGAGGCGGGAATTGCATATTGCCCTATGTCGCTTTTGTAAGGATATTCAAGGGTGGTTGCTTTTTATGTGTACTGATGGCGCATGTAG
>Ga0208324_1000819_pt1 | contig 12872 bp, 10 predicted proteins | sample Sb_taG_2_FD_187707 | JGI IMG/M metagenome (GOLD analysis project Ga0208324, IMG submission 187707) | Peat soil microbial communities from Weissenstadt, Germany - Sb_50d_5_LS metaG (SPAdes) (version 2) | ecosystem: Environmental > Terrestrial > Soil > Wetlands > Peat | place: Germany... | reverse complement strand
GCACGTCGATCACCTGCTCGCGGTCGGCGTGCGACGCGCGGAGGCAGCTACCGCGTCCGGCGAGGTTCGTCACACGATTATCGATCACCATTCCGCGTTCGCGATCAATATGAACGAGCCGACTAGCCAGAAAAAGAGATAGATGACGGCGGTCCTGGCGATCGTAGCCACGATGTTTGCATAACCGGGGACGATAACGGCCGCAAAAAGGGCCGGCAGCACTATCCCGTATGCGCCCCACGCGGCTGCCTTTTTCGCCCGCGCCCGGGCCGGGTCGCGGGCCGCTGCCTTTCCCGCCGGCGCCCGGGCAGGATTGCGCGCCGGCCGGGCCCTGGTTAGCCCGGCGGTGACGTCCGCCAGTTCCGCGTAGGTCCGTGAGCCGAACGTCTGGCCGATCCGCGCCTCGAACTCGTCCTTGACCAGCCCGCCGTGCGCGAACGCCGCCTTGAGCACCTCGATCACCTGCTCGCGGTCGGCGTCCGACGCCCGCAGGTAGCCGCGACCTGCCGTTACATCGTCTCCTGGCCCTGTGGTCATGGCGCCTCCCCACGAGGACGATGCCAAGCAGCCTAGCGCGGCTACTCTCCGTCGGTCATCCCCGTTGGTGCCAGGAGTTCATAGCACGGGACAGGGGAAGCACGTTGCGCACCAGTCATTGACACTGTAATAATAACAGTGTCATACTCAGGGAGTGGAGGAGCCGTGGACGATCCTGGAGCTGGCGGAACTCGCTGCCGAGACCCTGGCGGCTACCCGGCCGGCCGGGCCGGAAGGCGTCCCGGTGCGGGCAAATGGCCGGGTCCGGGACGTGCCGAACGAACGCCTGATTCGCTGGTACGTCACCGTCGGCCTGGTCGACCCTCCGCTGAGCCGCCGGGGCCGGGTCGCCCGGTACGGGCGGCGGCACCTGCTTCAGCTCGTGGCGGTCAAGCGCCGTCAAACGGAGGGACGATCGCTCGCCGAGATCCAGGCAGAGCTGGCGGGGGCGACCGACGAGACGCTGGCAGCGGTCGCCGGCGTGCCGGACATCGAGCCTGCGCTGCAAGCCGCCTCGGCGGTCCCGTCCCGCTTCTGGGTGCGCCAGCCGCGGCAGCCCAGCCAACCCACGCCTGCCGCGGAACGGCCCGGCCAGCCCGAGTCCGGTGCCATGGACGACGACCATACGGATCGCGGTGCCGTCTCTTCCCCGGCCGGGCTCATGCACGGTGTCAGGCTCGCACCTGGGGTGATGCTGTTGATTGAGGGCGCGGACCGCGAGCCCGGTCCGGACGACGTGACCGGAATCGTGAACGCCGCCCGGCCGCTGGTCAGGGAACTGGCCGACCGGGGCCTGTGCGCATGCGGCCCGGGTGATCCGCCTGGAGTCCAGGGCCATCCGCCTGGAGTAGAGCAGCCCGCTGAGGAGAGCCAGACATGACCACTGACATCGCGCCGCTGACCACCGAGCACGGCGGCGAGCCGGAAGCCGGCCTGGGTGCACTCGCGACGAGCAGGGGGAACCTGCCACTGGATGCGATCGACATCCGCGCCGCCATCACCGGCATGTCCGCCAGCGTGGAGCTGACCCAGGGCTTCCGTAACCCGTTCGACGCCCCGCTGGAGGCGACGTACATCTTTCCGCTGCCGGATCGGGCCGCGGTCACGGCGATGCGGATGGAGTGCGCCGGGCATGTCGTGGAGGCGACGCTGAAAGAACGCTCCCGAGCTCGCGAGGACTACGACAAGGCGATCGCGGAAGGGCGGCGGGCGGCGATTGCCGAAGAGGACCGCCCGGATGTGTTCACGATGCGGGCCGGGAACATCGCCCCCGGCGAGCGGGTCACCGTCCGGCTGATTCTGGCCCAGCCGCTGCCCTACCAGGACGGCGAGGTGACGTTCCGGTTCCCGCTGGTGGTCGCCCCCCGCTACATCCCGGGCCGCCCGCTCGGCGGTACCCCGGCCGGCAGTGGCGTGGCCGCTGACACCGATGCCGTCCCCGATGCGTCCCGGATCAGCCCCCCTGTGCTGCTGCCCGGGTTCCCGAACCCGGTCCGGCTCACCATGAGCGTCGACATCGACCCTGCCGGGCTGCCGCTGGCGGGAATCCGTTGCAGCCTGCACGCCATCGCGGAGGAGGCGGCCGCGGACGGCCACACCATCGTCCGGCTGCGGCCAGGCGAGCGGCTGGACCGGGACTTCATCTTGCGGCTGGCGATGGCCGACGCCGAGCGGATAGCAACGTCCTTGGTGCTCACCCCGGATCCGGGTGAAGACCCAGCGCAGGGCACATTCACCCTCACCCTCCTGCCGCCAGACGGCGGCGACCGACCGCGGCCTCGCGACGTGGCGCTGGTCCTCGACCGCTCCGGCAGCATGAGCGGCTGGAAGATAGTGGCGGCACGCCGCGCCACCGCCCGGATCGTGGACACGCTGACCAGCGTCGACAGGTTCACGGTGCTGTGCTTCGACAATGCGGTCGAGCGGCCGCCGGGCCTTCCGGACGGACTCGCGGAGGCGACTGACCGCAACCGGTTCCGCGCCATCGAGCAGCTTGCCCGGACGGACGCCCGGGGCGGCACCCAGATGCTCGAACCGCTCGAGCAGGCGGTGCGGCTGCTCGCCGACGCGGCCGAGCCGGAGACCACCGACGCGCCGACGGCGGACAGCCCCCCGGGCCGCGACCGCGTGCTGGTCCTGGTCACCGATGGGCAGGTCGGCAACGAAGACCAGATCCTGCACCGGATCGGCCCGCTGCTGGCCCGGATCCGGGTGCACGTCGTGGGCATTGACCAGGCGGTCAACGCCGGATTCCTCAGCAGGCTCGCTGGTGCCGGACGCGGCCGTTGCGAGCTGGTGGAATCCGAGGACCGTCTGGATGAGGCTGCTGCCCGCATCCACCACCGGATCGGGGCGCCGCTGGTCACCGCGCTCGCGCTCGCGGCGGACGGTCTGCAGATCGTGCCCGGGACGGTGACCCCGAGCCTGCTACCTGATCTGTTCCCCGGCGTGCCGGTAACGATGGCAGGCCGCTGGCGCGGTCGTCCTGGCGGAACAGTCACAGTTCGCGGCACAGCGGCGGACGGCATGCCGTTCGAAAGCAAGGTCCTCGCGGCCGCCGGCGGCAACCCGGCGAGCGCGGCGAACTGGGCGCGCGCCCACCTCCGCGACCTCGAGGATCGCTATGCCTGCCTGGCCGGCCACGACACCGCCGAGCTGAGCAGCCTGGAACATCAGATCACGGAAGTCTCTCTGCGCTACGGCGTGCTGTGCCGGTTCACGGCGTTCGTGGCCGTCGATTCCCGTGTCGTCACGGATGGGGGCGTGCCGCACCGGGTGACCCAGCCCGTCGAACTGCCCGCCGGATGGGATCCGGTCGGCCTCGGCCTGCCGCGCGCGGCCGTTGCCTCGGCGGCGCTGGGCGCGATGCCCGAGCGCCGCAGGCCGAGGCCGATGTGCGCGGCTGCGGGCACTGAGGCCGCGGCGAGGCCGTCGGCGAGGCCGGTCCGCGCACGGTACCAGGGCCTTAGCGCCCAGCGAGTCGGCGGCGCGGACCGCCTCGTACAGGCTCGCCGCCAGATAGCCGACGAGGTCTTGGCGCTGCAAACGGCACATCACACGCCGGATGCTGAACGTGTCCGGATCCTCGCCGATCTGGCCACCCGCATCGAAGCGCTGCTGGCCTGGCTGACCGGAGATCCGGCAGTCGCCGGGCAGCTTTCCTGGCTGACCGCGCTGGCCCGCAAGCTCCGGGAATGCGACAAACCCGGGTCGGCACGCGGCGCCGAACTGGACGCGCTCTGGGAGGAGGCGATCCGCCAGCTGACCGGGTTCGCGGCGCAGGATCCGCCAGACGATGCCCCGGAGGCACAGCCCGGGGATACCTTCCCTGCCGTCGGCCCCGCGTTCTGGAAGCGCCCCCGGTAACGGCGTGATGGGCCCTGCCCGTGACGCGGATCGCCGATCCCGCCGATCGGCGGCGCTGGGCGGGTGATAGGGCGGGGCATCCTGCTAGCCCGAGAACGGGGTGTCCTTACTTCTTGACACCGGCTCCACACCGCACGTAGAGCCCGCGGTCCGGCGGCGGCGCGGTCAGGCCGGCGATCCACCGTCGCGCCTCGGCGATTCCCGGCGGCACGATCTCGGTGCCTGCGAAGAAGGACGTGAATTCCTCATGCGTGTGCCGGAAGGCGTCCGCGGCTGTATAAGCGGGTCTCAACTCGGAGAGCGGGCCCTCATCTTCGGCGTGGCCCGCAGAGATCATGAGCCACGAGCCAGGGCAGATCCGCGAGACGTACGCGGCGGTCGTGGCGCGCATCACCGCGGGGGACAGGAAATGCGCGACCCCGCCGAGAATGACGCCCACCGGCTGGGTCAGGTCCAGAACCTTCGCCAGGTCCGGATCAGCAAGCACCGCCTCCGGGTCGGTCAGGTCCGCCTGGAATGCGGCGAGCCCGTCGCCTTTGGCCAGCAACGCGCGAGAATGGACCACCGCGACCGGGTCGAAATCCACGTAGGCGACGCGGGCGGCCGGGTTCACCTCACGCACCGCCTCATGCACGGCCGGGTGGGTAGGCAATCCCGCGCCGAGGTCCAGGAACTGAGCGATGCCACCCTCGCGGGCGGCGCGTGCCGCCGCGGCGACGACGAACGCCCGGTTGTCGCGCGCCCATTGCTCCATGCCCGGGTTCACGCTCAGCAGCTGTCCGGCGAGTTCCCGGTCGGCGGTGAAGTTATCCTTCCCGCCCAGCAGGTAGTCATAGACACGGGCGATATTCGGCCGGCTGGCGTCAATCCCTGGCAGGGGGGTGTCAGATGCGCGGGACTCATTCACCGGTCGAACTCCTCGCAACTCATATCCGGCGACTGTACCCGGTGCCGCTGCTCACAGTTTCATCTTCCCCGCTGTGCACTGCCTGGCCTGCCCGTACAGCCATACAGGCCGGGAACCCACGCTGGCGCTGAGAGAGTCGGCGGGCAGGCGCGGTGGTCTGGGAGGCCACCGTTTGCCGCCGCTGGCCTGGGCTGAGCGTGTTAGATGACATCATCATGAGCGACAACAAGGCGTTCCGTGCGGACCTGGCGCGGTCGGTTCGGTTGTTCCGGGCATTCCGCACCGAGCAGACGGCCCCGCAGGCCTACTACGCGGCGCTAGCCCAGGACACGATCCAGCAACTCGGCCAGTACGCCGAACTGGACGGGCGTGTCGTGATCGATGTCGGCGGCGGGCCGGGGTTCTTCGTCAGGGAGTTCGACCGCATGGGGGCCCGGTCGTTCTGCGTCGACGCCGACAGCGGAGAGATGGCCGCTCTCGGTCCCCCGGAAAAGGACAGCATCGTAGGCAGCGCCACTCGCATGCCCATCGCCTCGGGCGCGGTGGACGTGTGCTTTTCCTCTAACGTGCTCGAGCACGTCCGGGACTGGCCCGCGATGCTGGCCGAGATGGTGCGGGTGACCAGGCCGGGCGGCATCGTTTTCGTCACGTTCACCAACTGGCTGTCGCCCTACGGCGGGCATGAGACATCACCCTGGCATTACCTCGGCGGCGAGCGCGCGGTAGCGCGGTATCAGCGCAAGCACGGCAAGATGCCGAAGAACCGCTTTGGCGACAGCCTGCATCCGGTATCGATAGCCGAAGTGCTTGGCTGGGCACGTTCGGCTCACGGAGTCGTGGTGGTCGATGCGGTGCCGCGCTACCTGCCCGCCTGGACCCGGCCATTGCTCCGCGCGCCCATCATGAGGGAATTCCTCACCTGGAACCTGCTGCTGGTGCTGCGGCGCGAAGATTAGCCGCCTGGCAGCGGCAGCCCCCTAGCGGCGGTGGGTGCCCCGGCGACCGTGCCGGGAGGTCGTCGCGGGGGCATCAGCGGGCGGGTTGGCGGCTGCTTCGGGCGACTCACCGGTGGCCGCCGCAGACATCTCGGCAGTAGGCGCTTCGGCTGAGGCGTCCTGGGCCTTGGGTGACTCGGCGGCCTCTTGTGACTCGGCCGCCGGGGCGTCGGCGGCAGGGGTGCCGGATGCGTCGGCTTTGGCTTCTGCTTCGGCGGCAGGCGCCTGGGGGGCGTCGGCGGCTTCGGACGTCTCGGCAGCTTCGGACGTCTCGGCACCTTCGGCGGCGGGGGCCTCGGCGGCGGGGGCCTCGGGAGCTTCGGCGGCGGGGGCCTCGGGAGTGTCGGCCTTGGCTTCGGCGGCTGCCGCCTCTGCGACAGGCTCGGCCGCTTCGGCCTTCGCCGCCTCGGCCTGGGCAGCTTCGGGCTGGGCGTCGGCGGCTTCGGACGTCTCGGCAGCTTCGGACGTCTCGGCACCTTCGGCGGCGGGGGCGGCGGCCTCTTGCGTGACGGCGGACGACTCGGCGGCGGCTTCGGCGGGTTCGTCGTCGAGGCCGGGGACCAGGGAGGGCTGCGTGGCCGAACGGCCGGCGTCCTCGGGTTCGGCGGCGGCGAGCTCGGGGGACGTGGTGCTGGCGCCGCTCTCGACGTCCTCGCGCGGCCTGCGGGCCAGCAGGATGCCCACGATCAGCACGATGACGCCCACGATGCCGGTCACCAGCGGCAGGATCATGGTGACCAGGGACATCTTGCTTCGCTGGCTGTTATCCAGGGCCACCAGGCCATTCACGCTGGCCGGCGTCATCACCAGGTTGGCGTCGAGGAGCAGCAGGGCCTGAGCGCCCTGGGAGTTCTGGAGGGTCAGCTTCTCGTTTTCTGCGGCATTGAGCAGCGCACCCGTGTCCGGATCGATCCAGTAAGTCAGGTGCATCTCGTAGTACTGCGGCAGGATGACCGATGCCTGGGACTGGCCGACCAGCGAGCCGGGCACGACCTGGGTGCCGTTCTGGACCGGGGACACGTTCTCCGTGAAACGGTAGGCCTGGATGCCGTCGACCGTGTCGGTGCCCGCGTAGGTGAAGGGCATCGGCTTGTTCAGGTTGGTGTCGAAGACGTCGTAAGTCTGCTTCTGGGTGCCGATCGGGAACACGTAGCCGACGACGCCGGTCTGCTTGACCGACGAGTCGCCGTTGACGTTCGCGCCGCAGCAGTTGACGAGCTGGGCGGTGCGGCGGTCGAAGGCGAACGTACGCGTCAGGGTCTGGAACGGCAGCTTGTTGGTCTGGTCGTAGACGTAGATGAACTGGTTCCAGACTGCCGTCGACGACGAGCCCGCCGCGGCATTGCCCTTGATGGTGTACGTGGCCTCCATGGTCACGCCGGTCATCTCGGTCAGCTTGGCCGGGCTGAAGTAGGAGGCGTTGCTGGCGGTCAGGGTGGCGGTGGCGTACTCGTTCAGCGGGAACTTGAGCACCCTGCTGCTCACCCAGGTCGGCATGAGCACCGCGAACACGATGAGACACGTCCCAAGCCCGGCAAGTACAAGCCCGACACGACGGCGCATCGATCCTCCATTAAGCGGCTGGCCGCCTGGGCAGGCGGAAGGCAGAAGTTAATTTTGAGTAGTATGGCCGACTCTAACGCGAATTGTCCTGCTGTTTTAGCACATATCGGTAACGAGTTCCGGCTCTTCAGTCGGTGATTTGCCAGCACCTTTACCAAATGATTAGAGTAGCGGCGATGACCTGCGGAAATGCGCTTACCACCGTGGTCCGGCCGGAAGCGGCGGCCGACAAATGCTTCCCTATCCCGGACCCGTCAGCCGCTCCAGTGGCGTGGCCTGCCTGCGCACCGCGGCGCCGCAGGCGATGAGCTGGTCCAGGACCGGCCCCTCGGCCAGCACGTCACCGTCCGGCCCGGCGACGATCCAGGCCTCGTGGCGGCGGGCCAGCGAAGATCCGGCCGCGACCGAGGCGTAGATCAGCGCGGCCATCCGCGCGGTGCTGCGGCTCCAGTCGAACTCCGCCGCCCACCGGCGGCAGGCCGCGGCGACGGCCTGGCGGCGGGCAGGGTCACTCAGCTCCTTGAGCGCCTGGTCCACCACGTCGGCCAGCTGCTCGCCGTCCCGGACCAGCCAGCCGGTCTCCCCGTCGCGGACCGCGTCGCGCAGTCCGTCGACGTCGTAGGCGACCGTGGGGACGCCGAGGGCGGCGGCCTCGAGCACGCACAGGCCCCAGCCCTCCCCCTGCGAGGTGTTCAGGTGCAGCAGCGACCCCGCCACCAGCGCCTGCTTGGCTTGCTCCGCGACGAAGCCGTGCAGCCTGACGACAGAATCCAGGCCGCTGGCGGCCACCTGAGCGGTCAGCGGCCCGGCCGCCGGGCCCTGGCCCACCACGTCGAGCAACGGGCGGTCGTGGGCCGGGCGCTGGGCCATCCGCTGGGCCATCCGCTCGGCGAGGGGAATGAGCAGCTCCGGCCGCTTGTGGGCGACCAGGCGGCCGACCCAGACGAGGTTGGCCGCGTCGGCCCGGGCGACCGCGTCGGCCGGGGGCTGGCCGGTTCCGTTCGGGACCAGGTAGATGTCGCCGGTCCAGCCGAGCCGCTCCCGCATGGCCGTGACGGTGGACGGCGAGACTGCCACGCAGGCATGCCGCCGGTACGCCAGCCGCGCCGCCGGCCCCTCGAGCAGGCGGCCGACGCCAGCCATCCACCGGCCGAAATGGACCCCGAACTGAGCCGTGTGCACGTGATGCACCACGCACAGCACGGGCACCTTCGGCGGCAGCACGAGCGGGGTGAAGAACGGGATCCCGTTCTGGCAGTCGAGCACCGCGTCGAAGGACCGGCGGCGGGCGAGCAGCCAGAGGAGGATCATCGGGTACACGGTGAACCGGTCGCCGAGCCTGACGATCTCGATTCCGTCCCGCTTCTGACGGCGGGCCTGGCCGGGGGCGCGGGCGGTCAGGAAGTGCACCTCCGCCCCGGCTTGCGTCAGGCCGCGGGCCATCTCCCAGGCGTAGCGCTCGGCTCCGCCGGCCTGCGGGTGCCACGGATCCCGCCAGTTGGCGATGGCGATCCGCAGCCCGCTCAGGTCGGCAGGGCTCAGGTTGGCGGTGCTCATCGGGTGCTGGCGCCGGCCGGCAGCGGCTGCTGGACGGCCGCCGCGGCCGGCTCGCGCGGCGCCTCACGCGGTTCGCGGCCCTGCTCGTGATCTGGTTCGGCCCGGGACCGGAGCCAGATGGCCGCGACGTCGCGGAAGACGGCGGCCGAGTGGCGCTGCACCGAGAACGTGGAGCCCGCCACGTCCCGCCAGTGGACCGGGATCTCGGTCAGCGTCGCGCCCAGCCGCTGGCAGCGGGCGATCAGCTCGACGTCGAAGGCGAACCCCGCCGTCCGCAGCGGCTGCACCGCGGCCCGGACCAGCGGCCCGGAGAAGAACTTGAACCCGCACTGGGTGTCGGTCGCGTCCGGAACGATCTGGCGGGCCATCGCGCGGAAGGTGGCGGCACCGAGCCTGCGGAACGCGCTCGACCGGACCTGCACCACCGACTCCTCGAGCGCTCGGGAACCGATCACCATCGGGTGCCCGGCGGCCAGCAGGCTTACTGCTATATCGAGGGCAGAAAGCTCTGTCGCCATGTCGGCGTCGCAGAAACCGGCGAACGGCGCCCGGGTGGCCAGCAGACCCGCCCGCACCGCGATGCCCTTGCCCGGCCGCTCGCAGCGCAGCAGCCGGACCGGCACCGGCTGCAGGGGCAGGCGCCGCACCAGATCGCTGGTGCCGTCGGTGCTCGCGCTGTCCACCACCACGATCGCCGCGGGCAGCGGAAGCGTGGCGGCCTTCCGGCACAGCATGGCCAGCCCGTCGGGCAGCCTGCGGGCCTCGTTGCGGGCCGGAACGACGATCTCCAAGGCGACCGGCCCGGTCACCGCTGACCGGCTAACCGCCGATGCGATAACCGCTGACTCGGTTGCTGCTGAGTAACTCCCCCACCGCGCGCTCGCCACGACCCGGCGGCGCGTCAGCGCGTCCCGTATTGGTAGAGCGAGGCGTTGGTGGGCGTGCCGTTCGCGGCGCTAGACAGCGCGTTCTCGGTCACGGCCACCGCCCCGACGGCGATCACGATGCCCACGACGATAGCGATGATCAGACGGGACACGGGGCGCTCCTCCTCCGGGACTCGATGGCTGGACCCTAGCGGTATAAGTAAGCAACTGGCTAGTAACTTGGTCAAAACGTAACACGTGCTCCTGCGGACGGATATCCGGTATCTGATAAACGACCAGGTCAGGCTCGTTGTACAGGACCGTGGCGCCGGGCAGCCGGGCGCCCGCCGGCGTGTCTTGCGCGTCCTGCGGGTCCCGCGCGTCCGGCGGGGCCGCATCCACCACGACGAACCGGACGCCGGCCGCCCGCAACGCCGCGGTCAGCGGGCCGACCGAGTCGATGACGCCGTCCAGCCGCCGCGCGCGCGGGTCGTCTGGCGCGAGCGCCACGTTGCCGACCACGGTCCCGTCGTTCCAGATGACCGGGCGGGACACCAGCCGGGGCCAGGCGTCGAGCATCACCTCGCCGTGGTTCCAGGCCAGCGTCCGGTCGGCCGCCCAGGGCAGCAGCAGCACGGCACCGGGGGCGCGGCTGGCGTCGATCGTGCGCGCCGCGGCCAGGTAGGCAGCCGGATACCAGGCCGGCCGCAGCCTTCCGGCCGCCCCCCAGGCCAGCCCGGGTAGCAGCAGCACCGGGGCTACCAGCGCGAACACGCCGAGGGCGAAGCCCGGAGCGTCCGCGAGGGCCGGGGCCCGATGCTTGCCGCCGGGCCGTTCGGCACGCGGTGTTTGTCGGCCGAACGATCCGGGGTGCATGCTCCAGGCCACGGCCAGCCCGAAACCGGCGGCTTCGGCCAGGGCCAGCGGAGCGGTGAACTGCTGGCTGTCACGCAGGATGGCGAAGCCCGGCCAGAACCCGATCGCGCCGCGGAGCAGGGCGCGCCCCGGAGCGGTCACCCCGGTGGCGGCGATCACCAGGCCCGCGATCGCGCCCACCGCGAGCCCCGGCCAGCGATGGCGCCGAAGGCCAAGTACGACGTAGCCGGCGATGGCGGCCAGGACGAGCGCCAGCCAGACCCCGGACCAGGGCCCGCCGTAGGCCTTGGGCACCGTGGTGGCGTTCCACATCCCGCCCAGCATGACCAGGCTGCCGATGGTGCCGAACGGGGTGTCGGCCCGGGCCGCGAACGCGGCCACGCCGGCCGGGTCGGCGTACACGGCGTGCAGCACGGACGCGATGAACCAGGGCAGGCAGCCGACGGCGAGCGCGGCCAGCGCCACGGCCATGGTCCTGCCGCTCCTGGTGCACACGGCCACGGGTATGGCCACGAGCGCGGTGATGGCCATGGCGGCGAAGCCGCCGACGGCGGCGGGCAGCAGGGCCAGGGCCAGCCGGGCCGTGGCGCGCCGCATGCTGCCGTCGTCGAGCTTGAGCACGGCCCGCAGCACCCACGGCAGGCCGGCGTAGCCGAGCAGCAGGGCCCACTGGCCGATGATGAGCCTTTCGGCGACGTAGGGGTTCCAGCCGTAGAACACGGCGGCGGCCAGCCGGGCGAGCACGGGCTCGCGATCCAGGAGCGCGGCCGCGCCCGAGCAGGCCAGCACGAAGATCAGCAGCAGGACCAGCTTCTGCACGATGTCGGCCGGGAGCAGGCGGGACGCGACGGCGACGGCGAAGTCACTCGGCACCGCCCTCGGCGCCCCGCCCGTCAGCCCGAACATCGCCGAGGTGAACGGCTCGCGGGGCACGAACACCATGTCGTAGCTGAGCAGGAACCCGCGCCGCAGCCCGGGGCCGAGCGCGAGCACCCCCAGGACGAGGCCGACGGCGACCCCCGGGCCCAGGTCGGACGCGGCGCGGCGGGCCGCGGCGGTCATGACGGTCCCGGTCGGGGCCATCGAGGGAGATTCAGCCGCAGATGCACAATTTCGCGATGATATCCGCGGCTGGCTACTGGCCGGTTACCTGGGCGGCTATGTCGTTTCGTGCGCGTTTTCGTGCAGACGGCCTGTGGGGGGCGACACTAAAGCCACAAAAGGTTGCTTACAGATCTTTTCTGAACCGTTCTCCTGCGTTACTCTCACCGAGAGTCGACTCGCCGCAACCCCCAGCTAACCCGACAGAAAGTAACGAAGCTCTCGAAACGGGCACGACCTGCCCGTTTACCGGGCCAGCTTCCGACAATCAAGGAGCCTGAATGCTACGACGATGGGGCATCCTCCTGGCCATGCTGACCCTGACGGCCGGCACGGTCCTCGCCGCGAGCAGCGCGTCCGCCGCCAGCACGGGATTCACCCCCGGCGGACCGATTCACCTGGTGGGCGCCAGTGCCAACGTGCGCGGCGGGATCAGCCACCAGGCGGAAAGCACGAACTGGTCCGGCGACGCCGCCACCACCGGCACGTACACCAGCGTGTCCGCCAGCTGGACCCAGCCCGCCGGCACCTGCAGCCGCGGCGACCAGTACGCCGCGTTCTGGGTCGGCCTCGACGGCTACTCGAGCAGCTCGGTCGAGCAGACCGGCAGTGAGGTCGACTGCGTCGGCCGCACCGCGGAGTACTACGCCTGGTACGAGATGTACCCGAACGCGTCCGTGAACTACTCCAACACGGTCCGGCCCGGCGACCACTTCAGCGCCTCGGTGACCTACGAAGGCAGCAACGAGTTCAGCCTCTTCATCCAGGACATCACGCAGGGCTGGAGCCAGACCACCGTGGCGAGCCTGGCCGGGGCGGCGCGGTCCTCCGCCGAGGTCATCGTGGAGGCGCCATGCTGCACCGGGAGCGACGGCATCCTGCCGCTGACCGACTTCGGCACGGTGAGCCTCACCGGCTCGACCGCCAACGGGGCCGCCCTCGGCAACGCCGGCGGGGTGACCCAGATCATCATGATCGACAACGCCGGGCGCGATAAGGACACCGTCTCCTCGCTCACCAGCGGGGAGAACTTCAGCGCGACCTGGTTGCGCAGCAACTAGGCCCTGGGCCTTCGCACCCGAGTGCCGCCGGTCCGGCCCTGGC
>Ga0208324_1000808_pt1 | contig 12958 bp, 15 predicted proteins | sample Sb_taG_2_FD_187707 | JGI IMG/M metagenome (GOLD analysis project Ga0208324, IMG submission 187707) | Peat soil microbial communities from Weissenstadt, Germany - Sb_50d_5_LS metaG (SPAdes) (version 2) | ecosystem: Environmental > Terrestrial > Soil > Wetlands > Peat | place: Germany... | reverse complement strand
AGCGGCAATCGTTGCCCTGTCAGTCATACGATGTCGGCACCGACCCGGGGGCCTGCCGGTCCCAGCCGTGGAACTTGGAGTAGTCGTGCGCGTCCCAGGCCTGGCGGAGCCCCGGGGTGCCCAGGTCCCAGTCCGGGCGGATCTCGGCCGTGGCGGCTCGCAGGTCCTGCCACAGGTCATAGAACGACGGGCGGCCCCAGAACCAGTAGCCGTTATAGACACTGTGGATGACCAGCCCCGGCTTGAGGACCAGCGTGTGCGGGATCATCGGGTTGTGCTCGGGGTCGGTGTACTCGGCGATGTCCAGGTCCTGCTGGACGGTCCGGCCCGGATCGGACAGGAACGTCCACTGGGCGCCCACCGACGCGCGGAATTCTTGCAGGCTGTGATGATCATCGGTGGCGATCGTGGCCACCTGGGTGTAGGCCACCGCGATCTTCGGGTAGTTGGCCGCCAGCTCCAGATGCTGCTGATGCTCTTTGGGGCAGTAGTTCCCGCGCGCCAGGGTCAGGACCAGCGGATCACGGCCCTGAAGCCCGCTGAGCGTCCGCACCGTGCCGGTGTGATCCGGCAGAGCGTAATCAGGGAAGACGCCGCCCGGTCTGATGTCAGGTCGCATGCGACTCACCCTCACACCCCGGGCCGCCCGTCGCGCCCGTGAAACACCCTGGCCGCTACCCCGGTCATCAGCACCTGGCCCAACCGCTCCTGGCCGGCAGGCCAGGGTAGGGGCCAGGGACTGACACGGGCGCGACGGCCCCACCCCGAGCCTGACCCTGAGACCAGTGCCAACCCCGCCGATGACCGCAGGGCCCCGGCCGCGGGAACGCCAGCCACACCGGATCAGACAGGCAGCCCGGGCCAAAGGAGATGCCGCAGATGCCGAGCCAGGCCATGCAGGACTCGATCGAGGCCCTCAGGGGCCGGCGGAAGGCCGGTGCCGGCCAGGCCCCGGCGACGCTGGCGCAGCGCCGCGCGGCCTTCGTGCCCGGGGACCGCCTGCATCCGGTGCCGGACGACGTGCAGGTGACGGAGGTGAGCGCCGGCGGGGTGCCCGCCCACTGGCTCACCGCCCCCGGGGCCGGCCCCGGGCGGGTGCTGCTGTTCCTGCACGGCGGAGGGTATGAGCTCGGGTCGCTGCGCAGCGACGGCGAGCTGGCCGCCCGGCTGGGACGGGCCAGCGGGATGCGGGTGCTGTTCCCCGAATACCGGCTGGCCCCTGAGCATCCCTTCCCCGCCGCCATCGACGACGTCCTGGCCGCCTGGCGGTGGCTGCGCACCCAGGGCCTGGACGCGGCATCGCTGGCGGTAGCCGGCGACTCGGCCGGCGGCGGGCTGGCCGCCGCCCTGCTGGTGGCCACCCGGGACGCCGGGCAGGCCTTGCCCGCGGCCGCCGTCCTGATGTCCCCGACGGTGGATCTGACCAGCTCGGGGGCCTCGATGACCGAGCGCGCCGATCAGGACCCGATCTCCACCCCGGCCATGCTCCGCCAGTTCGCCGCCGGCTACCTGGCCGGGGCTGACCCCACGACGCCTCTGGCCTCGCCGCTGTTCGCCTCCCTGGCCGGGCTCCCGCCGCTGCTCATCCAGGTCGGCACGGCCGACCTGCTGCTCAGTGATTCCGAACGCCTGGCCGCCGCAGCCGCCCAGGCCGGCGTCGACGTCACCCTGCAGGTCGGCGAGGGCCTGCCCCACGTCTACCAGCTCCTGCTCGGCACCCCCGAGGCAGCCGCAGCGACCGAGCAGATCGGCAAATTCCTGCGGGCCTGGGTTCACTGACCAGACAGCCCACCAACAGCGGGCCTCCCGGCCCGTCGCTTAGCCGCGTAACGCCCGGGGAGCTTGCTGATCACCCCCAAGGGCGCCCGCCGCAGGCCCCGCCGAACAGGATGATCTGTAAATTAACCCCGGGAATTGCCTCTCCGGGAACGCGGGGCAGCTGAACTGGTCACACCGAGGCTCACTTCCGCAGACGCGTGTGCGGGTTCGCCGCCAGGTGCGCGCGCTCGGCGAGCTGGGCGGAGCAGATGAGATCCGCGACGGCCTGCGGGGCGGATAGTCCGATGAGCTGCGGTGGATCGGTGCTGGCGGCAGGCCACAAGAGCTGAGCCCAGGAGTACCGGCGGCCGCCGCGAGGCGGCCAGGCGAGGTTCATGAAGACAGAACCGTCCCTGACCTCCGGCGGAAGCAGCTGAGCCAGCGCATCCATGCAAGCCATGCACTCAATTCGGCATTCTCTGAGCGGTTGCCGGACTGGCTCCGGGGGAAGATGGTGGCTCGTCCGCCTCGGCTGCCGGGCCTCCCATCGTTGCTGCACCGAGCGGGGAACTGCCCAGATCCTTGCGCATCGTGTCGGACATGGCCTTGATCGCGTCGTAGTAGGCCCGCTGCGCTGCCCGGTACTCAGCCGTTTCCGCTCCGGCTCCGCTGATCAAGAGGTCGCGTATGTCCCGGACGCGCCGGAACAGCGCAACGGCGTCTTCCACCACATCGGCGGGTGCCAGCAGGGAGAGGTTAAACCGGCGCACGTACGGATCAGCTGACCGGAACGCCTCGGTGATGGCGATCCGCCTGCTATCCGGTGAGCCCTCACCGGCGGCAGCGGACCGCATCGCCTCATGGGCCTGGATGACCGCGGCCAGGTAACTTCCGTATGACTCGCGGCGGAGCTGGCTCTGCTCCCGGCTCTGATCGCGCTTCCAATGCGCGCGATCGGCCAGCATCGTGGCCGCGACGGCCACTATCGCCCCCACGAGCGTGCTCACTGGTGCTGACCAATCCACGAGACTGAACCCTAAACGGTGCCCCGGCGAACCAGGGAAGCAGGTAGCCAGGCCGGACAGTGCTCGTGCATCCTTGGCTGATGCTGGCCGCAGTACCACGGATCCTGCTGACCGGCCCGCCCCGGGCGGGCAAGACCACGCTCGTCAGCAGGCTGGCCGGCGACCTGAGCGCCAGGGGCGTTGCCGTCGGCGGGTTCCTCACGCAGGAGATCCGGGAGGACGGCGAGCGGGTCGGGTTCAGTATCCAGGAGATCGGCGGCCCGCACGCGCTGCTCGCCCATGTGGCACTCCCCGAAGGCCCCGCGGTTGGCCGCTACCGCGTGGATGTAGCTGCGTTTGAGGGCCTCGCGCTGCCAGCCATGCAACGGGCCGCGCAACGCGGCGGCGTCGTGATCATCGACGAGCTAGGCCAGATGGAACTGTTCTCGCTAGCATTCATCGGCTCGTTCGGCCAGCTCCTCGACCAGCCCATCCCGCTTGTGGCCACGGTCCACGCCCGTCAGCACCCAGTAACGGACGCCATCAAACAGCGGCCTGATACCGAGTTGCTGGAAGTTCATCCTGGCCATGCCGATGAGTTGCTCACGCATCTGACTTCGCAGCTCTTCCCCTAGGAGCCTGCGGCCTCCCAAATTCCTCCCAACCGACCGTGGAGGAGGAGCCCATGTCCGACCCCGGTCTCAGCCGGCCCGATGCCTGTTCGATTCGCGCTGCCGGGCACGCGGAGTTCGCGGAAGCAGCCCGCGGCGTGCCCGACGTCGGCGGCTGCCTGCTGACCGATAATTACCTGCCGTTGCCCGGCCGCGACCGGCGCGTCCGTTACCACAGCCTCCGCCCAGTGCTGAACGCGGCTCTCGCCAGCGTCCCGTACCCCGGGTCCGGGTACCCGATCGGGCAACTCGGCGCCGCAGGCGCGCAGCTGGTGGGCGGCAACCGTGGACAAGGGACGGGGGCAGGACGATGACCGTGTTCGCAGCGGCCGCCGACGGCTACCGTACGAACGCGGCGGGCAGCATCGACCGCGCCATCCGCCTATCCACGGCGGCGGCCGTGCTCGCCGTGGCGGGCATCGCAGCATATGTCTCCTACTGGCACGCTTATGCGGTCGTCCGGGCACACGGCGAGAGCGGAATCACCGCCCGGCTGGAGCCGGCCACGATCGACGGCCTCGTTTACGCCAGTTCGATGGTGTGCTGTACGCGGCACGGCACAGGATCCCGGTACCCTCCCTGGCCCGCTGGCTGCTCGGCCTGGGGATCGCGGCGACCCTCACGGCGAACATGGCCCAGGGCTGGTCCCACGGCCCCGTCGGGGCGGTGGTCGCGGCCTGGCCGGCGGTCAGTCTCGTGGGCTTCTATGAGCTCCTGGTCTGGCTCATCCGCACGTCCGGGACAGTAGAACACAGGCCGCCGGCCGGGCACCTCTGCGAGGCCGCGGCCTGCCGCGCTGCACCGCGTTCTGCCACGACCGCAGCCACTGGCGCCGGGTTCCCCCGCCGGGGCGGGCGCGGCACGCCAGACCAGACACGGCAGCCTGCGGCTCAGGTCGCCGGGCCGCCGGCCATCCCCGCCAGCGAACGGCGTGACCAGGCGGTACCTGAGGCTGACGCCGTCAATGACGCCGCGGTGGCCGCCTACCGGCTGAGTGCCCAAGCCGGCAATCCGCTCTCCGAACGCAAGCTGGCCCAGATGTTCGGGCGCACATCCCGCCGCTGGGCGCGCGCCAGAATCGCCGAAGCACGGCGAGTACCGTCTTCAGGGCTCATGATGGATCCGGCAATCACCGTCAGCGCCCAATCCCCGTAGTGTCTCCGCGACGGCACCCTCGGGGATGCTCTACCGGTCCCGGCGCGCCTGGGGCGGGCCGGCCGGGCCCGGCCCTGGCAGCCCCGGCGCACCGAGGCAAACACTGTGGCGTCGTGCGCTCTCAGGAACACTGATGTCGGCCGCAGATGGCCGCGCGTCCCGGGTCTGGCAACCCGGCATGCTGCTGCGCCGTCTGGTTACCCGGCGCGGTGGGGGAGTGGCGGTGGCGATGGTCGGTATCGGTCAGCTGACCGATGTTCGGCTCGCACGCAGGACACGCTCTTCTGCCCGAGCGGAAGTGGCCGGACCGCGATGCTGAGATGATTCCGGTGTGATCGGGCACCTTGAGAAGACAGTGATCGACTACCCCGACCCGCGCGCTCTTGCTGAGTTCTATTGCCAGGTGCTGGGGATGCGGATCAACGAAGATATCGACCGCTGGGCAGTCATCGGTTCCGGGTCCGGCCTACGCCAGCTGGCCTTCCAGCGCGCCGCCGACTGGACCCCGCCGCGCTGGCCCGACCCGGCCTACCCATAGCAAATACACCTGGACATCCGCGTGAGCCACGCCGACCAGGCCGAACAGGAATTGCTCGCTCTGGGCGCTACCCGTGTCCCCGGTGAACGCGAGACGGGTCTCCGGGTTTTCACCGACCCCGTCGGCCACCCGTTCTGCATCGTTTTCGGCCATCTCAGCACAGATTGAACCGGCGCCCGCATCTGCAGACAGGGCGGAGCGCCCGCAGGCTCGGCAATGACCTTGGCCATGCTAACTGGCAGCCGGGGACGGAGGCTAACGGGCAGCCCGTCACGGAGAGCAACCTGAGTCTTCGTGCTCCCGCGCAAGTAGCCGCCTGATTGATCTGTATTCCAGCCGAGTCGGCCGCTAAGGTTGGCGGCCCCCACCGAAAGATCGTTATGAGCGCGAGCTGGTCTTGACCAGGAGCTCGGTCCGGTTTCAGGCCAAGACCGCGGACTTGCTGCCGCCGAGAACCAGGATGACCGGCGGCTCGGCAGGGGCCAGATTCGTGCTGCGGTCCGCCGCCACCAGTCATCTGCGCCTTTTCATCCTGGCCAGGTGCCGGTTGCCTGGTCAAAGAAGTGACCCGCCGGGGCGATCTCTCTTCGCCGACGGTGTCAAGATCAGGTCCAGTGTCACCATTATTCAACGTCTGGGCTGTCCGGATTCTCAGCCTTTCCGGTGTGACTCCCGGGTATTGGCCAGGCAGTGCGTCCGGTCCGGCTTCCTGTTTCGCTTCGGAGATATCTTCATGTCTGCGAGGCGTCCAGGAGGCTGCCCAGGGCCAGAGGTTCCAGGTGCGCGGGCCGAAGGTCGGTTATCGCCGACGGCGGTATGCCACATCTCCGCGCCACGACCGCGGTGGGCAGTGCTGCCGCGGTCGTCACGCGGCGGTCACAGCGGTGGCGGCAAGGCCGGGCCGGAGCCGTTGTGGTTGTGCATGAATGTGCCAGGTAAGGCGGGGCGATCGGGTACGTGGCTTTCCAGCCGGCGGCGGGGACGATCACGGCGCCGGCCCGCTGGGTTGCCGGGGCGCCGGCTGAACGGACGGCATGGCCTACGGCGCGAAGTCACCCTTGCGGATTATCTGCGCGCCGAGCGCGCGGCGGGCCTTGTCCGCATCGTCGACGCAGATCACGGCGAAGAACAGGTCATCGGAGACGCGGACCGGCAACAGCAGGTCGACGTTGACGCCGGCGTCGGCGAGCTCGCGGAGCGTGGCCGCGGCGGCGCCGGGCTGGTTCTCCATCCGGATGGTTAGCGCCGGGCGCATCGTGTACTGGATGTCTGCATCCTGGAGCACCGTCTCGGCGCTGGCCTCGTCGTCGGCGATGAACACCACAGTGCCCTCTTCTTCCCGGGCCGTCGCAGACAGGACCAGGTTAATGCCGCGGCCGGCCATCGCCTCGCATAGCCGGGCAAGCTCGCCGGGCTGGTTCTTCAGGTCCACGGTGAACACGCTCATATGGTGCTCCTCTTGTCCGCGGCATGGCGTCCTGTGCTTCAGGCGCCCCGCCTTGTGTCCGCGCACCTGCAGCGCCAGCCGGGTCGGCATCAGCGCCGAGGGTAACGCCGATGCGCTGCTCCTGTCATGGCCGGTGACGTGCTAAGCCCAATGCCCTGTGGCTCCGCGGTCGCGGATGGTCCGGACGCTGTGCGATGGTGCGGCGCAAGCTTTGAACACCAGGGCGGTCGTGGCTAGGGACCGAGGTCTCTTGCACAGGTGACAGACGGCCCTAATGAACCCGACGCTGGATGGGAAAGCTGACGCTTACAAAGCTGGCGCTTACAAAAAGGCGTGCAGTACCCCCGTCAGAGGTTGCGAGAGGGGGAGCGAAATGCCACACAGCGATGTTCACCGGGACGGCCTAGCTCGTGAGCTCGGCGCCACCCACTACCAGTCCGCCCACGGCAAAGCCGCCGCAGCCGATCTCGCCGAGAGCCGCCGGCCGGAGCGCGGGGTGCACGGGCATGCCCATGGCGAACCCAGGCAGTACCACGGCCGATGGCAGCAGCGGGTCGGGGACGTCATGACGACGTCTGTGGTGACTGTTGACCTGCGTACCCCGTACAAGCGGATCGCCGCCCTGCTGGCGCAGCACCAGGTCAGCGGCGTGCCGGTGCTGGTATTGGGTCGCCATGTCACCGGGGTGGTGTCTGAGGCCGACCTGCTCAGCGCTCAGGAAAGGCGATTGCGGGAGGCCCAGCTCGAGTCAGGCGGCCACTTCCGCCGGCACGCCAACGTCAAGAAGCACTGGGGCCTGACGGCGGGAGACCTGATGACCTCGCCGGCCATCACCACGCACCCGGACGCGCCCCTGCCGGCCGCCGCCAGGCTGATGAGCAGCCGGCACATCAAGCGGCTGCCGGTAGTCGAGGCCGGAACGACGTTCGGCGGCGGCGTCGGCGGCAAGCTGATCGGGATCGTGAGCCGCTGTGACCTGCTCAGCGTCTTCCTCCGCCCAGACGAAGACATCGCCACGGCGGTCCGCGAGATGCTCGCCCAGCTACCGCAGGCGGACCCAGGCGGCGTAACCGTAGCGGTGCGGAACGGCATCGTGACCTTGGCAGGCCTGCTCGGGTCCGCCGAGGAGCATGACCTGGCCCAGGTGGCGGGCCGGCTGGCCTGGGACATTGACGGCGTCGTTGACGTGGTGAACAATCTCGGCATCACCCAGCCGGTAACCTCATCCACCCCGCTGCACCGCGAGGTGCCGCTCAAGCCCAACGAATTCCTCGGCATGCTGACCAAGCCCGAGGAACTTGTCGGCATGCTGGCCAAGCCCGGGGAGTTCATCGCCAGCGCCTACGACTTCGCCGAACAACTGCTCACCTCCCAGGTGGAGTTCGCCGAAGGCATGACGGAGGCGATCAAGCCGCTGCTTGGCGGCACGAAAGGCGCGGCCAAGAAGGATGACAGCAAGAAGGATGACAGCAAGAAGGATGACCGCAAGTAGAACCCAAATTGGCGGCGAGCCTGGCTTCCCGGACTGACGCTATGTGATCGCACTGGAATTGAGCGAGGCGCACATTCGCGCCGACGTGGGCGGCATTAGAGCCGAAGTCCCAGGCGGCAAGCCCCGCGCATAGAGAACGTTCTGTGCTGACCGGTCTCGGCAACTGCGTCATCGAGAGACAGCACCGAGTCGGCGCTCGGCGCGTGCCGTGCTTCTCGGGCGGATCTCTGTATGTCACATTCGGTAACAGCGCCCGCCGTGCCGGCGAGCGCGGGCATCTGGCTGGCCTGCGAGGGGCTGACGACCTGATAACGGCCAGCGCCCGTGGTTCACTCCGGCTCCGGATCCAGGTCGATACGGATGGTCAGCGCCGCCGAGGCCATCATCCTGCCGATCGCCGCGTCCCACCGGTAGGGCAGCATCCGCGACCGCGCGGCGGGGTCATCGCCGGGAAGCACGACCGCCGTCCCGGCACGCCATGTACCGCCGGCCTTGACCCGCACCCTGGGCTCGGCCTGCAGGTTGCGGACGTAGTCGGCCTGCGTCCCGTGCGCGGCGACCAGCCAGAAGGTATCGCCGGACAGGCCGTTTCCCACCGGGGTGTGCCGCGCCAGCCCGGTCCGGCGGCCGGTCGTCTCCAGCAGGGCGAACGCCCGGGGCGCCAGGCCTGCGCGCAGCGCCCAGCGGGTCAGCCTGTTGCTGCCCCGCTCCAGCGCGGTCACCACCCGGTACTTCCGCGAGCGCACACCCCGGTTGTACCGTACGGGCCGCCCGCCGTGAATGTGGATCAGCCACATGCAGCCGGGCCGCAAGCATGCCCGGGCATCCGCCACCGGCGGCCACGTAGCCGCCCGTACCCTAACCCGTACAGTCCGGTGTCTGGTGTTTCGTGTCCTGAATGGATGATCTGCGCGCATACAACAAAAGGATCTACACGGCCGCCGAAGGTAGATAGTCGGCGACCGGCTCCCTGAGGTGGGCAGTCCTTGTCGCGCTGCGTAATCAGCCCTCGTCTGGAGCAACGCGCACAGTCTCGCCGATCTGGACGGGGCTGAAGGTCCGGTTGCTGATCGTCTGTGCCACGCCGAACAGGCTAGTCTGTCGCTTCCTGGGGTGTGGCGGGCGTACGCGGCTGATGGCATTCGCTGGTGGGCGCCGTCGGCTGGGGCTCGGGGGTGGTGGATGCTGGCCTGTGGTTCTGGAGAGTTTCCTGGATCCGCCGCGGCGGGGTCGCCGATGCGCTGGTAGATCCTGAGGGCGTGCTGCAGGTGCGTGGCGGCTTGGCGGGGGTTGCCGTCTCGCAGGTGGGTCTGGCCGAGTCCCTCCAGGGCGCGTGCTTCCTCTAGGGGCGCGTTGAGGTCGCGCGCGATGGCCAGCGCCTGAGCGCGGTACTCGCCGGCGTGGCCGGTGGCCGAGGTGCGCGAGGAAAGCTCGCCGAGGCGGTTGAGCGCCGCGGCCTGGCCGAGGCGGTTGCCGGATTAACGGTACAGCGCCAGGGCCCGGACACGATCGGAGCCGTCATCCGCGAAGCACCGGGAGCTGGCGGCGAGTACCGTATCATCGTCGGCTGCGGGCAGCATACGGAACAAGCTTGCCGCCGAAGCCGGACGCCTGGGCGGCGTGTCACCCGGTGCGGCCTGCTCAATACGTGGCCGGAGCAGACAGTCAGGGAAGTGCTGATGGTGCTCACCGTTGTCCGGATGGCCCAGCTGGGCGCTTACGACATGGCCAAAGCGCGGCGCGTGATGGGCCGGTCCGGCCTGTGAACAGCCAGCCTGCGCCCCGCCCCGGCACCGGTTTGCCGTCACTGGTCCCGCTCGGCCAAGACCGCCCCACGGTCTCGGGAACCGCGTTCGTGGCCCCCGGGGCCGTGCTCATCGGACGAGTCACCATCGGCGCGGAAGCAAGCGTGTGGTATGGGGCCGTGCTCCGCGCAGACCGTGACACCATTGTGGTCGGCGACCGCAGCAACGTGCAGGACGGGTGCGTCTTGCACACCGATCCCGGCCTGCCGCTGTCGGTGGGCTCACAGGTCACCATCGGCCACAACGCGACGCTGCACGGGTGCATCGTCGAGGATCTGGTCCTCATCGGGATGGGTGCGATCTTGCTCAACGGGGCCTGCGTGGGGCGTCATTCGATCATCGCCGCCGGCACGGTGCTCGCCGAAGGGCAGCAGGTCCCGGAAGGGGTGCTGGTGGCCGGGGTGCCGGGCAAGGTCCGGCGTGACCTGTCCGAAGCAGAGCGCGCAGCGATCGAGCGTAACGCCGCCACCTACATAGCACTTTCCCAGCTGCATCGCCGCGGCGGGGAGTGAGATGCGGGTTCCGGGGCCAGGAACCGCAGCCACAGCAGTAGACGTCGCTCTCAACCGAGCGAGATCCGCCTGATCGGAGTGGCTCGCGGCCATTCGCTCCCACCCGGTGCAGCCGTGCATAACAGGTCGGTCTGCGTGCGAGGGGGTATGGGCTCCAGGGGCTTGTCATCTCTGGCGATCGGACCTTTGGCAGTTTCAGGGCCGCACCGGCGGTCCGCTGAGCTGGGGACTTCCCGGTGATCACCGGGTTCGCCGCAGGCCGGTGCCTCGGCCGCGCCGGTCACGCGGGATATGGTGATTGTGGTGCTTGTTTGACCGGTCGCTGACGGAGGGACGGGCCGGATTGCCGTGGGATCGCCTGCCGGCCGCATCGGAGGTGTTCGCCGGCCTGCCCCGGGCTCTCCCCGATGATGGTGGCCTGCGGGAGTCGGTCCGCGCGATGCGTGCCGCTGATGGGCTGCTGCTGGGCGTGCTGGATGATGACCCGACCGGGTCGCAGGCGGTGCACGGCGTTCAGGTGGTAACCGTCCTGGAGGAGGACGCCTACCAGGCCGCCTTCGGCGCGGGCCCGGTTTGCTTCGTGCTGACCAATACGCGCAGCCTGGCTGAGCCGGCCGCCGTCGAGCGCACCATGGAAGCTGCTGGCGGCCTGATCGCCGTCGCCGGGCGGCGGGGCGCGCGGATCCAGTTGGTCAGCCGCAGCGACTCCACGCTGCGCGGGCATGTGATGGCGGAGGTGGCGGCGCTGCAGGCAGCCCGCCGGCAGGCGCTTGGCAGCGGCTTTGACGGTGTGCTCCTGGTCCCGGCCTTCCTGGAGGCCGGGCGGCTCACCGCCGCCGACATCCACTGGGCCCGCATCGGCGGCGATCTGATCCCGGTCGGCCAGACCGAGTTCGCCCAAGACCCAGCGTTCGGGTACACCGCATCCGACCTGAAGGACTTCATCAGCGAGAAAAGCGGCGGGACGATTGACCGGGGCGATGTCGCCAGCATCAGCCTGGCCGACATCAGGCTGGGCGGGCCGTCCCGGGTCCGTGACCTGCTGGCCGGCATGCAGGATAGGGCCTGGGTCATCGTCAACGCCACTGAGTACTCCGACCTGGAGGCGGTGGCCTACGGCGTGCTGCTGGCCGGGCGGGCCGGCCGGTCGTTCCTGTTCCGCACCGGGCCCTCATTCGTGCGGGCCCTGGCGGGCCTGGCGCCCATGGCGCCGCTTCGCGGCCAGCAGATCTGGCCCCGCGCACGCCGCGGCGGGCACGGCTTGATCGTGGTCGGATCCCACGTCAGCCAGACCAGCCGGCAGGTTGCCGCACTCCGCGCGCGCCATGTCACCGCCGACATCGAACTCGACGTCGCCTCCGTCATCACCAGCCCGGACCAGGTGGCCGCTGACACGGCACAACAGGTCGTTGCGGCACTGAGCCGATCCGACGTCCTGCTCTACACCAGCCGCACCATGGTCCGCGGCCGCGATGCCGCCGACAGCCTGGCCATCGCCCGCACGGTCTCCGCTGCCCTATCCCAGACCGTCCGGCACGCGCTGGCCGCCGAGCCCGCCTGGGTCATCGCCAAAGGCGGGATCACCTCCCACGACGTGGCCCTGCACGGCCTGGGCATCCGCCGCGCCGAGGTAGCCGGCCAGCTGTTTCCCGGCGTGATCTCGCTCTTCCGCCCCATCGATGCCGCACCCCAGGCCATCGGCATGCCCTACATCGTCTTCGCCGGCAACGTCGGCGACGACCAGGCCCTGGCCCAGGTCGTAGCCATCCTCAACGGGGAACAGCAGGACCGCTGAGGCACGCAGCACCGCCGGCCTTCGACGGCCAGCTCCCACGAACACGTAGCCGCCCTGGGCCAGCAGCAGCCGGCCGCCCGCAGCAGGAGGATCTGGGGACGGCCGTCCGTACCCGTCGGCTCCGCCCCGAGCCGAACGAAATCGGCAGGGACGCTCACGCTCCGGAGCGGCCATCACACCAGGTCACGATCGCTGGCCGTGGTCGCCGTGCGAGATCCGTTCTGTCGCGGATTCTGCTTCCCCTATCGAACTGTCGAGAGCGCGCGGATCGGGTTGTTCTGCAAGCTGCTGGCCGGCGGTGTTCCTTCACCGTCGGCGTGGTCACCAGCTGCTGGGAGGTGACCAGCCTTATTACACTGTTGGTCCGGCGTATCTGCGCGCTTTGTCCCGCCTGGGTGGTGGACGATGGCTGACGGTGAGACCGAGGACGCCCTGGCGCACAGCTTCCTGGCGGAACTGCCAGCCGAGGTGATCAGCAAGCTGCGGGCTGGCGGAGAGCGCGCCGACTACCCTGCGGGCACCACGGTCTACCAGCCCGGATCGGAGCCGCGCGCGGCCCTGGTCGTCCGGGGCCTGCTCCGAGTGTTCCTGGCGTCGCTGGAGGGCCGGCAGGTCACGGTCCGGTACGCCCGGCCCGGCGACGTGCTGGGCATCGCGGTGCTGGTGGGCGGCCCGGTCGGCGTCGGGGTGCAGGCGGTGGAGCCGTCGGGCCTGTTCCGGCTCAGCTCCCGCACGCTGCTCGCCGCTGCCCGCCGCGATGCCCGGGTGTCCTGGGCGATCG
>Ga0208324_1000807_pt1 | contig 12998 bp, 10 predicted proteins | sample Sb_taG_2_FD_187707 | JGI IMG/M metagenome (GOLD analysis project Ga0208324, IMG submission 187707) | Peat soil microbial communities from Weissenstadt, Germany - Sb_50d_5_LS metaG (SPAdes) (version 2) | ecosystem: Environmental > Terrestrial > Soil > Wetlands > Peat | place: Germany... | reverse complement strand
GAGCGCGCGAGGCGGATGTGCCGGAGCACCTCGGCGGCGTCGACGCCGAGGCCCCGTCCCACCTCGCCGAGCCGGTAGGGGTTGAAGTGGTTCGCGCCCTCCAAGAGCGAGATGCGGCCGCGGCCCAGCGCGTTGCCGGCGTAGAGCATCTCGAGGACGGGGTCGAGCGCGGCCCGCGCCCCGACCCAGAGGGTGAGCTGACCCGGGGCGAACCGCCGCGCGAGCCACGCGAAGAGCGGCGGGGAGGACGGGAGCCCCGTGGTCGCACGGGCGGGATGGGTCCGGGGCGCAAGGCGGAGCCGGCGCGCGACGTCCGGCGGTCCGCTCCGGGGGAGGAAGGGCGTCGGTGCGGGGAACGGAACGGGGAGGAGGTCCTCCCCGCCGAACTCCTCCGGGACCTCGAAACGGTCGATGTCGAACATCGTGCTACCCGGAGCGTTCGACGGCCCGACCGCTCTAAAGCGGCGGCTCGGGGGACGTTGAAACGGGGTGGAGAAAGGGCGTTTCCCCCTCCGTCTCCCACCGCCGAAGGGACGGCGGTTCATCCCGCCGCCCGGGGACGCCCGTGCGTCGACGGACCGACTCTACCGGAGGAGAAAGAGGCCGGGTCGGCTCGGAAAACTGGGAGGTGAGGGTTCTATGAGGGGGGAGGAATCCCCTTAGGCGACCATGCACCGCGAAGACCACCACCCGAGCGACCTCCCTCTCACCCGAAACCGGTCGACCCGCCACGGGGTCCCGGTGCTGGCCCTGCTGGTCGCCCTCCTCGTCGTCGGAGCGACCGTGCTCGCGGTCACGAGCCGACCGTCCGGACCGAGCTCCCCGACCTCTCCCCTCCTCGCCGATACCCCCTCAACGCATTCCGCGTCCTCCTCGACCCTCGGGACGATCCGTCCGGCGGGCGATTCGGCGACCGTCCTCGACACGATCTCGACTCTCAACGGAACGAGCCGACCGGGTAACCAGCCGTACCCGGGCGGCCAGTATCCGCTCAACGTCACGGTGGCCGGGAACAATCGGATTGCGGTCGTCACGGAGTACTCCGGCAACCTCTTGCTCGTCAACGCGACGAGCGGCGTGCTCGTCGACTCGCCGGAGATGCCGGGCGTTCCGACCGGCAGCGCCTACGACCCCTTGAACGGGGAGCTCTACGTGGCCGACCTCACCAACCGCTCGGTGGAGGAGTTCGACCCCAACAACGGCGGCGTTCTCGGAACCATTCCCGTGCCGGGCGATCCTCAGGCCATCGCCTTCGACGCGGTGCACGACCAGCTGATCGTGGTCACCGGTACCGGGGTAACATACGGGTACGGATTCTACGGACCGAGCGCCGTCCTGTTCATCGACCCCATGACCGGCGCGATCCTGGCCAACGAGCCCACGGGGACGAACCCGGTGGACCTTGCCGTGGACCCCCTGGCCAACCAGGTCTACGTGGTGGACGAAGGGTCAGGAGGCGGCCCCGGCTCGTATGGAAACGTTTCCACCTACAGCACGGCCACGCACGCGCTGATCGCCGAACTCCCGGCGGCGGGCGGCCCGGTGGCCGCCGAGTTCGACCCGGCTCGCAACGAAGTGTTCACGGCCAACCTCCTCAACAACACCGTCTCGGTCTTCAACGGCTCGAGCCACGCCCTGGTCACGACCGTCGCCTTGGGCGGGACTCCGAACCTATTGACGTTCGACCCGCGGGCGGATGAGGTCGTCGTCGTGTGCTACGATGACTCCTTTGTGGTGATGATCAATGCGACCACCAACGCGATCCGCTCTACGGTGGGTTTCCCGACCGTGGACCCCAATGGGATCGCCTACTCCGAGTCGACGAACCGTTTCTTTGCCTCGAGCCAGTACGGGAACTACCTGACCGGTCTCAACGCCACGACCCTGACGGTCGAAACGTACACCCCGTTCGGTCTCGATCCGGTCGCGACCGCGCTCGACACTGCCAGCGGGACGCTCTACGTCCTGAACAGCCTGTCCAACAACATCTCTTTCATCAATGTCATCTCGGACCGCGTCCTCGGGAACATCTCCGCCGGTCCGGACCCGTCGAGCCTCGTCTACGACAACGCGAGCGGACTGATCTACGTCACCGACCTCGCGGGGGGTCTGACGGTCATCGACCCGGCCAACGACAGCGTCATCGGATCGATCCCGGTCGGCGTCTCACCGAATCAGGTCGTCTACGACTCGGCCAACGAGCGACTGTACGTCGTCAACGAGGGTACCGAGAACGTGACCGTGGTCTCCGGGACCACGGGGGCGGTCTTGGCGTCCGTCGCGCTGGCCCCCGACGAGACCCCATTCTCCGAAACGATGGATACCGCCACCGGCGAGCTGTACGTCGACGAGGTCACCGGCCCCACCAACTGTAGCCTCGTACCAATCAACCTCACTACCGATGCGCCCGGGTCCAGCATCGCGTTCAAGGGGATCATCGACCAGGTCGATTATGATCCGGGGAACGGCGACCTGGTCCTTGGGTTCTACGCCGCGGGCGCGAACAACAGTTCCGTTCTCGTGGTCGACCCGGCGACGGGAGTGATCGTGGAAACGCTTTCCGTGGGGGGGTTCATCGGGACGGTCGGTTGGCTCCCCGAGCTCGGGGTGCTCGCGTGGGGAGATTGGGCGACGAATTCCCTCACCGTGTTCGGCGGCAGCCCCGGCCTCGTTCTCGCTTCGGCGGCCGTTGGAGTGTACCCCGCGGCCACGGTCGCCGACCCGGAGACGGGTCGGATCTACGTCGTGAATGAGTACAGCTCCTCCGTCTCGGTCGTCTCGTTCTCCGAGCAGCCGAACTCGGTCGCCGTGGCGACGAACCCGGCCTCCTGTGGCCCGGTCGACCTCGGAGGAAGCTCGACCAGCGGGTCGGTGTCGATCGACTCGGGCGTCTACTCCGCCCTGGCTCCCGCCTGCTACGATTACACCTTCGACGGGTGGTCGGTCTCGGGAGGGGTCTCGGTCGCCGTTTCGACCAACGCCAGCACTCAGGTCACGGTGGTCGGGAACGGGACCCTGACCGCGGTCTACGCCCTCGCGCCGGACGCCCGATATGCCGTGGGGATCTCCGTCACGCCCTCGAGCTGCGGGAGCGTGGTCACGCTCGCCGGCCAGGACTATTCGAACGGAGCGCCGGCGGACCTGGCGCCGGCGTCATACTCCCTCGCCGCGGCCCCCTGCAGCGGGTACACGTTCTCCGTCTGGCAGCTCACGGGACTCGTCTCGCTCGTGGTCCAGGGACCGCTGGGCGGCGAGCTCACCGTCTCGGGAAACGGGACCCTCACCGCGGTCTACGTCCCGGCTGCGGGCGGGTCGGGTTCTTCCTCCGGAGGGTATTCCGCGACGGACCTTGTGGCGTTCGTCGCGGCCGGCGTGCTGGGCGGGGCGCTCATCGGAGTCCTGGTCGGACGGCGCGGGTCCCCCCCGAGCCCGGCCGCGCCGGCCGGACCACCGCCTTCGTCGACCTAGGTCCGGCCTCGCGGGCGGTCAGTCGAGTCGGGACCGGCCCTTGGGGAGCGGCAGGCCGAGCGACTCCGAGAGGCTCCGGCAGTTGATGGCCGCGTCGCCCCGGAAGTGGTTGTTGAAGAACCCGTAGATCACGGCGACCTGTTCGGCCAGTTGACGGACCTTCGGCACCCACGCCTCGATCTCGGGGGCGGAGTACGTGTAGTCGTACCAGAGCGGAGACCCGTGCCCGTGCCAGCGGACGTAGGCGAACGGCGCCGTGACCTCGAGTTGGGCGGGGAGATGGGGTCCGTCGACCACGACGTAGGCGAGGCCGAACTCGCGCAGGAGGGCGAAGGACTCGGGCGTGATCCAGGAGCGTTCCCGGAACTCGACCGCGACCGGCAGGTCGCGCGGGAGGGTCGCGTAGAACGCCCGCACGGTCGCCGGCTCGAACGGCAGGGAGGGGGGAAGCTGGAGGAGCGCCGCGGCGAACCTGCCCGCGGTCCGGATCGGCTCGAGCACCGCGAGGAACCGGTGCAGCTCCTCGTCGGTCCCGACGAGCCGGAGGTCGTGGGTGATCGTCTGGGGGAATTTCGCCGCGAACCGGAACGACCCCGGGGTCCGTCGCACCCACGACGCCGCCACCGAGGGGGGCGGGAGCCGGTAGAAGGTGGAGTTGACCTCGACGATCGGGAAGAGGCCCGTGTAGTAATGGAGCTTGTCCGAGACCCCGCGCTTCGGGTAGACGCGACCGGCCCACTCCGGGTAGTCCCAGCCGCTCGTGCCCAGCAGGATCTCGCCCATGGGCCCCCGGGGAAGGAAGGCGGTCGTCCGGTTAAACCCTCGTCCGGGACGTCACGGAACGCCCTCGCTCGTCAGGAGGGCGTCGAGGATCTTCCCGACGGGGGGCGCCGGACCGCGGACCCGAACCACACTCGTCGCCGACGTCGCGAGTCGTCGGGCGACCGCGGCGGGGAGTCCGCGGCCCGAGACCGACCGGAACCGGGCTCCGAATGCCGGAGCGAGGACCCGGTTGTAGAGTCGTCGTTCTTCGGCCGCGACGCGCTGGTGGCGCTCCCGTAGGTCGACCGGGTGACCGACCGGGTCGTGACGGGCTCGCCGTGCGCGCTCGGCCTCGGGGGTCTCGAGGTACAGGATCGCGTCGGGCAACCCCCACTGACCCCGGGAGGCGAGGGCGCGAGCGGTACGCACGAGCGCGGTCAACACCCGCCGTGGGGCGTCGCCCTGGAGGACGAGACCCGTCGTGTAGGTGAGCGGACCGAGAAACCCGGTATCGGTGACGATGATCCCGCCCGCCTCGGCGAGGTCCCGGGCCTCCCGGTAGCGTCGGGCGTCCTCCGCGAGCAGCGTCTGTTCGAGTCGGAGGAGCGCCCCCGGATCCTTCCACCGGAGCGGAAGGCGGGGCCGGACCCGGTCGTACGCCTCGGCGAGCGGAGCGCCTCCGAGACGTCGGGCGACCGCCCCCACCGCCCGGGTCTTGCCCGCGGCCGAGGGTCCCTCGACCGCCACGACCCGACCCGGCATGCGAAGGGAGTCGAGCGGGCCACGGTCAAAAGGGAGCAGGGCGGAGCGGACGGGCGGCTTTTATCGCGCAGCCCGCTCGCCGACGACGTGGCATCGATCCCGACTCCCCCGAGCCCGCCCCACCGCCACGCGGCCCGGGTCCTGGAATTCGAGAGCCTCGCGGAGGTCGCGCGGGAGCTCGAACGGACGGAGAGCGAGCCCGACGGCGTCGCCCTGATGGCCCCGAAGGGCCGGATCTACGCGATCCGTCTCGACGAGGTGTCGTTGAAGGCCGCCCCGCTGTTGAAGCAGGAGTTTCTCGCGGCCGGTGGGGATTCCGCCCACGCCCGAGGGATCGCGGATCACAGCGCGGCCGCAACGTCGGCCGTCCTGCTCGCGACCTGGAGCCAGTACCGCCGTCTCCTACCGAAGCTCGCCCGCCAGCCGTTCCGGCTCCGTGCGATCGGCGAGGAGGTGGACCGGGCCCTCCGGGCGTATGTCCGCCACGGCCCGCGAGAGGTGCGCACTGCCCGTGGCAAGCTCCTCCTCGGCGACCGACCCCGGGTGATGGGCGTGGTGAACGTGACGCCCGATTCCTTCTCGGACGGCGGGAAGTACCTGGACGCGAAGGTCGCCATCTCGCACGCCGAGCAGCTCGCCTCGGAGGGGGCGGACCTCCTGGACATCGGCGGGGAATCGACCCGGCCCGGCGCCACGCCCGTGTCGCCCGACGCGGAGTGGCGCCGCGTCGAGCCGGTCCTCCGGGGGCTCGCGGGGCACGTGAAGGTCCCGATCTCGATCGACACGCGCCACGCCGAGGTCGTGGAGCGGGCCGTGGACGCCGGCGCCGACCTCGTGAACGACGTCGACGGGCTTCGCGACGCGGCGATGCGCCGCGCGGTCGCCCGCACGAACGCCGCGGCGATCGTGATGCATCTCCGCGGGACCCCCGCGACGATGCAGGACGACCTCACCTACGCCGACCTCCGAGGGGAGGTCTTCCGGTGGCTCGCCGACCGGACCGACGCCGCCCTCGCGGAGGGGATCGGCGCGGACCGTCTCCTGGTCGACCCCGGGATCGGGTTCGGGAAATCGGTCGAGCAGAGCCTGGAGTTGCTCACGCACGCCGGCGAGTTCCGGAGCCTCGGGTACCCCGTGGTCGTGGGGGCCTCCCGGAAGTCCTTCCTCGGATGGGCACTCGGGTCGGAGGACCCGGCGGAGCGGCTCGAGGCCGGGCTCGCGGCGGCCGTCCTCGCGGCCGAGCGCGGCGTCGAGCTGATCCGGACCCACGATGTCGGGCCGACCGTGCGCGCGCTCGCGGTGGTGGCCGCTGCCCGGCGGGGCGTCACGACGTGGACCGACGCGGCGGCCGACGGATAGGCCTCACTTCAACGGCGTGCCGTCGTCCGCGACGTCGACCTCGAGCACCAAGGCCCCGATGTACTGGCACGCGAGGCAGTGGTAGACCGCGCCGGTGATCGACCCGGCCTCCTGGACGATCCGGCTCGACCCGCACTGCGGGCAGACCTTGATGGATCTACCCGTCCGAGCGCGGCGGCGCATCGTCGTCCTCCGAGGCCGGTTCCGCCTTTCCGTTCTCCTCGGGGAGCTCGGGTTCGGGCGATTCCGCGAGGGGCTCGGCCGGGTCGGTCGGGGGCGGGGCGCCGGGCCCCTCCGTCCCGACAGCTTCCTCCGCGACGGGGAGGAGGACGGCGTCGCGGACCTCGTCCTGCTCGTCCAGGCGGATGACGCGGACGCCGAGCGTGTTCCGGGACATCGTCCGGATCCCCTTTACTGACATGCGGATCGTCACGCCGTTCTTCGTCGTGACGAGGAGCTCGGAAGAGTCGGTCGTGGGGAGGACCGCGACGACGGACCCGTTGCGGCCGCCCGTCTTGATCGTGCGGACCCCCTTCGCTCCGCGGGCGGTCTTACGGTAGTCCTCGACCGGGCTCTGCTTCCCGAACCCGGTGGAGGTGATCGAGAGGAGGTTCGGGTACCGCGCGCTCACGGGCGCCATCGCGACCACGTGGTCGTCCTTCTCCCCTGAGAGGCGGACCCCGATCACCCCGTACGTCGCGCGTCCCATCGGGCGGACCTCGCCGAGCGCGAACCGGACGAGCTGTCCCGAGTGGGTCGCGATGAGGACCTCGTTCGCCTCCCCGGTGACGGTGGCGATCCCGACGAGCTCGTCCCCTTCCTCGAGGAGGATCGCCTGGATCCCGTTGGTCCGGATGTTCTGGAACTGGTCGAGTGCGGTCCGCTTCACGAGCCCCTTGCGGGTCGCGAAGAAGAGGCCCCCGTCGGCCGCGAGGTCGTGGATGGGGAGCAGGGTCTGGACCCGCTCGCCCGACTTCAGCTTCGGCAGGAGGTTGATGACCGCCTTCCCCTTCGACTGGCGGCTTCCCTCGGGAAGCTCGTACGCCTTCAACTGGTAGACGCGGCCCAAGTTGGTGAAGAAGAGCACGTCGTCGTGCGTTCGGGTCACGAACGTGCGGATGACGAAATCCTCCTCCTTCGTCTCGATCTGGCCGAGCCCCCGCCCGCCCCGGCGCTGCCGCCGGTACTGTTCGAGCGGGAGGCGCTTCACGTACCCGTCCCGGGTCACGAGGACGACGACCTCGGTGTCCGGGATCAGGTCCTCGAGCGTGCGGGCGGTGAACGCGGGGACGATGCGGGTCCGACGCGCGTCGCCGAACCGGGTCTTCAGGTCCTTGAGCTCGTCGGCGATGAGGCCGTCCAGGAGCTTGGGATCGGCCAGGATCTCGCGGAGGTGCCGGGCGAGCGCCTCCTTCTCCGCCTTCTCGCTCTCGACCGCCTCGCGCTCCAGGGCGGTCAGGCGGGAGAGTCGCATGTCGAGGATCGCCTTGGCCTGCTCGCTCGAGAGCAGGAACCGACCCATCAAGCTCGCCTCGGCGGCGGCGGCGTCCTTCGAGCGCCGGATGATCTTGATCACCTCGTCGATGTGGTCGATCGCGGTGAGGAACCCTTCCAGGAGGTGGAGCCGCTCCGAGGCCTTGCGGAGGTCGAAGGTCGTCCGCTGGGTGAGGGTCGACCGCCGGTGGGTGAGGTGGATCTCGAGGAGCGACTTCAGGGGGAGGACCCGTGGGCGGTTCTCGACGAGGCAGAGGTTGATCACGCCGAAGCTGGTCTCGAGCGGCGTGTGCTCGTAGAGCCGGTTCAGGACGATCTCGGCGGGCGCGTCGCGGCGCAGCTCCAAGACGACCCGGGTCCCGTGGCGGTCGGATTCGTCCCTCAGGTCGGTGATGCCGTCGATCCGCTTGTTCTTGACGAGCTCGGCGATCAGTTCCAAGAGGGACGCCTTGTTGACCTCGTACGGGGTCTCGTTGATGATGATCTCGTCCCGGCCGTCCCGGTCCTTGATCTCGGCGGAGCCCCGCAGGTGGAGCGTGCCGCGGCCGGTCTCGTACGCCTCGCGGATCCCCTCCGAGGAGAGGTAGCCACCGGTCGGGAAGTCCGGGCCGGGGATGATCCGGATCAGTTCGTCCAGGGTCGCGTCCGGCCGGGTGAGGAGGAGGAGGAGGCCGTCGATCACTTCGCCCAGGTTATGCGGCGGCATGTTCGTCGCCATGCCGACCGCGATCCCGGCGGACCCGTTCAAGAGCAGGTTCGGGACCTTCGAGGGCAGGACGAGCGGCTCCTTGAGCGTCCCGTCGAAGTTCTCGGTCCAACCGACCGTCTCCTTCTCGATATCGGCGAGCATCTCCTCCGCGAACGGGGAGAGGCGGGCCTCGGTGTACCGCATCGCGGCCGGCGAGTCGCCGTCGATCGAGCCGAAGTTCCCCTGGCCGTCGATGAGGGGGTAACGCAGGCTGAACGGCTGGGCCATGCGGACGAGCGCGTCGTAGACCGCGAGGTCACCGTGAGGATGGTACTTCCCCAAGACGTCGCCGACCGTGCGCGCGCTCTTCCGGTACGGCCGGTCGTGGGTCGCACCCGACTCCCACATCGACCAGAGGATGCGGCGATGGACCGGCTTCAAGCCGTCCCGGCTGTCCGGGAGCGCCCGCCCGACGATGACGCTCATCGCGTAATCGATGTAGGATTTGTGCATCTCCCGCTCGACCGAGTGGTCGTGGATCCGGTCCACGGGAGGCACGGTCGGTGCGGGGGGAGTGTCCGTCATCGGTCCCCTCCGACCTTGAGCTGATCCGCGATCGCCCGGTCGGCGACCTCGAGGAACTGGTCCCGGGTTCCGGGCGGGATGGTCGCGCCGCTCGCCACGCGGTGGCCACCGCCCTCTCCACCGACCGCGTTCGCCGCGGTGCGGAGGGCGGTCGCGAGGTCGAGCCCACGGTCGACCAGGCGGAGGGTGCCCCGGCCGCTGACCTTGGTCGGGCCGGTCCCTCCGTCGGAGAAGACGAGGACGGGTCGGTCGGGAGGGAGGAGGTAGTTCATGGCCATGCCGGCCTGGGTCCCGGCGAGCGTCGTCTCGGGGCTCTCGAACCAGCAGAGCGCGGTCTTGGAGTGCACGCCCTTCTCCTCGATCCGCAAGAGGCCCCGGAGGATCCCTTCCCGCCAGGCGGTCTCGGCGGTCCGGGCCCGGTCGAACGCCGTCGCATCGCCCAGTGCCATCGCGACCCCGACGCCGGGGATCCCGGCGCGTCCGGTAGCGCTCTGCAGGTTGGAAAGCTCTTCGGCGTCCATCCCGTGGGACGGGAGGAACCAGCGCTCCTGGTCGAGGACGGCCACGAACTCCGGGAGGACCCCGGATCCCTCGAGCCGCTTCTGAAGCGCGGAGACGAGTCGCGACGTCGGCTCGGGAGCGAGGGAAGTGGGCGACGATTCCGGGTCGATGGAGAGCCCGCGCAGGAACGCGTCGGTCGTCGCGCGGTGGCCGGAGAGGCCGCGCACGAAGGGGTCGATCGCGGAGGCGAGCGCGGCGCCCATAGTCGTCCCGAGGAGGGCGATCCCGGGGCGTCGCTCGAGGACGGAACGTCGGACCGCCTCCTCCACGAGGATCCCGTTCAGGCCGCGGAACCCCCCCACGTGCTGCCGGTCGCCGATGGCCCCCGAGAGCCCCCAGGCCGCGTTGTCCCAGTTGACCGGATCGAGGAAGACCGTGAACAGCCAGGTGAGCGTGGCCGCGCAGAGCTCGCTCATCCCGTCGACCCCCCAGTCGAGAGGGTTGACGAAGGCGACGTGCGGAGGAAGCTCGGGGGGATTCGGCACGCCCGGATACTTGTGGTGGTCGAGGATGACGACCGGGAAAGGATGGGAGGGGTAGAGGTCGAGCCAGCTCGCTCCCGTGTCGGCGATCAGGACCGGTCCCTTGGTCGCAGTGAGGAGGGCGCGGACCCGGTCCCGCTCGACGCCGAGGAGGGGCGTCGCCTGCACGGGGTAACCGAGGCGGCCGAACGCGCGGACCGCGGAGGACGCGCTCGCGATGCCGTCGGCGTCGTAGTGGTAGATGACCCGCCAGCGGCGGGGGTGGGCGAGGACGAGCGCCCGCGCCCGTTCGAACTCGCGTTGGTAGTGAGGGTCGGAGACGAAAGTGTCCGGCCCCGAGGGCATCACTCCACCTGGAGCGCTGCGCCCGCCGCCGAATAGCGCCAGGTCTCGGGGAGGCGGTGGTGCTGGCGGTAGTAGCGGGCCAGGCGTCGGATCCGCGACTCCATCAGGTTCAATCCCCGGCGGTTCGCGAGGTCCTTCGGGTGGGTCTCTAAGTGGCGCTGGAGGTGCACGACGCGCTTCAACAAGGCCTGGAGGTCCTCCGGGATCTCGGGCGTGACGCCGTTCTCGGCCAGGAGGGCTCCCAAGCGCTTTCCCGTCACCGCCCGAGAGGAGGGGATCCCGTGCTGGTCGCGCAGCTGGAGGCCGACGAGCGCGGACGGAACGCCGCCCTTCGCGAGCGCGACGGCCTGCTCCACCACTTCGGCGGGCGTGGCGGTCACCCACTCGGGTTTCGTGAGCGGGTAGGGGCGGTGCGAACCGGCCCGTCCCTTCCGTCCGGAGTGGATGCGCGACATGGCCTCGCGCCGACACTCGTGCCTTACTTAAGGTGCCGGGGGGAGCGGGAATCTCCCCCGGTTCCGGTCACTGGATTCGGTCGGTGTTTTCCTGGGCTTCCACCAGGAACGCCTTCCCTTCCGGGGTGATCCGGTAGAGGGCGACGCGCGGTCCGGGGGGCTCGGCCGGGGTCCGTTCGGTGAGCGTCCCTTCGACCAGTCCGTTCCGCAGCAGGAGTCCGAGCGCGAGGGGCACCTTGACCTGGCTCCGGTGGACGGCCCAGAAGTCCTCGAGCAGCCCTTCGACCTCCTTCAGTTCCAAGGATTGGTCGCGGGCCCGGCCTTCGTTGATCGACTCGACCCGGTTGAGCTGCTGCAGAATGGCGACCAGCGTCGCCCGGATCGGGTCCGGGTCGCTGTCCTTCCGAGGCACGGCCACTGTTACGTCAGGTCCCCCTACATAAAGAGCGGCGAACGGCGAGGCTATTCGACCCGACCGGTCTTCTGGAGCTGCTCCAGCAGGTACACCTTTCCCGACCGCGTGAGGGCATACCGGCGACCGAGGACGCGTCCCCGGTCCCAGGCGTACTGGGGGGAGTCGAGCACTTCGGCCATCCGGTTCGCGACCAGCGTTCCCAGGGCCCGCTCGAAATCGCCGTCGGTCAGCATCGGGAGCGGCCCCTTTCGGAGCAGGACGAGGATCTCGGTCGACTCGAGCCCTTCCCCCGCCTGCTCCTCGACCTCGGCCCGGTTCAGCTGCTTCAGGACCTCGAGCAACGCGACGTGGAGCGCCGCGGCGGAATCCTGGGATGGGTCTCCGGCCACGGTTCGCCCAATCCCCCGGGTCGGTTATCCTCACCCACACCGGGCCCGGGGTACGCCGCGTCCCGCCGGCTTAATAGGCGGGACCCGCAGATACCTCATTCTCCATGAGCTGCACGTGCCGGACCCCGGCCCGCTGCCCGATCTGCAATTTCGCGGTTCGGGTCCCGCTCACGAACCTCGAGAACGCGTCCGGTGGCGCCCTCCTGGTCGAGCGGTTCGCCCGGCGGGACTCCTCCTCCGGCCGCGAGGGCCTGCGTCGTCTCATCCAGGGGTACGCCTCCTGCCCGGCCTGCGGCCACTCCATCTACTACGACCACTCCCGGTCCTGCGTGGCCGAGGCGTTGAGCGCGGCCGGTATCCCGATGGCCGAACGCGAGCAGATCCTCTCCAAGATCACGTTCCCCGAAGGGTGAGGGCCGTCCGTTGACCCCCGACGAGTTCGTCGTCACCCCCTACGAGGTCAAGGGTCGGATCGATTACGTCCGGCTCCGCGAGCTGTTCGGTACGCAGGAGCTGACCCCGGAGCTCCTCGCCCGATTCCACCACATTACGGGAGGTGATCTCCCTCCCCTCCTCACGCGCGGGGTCTACTACTCCCACCGAGACCTCGGCCTCCTGCTCGACCAGTTCACCAAGGGCTCGCCGTTCTTCCTCTACTCCGGCCGGGGCCCCTCCGGCCCTCTCCATACGTCGCACTTGGTCTCGTTCGACCTCTGTCGTTGGCTCCAGAAGACGCTCGGCGTCCGGATGTTCATCCAGATCACCGACGACGAGAAGTTCTGGGCCCGGTCCGGCCTGACGCGCGAAGAGACCGCCTTCTGGGGCATGGAGAACCTGTACGACATCCTCGCCCTCGGGTTCGACCCGAAGCGAACGCACGTCTTCTTCGACTCGAAGTCGATCGCGGCGCTGTACCCGCTCGCGATCCGCGTCGCCCGCAAGATCCCCTACTCGACCGTGAAGGCGGTCTTCGGGTTCGAGCCCAGCACCAACATCGGTCTCGTCTTCTACACCGCCCTCCAGACGGTGCCGTGCTTCTGGCCCTCGTGGGCGGAAGGGCGCAGCGTCCCCTGCCTGATCCCGTGCGGGATCGACCAGGACCCGCACTTCCGCGTCACGCGGGACATCGCCGAGGGCCTGGGCTACCCAAAGCCCGCCCTGCTCCACAGCCAGATGCTGCCGGGCCTCCTCGGCGAGACGGCCATGTCGACGACCGGCGACCGCGAGGAGGCC
>Ga0208324_1000803_pt1 | contig 13064 bp, 15 predicted proteins | sample Sb_taG_2_FD_187707 | JGI IMG/M metagenome (GOLD analysis project Ga0208324, IMG submission 187707) | Peat soil microbial communities from Weissenstadt, Germany - Sb_50d_5_LS metaG (SPAdes) (version 2) | ecosystem: Environmental > Terrestrial > Soil > Wetlands > Peat | place: Germany... | reverse complement strand
CTACCGGCCCTTACTTCCTCAACGTCGCCCTAGAGTGTCACATACTCGACCCCGGCCAGACCTGGGACAACGCCAAGCTGTTCGAGAACGCTACCTCAATCATCATGCAGTCCTCAGGTACCAGTTACCTCCACGCCATCCTGCGCGCGCTGGGATATCCAGCCGTGGGCAAGATGCCACTGGCTGGCCCTGGCTCATTGGCTGAGCATGCCCTGAGTGTGTTCACCTCTGATGCCACTTGCATGGTCAGTGGGAAGTGGGAGGCGCGCGCTCAGACAGCCACCGGTGAATGGATAACCGTACGCAAGGGTATGAAGAACTTCCCGCCGATCGATCCCAAGGACCTGGCGCAAGGATACTCGCCCTATGCCGATATCATGGACCCAATCACCCGGAGGCCGACCGGCGAACAGGCCAGGGCGCAGTTCAGGATCAGTAAGTTTTATCAGCCGGGTTAATAAAAGCTCCACCCAACAGATACGCACTGTTGGCCTTAAGACGGCCCGCTGGGAGCCGTGGAGATTCCCGGCAAAGTTGTTGTGGCGGTCACAAGGTGTAGGTAAGATCCATCGGGCCTGCGTGGCGTCGTCGATGGGCGCCGCCATTAAGTTAGAGGAGGATACACCATGAGCAGACGAATCAACGAAAGCGCCCGCATCCTAGACTTCTTCAGAGTCGCCGATCTGGGCAAGGCTGAGGTGCTGTATGACTTGGTGCGGGAGTGCATGAGCCAAAGACTCGCGCCGGGGAAGGCTGCTAAGAAAGCTGTGGCAGCTAAGCGTAAGAAGGTCAGCGAGGTAGCTCAACCAGCAGCACCGCACGCGGCAGACCAAGGCAATGGTGGTGTGTCAGCAGGCTAACCGATGCCTGAGTTCGTGCTGCTACAAGACATCGACCGCTACGGCACAAACGCCCGTAAGCAGAAGGAGTGGCCGGATAAGATCGTAGTTCATGGCACGCTTGAGCAGGCGCAGCGTGTGGCCACTACACTCAGCTTCAATGAGCCTGGGTGCACTGATTACTGGTACGTGGAAGGACATGAGGATGAGTGACCAACTAGTTCGCACTGAGTTCCTAACCGGCCCGGCTGGCAGCGGCAAGACCTTTACGATCAAAAAGCGCATTGAAGACGACCCCAAGTCCGCTGTCCTTTGTGCCACAACCGGCGTTGCTGCGGTTAACATGGACACGATCACGATCAACGCGCTTCTGCACTACTTTGACACCGAAGACCTCAAAGACAAGTATGAGCGCGGAAGCCTGCACGCAGTCCTGCGCACATTAGCCCCTGCTCAAGTACCGCGCGACATTATTGTGGACGAAGTGTCGATGATGCCCGCCGAGCAATTGGACACGCTCTACACCGCGATCTACGAGGTTAACCAAGGTGATGACAGGCACGAACCGCGCGCCTTGGGGCTAGTACTAACTGGCGATTTCTGCCAGCTTCCTCCTGTCAAGGCTAAGTGGGCGTTCCGGGCTGGCAACTGGCCGGAGTTCGCGAAGAACATCCAACGGCTCACCAAAGTTTGGCGACAGACTGATCCTAGATTCCTGGAGGCAATCAACGCCGCCCGCCGAGGCGAAGGCGCAGCTGCGGCAACTGGAATGAAAAGGCTTGGCGCAGACTTTGCGTTGAGTCTTGATTTGAACTATGACGGCACTACGGTCGTCGCCAAGAACGCCATTGCTGGCAACATCAACCAGCAACGCCTGCTTAGAATACAAGAGCATGCATTTGTCTTAGAATCTAGACGCTGGGGTGTACAAGCTTCCGACTGGAAGCATATCCCCGATCGTGCGATCTTCAAGCCGACTTGCTTGGTTATGATCCTCGCCAACAAGCGCTATCCTACAGACGATTACAAAGATCGTTCAAGCAACTATCGCTACATAAACGGTGATCTTGCGCACGTTATCAGCTATGACGATAGCGTGGAGTTTGAAGGCTGGAAGAAGTACCTGGAGACCGGTGAGGAGAAGTGGCGCAAGATTACATATACGGCGCCTGGCGTATGCGTAGGAAGCTTGCGTACTGGTGAGACCTTCTGGGTGGAAGCTATTACCAGGCAGTGCACAATGAGAGGGCAGCCAGGACTTGGCGGCTTAGAAGATGTCGTGGACGAGATCGGCAAGTATGGACTGACTCCGATTCCTGACTCTTCTGGAGCTTATGCGCCATATTACGACGATGAGAACGAGCGCTGGGTGGTTGGCTCCATTGAGTATTTCCCACTGCGTCTGGGCTATGCAGCTACTGTTCACAAGACCCAAGGCCTGTCACTCGACCGTGTCCAGATCGATTGTCGTGATGGCTTCTTTGGCGCGCCCTCCATGGCCTATGTGGCCCTCAGCCGTGCACGATCAGTAGAAGGCTTGCGGATCGTGGGCACCAGTGATTTGTTGTCCCGGCGCATCAAGTTTAACCCAGAAGTGAGGGAGTGGCTGTAAAAGTGGACCGTAGAAACCTGTACAAAGCCGTCATTGTCGAACCCAATCGCAAGCCTGGCGAACCAGACGAATATGGCACACTGACTGTTCAACCTACCGGAGTCAGGTTTGGTCATGATTCGGCTGAGTTGATTGTGTGGGCCAAGGAGGTATTGCCTAAGCTGACTGATGGCGCTTACTGTGTGGTCTACCGGATCGATGAGGTGGAGGTGTGGAGAGCCAAGAAGGAGGATGTGCTATGACTGTGCGTGATTTGCTTAGGGAACTTAGAAAACTTCCACAAGATTATACGGTCATTATGTGGGATGAAGTGGGACGCGTGGACGTTGAGTCTGTATCTGTATGCAAGACCTTTAAATTGGTGCGCCTCATGGATTGCGCTCCGTCAATACCTGCTGAGGTTTGGGACAGACGCTGGAAGCCATAGCTGATCATCCTTGGGCGTTTGTCCTCCTATGCCTGGGTCTCAACGTAGTGCTGAGCGGACTGAGGACGGTGTTGGTCAGAGTAGGTGGTAACTTGTTTGGCATGGTCAAACTGGTTAGAGGACGCAGGCAGGAATGACCTACCCCGGTTATCCAGACGGCCCTGAACCCTCCCTCATGACTCCCGAGGGCACTGGTTCCAGCGGTCTGTGCGCAATGGGGGAAGCATTAGGTAGGGAAGAAGCCAAACCAATCGGCTTGGCCGTCGCGCGCCGCCTAGGCTTGTCCCCAGACGCCCGCCTCCCGTTCCGCCCCCACGCCGAAGCTGGCGCCGTCCTTGAGCGCGCCATCCGCCTGATCCCCGGCCTTGATCGTCAGCAGCTCCTCATCACCAACGCCGTCTGGTATCAACCTCCCAACAACTGGCTGGAGAACTCTCCGTGGGAGCACGAGGCGATCGCCCTGTGCCGCCCCATGAATGAGAAGCTCTACCGTGAGCGTCAGCCCAAGGCCTTCCTGGCCCTCGGTGGAGTGGCCATGCGCGAGCTGACCGGCATGACCGGCTACCGCCAGGGCATCAAGCTCACCCGCGGCTTCCCGGTCAAGTCCAAATATGGCATCCCCTGCGTCGGCACTTACCATCCTTCATTCCTCCGGCGCGGCGAGAAGGGCGAGGAGAAGGAGACTGGAGCCCATACGCAGGGCGCCGCTGGCCAGGGCATGGACCTGCTAGGCGCGCTCATCCAGGACATAAAGTTAGCTCTGTGGATCGCGCGGAACGGGTGGAAGTACGAGCTTGACTCTGCGGTCGAGTACCAGGAGTATGCCTCCTTGGGCGATCTGGCCAACTTCTACAATGACGCTGTTGCCCACCCTGACCTGCCAATCAGCTGGGACATCGAGACTCGCGAGACCTTGCAGACCGACGACGAGAGCGAGGTGTTGACACATGATGCTGAAAAGACTGAGATCCACCAGATCCAGTTCAGCCTACGTCCCAAGCAGGCTATTATTTGCAACTGGCAGGACTCCGAGGCTTTCCTCAAGCTGGTCAAGGCGATCCTTGCGCTCCCCAACGTCAAGCTCGACTTCAACGGCCGCCTGTCTGACCGTCCCATCACCATCAAGTTCATGCGGGACAAAGGAGTTGAGGTAGCGATCGCTGGGGACTGCCACGATCTCATGGACATGTGGCATCACGCTCAACCCGATCTGCCCAAAGGCCTGCAGCATGTGGCCAGCTTCTACTGCCCCGAGATCGGACCTTGGAAGCACCTGGACACCGCACGACCGCACTTCTATGGCGGCCGGGACGTGGACGCGCCGCAAAGGATCTGGGCCAAGCTCCCTGGCGACCTGAGAAAACTAGGTCTGTTCAAGCCTCACACCCGGTCACTGTGGGAGGGCTACTCTCGCCACGTCTTCCAGCTTGGCCCGGTGCTCGACCGGATGAGCCAGCGCGGCATCCCGATCAACGACACCAAACGTGTGGAGTTCGGCCATTGGCTAGACGAACAGAAGGTCCAGCTTGAGGCCAATATTCAATCTATGGTTCCTGAGGTGCTCAAGGGACTGCACCCGGCCACTGGATACAAGCGCCTGCCGCCTGCCTTGCGTGAAGCCCTGATCCTGCGCAAGCTCCAGGAGGGTGTGGACCCGGACGACCAGACCACCCACTCGATCCAAGTGAAGGACAAGCTCTACGTCCAGCGTGAGTTTCCTAATCCAGATCAGCTCAAGCTCCTGCCAGACATGCCAACTTATCGCTGGTGTGAGCTCATCCCGTTCAATCCCAATTCGTCTCAGCAGGTCCTTGTGTACATCCGGCACAAACGCGAGGAGGAGGTCACCGAGTACATGAAGCGCGGGCATCCTCGCGCAAAGGCAGAGGAGCGCGCCAAGTACAAAGTCCCTCGCAATCGAAAGGAGCAACGTGACACCACCGACAAAAAGGAACTCCTCGCCCTCGGCAAACGAACAGGAGACCCTTTGTTTGGAGCTACTGTCCAGGTTAGAGAGTTCGGCAAGCTCAAAGGCACCTACGTTGATGGATGGAAGCCAGCTGACGATGGGCGCGCTCATCCGAGCTTTACTACGGCGCCGGCTACAGGTCAGCTTGGTTCTGAGAATCCAAACGCCCAAAACGTAGTCAGTGAGAAAAGCCGAGGAGCCGCCGCTTCCGCTACCTTGATCGCCCTCGCCGCCAGATTTCGCGACATGATCGAGGCTCCTCCTGGCTATGTCCTGTTGGAGTTCGATTACAAGTCTTTCCACGCGCTGACCCTAGGCTTCTGTGCTGAGGACGAGTCGTACATGCGGCTGGCGCGCCTGGATATCCACTCCTACTTCGCTGCTGTTGGTCTGCTGCGGATCGCCAAATCAGACGAACTGTTAGCGCGTAGCGACGAAGATCTCATGGAGTACTTGAATTGGGTCAAGAAGACCCATCCGATCGTGCGCGACGGCCAAGCTAAGCCTGCGATCCTCGGCTATGGGCTAGGCATGCGAGAACACACGCTCTGGGAACAGAATCCCGACTCGTTCAGCTCCAAGCGCGAGGCTAAGGTGGTCCTGGACAAGCTCGACGCGACCTTCCCCAAGTGCGCGGCGTGGAGGAAGCAGATCATCGCGCAGGCCGCCGATCAGAAGTACCTTGCTTCGCCGCACGGTTACATCAGGCGGTTCTGGGAGGTCTACATTAACAAGCCGGTCACTGATTCCTACCAGCCTCACCCTGGCGAGCGGCTGTTCCAAACCGGCGACGGCCAGCGGTGGAAAGTAGGGCATGGACCTGACGCTGAAGCTGCTGTATCCTTGCTGGTTCAGACAGCGGGCCACGGTCACTTGAAGGACAACATGCTGGAGATCGATCGCCTGGGCTGGGCTGAGAAGTATGGCATGATCAACACAGTTCACGATGCCTTGTGGTTCTGTTGCCCATCCAATCTAGCCGAGGAATGCTACATGAACGTCAAGCCTCAGATGGAGAGGCCGTCTACAGTATTGGTCAACTCAGTAGCGCCCGAGGGTCTGTGGTGTGCAGTAGACGCAACGATCGGCCAGAACATGCAGAAGCGGGAGAAGTTTAGATTGGCCGCTTGAAGGAACCCAAATGACCAACCTTTTACTCCTCCTCTTTCTATTCCAGTCCTCCTCACCTTCTCCTTGCGACATCAACGGGGACGGCGTAGTCAACGTAGCTGACGTACAGACCCTCATCGACGTAGTGGTCGGCATGTCGCCCTGTCCGCTTAAAGTGGGCGGCGGAGGTATAACCGTCACGATCGCCAATCAGATGATCGGCCCTGAGCCCGCGCTCAACATGAGCCTCTCAACTGGATCTCAAGTCACCTGCACTGACGACACTGTCAATCATGTGCTCACCTGTGCCAGCTCAGTCAACACTGCGTTAATGGCTACCCACGGTCAGATCCAGGCCGGCAAGGAGTTCTACTGTAAGTCAACTAGTGGCTCGCAAGCCTATACCTGTTCGCTCTCGGCAACTTCGGCGCTCACGACCTACACTGAGGGGATGGCGCTTCTGCTTAACGTGGACTCTCCGTGCTCCGGTAACTGCACACTCAATGTAGACGGAGTGGGTCAGAAGAACCTGTTACAGGCTGACGGCAAGACGCTGCCGGGAGTCAAGATAACTCCAGGTCAGGCTGTTTGGGTATGGTATGACGGCATCAACTTTAGACTGATGTACTAACTACCCTGTGCTAACTTGAACGCTTGCAAGTCAGGAAACAGAGACAAGAGTGGTGGTGCAGGGATGTTAGTAGCAGGCTGCCCGCTGTACGTGACGAACCAGTTGTTCACCAGACTCGTGTACTGGCCTAGCTGCCTCTGTAGCTTGTTCACGTTCGCCAGCTGCGGCGCGATGATTCCAATAGCCGGGCCTGCCGCATCCGCGCTCGTCGGCGACTGTGCCAGAACATCAGCCTGTGCCAGCTCGGCCTCTAGCGTCAGGTCCTGGATTGTCAGGAGTGCGCTGAGCATGTTGATGAGGGCGGTCTGCTTGGCGTATCCCGGCGCCGCTGCATTCGTCTGGTCAGCGGCTTGCCCTGGCGCGTGGAAAAGCTGCTCCCAGGAATTGGTTTGCTGTTGGGCAGTAGGAAACATGGTTGGCCTCCGGGCTTGATTCTACTATGTCTTGCGCATTTCCACAATGGACTCATTGCGTGCTGCCCACAGTGCTAGTCCGGGCAGATCATGCACACCTAACTTAGCATAGATCCTAGGCAGACTGGTCTTCACGCCGCCAGGGGTGCGCTGTACATCCCACGCAATCTCTTTTAACCGCGTGTTGCCCCTGAGCAGGCTCCTGATTAACGCGCCTCTGCCTTTGGATGGCGATAGATCGGGAACGCGCCGTCATCATCCGAGTCACAGATCGAAAGATACGGTTGCTGGTTATCCTCGCGATGCCGCCAACGTGCGTAGCCGATGTACTCGTTTTCTTTTCCGAATCGAGGAAAGCATCCAGCAATTTCGCGGATGCGTGCAATCAGGGCGCGCCCAGGGTATTCCCCTTTGTCGAACTCAACCACGGCCTCTTGAGCTAAGCGGTGGATGTCTTTCAGTTCTTGATAGCCATTCATGCGGAAACCTCCGCAATGAGCCGGGCGTACGTCATGATGGCCAATTCACCAGAACCAAGCCGTTGAGTCATATGCCAGTAGCTAAGAAGGTCTGTGCTATCGAACCGCTGGATACAGTCATAGTCGCAGGAACTGTCACTCCGGGCGAAACTGTAGCATTTGAGCTGAGTGCCACAGAGGTTGACGCGGAGAGTGCTGCGGAGAACGTAACCGAGCACGTCAGTACCTCACCTGGCTCAATCTGGTTGGCGACGGCGTTAGGTACGCTATTGGTGTCCGGCGCGCAGGTCATGGCCATGGTGGGCGAGACGGTCACGGTCAATGTTGGTACCGCGATCGAGGACAGTATGGCGACACCGAACGCATTGGAGACCGAGACACCAGACAGCGTGATCGTCGCCGAGCCAGCCGGAGCCGTGGTTGCCAGCACGGCGGCTACGTTAGCAATGACCCCATTGGCCATGGTGGTAGAGTTTATCCCTGCGACGACACAGTTCAACTGAGTCGTGCCCGTTGGTGGTGGAGGACTGGTCGGCACGGCACAGGTAGCAGTCTTTGCCGCTGCAGTGGCTACCGGCCCGGCTGTTATAGCAAAGCTAGCTATAACTGTGGAGGGCGCAGAGAGTGTGAATTGTTCAGCGGCTGGCTGTAAACGGCTGGTAACGCTCTGCAGGGCGAAGTTCACAGTGGCTGCAGGTATGCCAGACACGCCGCTCGCAGGCAATGAAAATGTAACCGTGGACTTAGGCAGGAGTGTGATGATGACGCTGGCCGTCTCAGGCTGTCCATTCACCGTAGCCGTACCAGTCACCGTAGCCGTGTTCTGCGCCGCGCAGGCACAGGCTGTTAGAAGTGCGATTACAACAAGCAGTCTCGTCATGTTACCTCCATTACCTTCGTTACCTGCGTGCTCTTGGCTTATCCTCACGATCGTCTCGCTGATCTGAATGTTCAGCCAACTTGTCCAGTCTGTCCCTAAAATACTTGCTCAACTTCTCCAGTTGCGAGACTCGCCACCAGAGGAGAGTCAGGATCGCTGTGTTGAGCGGCGGAATCAAATCAGGCAAGTTGATCTGCTCAGGCTTGAGTACGGGATTAAAGGCTGCGATCAGTTGCAAGATTGCAGCTAAGATGAGTGCAGCTGTTACAGGCAAGCGAACGAGTACTATGAATTGGCCGATCATTGATTTCTCTCTGTACGGCATACGTCGCTCCTTGGAGTGGAATGGAAGAGGCGCGGAGCCTGCCATATGTACCATTATCTTATACTACTGGTTGGGCATGCGCCGCCGCAGCTTCCAGTTCTTGATGATGGACTTCTTGAGTTGGTTCTCCAGCTCCTTCTCTTCAGGTTCAGGTTCCTGGATTCCCTTCTCCAGCGCACGCTTGGTGGTCAGCGGTCCCTTCTTTGGCATTGGATGCGAAGCGCGCGGAGAACTGTACTCAGGCTCGGTTGGTCCACCATACTTCGTGCCTGTGCCTCCGCCAGGCTTCATTGGCGTAACGGCAGGTGTTTCACGTGGAACAGCACGGGGGATTGGCTTGCCGGGTGCGCTGTACTCAGGCTCATATACACCACCAAACTTTGTGCCAGTTCCCTTCCCTGGCTTCATTGGCGTAATAGGTCCGGTCTCAGCCGTCTTGAGCGCGTTCTCCAGTTCGTCCACAGCCGCTTTGTTGCGCCCTGGCAATAGCTTGGACTTCCAGCCAGTGAACACCTTCATGGCGGCGTCCTGAACTTCAGGCACGCCTCTGAATCTCCACAGCTTACGTAAAGTCTCCTCCTTAGGCACGCCGCGCAAGGCGAGTAGTCCGGCCGCGATGCCGATCACGTCCGACGCGGTCTCGCCAGCACCAAGCTTGTGGGCGCCCCACCTAGCCGCCTCGCCCGCGCCCATGCCGATCGCGCCACGGGCCAATGTGGTGAGTGGAGCGGCTGCAACCTCGCCAGCCGTAGCGCCGATCATGGCCGGAGTTGCAGCCTTCAGACCTCCCCTGACCGCCCGCCAAGGATCGCCTTCAGCTGCGCCATAGGTCGCCTCCCTGAGCCCCGAGCGGATCATCCCCTCTGGAGGATTGATGAACGAGTATGGCTGCTTGTAGGCCGGATCTAGGGCCTTAGGTAAAGGACGTGGCTGAACACCAGGAAGCCCGGTCTTCTCCGAGCCCACAGGCATGTCCATGAACTGAGAATACTGCGGATACTTGGCCTTGGTCTTCTGGCCAACCTCAATATCAGATAGCCCGGCGTACTGTGGATGCTTGGCCTTGACCAGCTTCCCGAGGTCCTCTACGGTTTGGGTTCCGTTGGCCATCTACTTCAGGATTCCCAGCGGATCGCCAGGATTGGCACCTGTAGTCTGTCCGGCAGGCCCGCCCAGCATCTTGTTCTGCAAGTCCTCGACCGTCTTGTTCATAGCACCAAGCTCGGTCTTGGCACCAATGCCGATCTGGTCTGTCGCGGCGACGATCTCAGGCAAAGTGGAGTCGAGCGACAGGATCTTGTCCATGCTCTCGCTGGTGTGTACCGGCAGCATAGCGCGGGATTGCGCGCCACCCGCTGTCAGATAGGCGTACTCGCGCTGCATTTCGTTCAGCGCTACTTGCAAACGCTTGTAATCAGGGCTGCCCTGCGCCTCTCTGCTCCATTCACGTAGAGGCTTGTTGAGGAACGGCGATCCTGTGTCCGTTTGGTGCTTCATCACGTCATTGAGCACCTTCCCGTGGACTTCGATCGTGTTGGCCAGTCGCTGAATGGCGCCAGAGCGCTGCACGGTCTCGCCGATCTGCTTGGCTAGGGCCGGAGTCTCGGTCAACTTGGCCGTCAGAGTCATCGGGTCCAAACCTGTTACACGCGCGATTGTGCGTAAGCCCTCCTGTGACCTAACTTGTGCCGCGCGACTGTTGCCTTTCTGCGTTCCGGTCAAGGTGCCCAGGTAGTAAAGCACGTTCTCGGACTCCCGAGGCGTCAGGTTGGCAAGTGGACCTGCTGGAGAGGCTTGGCGTACAGGTCTGCTAGGCGCAGGCATGGGCTGTGTAACATTGCGAGGCTGCCCAGCGCTCGGTGTAACAGGTTGTGCAGGAGGTCTCGCAGCAGGAGGCACGCCACCGCCTGCGCCAATCCCGGACAATGCCTGATTGATCGCTATGTCCTGTTCCTGTTTGCCCAATTGCGTGCCGTACTTCTTGTAAACCATCGCTCCTGCAGCATTGCGTGCGCCTGCATCGTCCAGGCCCTGTCCCCTAGCCGCACGATAGTAATTGCCAAACTCGCCCCAGTACTTGCTGCGGGCTTCGGCGCCCGCCAGGGTCTTGTCCACAAGCGTAAAGGACCCAGATTCTAAGGCCTGACCACTAGTCGCGTCGAACACCTTGCCAGGGTCACGCGGGTCCGCCCAGCCTGACTGTAGTTCCTCAGATCCAGGCCGCTTGTAAAGGACCTGCGTCATGTTATGCGCACCTTGCGTAACCTTCATGCCGACGGCTTCTTCGGCAAGTGTGCGTGCTTCGGCAGGCGTGACTCCAGGCTGCTTTTTGAAGTACTCCGTGTAGGCCTCAATGTCAGCTAGTTTGCGCTTGCGTATGTCCTGCGATTCCGTATCTCCATGCGTACGCCCGATCTGGAACGTCTTCTCTCCCTGCGCCTCGGCTTTGGCCTCTGCCTCTTGCCTACCCTGTTGTATCTGCTCAACTAGTGCCTGCAATGGCGGGCGCATTGAAGGAACACCCTGTTGAGGCGCACGCGGTGCTGTTTGAGGCTGAGGTGGCTGTCCGTCGTTCGGCTGAGCCGCCTGTGCTTGCATCGCTGCTGGATCAAACTGCCTTAGGTTCGGCTGAGCCTGTTGCGCGGCAGCCACCAGAGCACTCGGCGGCGGCATCGGCGTAGTCTGCACAGGCCCTGCCGCTCCAGGTGGAGGCTGTCCGGTAACCTGCTGATATTGCTGATCCGCGCGCTGCGCCTGCTGCTGCTGCTGAGCCTGCTTACGCTTCAGCCCTATCATCTGGCCGAGCTTGATACCCAGCTGCTTGTAGGGGTCCTTCATCCCCTTGGGCGTGCCTGGCAGAGGCCCCAACTCGTCTAACTCACCCAGGATGAACGGAAGTGCCTTGTCGTCACCTCGCTTGAGTGCTTCAGTGCCAGCATACTCGACCAGCTTGCGCTTGCGATCGCGCTCATCCTTGGCTTCCTGGAACTCGCGCGCCTCTTCCTTGTCTCGCTGCTGCTCCGCGCGGCCGATTAGACCTGTTAGAAAGGCTCCCATAGCTTAACCAATGTTGAAGTCAGCCGAGTTCTGGTCGGAGGTGCCGGGAGTGCGTCCGCCTAGCCCGCTCATCCAGTCATAGATCCCGGCACCCATCGCTTGCTGCCCAGGAATCGCCTGCGTCGCCTTGCCAAGTAGCGCGTCAATGTTGGTCGCCGCCGCGTTCTCGGCTGCATTGGTGAACCCAAGCGCACCTTGTTGCGTCTGCCCAGCCAATCCTCCCTCGATCCCCGCCAACTGCTCTAGTCCCTGCGCTGCCGCCGGCCGGGCCTGCTGAAGGAGATTAGTAACCTGTGCCTCCTGTTGAAATGGCAACTGGCTCAATGTCGCGGTCTGTCCTCCGCCCTGCGGCGTGAACTTGCTGATGTTCTGCTTCTGCTGATTGAGCTGGCCGGTTATTTGGCTGATCTCCGGCGCCTCAGCACTCATCATCTCGGCCTGGTTGCCGCTCAGGAGCTTGTTGTAGTAGTCCGTGGGGCCTGCCAGGTCACTAGTTGCCTGTTTGTAGAACCCTTGGGACTCAGGCATAAGCGTGTTGAACGCTGCTTGCTGGCTCAGGTCACCCAGTTGTTGTTCACGCTGGAAGGTTGGCGAGGAGGGACCTACGTTGGCCGAGCCTCCGCCGAAGATGTCACCGAGAAGACCGCCTGCTTGGGAGCCTAGTCCCATCAGGCCACCCATTAAGAGGCCGCCGAACGGCATAGCCAGTCCTCCTTAAACAGCGCTAGCAACAGCATGTCCACAGGCTTTCCTCCGCGCAAGGTCTGGCGCGTCAGTATGCCTTCGTGATGGAATCCAAGCCTGTCTAGGAACGCATCCACGCGATGATTGTCTCTGAAGAACGACGCGGAGATCTTTTGATGACCCATGTCGAAAATAGTGTCGAGCACTGCGCACACGGCGTAGCTTGCAACTCCTCGTCCGTGCCATTCCTTGGTCACGCAGATCCCATGAAACATGCCGCAGTATTCGCTCAATGGCGCGTAGCCGATGACGCCAACAGGAGCCTCACCAACGTAGATCGTCCACACGTACTCGCCGCGATGCGCGCGCCGCGTCAGGTCTACGATCAAATCCTCTTCGCTCTTGGGACCGAAGTCGTCAAAGTTGTGCTGCGGGAACTCGTTCAGCCACTTCCACAGCAATTCGACAGGAGGCATCGCGATCTTGACCGTAATGCGATCCACACCAGTGGCCGTCATGTCAACAGTATTATAAGCCACACCACACCGCCATGATAGAGGAGTTCAGGCCGTCTGCCAGACTATGCGTCCCAGTCGCCGTCTTGTCCTTCTGCACCTGGAGCCTAGCAGTCCCGTTCT
>Ga0208324_1000798_pt1 | contig 13104 bp, 12 predicted proteins | sample Sb_taG_2_FD_187707 | JGI IMG/M metagenome (GOLD analysis project Ga0208324, IMG submission 187707) | Peat soil microbial communities from Weissenstadt, Germany - Sb_50d_5_LS metaG (SPAdes) (version 2) | ecosystem: Environmental > Terrestrial > Soil > Wetlands > Peat | place: Germany... | reverse complement strand
CGGTCATCCTGCGCGACCAGCACTGCCGCTGGGCCGGCGGCTGCGACCAGCCCGCCAGTGCCTGCGAAGTCCACCACGTCACCCACCTGGCCGACGGCGGCACCACCAGCGCCGGCGGCTGCGCGCTTTATTGTTTTTTCCACCACCACGTCGCGATCCACCAATGGGGCTGGACCGTCGCCCTGCACCCCGACGGCACCACCACCGCCCGCAGCCCCGACGGCACCAAAACCTTCCACAGCCACAGCCCGCCAACCGCCCGCCCCGGGTGAACCCGGCGGAGACCGCGTACGTCGCACCGGAACACGTCGGTCACCCTCGGTCGTCTAGACTCCTGCGCATGTCCCGGCTCCGCGTACTCTCCGGCATCCAGCCCACCGCCGACTCGTTCCACCTGGGTAATTACCTCGGCGCGCTGCGGCAGTGGGTGGCCCTGCAGGACACCTACGACGCCTTCTACTGCGTGGTGGACCTGCACGCGATCACGTTGCCGCAGGATCCCGCGCTCCTTCCCCAGAGGACCCGGGTCGCCGCCGCCCAGCTGCTCGGCGCCGGGCTGGATCCGGACCGGTGCACGCTGTTCGTACAGAGCCACGTGCCCGAGCACACCGAGCTGGCCTGGATCCTGGGCTGCATGACCGGGTTCGGCGAGGCCAGCCGGATGACCCAGTTCAAGGACAAGTCGGCCAAGGAAGGCCACGACCAGGCCTCCGTCGGCCTGTTCACCTACCCCATCCTGCAGGCCGCCGACATCCTGCTCTACCAGGCCGACCGGGTACCGGTCGGCGAGGACCAGCGGCAGCACCTGGAGCTGAGCCGGACACTGGCCCAGCGATTCAACCACCGGTACGGCCAGACGTTCGTGGTGCCGCAGCCCTACATCCTGGCCGAGGTGGCCAAGATCTACGACCTGCAGGACCCGACGGCCAAGATGAGCAAGTCGTCGTCCTCCCCGCAGGGCATCGTCGACGTCCTCGACGAGCCGGCCGTGATCCGCAGGAAGATTCTCCGCGCGGTCACCGACCCGGGCTCGGAGGTGCGGGCCGATCCGGAGGGCAAGCCGGGCGTGACCAACCTGCTGCGGATCTACTCGGCGCTGTCCGGCGAGCCGGTCGCCACCCTCGAGGCCAAGTACACCGGCACCGGCTACGGCGGGTTCAAGAAGGACCTGGCCGAACTGGTCGTGGCTACCTTCGCCCCGATCCGCGAGAAGACCCAGCGCATCCTGGCCGACGAGGCCGGACTGGACCGCGTGCTCGCTCACGGCGCCGCCCAGGCCCACCAGGTCGCCAGCCAGACCATGACCGCTGTCCGCGACCGCATTGGCCTGCTCGAGCCCGCCGGCTAGGGCCAGCAAGCCACGCCGCGTAATCCCGGGGCACGATCACGTAGCACAGGACGAAAAAGCACAAAGCACGATTTAGTACACCGATTCCGGAAAGAAGCCGAGAAAAGGCACCTGAATGTGCTATGCAACTATGTATCGGATTTCGTTGGGGAGAATCCGGGACGGCGCTTTCTTGACCTCGTTCAACGCGGGGGAATGAAGGGCGCAGGGGTCGCAGTGCAGGTGTACCGATGCGTGCAGTGCACCCGGTGGCGTGGGCCGCTTATCCAGGGCGGCCGCCCCGGGTTAACCTCCCGGGCGTTTGGGCGCCGGGCTGCTCAGTCCATCTGAATCGTCCACCCTGCGAAGAGGTGCCTTGGCTACTGACCCGCCACCACCCCGCACCAGATCCGCGCGGCTGACGCTGGTCAGCCTGCTCCTGATCCCGCTGCTGTCCCTGGCAGCACTGTGGGGGTTCACCGCCAGCATTACGCTCGGCAACGTCATTCGCGACCAGCACTACAACAGGGTCGAAAACGCCATAGCGCCCAGCGTCATCGCGCTGGCGCAGACGCTGGGGGGCGAGCGCGCGTTCACCCTGATCTGGCTGGGCACTGGCCGCCGGTCTGCGCCGATCCAGGCCCAGCTGAAGGCCGTACGGCACAGCACCGACACCTACGCCGCGGCGGTTCGCGGCTCCATCACGTCGGTGGACGGGCTGGTCAGCACGACGGCCAGGACGCGGCTCGGCCAGTTCCTCGCCGAGCTAGCCGGCCTGGGCCAGATCCGCGCGGCGGTCGACTCAGGAGCGGACAGCCAGGCGGCGGCGTTCAACGCGTACAGCGCCATCACCGCCGCCGAATACGGGGCCTTCCAGATCTCGCTGCCGCCCAGCGACCCGGATCTCAGCCTGATGACGCAGTCGGCCATCGCCGAAGGCCGGGCGGAGGACTTCACCGGCGGCGCGGTCGCCCTGGTCGAGGGGGCGCTCGCGGCGCGCGGCCTGATGGCGCAGCCGGATCGTGTGCTACTCGCAGAGACTGTGGGGCAGCAGAACCTTGAGATCGGCGACATGTTCGCGCTGGCCAATCCGGCCATGACCGCGATCTTCAAGCGAATCTACGACACGCCCGCCTACCAGGGGCTCCTGGCCACAGAGAACCAGATCGAGGCCGGCCCAGCCAACCGGCCGGTACCGGCGGATCCCGCGACCTTCCAGGCTGCCGCCCTGACGTTCCAGGCGTCGGTGCTGGCGAACGAACGGCAGATCGGCAACATCCTGGCCGCGGAGTCGGCGCGGCTGAGCGACAGCTTGCTGACCCAGCTTTACCTGGCCGCCGGCCTCGGCCTGGCCGCCGTTCTGGCCTCCGTCTTCGTGATGGTGCGATTCGGCCGCAGGCTCCGGGTGGAGCTCACGAACCTGTACGACAGCGCCAGGCAGATGGCCAACGAGCGTCTGCCGCGGCTGGTCGAGCGGCTGCGCGGCGGCGAGGACGTTGACGTCCAGGCGGAGTCCCCGCCGATGAAGGCGGGCCAGTCACCGAGATCGCGAACGTCGCGCAGGCCTTCTCCACCGTGCAGCGCACGGCCGTCGAGGCCGCCGTCGGCCAGGCCAGCCTGCGCAAGGGCGTCAACCAGGTGTTCGTCAACCTCTCGCTGCGGAACCAGTCGCTGCTGCACCGGCAGCTCGGCATGCTCGACACCATGGAGCGGGCCACCAGCGACCCGGCCCTCCTGGGTGACCTGTTCGGCCTGGACCACCTCACCACCCGTATGCGGCGGTACGCCGAGAGCCTGCTGATCCTGGCCGGGGCCACGCCGGGCCGAGGCTGGCGCGACCCGGTGCCGGTGGTCGACGTCCTGCAGGCGGCGGTCGCGGAGGTTGAGGACTACGTCCGGGTGGACGTGATCACCGAGTCCGCCGACGCCGTGGCCGGGACCGCGGTGAACGACGTCATCCACCTCTTCGCCGAACTGGTCGAGAACGCCACCGCGTTCTCGCCGCCGAATACCCGGGTGACGATCAGCGGCAGTGTCGTCGGCCACGGTTTCGCGGTGGAAATCGAGGATCGCGGGCTTGGCATAGCGCCGGACGCAATGGCTGCCATCAACGAGCAGCTGGCCATGCCGCCCGAGTTCGACCTGGCCAGCAGCGACCAGCTCGGCCTGTTCGTGACCGGCAACCTTGCCGCCAGGCACGGGATCAGGGTTACGCTGCGGATGTCTCCCTACCGCGGAACCACGGCCATTGTGCTGCTCCCCTGGGAGATCATCGTGCCTGAGCATGAGGGCGACGCCTGGTTCAGGCCCGGCGGCATCGGCGTGCTGTCGACGGCGGCCACGAACCGGGAGCGCCGCCCGGCGTTGGGAATGACCGGCCGGCACCGGCTCGAGCCTCCCCCAGAGGACCAGCCCGGACGGTCGGCGTCCAGCCCGGCGCAAGCGCAGCCCGGATTGCCGATGGCGGTGGCCGCGGCCTGGGCCATTGGATCCGCAGAGCCCGAGGTCGGCGGGTCGATTGGAGTCAGCTGGTCTACAGGAGTCGCCGGGTCGGCTCCTGGCCGGCCCACGAACGGCACGGCAGGCGGCGGGACTTACCTGGGCCTGCCCCGGCGAGTCCGCCAGGCCAGCCTCGCCCCGCAGCTTCGCGGTCCGCTCGGCGCTGAGCTCGCCACCAGCGTCCTTCACTCGCCCGAGGCCGCCGAGTCATCGGCACGTTCACCTGAGCAGGCCAGCAGTCGGCTGTCCGCGCTGCAAGATGGGTGGATGCGCGGCCGCCTCGACGACCTGGACAGCCCCGTGGCCGACCCTTCGGGACCCGACCTCGGCAGCCCGCCGGAAGGCGTATCGGGCGGGCCACCAGACGATCGTGAGGTTGAGTCATGACGCAGACGAAGAGCAGCAGCGAGCAACTCGGCTGGCTGCTGGACAATCTGGTCTCCCGGGTCGCGAACGTCCGCCAGGCGCTGCTCCTGTCCAGGGATGGCCTGGTCGTGGCGACGTCAAAGAATATGAGCCGCGAGGAAGGCGACAACCTGTCGGCCCTGTCCGCGGGCGTGCATAGCCTGGCCCGCGGGATCGGAAAGCAGGTCGGCAACGAGGAAGTGCGGCAGACCATCATCGAGATGGATTCCGCGTTCCTGTTCGTGATGGCCGCCGGGCAGGGCACCTGCCTGGCCGTGCTCGCCTCGGCTGACGCCAACCTGGGCGTGATGGCCTATGAAATGGCCATGCTGGTCCGACGGATGGGCGTGCACCTGACCGCCGGGCCGAGACAGGCCGATCACGAACCAGTCGTGGGCTGAGCGCATGAGCGCGCCCAGGGACAGGTGGCTTGACCGGGAGGCGGGACCGATCGTGCGGCCGTATGCCGTCACGAAGGGACGCACAGCGCCCGCTTCCGGGTCGTACGTCGGGTTGATCGACGTGGTGATGGCCGTCGCCGATCCGCAGCTCCCGGCCGACACGCGGCTCAGCCGCGAGCACCGCCAGGTCCTGAGCCACTGCCGTCAGCCCGTCACGGTGGTAGATCTGGCCTCCGACATCGACCTCCCAGTGGGGGTGGTCCGCGTGCTGCTCAGTGACCTGAGCCAGTACGGGGCGCTCCGGGTCGTCGCGCCTCCCGGGGGACAGGTAACCAACGACCGTCTACTGAGGGACGTGCTGGATGGACTACACACTCTCTGACACGGTGGAGGCGGAAGTGATACCCGCCACGGCCAAGATCCTGATCGCCGGGGGATTCGGGGTGGGCAAGACCACCCTGGTCGGTGCGATCAGCGAGGTCCGCCCGCTGTCCACCGAGGAAGTCCTTAGCGACCGCAGCATCGGCATCGACGACACCAGTGGCGCAGACCGCAAGACCACGACGACGGTGGCGATGGATTTCGGCCGGATAACCTTCCGGGCCGACCTGACCCTGTACCTTTTCGGCACGCCCGGGCAGGAACGTTTCTGGTTCATGTGGGATGAGCTGGCCCATGGGGCGGTCGGGGCGGTGGTGCTGGCCGACACGCGGCGGCTGGCCGACTGCTTCGCCGCGGTGGACTACTTCGAGCACCGCGCCACGCCGTTCCTCGTCGCGGTCAACTGCTTCGACGGCGCCCCGCGTTACCAGCCGGAAGATGTCCAGATCGCCCTGGATCTCGACCCGGACACGCCCGTGGTGCTGTGCGACGCGCGGCAGCGCGATTCCGTCCAGAAGGTGCTCATCGCCCTGGTCAGGCACGCGATCGCCAAGAGCAGCGCGAACCGGGAAAACCACAGCAGGCCGTTGCCCGCCGGCTAGGCGCCGCTGCGCGGCGGGCCAGACCGGGCCGTCCTGCCGTTCCTGCGGCCGTAGGCGACGCCGAGCAGCGCGACGAGCACCGCCGCACAGCTGAACCCGGCCGCCGCCAGCACCGACGGACTGGTCACGCGGTCCGGGTGCGAACCGGACCCGATTGCGGCCCGCGCCGGCCGGGCGGCGGCCGAGGGCGACGCCGAGGGCGAGGGCGGCCGCAGCGGGCCGACCAGCGTGCCGACCGGGGCGACCTTGCCGTCCGCCGCGAAACCCCAGTCGAGCAGCTTCTTCGCCGAGTCGATCTCGGTCAGCGCGGGGCAGTGCAGCAGCGTCACGATGAGCGTGACCCCGTGCCGGGTGGCCATCCCGACGTAGGTGGCACCCGCGGCGCTGGTCCAGCCGATCTTCCCGCCGACGGCGCCCGGATAGGTGGTGAGCAGGGAGTTCTGGTTGTACAGCTCGACCGCCTTGCGCCGGGCGACCACGAACCGCTGGCTCACGGTCTGGTCGTACCGGAGGAACGCGGGCAGCTTCAGCGCCTGGCGGGCGATCAACGCCAGGTCGTAGGCGGAGGTGTGCTGGCCCGGGGCGTCCAGCCCGTTCGGCTCGACGGCGACGGTGTCGTCGGCCTGCAGGTGCCGCGCCTCGGCGTTGATCAGCGCCATGCCCTCGCTGAACGACCCGGCGGCCTGGGTCAGCGCGATCGCGGCGTCGTTGGCCGAGATGGTCAGCAGCGCGGTGAACAGGTCGGAGACCTGGTAGGCCCGCCCGGCGACCAGGCCGACCACGTTCGGCACGGTCGAGGTGGCCTGCTTGCTGGCCACCACCATGGCGTCCGGGTTGAGCAGCGGGATCAGGGCCACCGCGGTGAGCACTTTGAGCGTGCTGGCCGGCCGGTACCAGCCGTGCGGGTCCCTGGCCGCGAGCACCTGGCCGGTGCCGGCGTCGGAGATCACGAACGCCGAGGCCTGGACGTCCGGCAGCCGCGGCACCGAACGCGACGGGTAGTTCACGACCACGCCCCGGGACGCCAGCTGCGGCCCGCCAATGACCGGCGCGACCGGAGACGGGGACGCGGAAGACGCCGGGGCAGCACCGACGAGGACCGCAAGAAGCACCCCGGCCAGGATGGCCCGCGACCTGATCCGGTCCAGCATGACCCTCCTTGCCCCTCAACCTGGAGGCGGTCCCGAAGTAACCTGAGCGTTATGGAACCAACGTCGGAGTCCGGACTCCCCATCGATGCCGTCTACGACGACAGCAAGCTTACGGACTTCCGGCCCGTGGAGAAGCTAGGCAGGCCCGGGGAGTACCCGTTTACTCGCGGAGTGTATCCGCGGATGTACGTCGACCGGCCCTGGACGATGCGCCAGTACGCCGGCTTCGCCACGGCGAAGGAGTCCAACCGCCGCTATCACGAGCTGATCGAGGCGGGAACGACCGGGCTCTCGGTGGCCTTCGACCTGCCCACCCAGATGGGATACGACTCCGACGCACCGATCGCGCACGGCGAGGTGGGCAAGGTCGGCGTGGCCATCGACTGCGTCGACGACATGCGGACGCTCTTCGGCCGGATCCCGCTCGACAAGGTGTCCACCTCCATGACCATCAACGCGCCCGCCGCGGTCCTGCTGCTGATGTACCAGGCCGTGGGCGAGGAGCAGGGCGCGCGCCCGGACCAGCTGACCGGGACGATCCAGAACGACGTGCTGAAGGAGTACATCGCCCGGGGCACCTACATCTACCCGCCGCGCCCGTCGCTGCGCCTGGTGGCCGACACGTTCGCCTACTGCCGCGAAGAGCTGCCGAAATGGAACACGATCTCCATCTCCGGCTACCACATGGCCGAGGCGGGCGCCACGCCAGTGCAGGAGATCGCGTTCACCCTGGCCAACGCCAGGGAGTACGTCAGGGCGGCGATCAAGGCCGGACTGCACGTCGACGAATTCGCGCCCCGGCTGTCGTTCTTCTTCGTGGCCCGGACCACGCTGCTGGAGGAGGTGGCCAAGTTCCGCGCGGCTCGCCGGCTGTGGGCCCGCATCATGAAAGAGGAGTTCGGCGCCAAGGACCCCCGGTCGCAGATGCTGCGCTTCCATACCCAGACGGCGGGCGTGCAGCTCACCGCGCAGCAGCCAGAGGTGAACCTGGTCCGGGTCAGCCTGCAGGCCGTGGCCGCGGTGCTCGGCGGGACGCAGTCGCTGCACACCAACTCCTACGACGAGGCGCTCGCCCTGCCCAGCACCAAGGCGGCCCGGCTGGCGCTGCGGACCCAGCAGGTGATCGCCTACGAAAGCGACCTGACCGCCACCGTGGACCCGTTCGCGGGCTCCTACGCGATCGAGTCGATGACCGACGAGATCGAGACCGCCGCGGAAACCCTGATGGACCAGGTCGAGGACATGGGCGGGGCGGTGGCCGCGATCGAGCGCGGTTTCCAGAAGGCGGAGATCGAGGACGCGGCTTACCGCGTCGCGCGGGAAATCGACGAGGGCGAACGGACCGTGGTCGGAGTGAACCGGTTCGCCATCGAGGGCGAGGAGCCGTACCAGCCGCTTCGCGGAGATCCGAATATCGAGGCCGAGCAGGCCGGGAAGCTCGCCCGGCTGAAGGAGCAGCGGGACCCGGCCGCGTTCGGCCGCGCGATCGCTGCCCTCAAGAAGGCCGCGGAAGGCGCCGACAACGTGCTCTACCCGCTCCGGGACGCGCTGCGGGCGGATGCCACCCTCGGGGAGGTCTGCGACGCGCTGCGTGAGGTATGGGGCGAGTACCAGCCCAGCGAACGTTAAGAACCCCTGCGCGGAGGACGGTCATGGCCATCGAGTGGAATCCTTCCCGCGGCGCCACGCTCGGCGTCGAATGGGAGGTGCAGCTCATCGACGCCGAGAGCAGGATGCTGCGCCAGGAGGCGGGCAAGCTGCTCGCCGACCTGCCGGTGGTGGGCGACACGGGCGAGCACCCGCAGATTCGCTACGAGCTGATGCAATCGACCCTCGAGGTGGTCACCGGCATTTGCAGCACGGTGTCGGAAGCCAAGGAGGACCTGGCCAGAACGATCGCCGATCTCCAGCGGGCCGCGTCTGAGCACGGTATTCTGCTGGCATGCGCCGGGACCCACCCGGTGAGTGACTGGCGTGACGCGACGATGGCGCCTATCCAGCGCTATGCGGAGCTCGTCGAGCAAATGCAATGGCTTGTTCGCCGGATTCAGACCTTCGGCGTGCATGTACACGTGGGAATCCGGGACGGGCGCAAGGCGATCCCGATCATCAATGCGCTCGCCGCGTACCTGCCGCACTTCCTCGCGATAACCGCGTCGAGCCCCTTCTGGTGTGGGTACGACACCGGGCTTGCCTCCAGCAGGTCCGTCACCTTCGGCGCGCTGCCGACGGCGGGTCCGCCGAACCGGCTGGCGGACTGGAAACAGTTCGAGGACTATATGGACACGCTGCTGCGTGCTGGGACCATCCGCAGCATCAAGGAGGTCTGGTGGGACATCCGGCCGCACCCGGACTTCGGCACCGTCGAGATCCGCATGTTCGACGGGGTGCCGACGCTCCGCGAGGTCGGCATGGTGGCGGCGCTCTCGCAGTGCCTGGTCCAGCTGTTCGACCTGCAGCTGGACCGCGGCTACACGCTGCCGTCCCCGTCGGCCTGGGTGGTCAGGGACAACAAGTGGCGCGCGACGCGATACGGGCTGGACGCCACCGTGATAACTGATGAGGCCGGCGCCACGGCGCCGCTCCGCGACGAACTCTACGAACTGCTCCGCGAGCTGGAGCCGGTAGCCTCCCGGCTGGGCTGCCTGGAGGAACTGTCGGTGGCGTTCGAGGTGCTCGAGCGGGGCGCCTCCTACGAACGGCAGCGGGACGTCTACGCCCGCACGGGGGATCTGGTCAGCGTGGTAGACGCACTGATCATGGAGTTCGCCGATGACAGATTCTGCACGCAGGGGGGTGCCGGACATGGCCGACAATGAGCAGGGTATTGATCTGGCCGCGGATCTGGACGCGTTCCTGGCCAGACACGAGGAGGAGCTGATTGAGTTCCGCCGCGACCTGCACGCCCATCCCGAGCTCGCCAACGCCGAGCACCGCACCACCCGCCGGGTCGCGCTGCGCCTGGCCGCGGCGGGCCTGCGGCCGGTCATCCTGCCCAAGGGCACCGGCCTGACGGTCGACATCGGCACGCTGGACGAGCAGGACGCCTACACCGACCGGCCCGTGGTGGCCCTCCGCGCGGACCTCGACGCGCTGTCCATGGCCGACGAGAAGGACGTCCCCTACCGCTCCACCGTGCCGGACGCCTGCCATGCGTGCGGCCACGACGTGCACACCACCGTGCTGGTGGGCACGGGCCTGTACCTGGCCGCCCAGGCCGCCGCGGGCCTGCTGCCCGGCCGGGTCCGGCTCGTCTTCCAGCCCGCCGAGGAGGCCTCCAGCGGCGCCCTCGACGTGCTCGCGGCGGGCGGCATCGCCTCGGTCGGCCGGATCTTCGCCCTGCACTGCGACCCCCGCCTGGACGCCGGCCAGCTCGGCGTGCGCTCCGGCCCGATCACGGCCGCCTGCGACCGGATCCAGGTGCGGGTGGCCGGCCCGGGCGGCCACACGGCCCGGCCGCATCTGACCGTGGACCTGGTGTACGCGCTCGGCAAGATCATCACCGAGGTGCCCGCCGCGCTGTCCCGGCGGGTCGACCCCCGTTCCAGCCTCAGCCTGGTCTGGGGCCGGGTCAGCGCCGGGACCGTGGCCAACGCGATCCCCGACGCCGGGATCGTCGAGGGGACCGTCCGCTGCCTCGACGACGAGGCGTGGCACCGCGCGCCCGACCTGCTCAAGGACCTCATCGACTCGGTGGCCTCCGGCTACGGGCTCACCACCGAGCTGACCTACCAGCGGTACGTGCCGCCCGCGGTCAACGATCAGGCCAGCGCGGCCATGCTCTCCTCCGCGGCGCTCGGCGTGCTCGGCGCGGGCTCGGTGGTGCAGACCGCGCAGAGCCTCGGCGGCGAGGACTTCGCCTGGTACCTGGAGTCCATCCCCGGCGCGCTGGCCCGGCTGGGCACCCGGGTGCCCGGTTCGGCCGCCTCGCTCGACATTCACCAGCCGACCTTCGACGTGGACGAGCGGGCCATCGGCATCGGGGTCAAGGTGATGGCCGCCACGGCGATCAACGCGCTGTGGGACGACGGCGCGATCGTGGCCCAGCCGCTCCCGGGTGTCACCGGCGCCTGATTTTCCGCGCGGGTTAGGCTGAGTGGATGGGAAGCGTGCCGGTCGGGCGCAAGAAGCGCGCCGACACCACCGGCGGCCCGCAGACGTTCCGCTCGCCGACCGCGGTGGTCATCTGGTGGGTCTGGCTGCTGTTCGCGGCGGGCAACCTGATCGACCTGGCCGTCCAGGGCCGCGATCACCTCTCGCTGGTCGCGGCGGCCATCTTGGTGCTGGCCACCGGCGTGGCCTACGTCACCGCGCAGCGGCCCAGGATCGTCGCGGACAGCTCCGGGATCACGGTGGTGAACCCGCTCCGCGATCACCACGTCGGCTGGGCCGGGGTGACCAAGGTCGACCTGGCCGACCTGCTCCGCGTGCATCTCCGCGGAGAGCCAGGCCAGGACCGCGAGAAGATCATCTACGCCTGGGCGGTGCACTACTCCCGGCACCGCAAGCTCGCCGCGGAAACCAGGGTGCGCCGGCAGGCCGCGCGGGCCAGTTCCGGCCGCCCGTCCCTGGGCACCTTCGGCCTGGGCAGCGGTTCCGGCAGCGGCCGCCGCGATCCCGGTTTCGTGAGCCCCCCGGTGGCCTCGTCGTCGGCCGAGGCGGAGGCCGAGCGAATCCTCCGGGTGCTCAGCGACTACGCGACCGCCGCCCGGGCCGAGGAGATCTGGGCCGGCGGCACCGTGGAGATCGCCGGCGCCCGGTCCGAGCCCGAGGTCGAACCGGCTGAGCTTGAACCGGCTGAGCTTGAACCGGCTGAGCTTGAACCGGCTGAGCTTGAACCGGCCGGGCTCGAAACGGCCGGGGACGCTGCCGCAGATTCCCGCATCGCGGGCTGGCTCGAGCCGCTGAGCAGTACCTGGGACCGGACGGCGCTGCTCGCCCTGCTCATCCCCGCGCTGATCCTGCTGGTCGCCGCCCTCGTCTAGGTCCAGGGCGGCTCGGCCCCGAACGGCCCGGCGCCGGCGTCGCCCATCTTCGCGCAGGGCAGCGCCTGCAGCGCGGCCACGTAGTCTTCCGGCGCGCCCGCCTTCTCCGCGGCGTCGGACAGGATGCCGATGGCCCGCGCCGAGGGCAGCCCGCCCTCGTAGAAGTTGAGCACGTACAGCCAGGCCAGAACGTCGCCGTCCAGCGTCTGCGCCCGGACCTTGGCCTTGCGGTAGTAGCCGAGAGTCACGCCGTCCCAGTTGTCGAGTTCCTGCTCGTCCGTCTCGAACATCTCGTAGAGCACGACGAACACCCGGGAATCCGGATCCTCGACCACCGTGGCCATGGCCCCGTCCCAGCCGATGTCCTCGCCGCCGAAGGTCAGCCGCCAGCCTTCCAGCCAGCCGGTGCCCCGCTGGGGCGAGTGCGGGCAGCGCAGGAGCATCTGCTCCGGGTCCATGTTGCTGCCGTAGGCCGCGTACAGTGCCACGGGGGCAAGCGTACGGCGTCCCGGCGCGGCCCGCCGGTTTTGCATAACGCTCAACCAGTGTTTTTTCAGGGAGTTCGCGTTATGCAAAGAGCCCGCTGTGGTTCCTCGCCGTAGCATGGCACCGACCCGTAAAAGCCGCTCGCGCAGGCCCGACAGGCCCACGCTCGCTGGGCCGGTATTGCATAACGCTCAACAAGGGGAGAATTACCAATCGTGACCTTGCCTCGGCACAGCATCGCGATCCTGGGCGGCGGGCCGGGCGGTTACGAGGCCGCCCTCGTCGCGGCGCAGCTCGGCGCCGACGTCACCGTCGTCGACTCGGACGGGCTCGGCGGCGCCTGCGTGCTCACCGACTGCGTCCCCTCCAAGACGCTCATCGAGACGTCCAACGCGATGACCCTGCTCAACCGGTCCGCCGGGCTGGGCATCGCCACCGGCGGCCTGGCCACGGTCAACGCCGCCCGGCTGTATCAGAGGATCACCGACCTGGCCCGGGCCCAGTCCGCCGACATCACCGCGCGGCTCGCCGCCGAGGGCATCAAGGTGATCAGGGCCAAGGGCAGCCTGACCGGCCCGGGGAGGGTCAGGGCGGGCGAGGCCGAGATCAAGGCGGACGCGATCCTGATCGCCACCGGCGCGCTGCCGCGGGTACTGCCCGGCGCGCGGCCCGACGGCGAGCGGATCCTGACCTGGCGCCAGCTCTACGACCTGACCGAACTCCCGCGTGACCTCATCGTCATCGGCTCCGGTGTCACCGGGGCCGAGTTCGCCGGCGCCTACCAGGCGCTCGGTTCGCGGGTCACGCTCGTGTCGTCCCGGGACCGGGTGCTGCCGCACGAGGACGAGGACGCGGCCAACATGATCG
>Ga0208324_1000791_pt1 | contig 13165 bp, 14 predicted proteins | sample Sb_taG_2_FD_187707 | JGI IMG/M metagenome (GOLD analysis project Ga0208324, IMG submission 187707) | Peat soil microbial communities from Weissenstadt, Germany - Sb_50d_5_LS metaG (SPAdes) (version 2) | ecosystem: Environmental > Terrestrial > Soil > Wetlands > Peat | place: Germany... | reverse complement strand
AGTGACACGGGTGGCCAGACCAGTAATGGTGGCCCCTGCTCCAGAGCCTACTACATCATGTACGCCATTAATCTCACGGGCGGCAATACCGACGATCTTCGCTACGACGCCACTGGCAATGGTCGTTTTCCCTTTTGTGGTATTTGACTGGTTGACGACGACAGAAGATGAGCCCACCGGTGTGAGTCCACGTTGAGTGTTCTGTCCTGCCGGGGTAGTGGATTTGGTGTCTCCAGTTTGTGTTTCTGCCATGATTCATTCCTTCTTCATGAACAATGTATTCAACAACATTTTTTCCGCGTTTTCGCTGGGGTTACTTATAGGCAAGTACGCCAGTTAAGGATGCATTTTGCATCCTTCAAACACACTATAGCCGAAAACACGCACGAAAGCTATATCCCATAGGGGATAGAAAAGGGTATAGATTTTTGATCCGAAGAAATCACACATCTCTCACAACGGTGATACATGCTTGAGAACCTATCAGCCGTTTTCACTTGGTAATGTGCACAACGCTCAAATCTATCCCCTAAGGGATATAGATTTTCCGCACGTCTGAGAGTACAGTTATGCTTAGAGTACCATACCGTCTGCCTGCGTAAGGCGTAAGGATCATTCAGGTGCTGCTGAGTTTCGAGGATTCTCCAGGCTCAGCATACCGTTCATTCAACGAAAAATACAGGTGTATCACACGAACACTCTCGAAAGGAACAGGGTCGCGCCCCATCACCAGCCCGGCGGGTGACCATCAAGGTCACCTCTACAGATCAGCCGGATGCGCGGGCCTATGCCCTGGCTTGAGAATTTGTCTCCTGCATCCTTTTTTTCTGTGTCTATGATGCAGTATTCTCATTGCCTGGATTTGCCGCTCCCTCTGCCACAGGCACCTCCTCTGAGGTAGCAGGTTTCTCTGTTTCAACTACTTCCGACGAGGCAGTCGTTGCTTCCTCTCCGAGGACCTTCTTCGAAGTATCCGATTCCTTTGCTTCAACGACTTCCGGCGTGGTAGCTATATCAGCCGCTCCCTCTGCCGCGGGTACCTCCTCTGAAGTAGCAGGTTTCTCTGCTTCAACTACCTCCGATGAGGCAGTCGTTGCTTCCTCTTTGATTGGCTCTTTCGAGACGGTCTTTCCTACGGCTGTCTGGGGAACAACTGCCCCTTTATTCGAGGCGTATAAAACGCGCAGAGATGGGAAACGTCCGGTGCGAATAAACTCCCAACAGAACCACATAAGCAGCACCAGTCCTAAGGCAAAGATGATGAAAAGCAGTGTGAGAGACACCGTGCCTACATCGATCAGCACAAGGATAGAATTGCTGGTTGCAGTGACACGCTTCTGCGTACTCGCCACCGTTGCCTGGTACGTGTTGACTGTATCCTGAATCCCCGCCAGTGCGGCGTCTATCCTGGCCATCGGCTTCGTTACCGCTGCCCCAACTGTTGTCACCAGGCCTGATTTCACATGTGCCAGTGAAGTTTGCAGGTCTTGAACTGCTGTCTGAGCCTGTTGAGCACGATCGGAGACTGTGGTCAGTTGGGGGAGTGTCGGTATCTGTACATTTGGCAAGCCGTTGAGCAACTCCAATTTGCTATTTGCAGCAACAAAGGTATCGTGGACACCAGTAGCAGCGGTGCTCACTTTTTCAATACTCGGGGCAAGAGTAGTGCTCACCAGTTGGCTGAATTTGTCGACGAGCGGGCTGCTGGAGATCCGATCCCCCAGTAAGGTCGCTGCACCATTCATCTGCGTCACCTTTTGTCGCGCGTCTTGAACCTGGGTATTGACGCGCCCCAGCCCGTTATTCACAGTCGTCAGTGTTTTCGTCGTCACATTAGTTACGTCGATGACAGCACTGCGCGCGTACGAGCGGGCATACCACACACCGACAATCCCCGCCACGCTTATAAGGAAACCCAACACGGCCAGCAACAGTAAAAGTGCGACCAAAATCCGACTGATGATATTGAGCCAACGATTGCCAGCTTTGGCTGGCTTTGACGAAACAGCTTTACTCATGAAACGAACCTCCTAATCGGGATGACTCCGTAAAATACACTCAAGCGGCCTGATGATAGTGTGCTTGCACTCTGTACAATCAACGAACTTCTGATGGATGCCAAATCAGTACTCCTTAGATGGCTGAATTCTAGCCGCAAACAGTATGTGATAGTACTTAGACATTGCATGCAGAAGTGCTACTGCCAGCGACAGATACGCGAATTTTGTACCGGGGCGACCCCAAGCATCATTGCTCGAAACTACTTGTGTAATTTCGGGCAATGGGCTTGCCTCCACCCTCACCCCGATTCAGATGAGCGTCTTACCTCATCCGGCGGCGCTCACGGCGACGCACACCCATGACCGAAACTGGCGACAATGGCCTGCCGATCGGGTCAATGAACAGGGAACATGGCCCCGCTTTGGCCGGGAGTGTTCCATCAAGCACCTTGACGTTGTAGGTGAGCGTCTCCTCGGTAAAATGTGGATCGCGCAGTTCTATGGTTACTTCTTCAGGAACTGTATCCCCATCCTCCAGGAAGGACACAACCGCGTTCGGAGGGTCCTCAGCAAAGCTGTTCTCGCCATCACCCCACTCATTAACAAACTTTCTGGTATGCAGGTGGCCCACAACTCGTTGGGGACGATCCGCAAAGAAGAAGGTCGAGTGTGCCGGTCCTTGAAACGTCACGGTCCCATCACTACTCGTCATCCCCTGGGCACACTGCACAAACATAGCCTCGATGTACTCGACATTCGGCTCGGTATGTTCGCTTATAGCATTCGTTCCTTTCGCATATATATCTGTTTTACGCTCGTCAAGAAAGAGCAGATCGGTGTTTTCCCTCATGTAGGAAAACTGCTCCAGGCTCACTCTTTCCAGTTATCAATGCATACCGGCGCAAAACGATTGGCCTTCTGAAGATAGGTCTCTTCATCTGTCTGTCGTCTCGTCACAATGTCGCGCCTTGCTTCTGGAAAGAGGGTCGCGTTCCCCTGGAGCAAGCCTGTGCGTGGAGACCGCGAAGAGCCTCTTTTCATACAAGTATCACAAGCGAAGACATCACTTCGTCAAGAATCCATGCTGGTTATTGCATGGCTTTGGACTCAGCCTCGAGTTCCTTGTCGAAGTCCTTCGCATCGACGTTCAACTGCTTCTCAGTCGTCTTTTGTGCCCTGGCGGTGGCCTTGGCGATCTTGCCTGCCAGGCTGGATTTGCCGAACCTGACTCCTTTTGCTTGAGCTGATTTCCAGCCCACAGAGTGACTATTCCCTACTCACACGTAGCCACTGGATATGGCCACACTCATGTGTGGAGCGCTGATCAGCAGAACCTCCACAGAATCAGTGTAGCCGAAGATGCGGTCGAAAGCTATATCCCATAGGGGATAGATGTGGGCATAGATTTTGGAAAGTTGGAGACGCCATGCACCCCGCCAAAGTAATTGCTGCTCCATTATGCGAACTTGAAGGATTGTAACATCGGCTGGGAGTAGGTCGTGCCTCTTGTTCCGCTCCCACTATAGGCAGCCAGTAGGAGTGCAAAAATCAGGCTGCGCGACGCAAGTGCAGACCAACGTGTGAAGAATTGTAAAGCTGCTATCCTCAACCAACCCTGTGACAGCTTTATATTGGCGCAAATCTATTGGCCGTCTGGAGATAGGTTTCTTCATCTGCCTCGATCATGAGCTTGTGCATAACCACGATATCGGCATCAGGAACCCGCTCCAGCGGTTTCAGACAAAGACTCATCGTTGGCTTCCCCATTTCGATCACCCTCACAAGCCCTGGACCTCGTGGCACGCGGTAAATGCGTTCTTGATCACGAGGGCTGGGGATATCGATGTAGCTGAGCCGCATGAGTTGGCAGTATTGTTCGGAGGTCAGCACTGCACGCAACAGCTCACCAGCTTGCCGCTTTGCGTTAAACCACTCGCGGTAGCTGCCTACGACTTGCCATCCGAGCACAACGAAGGCTACGGTCACGATAATTCCTGCCACAATGAGTTTAAGCGTCTCCACGTTCATCCTCCAACGACCCGTGGCACCATCATGATCTGCATGGCCTGCGGGTCAAACTGCTCCAGTCGCTCGACCAGCTCGTCCTGTTCGACGCGGAAAGTCGTTTCGCCTCTGGTGCGCTTGTGTGTAAAGATGCATTCGGCTTCGCGTATTGCGGAGAGCGCTTCGACTCGCTTGAGCTGCTTTACTCTAATTAGTCTATGAGTTGCTGTGCGGCTGTTCCGAGTTTTCAGCCGCAACCTCCTCCAATCTCCCCTGCGCAGCCAGGATGCCGGTCCCACGACCCCGCAGAATATAGGCGATGCCAACGGCAAGCAGCGCACCCGCGATCGGACCCACAATGTACACCCAATAGTTGGAAAAATTCCAGAGCACCAGGTCCGGGCCGAATGAGCGCGCCGGATTCATCGAAGCCCCACTGATCGGGCTGGCCCAGAGTCCCGCCAGGATGATGTAGGCACCCACCCCAAACGCCGAGATCGGCCCGAGGTTCTGCGCTCGAGAGGCCGTACCCAGGATCGTGCTCACCAGGCCAGCCGTCAAGACAAACTCCATAATCACTGCCTGCCAGACGTTGCTCCCAGAGCCCGGCTCAGTGGCGCCCAGCATGCCCGCGTTGCCGAACAACGCCTTCAGGAGCAGGCACGCGAGGGTTGCACCGACCAACTGAGCGACAATATAGCCGGGCACGCGCCGCCATGGGAAATCGCCACGGCTCGCGAACGCAATGCTGACCGCGGGATTGAGGTGCGCCCCGGAGATCGCTCCCATGAAGAGGATGATTGCCAATACCATCAGGCCAGGCGCGGTCACTGCTGCAGTCCGGCTGATTTGCCCGTTGCTTACCGCGTTGATGCTACCCCCACCGGCTGCCACGAGCACGAGCAAGAACGTTCCAAGAACCTCTGAGAACAGCCGACGCCACTCCAAGGCGGGATTATCGAAGTTCTTGCGGGTAAACTCTAACCCTGAAATGAGCGAGCTTAGAACCGGGTTCTCTTGCTGCTCGTGAGATACGTCCTGGCTACTCATACGCCCCTCCTTTGCAGCAAGCTACCAGTTCCTACCGTGGTCGAAACCTGAGCGCTTCGGATTGTTCGCCTTTTCATCATGACTCCTTTCGTGTCAACATCTCACTTGAGAGGTTGACATTCGGTGTACTTCGATATATGTCAATTTGCAAGCTTAATAGAGACCTGGGCATTTTCTCAATTGCCAGCGTAAGCGAAGCTGAACCAAAAAAGGGTCGACTCACGGCATGGTAATGAGGATCTCGCTTGCATGGACAGCTACTCATGACAGTAAAATGAATGATTTCGATTCATGCATACCTTCCTTGAAGGATAAGTATACCCTCAGAATACACTGTTTTAGCAGCATACTACAACAGGCATTGACAAGGTATCCAGCTGACAAAGTATATGTATTCTGACACACTTCCCGGCTCACACCGTATCCTCATCATGCAGAATTCTGCTCGTCGTAGATACGATGGAGAGCAACAACTCTCACACATTGGATCTCTTCCGCTTGCTTTTCCTGCTGCTCTACTCCTCTTTTCTCGCCCCAGAGCGAGCGAGACGTGACCTCTTCCTGCATATCATAGCCATATCCTCCCTCTGCCAGTTCATGTTGGAGTTCCTGCAAGTACAGGCGCAGAAAGGCGATGCGGCGCTCTGCCATGGCACGGCCCGTTGCCGTCGTCATCGCCTCAGCGAGCTGCAAGTGTTTTGTGAAGAAGCGGTCGAGCAGATAGTGCTGCCCATCCGGTTCACGCCACAGCGCGAACGGGTCGTCAGCATGGTAGGTCCTGGTCTGGGGCCAGCGCCCATGCTTCGCAGCCATGGCCCAGCGCATTACCCCGCATGCTCCCAGGCTGTCTAAACGATCCGCGTCATAGAGCACTCGCGCTTCAAGGGTCGTAGGGAGGATGCCACGACGATAACTATGCGCCTGGATCGCATGCAGAATCGCGTGCAGCGTCTCAAGGGGAAGATCATATGCAGCCAACAGTTTAGCCGCCAGCTTCGCGGAGCGTTCTGCATGTGAGCGCGTAGGACCACGGGTAGTGCGTCCCAAATCATGCAGCAGAGCTGCCATCCCCACGATCAAGCCATCGGCATGTTCCTGCTCCGCCAGGTGCAGGGCGAGATGATAGACCCGTTGCACATGCTCGAAGCCGTGAGCCAGGTCGCTGAAATCGGTGAAGCGAGCCTGCACCTCAGTCGCCACCTTTGCCAGCAGGTGGATTGCTTGTTCGGTGATTTCCATGCTCGATGATCCCTTTGTGTGTCTTTTGAGCTTGTTTGCCCGCCCAGCTTCACTGCCGATCAAAGCCTGGAAAAATAGTAAATCATAGCAGCATTTCGTGCAAGTCCATTAACGCAAAAAGCCGTTCCAGGCTCAATCTCACCAGTCGCCGATGCATTTCGGCGTAAAACGATTGGCCGTCTGAAGATAGGTCTCTTCGTCTGCCTCAATCAGGAGCTTATGCATGACCACGATATCGGCATCAGGTACCCACTCCAGCGGTTGCAGGCAGAGATCCGCTTTTCGTTTCCCCTGTTCTATCACTCCCACCAGCCCGGGATATCGTGGCACGCGGTAGACGCGCTCTTGATCACGGGGGCTCTTGATATCGACGTAGCTATGCAACATCAGTTGGCGGTATTGCGCACGGGTCAGCACTGTGCGAAGCAGCTTATCGGCCCGTCGATACGGCTCTACCCATTTGAGAAAGCTGTCAACGAAGAGCCACCCAAACAGAATGAGGGAAAGAGTCCCCATGATCGCTCCCACTATAGAGCCGAGCGTTTCTATGTTCATCCACCGGCGACCCGCGGGACCATAATAATCTGTGAGGCCTGCGGGTCAAACTGCTCCAGTCGCTCGACCGGCTTGCCCGCTTCGAGGCGATACGCCGTCGCACCCCTGGCCCGCTCACGTTCAAAGATGCGCTCGGCTTCGCGTATCGCAGCGAGCGCTTCAGCATCTCCGGCCAGAGCATCCTGCTCGGCCCAGTGCACGCGATCATCCCCGCGTTTAGAGATCACCCGTAACATTCCCATGGCTGTTCCTCCTTCATTCTCTCAGTCATTGTTGCTAACCTGAGCGCTGGTGGGACTTTGGCTTGGACAAAGGATGTTGCACTTCCTCTGTCTGTCGTCTCGTGCCAACGTCGCGCATGCGCTCAGTGCGTTGCGCCTTGCTTCTGGAAAGAGGGTCGCGTTCCCCTGGAGCAAGCCCTTGGAGACTGCGAGAAGCCTCTTTTCAAAAAGCATTCCATGCGAAGACATCACTTGGTCAAGAATCCATGCTGGTTATTGCATGGCTTTGGACTCTGCCTCGAGTTCCTTGTCGAAGTCCTTCGCATCGACGTTCAACTCCTTCTCAGTCGTCTTTTGCGCCTTGGCGGTGGCTTTGGCGATCTTGTCTGCCAGGCTGGATTTGCCGACGACGACAAGTGCCGCCGTCCCTGCGTCCAGCGTCTCGCCGAGGTCCTTCATGTCCGAGCGCGACATGCCGTGCCAGACGTGGCCGATGACTCCGCCCGCGACACCTCCAGCGGCCGCCATCGGGATAATGGCGGGGGGAAAGAGCACCCCCACGACGGCGCCGACGCCAATCCCCGTCCAGGCACCCTTCTGCGTAGGCTTTTCGTGCTTGCTCACATGCACATTGCCATCAATGTCCTTTTCTACCACAGCGCCGTCGTACGTGTCGATCACCCCATCATGGTATAGTTGCTTCACCGCCGTGTAGTCCATCAGTGCATCATTCACATTGCCATAGCTCGCGATGAATACAAACACATTCTGATTCTTTGAATCTGCCATAACTGACTCCTTTTGCTTGAGCTGCTCTCCAGCCCAAAGAGTGACTATTCCCTAACTCACACGTGGCCACTGGATATGGCCACACTCATATGTGGAGCGCTGATCAACAGGACCTCCACAGAATCAGTGTAGCCGAAGATGCGGTCGAAAGCTATATCCCATAGGGGATAGATGTGGGCATATATTTCACGCGTGTCTTCGATTCCCATTCATCTTGAGGAAGGTGATGCACACGTTGTGCGATAAAACGATCGGCCGGGTTACCTGGTGTAGCGAGCGTCAGAAACCCAATGCGTCAAGCGCAGGGGCTTAAAAGGGGCTATCTCAACATGTGTGCTGTTTCACTGATTGCCAAAGGCGTACGACGAACATTTCGTGCGGACAGGAAGCCAAAAGATCTCTTCTTCACCGAAGGAGAGAAAGATGGCAGAAAAAAGCCAGCCTGAACAGGTCATGCTCAAACCGAGTTCCTACTTCCCCGAGAGAACGATCAGTCCATACAGTCATCATCGAGCGGCATGAGAGGAATCGCCACGACACCCATCACCTTCCCTGCCATACTTTGCGGGAATCACATCGAACATGCACTGTCTGAGCACATTGCCCGACTGTGCTGCTTGGCTGCTCTGCGGTATACTCTGCAACCAGATGGGAGCCAGTGGCCCTTGCTCGTCCAAGAGTACCCTGGTGGTTGTCCACACCATCAATCCATGAGGAGACGTGAGTCTGGCCTGAGCCACTCGTTGCATCCGCCTCTGCTGCGCGATGTCCGGCGCGACACAGACGAGCACTGGCAGCATCGAGTGCTCTCTTGCCCATTCACGCGAGGCAACGTAGTGTGCGTAGGAAGTGAACTTCACCGCCAGATCGCGCACATTCATTGTGCCACGATCCCACTCCAACCAGAAGCGCACCTGCTGTGATCCCACACGATATTCCGCCAGTGCATCGGGCTTCAGATTGTACCACTGCTCACCCACCCGGTAGCGGCGTTCGCACATCACCCCTGTTTCCCACCAGCAGAGCGCCTGTTCCGGTTCTCGCCTTGTTGCCTGGATGAGGTTGGCAAAAAAGCTGTAGATGCCAGCAGTGTGATGGATACACTGCAAGAGCCAAGCCTCTCCTCGCTGTACCACTGTTGATTCATCTGCAACTGTCGCGTTCTCATGCGACCAAGCACTGTTGCTGATATATCTATGGTACGCGGCGACAATCAAGATGTCACGTCTACCGATTTGTGCTGTCGGTGACCAGTGAGCCAGAACCCGTTCCACAGCACGGTAAAATCCATCCTCTCGGGCAACTCTCCTGTTGCCTCAAAGCGGAGGATCCCCAGAATATTCAGGATCAACCAGGTAGAATATCCACAGCACCGTGGGCTGTTCGGCTCCCCGTAATATTTTCATGCCGTTTGCTCCTGAATTGCTTTCTCAGAACTATTCCTGATGTACCATTTCCTGTGACACCTTGTATTGCTTCAAAGCCTCGTTCACCACGTCGCTGATCTCCTGATCTGTGTCCGTTGCATAGTGCCGTATCCACTTATAGATGTCAGGGTAGAGATAGACCGTTTGCCGTTTCCGTTCTGGTTTCCTGGGTGCCTGGGTAACTAGGAGGTCAGGTACCTGGGTGTCTAAACCACCAGGGTCTTGAGCACTGAGGGGATTCCTGTTTGTTTTGCCACCCACAGTTCCCCATTGCTTATGCGCTTGGTCCTCCATCTGCTCTACTGATCCAATCTGGCGTTTTTCAGTCATGACTATCGCTCCTGTCGTGCATGTAGATACTCGGCGAGTTTTGCAAAATCTTTGGCTGCCCGGCTCCTGGCATCGTACTCCCAGACGGTTTGCCGTACCGATTGAGCGCGGCTGATGATGGCATCTGATCTGACAAGTGGAGCGATGAGTTTACCAAACTTCTGTTCCAATTCTTTGAGGAACTTCCAGGTCATCAAGTAACGGTAGTCGACGTTATACGGCACAATCCCGCTATTGACAAGCCTGTGATCCTGCAGGGTATCCTCCAGTTTTCCGAACAGCGCGAAGACTGCCTGAACAGAGAACGGAGCCAGCTCGCACGGAATAAGGATCTCACTACTAGCCAACAGAGCCGCCTCTGTCACAGGACTATAACTGGGTGCGTGGTCAAAAATGACAAAGTCGCAGCGGAGTCGATGCACCGCATCTCTGAGCGTGTAATAGGCGTGCCGCCGGCTGGCGATGTAGGTCGCCGCTGTGTTGAGGTCACGGTCAGAAGGGATGATCGCCAGTCGGTCACGTGCTGGTCTGATGATGGCAGGAAAAGGGGCTTCTCCTCTCAGAAAGTGGGTGAGCGTAGGTGGTTCCCACTGCGTGAGCAGACTACTGCTATTACCCTGCATATCACAATCGATCAACACTACACCAAAGCCCTGAAGTGCTAGGAGATGGGCGAGGTTCATGGACAAACTGCTCTTACCCGTTCCTCCCTTCAGGTTGATTACGCTGATGCGTCTCGGCATGCTCATTTGTCTCATATCAATTTGTTCCTCTGACGTTTAAGCCACCTGGTCTCTGGTAGCTTAACGTCCTCGTAACTTACTCCTGTCCCTCTGGCTCTCAAACGTTCAGGCTACTGAAGACTTAGTAACCTGAGAGCTGCGTACCTTCACCTCAAGTACCCAAACTACTGCTAGCCGTGCGAATTAAAAACGAGTGGGTCAGACTCATCTGAGATAGTGGGTCAGAACGACGTCGAGCCGCCGGTGGCCTAGAGCCTCTGAGACGTTCCTGGCGGCCTGGGCGTCGTAGTCTTCAGATGTGAGTCGCCCTGTCGAGGGTGGCAGTTCCCGGCCAAGGGCATACTGCCGATATAAGGACTGAGCGTATTGGCGGCGCAACGCGTGAACGTCAAGTCGGACAGGTAAGCGACCCAGTGCTCGTTCCTCTGGCTCACGCCCCGCGACGACGCTCAGCACATCCTGTTCCCGACCTGACAGCACCGGCACAGTACGAGCCCGACCACCCTTGCCTCGCCTCACCTGGATGGCGACGTGTCCATCCTCCACGCGCTGGACATCCCTGACCAGCAGGGCAAGGGCCTCTGCGCGACGCAGACCGCAGGCTCCAAGAAACGCGATCTCGCGCTGCCAGTTGCGCGGCTGGAATTCCTGATCTTGCGCCACAGGACCGCGTGACCGGTGAATCTGCTCGCGTGTGCGAGCAGGAAGCGTAAGCGTGGAGGCCAGGTCACGCCGACTAAAGAACATACGCAAGGCAGCTCGCTCAGCCTGAATCGTATACGGGCTGCGGCCAGCAGCAATGTGATGGGAGAGATACTCCGTCGTCCACTCATCAGCATGTGCATCGAGTTGTGTGAGGTGATGGACGTGATGCGTGTCGCGCGCCCAATTGATGAAAGCCAGGACATGCTGCTGATAGACGGTACGCGTCGTCGTCGAATGGATCTTCCCCGTGCTAAAGGCCCACCTATATGTTCCATCAGTGCGCGCTGCTTCCTTCGCCTCAAAGCGGCTAGTATGGTACTTAGTCAAGGCTCTGAGCCGCTCAAGGGCAGCGAATATGATGCCTTTCTGCTTTGACATGGCTCTTTCCTGCACTACTCAGACAATGGTGACGTTCAATCGTTGCAGAGTTTGCTTACTCACTTAGGTACAAGGGCCGCCTACTCAGAACCTGACCACTCATACCTCTCCACTGTTTATACTTCGCTCAATGCTCAAGCACAACCGTGGAGCATCTGCTCGGTTGGTTTGATGCACAGCACCTGACCAAGCAAGCGATGAGATCCATCACCTACCAGGACATCCTACAGATCAACCTACATGGGACACCTTCCGTGGAAGCGCTCAAAGGACACTCTATAAGGTACAGCTACGGAGACGCGCGACGAGCAAGACCTACAACGAAACGCTACGAAATGCCTTCCAACCTGGCCCAGGGACTCTCACCGCGAGCCAGGACGCACGACAAGGTCGATCGTTCTTCTCCCCTTTGATACACTGAATGTCTGCCTTGCAGTTAGACTCCGCAAAACACAGACAAGTCCAACCAGCTGGTTCAAGATGCATCAGGTGGGAGCAACCTTCTCGTTTTGATTGTCGCGCAATCAAGGAGAGAAGCCTCGTCGTTTCAAGCTCGGCGAGTATCTCAGCACAGGCAGCTTGAGGTGACCAACCTGGTCCGTTGCAGAGGTTGCCCACTGCGGTAGTGGACCAACTACAGCCTCGTCCGGGTGAGGCCACGACCACTAAACAATACTAATAGTATAGTAAGCTATCTATTACTTGTCCAGGTCTATATACATAATAGACAACTATTGACACTATGCCCGAATACTCGTTCTTGCCGGTTCTGCTCGTTCATCTGTACCCTAGTTGAACGAATGGAGTTGTGGAGCAGGGCCGCTTTGGTGATGTAGCATGAGGCATCGTTGGTAGCCTGTGATATATGTGAGGGAAGCTATTATAAGCAAATAGTTTTTACCAGGCAACAACGATGAGATTTGCTGCATGCTCACCTAATGACAATAATCCATGAACACAAGCTTCTGAGAACGACAATCACCTTTTAGGACAACGACGATCTGCAGACTACCTCTTAATGACGAGCCGGATCAGAGATAATCTCCTTTCGAGAAGCAGTTCCAGAATGAGGTGATCTTCACCAGAAGATGGCAGGGATGGTGTTTCAATTCACCTTTAGGCGTCAAGTGAGGGAGCGTGGAAATTGGCTTGATCACCCATCCAGGGCGACCTCACGGTCGCCCTGGATGGGTGCAATTGGCAGATTCCAATCCTAGGCCGTCCTATTGCTGAAATGTATGCCTCTAGCAAGTCGGTTCAATTCGTCCTTCTCCTCTTTGGCCTAGCCTCTCTGAGGCTAGAGATCACCAAGCGACCAGCTTCCAGCTCTTCGACTAACTTCTGCAAGGCCTGGGAGCTTATTCTCACGGCCCTGCCAATCCTGATGGTAGGGATTATATTTTTTTTGATGAGAAGGTAGAGTGTAGCACGGCTCAAGCCTAGGGCTTTTGCGGCTTCACGGATGGTTAGTAGTAGGATATCCACGCGTGGTTCGTTGTTGTTCCGAGCAGACATAGCTTGCTTCCTTCCTTGTATGTGTTCTATATATGATCTTCATCACTTGAATCTTGCGCTCCGCTTATCTGGACGTCCGGTTGATAAGATGATAGGGAACTTCATGAAAGTATATTTCATCTCCCTTGCTTGCAGACCCTATCCTCTCTCGAGGAGAAATTACGGATCTGCATCCTAGCGCTTGAAATAAGTATGCCAGCATCCGTAGT
>Ga0208324_1000789_pt1 | contig 13183 bp, 14 predicted proteins | sample Sb_taG_2_FD_187707 | JGI IMG/M metagenome (GOLD analysis project Ga0208324, IMG submission 187707) | Peat soil microbial communities from Weissenstadt, Germany - Sb_50d_5_LS metaG (SPAdes) (version 2) | ecosystem: Environmental > Terrestrial > Soil > Wetlands > Peat | place: Germany... | reverse complement strand
CGGATCCAGCACTGGCGAGAGCAGAACTGGAACAACTCGGCAAGGAACTTGGTGAGTTACAAGAGTTGTTAGCAGCAGCTCATCATCAGAGCTTACTCGTCGTATTGCAGGGGACTGATACGAGTGGCAAGGCTGATACGATTCATCAAGTCCTCTCCCGTGTCAATCCACAGGGATGCGAGGTACGTTCATTTAAAGCCCCATCATCGCGTGAACTTGACCATGACTTCCTCTGGCGAGTGCATCGCGTCACTCCTGGTAGAGGTGTCTTTGGTATTTTCAATCGCTCCCATTATGAGGATGTGCTGATTGTGCGTGTGCATGACCTCGTTCCACAAGAAGCCTGGAGTCGCCGTTACGATGCCATAAACGACTTTGAACGCTTGCTGGTTCAGAATGACATGATTATTCTAAAGCTCTATTTGCATATGAGTAAAGACGAGCAGGAACGGAGACTGCTAGCCCAACAAATGAATCAAACGGATGCATGGAAAGTAACGACTGCTGATTTGGCCGAAAGCAAATATTGGGACGCTTATCAAGAGGCCTACGAAGAGGCTCTCTCCAGGTGTAGCACTGATGAAGCCCCCTGGTATATCGTGCCAGCTAACCAGAAGTGGTATCGCAATCTACTCGTAGCACGCACGCTCGTCTATACCTTGCGTCAGTATAAGGATGAATGGGAGGCGCAATTAGTAGAAAGGGGAGAACGAGAGCTAGCGCTTCTAGCACAGCAAGGACATTTAGCTCAGACTGGAAGCCGCGAGAATAAACGTTCAAAGAAAGCTTAAAAAGCTTGCGATGACATTTTTCGTGGGGTTATTCCTGATTTTTGATTTTAAACAATTGGATAGGATGCAAAATAGCTCTTTGTATTTTCTTCCAGGGAGAAACGTCGTTACCATTGGATCCAACCATCGGGTGATTCATAAAAAAGTGAATACATGCTCTGCTTCCTATTTTCCTCTCATTCTGGACGTAAACTCTCAAAACGTCTTTCGCATCACAAAGAGTGTAGTTGCAATATACCCAAATCCGAGGAGCAGTACAGCGATTCCGCCAATAGCATGTAAAAGCACAGTATGCTGCGGCAGCAAGAGTATTGTTGCTCCAAGGAAAAGGAAAATGCCTCCGGTTATGATCCCCAACACTTGCCATCCAGGCCGCTTCCTGATTGTCTGTACGCCCATCAAGATTACAAAAGGTCCAGCCAGGGCACAGAAGCCGCCTGTAGCAAGAAAAAACAAGAGAGCAGGCAGTCCTATGACAATGATAAAGATGCTTATATACCAGCATTTGCCAGCTGTATGAGGCTTCGCTGGAGCAGATCGGGTAGTAGCGTATTTCATCGCAATCTGTTCTTGCGAGATGTTGTTTTCAGCACAACGAACGTCGTTCATGGTATACCTCGCACAATATTGGTGAAATCAATCTGCTCCTAGTCTACTATCTGGAAGGCGAAAGCACACCTGTAGAATCACCTATTTGACTACCTATCTTTGAATCACACGGAGACAGTCTTTGCGAGAGATATCAGTAGAATTACTGGGGTGGTGCTTCAAAGAAAAGGTGATCAAACACAGAGATTCCCCGGAAGAGTTGCTGCTCTTGTGCTTCTAACAGGTAATAGCTCCACGCAAGCGTGTTACGCAGCGTCTGCTGCCGTGCTGGCATATCCCTTGCTCCGCGCGACAAGACATGCAATCGATGCTCCAGACGTGTCAGCAGTGCCTGGGGTGGGAGTAAATTGACGCGGGCCGCTGCCAACTCTATGGCCAATGGCAATCCATCCAGACGCACGCAAATTTCGGCAATTGCCCGCGAATTGTCCTGCGTGAGGTCAGGAAGGACAAGCGGAGGAACCGGGAAGAGGTGTTCGGCCGAGAGGTGCAGTACCTCACGACTCGTGACTAAGATTGAGAGCTTGTGGCAGGCTCCAAGGAGGTCCTCTAGCAAGGTAGCAGCGGTGATGATCTGCTCAAAGTTGTCCAATAGCAACAGGAGCTGCTTGTCGCGTAAAGACACCTTCACAGCCTCGATCAGGGGCTGCGCACCTGCCTCCTGGATGCCCAACTCATGGGCGATGGCGGAGATCAGGAGAGTAGGGTCGCGAATGGCTGCCAGGTTCACGAAATACACCCCATCGGGAAACGCATCACGCAGTTCCGCTGCCGTTTGCAATCCAAGGCGCGTTTTGCCCAATGCCCCCGGCACCGGTAAGGGTCACCAGTCGTACATGAGGATGGTGCAGTAGGGCACAAACGGCTGCCACCTCTTGCTCTCGCCCAATCAGCGGGGTTAGTTGAGCAGGCAAGGTGTATTCGGAAACAATCCGAGGTTGAGCCGATCGTCTTGCAGGGATTGTCATGATGTTGTCCTGCATGTCAGTCACTCAGCACTTCGTTTGCTCTGTCAAGTAAATGTCTCATTTGAGTATGACCGCAACTACCTTGTGCAATTTTAGAAACTGCTCGTGTCAATTATAGCGTATTTTGGTCTGGTCTGCTTATATGTAGTCACCTATGCTGGCTCTGTAATCTATTTATTCCAGTATGATGAGATAAAAGTACAAACTGAAATCTCATGATTGCTAAGATCATATGCAGAGGAGCAATCGGTAAGACTTTACTGGAGAGCATGTCTGAGAACGCGAAGACGTGCTGGCTTTTCATCCATCTGCTGCACCTTCCTTTGCGTGACTACTTATAGAACTTTTCTCTTCTTCGACTTCGCCACCGGCATCAACGGTGCTTCTCGATAGCTATTTGCTTGCTTGATCAATAGAGTCAAACTCCTCCTGGCTGAGTTTGATCGTCGCTCCAACCACGTTCTCTTCAAGATGCTTTACCGAAGAAGTGCCGGGGATTGGGAGCATGTTACTTGAGCGTTTGAGGAGCCAGGCGAGTGCAATTTGACTGGGCTGTGCATTGTGCCTCTTAGCAATCTGGTCAATAACACCCCCTGAACGAGCCAGTTCTCCAAAAGCCAGGGGTGACCAGGGAATAAAGCCGATACCCTGGCGAGCGCAAAGATCGATCATCTGCTCAGACTCTGCGACCGTCATATGTTCGGACTCACGCATCGCTAGATTATAGTGGTTCTGCACAGTCACAATGGGTACGATCTTCTGGGCTCGTCTAAGTTGATCAATTGTGACATTCGAGAGTCCAATATGGCGAATCTTCCCCTCCTCCTTCATCTTCGACAGGGCACCAACGGAGTCTTCAAATGGAACTTTGGGATCTGGACGATGGAATTGATAGATGTCAATGTGATCGATGCGTAGACGCCGCAGACTTCCTTCCATCGCATCTCTCAAATGTTCGGGGCGTCCATCTGTAGGCCATTGGCCAGGACCTGTACGCAAGAGACCTCCTTTGGTCGCGATGACCAGTTCTTTTGGATAGGGGTAGAGCACTTCTGCGATAAGCGACTCACTCACTTTTGGTCCGTAGGAGTCAGCGGTATCTATCAGATTCACCCCAAGTTCAAGAGCGCGGTGCAGGACGGCGATGGCTTCTTGCTTATCCGCTGGTGGCCCCCAGATGCCAGGGCCTGTAAGGCGCATAGCTCCGAAGCCGAGACGATATATTGTCAAGTCTCCACCAATGGTGAATGATCCACTGGCTGAAGCGGGTCGTTGAGTTATTTGCTGCATAGATTTTCTCCTTTTATGCTCCTGAGGAGCACTTGTCTCATTCACACCTCGTTAAGCGAGAGAGAATAGTTCCTCTCTCAACTTCGTGTCTCTCTGTATGTTCCCTCAATGGATGGAAGGGTGCTCCTCTTCGGAGACACCAGCCAGTTGCTGCATGAACTTGATCATGATGGAAAAGTCCTCATCCATCCCCATTGCCAGGGCAGCGGTATACATCTGCAAGGCTACCGCCGTAGCCGGCATGGACACCGAGATCTCATCAGCCTCGCTCATGATCAGGCGCAAATCCTTGTGCTGGAGCGAGAGGGCAAATTGCGTGGGATACTGCTCGCGCCTCACATTGTCCAGCTTGGCCTTCTGACCGGTCGTGAGTACGGCCGTCTGTCCCAGCACGTCGAGGAGCACGTCTTTCTGTATGCCTGCCTTTTCCCCAAGCGCGATCGCTTCAGCCAGGGCCTGCATCCCCAGGCCGAGCAGCGTGTTGACTACCAACTTCATGGTGGTCCCCATGCCACTTGTGCCCATATAGAAGCTGCTTTGTCCCAGAATATCCAGGATAGGTTTGCACCGCTGATAGGTATCTTGCTCGCCACCGACGAAGATCACCAGGCTGCCCTGTTCCACCTGGGGCACGCTTCCCGAAACGGCAGCGTCAATCATTGCAACGCCCTTTGCTCTGGCCGCCTGGAAGAGGTGGCGCGAGGCGCGTGGGGAAACGGTGCTCATGTCGATGATGACCGATCCGGCATGCATACCGGCAAGTACGCCATTTGGGCCAAGCATGACCTCTTCCAGCGCGGCGTCATCGGTTACGATAGAAATGACCACATCGCTATGCGTGGCTGCTTCTTCCGGTGTCTCGGCAACAGTTGCGCCTTTGATAGCCTGCGCTTTTTCCCTGGTGCGATCATAGACGGTCAGATGATAGCCGGCTTGTATCAGCCGAGGGACCATGTGGCTCCCCATGTGGCCCATGCCGATGAAGCCAATGGTTGGTTTGGATTGTTCTTGCTGAGTCATAATACTGTTCTCCTTACGTCCTTTCTTTCTTCTTTGTAACTGACTTCTCACATTTCTCGCTATCAGTCCACCTGCGTCCAGCGTGCTTACACCTGTTCGGTGGGGCGAATAAGCATTTCACTAATGCTGATGTGTTCAGGCTGGGTGACAGCAAAGACGATCGCAGCAGCGATATCCTCGCCTCGCAAGGGTGTGATGCTGTGCTCGGCCGCCTGCTGGGCCTTCCTTACCTCAGGATCCGTGATGTGCTGTCGCAGTTCGGTCGCCACCATCCCCGGCTCGATCACGGTCACACGGATATGCTGCCTTGTGACCTCCTGACGCAGGGACTCGGAGAATGCGCCCAGGGCCCATTTGGAAGCATTGTACCCGCTATAACCTGCCTTGACCTGCCGACCGGCCACCGAAGAGATGTTCACAATATGACCCCCGCCCTGTGCCTGCATAATCGGCAGCATTTCTTGGCAGGCGAGCATGACGGCCAGCACGTTGATCTCGAGCATCTGTCGCCATTCCTCGGTATCAGCTCCTTCGATCTGGTGCAGCAACATCACACCCGCGTTGTTCACCAGGATGTCGATGCGCCCATAGATCTCTTTCGCCCGGTGAATCGCCGCGCGCAACTGGACTTCGTTTGTCACATCAGCAACAAGAGGTACCGCCTCGCTGCCTGCATCCTTGATCCGCTTGACGACCTGTTCCAGGCGGTCCGCACGCCTCGCCAGCACTGCTAGATGCGCGCCCTCCTCTGCCAGGGCGACTGCCGTCGCCTCCCCAATACCGGACGAGGCCCCTGTTACGAAAGCAACCTTTCCAGCTAAGTTCTTTGTCATTGTATCCTCCTTTGTTAATCTCTCATAGCACATTGCCTATTATATTCGATCAATTGAAAGTGACTACAATTAATAATGCAGCACTGTTAGCTTGCACGGACCCATTCTGGGTTCGTTCTCGAAAGCAGTCGCGTCATTCCTGCGATCATTACCACGACGATGAGGGCGATCACGAGTGGAGAGACGATCGCCACGTGAAAGATCAGCAAGCTCCCTACGAGGGCACCCGCGAACATCGCTCCTGCTGAAATCAAGCGGCGGCCTGCTCTCGATCCGCTGCCGCCCACGAGACGGCTATCTGCCGCGATGCCGACGATGGTCAGGGTAAGGACGGTCGTCGTAAGGTCAGGCACCGCGAGTTTGCGAGCAGTGGCGTTCTGGAGCCCCATTGCGATGCCCAGCACGATGATGATGACATAACTGTAGCCTGCATTCACCAGATTGCCAGACAGCGCGGTTAGAACGACCGCGATAGTCAGGAAGAGTGCTTGCAGCGTAGCGGCGACGCTGAGCAGGTGTCCACGATGCTGACCCAGGCGCGTCCCAAGCAGCCCTCCGCCGAAGGAGCCGAGCACAAAGGAACTTAACGCGACGAGAGAGGCAAGGATCGAGAAGCCAGGTGCACCGGCGAGAGCAAACGCTAGGAACACGACGTTGCCAGTCATGTTGGCGACGAAGACGTGACCAAGCACCAGATAACTAAACGCATCGACCAGACCGGTGACGAGCGTCATCGTAACCAGCAGCGGAGGCAGCGGGCCATGCTTGACTTCATCACGTGGAACGAGCGTCTGGCGTGCTTCCATTAAAAAGGTATTCATAACATCCCTTCCGGAGCAGGTCCTCCAATGGGAACTGCCTCGCGCATGATGCGCTCGATCTCACGAAGTGTTGCTTGAGTGAGATGAATCTCGCCTGCCCGGGCGGTTTGTTCGAGCTGTTCAGGGTTGCGTGCCCCCACAATGGCAACATCAATTCCTGGCTGGGCCAGCACCCAGGCTATAGCTAGTTGCGCTACAGTCATTCCCTCTTGCTCTGCCAGGTGCTTCAATTGCTCTACGACCGCAAGATTGCGCTGAAAGATCTTGCCGTGGAAGATCTCGCTCTTGTTCCGCCAGTCATCTGCTGCGAAGCTTGTCTGTGATGTGAACGTTCCAGCGAGCAATCCATGCGCTAACGGCCCATATACAAGCACTCCAATGCCCTGCTCCTGTGTATAGGGGAGGATATCTTGCTCGATATCGCGTCGGAAGAGACTATAGGGCGGCTGCAAGGCATCCAACTTTCTGGTCTTTTCGAACGCTCGCATTTGCTCCACATTGTAGTTCGAGACACCCACATAGCGAATTTTCCCTTCGTGAATCAGTTGATCCAGAGTACTGGCTGTTTCTTCGAAAGGCGTGTTAGGATCGGGCCAGTGGATCTGGTACAGATCAATGTAGTCGACACCAAGATTGCGTAAACTCTGCTCAACTCCCTGGCGTATCCAAAAAGCACTCGCGTCGCGAAGGAGCTTGTCTCCCTCCATGCGCAATCCACCTTTCGTCGAGAGAACAATATCTTCTCGAAGTCCCTTGAGATACGGCTGTAGTGCCTCACCTAGCATGCGCTCGGCCATACCAAAGCCGTAGGCTTGCGCTGTATCGAAGAAATTGATGCCTAGTTCGAGTGCTTTTTGCACAGTCGCTTTGCCTGTTTCCCATTGCGAACGCTCTACACGACCCCAGTCGCCACCGAACTGCCAGGTGCCGTAGCTGATCTTTGAAACACGGAGGTCTGTCTGACCAAACTGTGTGTCTTCCATTATATTTCCTCCTTTTTGTATCTGCTCACGCATTACTTTTTCATCCTATGAGGCAGTATAGCCGTCAGCACGGGCGAAGTCATCATACGGAGGTGGGATTATGCCACGTTTCACCTGTCACACTTTCGTGGGATAGGTGTGCCAGACCTTTCATGCCAGGCTATCCCACTCTGGGAGGATGACAACGTTCATGCTGAACACTACACTCTAGAAGGAAAAAGAAAAGGAGGAGAAGATGATGGGAAAGAACTGGAATATAGGAACCGTAGCGCTCGTCTCACAGGAGGCGAACGAGACAGACAATGCGGTCTCCAAGCAAAAGATGCTCTCGTTGCTTCTGCAAAAGGGGCCGGATGATGAGGCAGCACGCAGTTTTCTCTTACGAGTGGTCCAGCCTGGACTGTCTGGTTTGATGGATAGCTCGGTTTCGACCCTGGCTCCCATTTTCGCGACGGCCTTTGCCACGCATAACCCGTTCACGGCCTTCCTGGTCGGCATTGCCTCGGCGACGGGAGCAGGCATTAGCATGGCCTTCTCCGAAGCACTCTCCGACGGTTGAGCACTGACCGGACGGGGAAGCCCGGTCATGCGAGGGGCGATTACTGGGGGCATGACCTTCCTCGGGGGAGCACTTCACACATTGCCCTTCCTTGTACCAGAATTGCACCTGGCGTTAGTCCTGGCCTACATCGTGGTGGCGGTGGAACTGGTGTTGATCTCTGCCATTCGCCATCGCTTCTTCGGGACGAGTTGGTGGCTCTCGGCGCTGCAGGTGGTGGGTGGAGGCGCGCTGGTCTTTGTCGCCGCGCTGATCTTTGGTAATGCCTGATGGTGCCCACTCATAGTTCATCGGAGAGCAAGCCTAGAGTGCGGGCTCGTGCTACCGCCTGGACGCGGTTATGCACCCCAAGTTTCTCGAAGATATGAGTCACATGGCGTTTGACGGTATCAAGGGCAATTACTAACACCTCTGCAATTTCCTGGTTCGAGTCGCCTCTTGCAAGCAGTTGAAGCACTTCTAGTTCTCGTTCGCTTAAAAGTTCCACGAGTGGTTGCTTTGTGTTGCGCCCTTTAGACTGGTCCAACCACCTGGGAGGCTCGTGCGTTGCGCTCCCAGGTGAGAATGCTGCTAGCACCGTATCAAGGTACGGCGTTGGTCCTTTCCTCCGTTCCTGCACTCGTAGCCGGGAGAGCAGAGTTGCCATTGCGGTGTCTTCGTCCACAAAAGTGCGTATGTAGCCCTCCGGTTCGGCTAAATGCACTGCCTGGGCAAGGACAGTTAAAGCTTTTTGATCTTCGTTGCGTATGGAATGAGCTAGAGCCTGCAAAACCTTCATTTCGATGACATGGCTCCAGCGCTCTTGCTTTTCCGCGTTGATCTGGTGAGGTTCCAGGAGTGAAATGGCTTCAGTAGGCAACTGCTGGACCAGTAAAATGCGTGCTCGTGCCACATCCTCGCGTTCATGTGCCAATGGGGAATGTTCATGCGTCAATGAGGGATGAGTGCTTGAATGCTGTGCGATTTCGTGAACCCAGTTCCTAGCATGTTCCAACTCTCCACTTGCCAACCAGTACTGTACCCAATGCACGATGAGGTAGGCATCGCGCCGATATGGGCTGTAGGTTTTCTTCAGAGCCTCTTCTGCATGTTGGAAAGCAAAGCGCGCTGCATCCATCTCTCCACGTGCCAGGTAGATACGCATCAGAACGGTATAGCCTAAATATAAGGCAACGATGGTTTCTGTCTGCTCACTCAGCCGGACTCCCTGTAATGCCAGATCCAGGGCCTCATCAAGTCGGTTCCACTGTCGCAATGCGTCCGCGTGGAAGATATGCGCCCAGCACATCATTGCGTGTGGTAGTCCGGACGGTGTTGTTCCCATTAGTGCAACTTGACCTGCAAGCTGTTCTACTTCATGGAGTTTTCCATGCAATAACAACGAATAGGCCATTCTGCACATATAGATGATGGTTGAAGAAGTGTTTCCTGCGGCTTGGGCGAGCGCAGTGGCCTCCTTTGTACTCTGTATTGCTGCCACGATGTCACCAAATGAATAATAAGCCAGAGATTGTGCATATGCGACTTCTGCTCTTGCTAAAAGATTCTGTTCTGACAGGTGTGTTAGAGCCTCCTGGCAGAAAGCCAGAGTGGATTGTCCTTCACCGAGATAGTAACCTGTAATAATAGCACGATAGGCAGTAAGTTCTCCAAAAAGGTTATCTTGCGCTTGTTGTTTGGATGATAAAGGTTCTCCTGTTTCAGTGGTCTCGTTTACCAGCGCTGGTGAAGTGGCTCTTAAGGCCATTTCTGCATCTTGCAGCCAGCGTTCCATCATCGAGTAAGGTGCGACCATGAACAATGTCTTGGCATAAGCAAGGCACAAACGAGGCCGAGAGCGCACCACCTCGGCAGGGAGTTTCTCAAGCCAGCGTCTCAACATCGCATGTTCATTGTTTCCCCAGATAAGTGCATAGACTTGCTCGATCAGGTCAGCAGTCCACTGCCATTGCTGTGCTGTGATGGCATGAGATATCGCCTCGTTCAGGCGACTCTGCTGGGCATACCACTGGCTTGCTCGGTAATGTAGGATAGGTACTAATGTGGGCTGCGTTTGCTCTAGCCAGTGATGCAATGCCTGGGCAAAGAGGGCATGGTAGCGATACCAACGGCGTTGCCTATCCAGAGATACAATAAATAAATTGGCTCGTTCCAGTTGCTCTAACATCTGCTGACTTCCGCTCTGTTCCAGGATGGCGTCGCATAAGGAAGCGGAGAGCCGTTTCAGGATCGAGGTATGCAGCAGGAACATCTGCACGGATTCGCTCTGACTCTGGAAAACCTCCTCGATCAGATAATCGAAGATGTAACGTTGACTTCCACTTACTTCTTCCAGAAAATTGCCAGAATCAGCATGTCCATGCAGCGAAAGGCTTAACAATTGCAAACCCACCAGCCAGCCTTCTGTTCGAGTAGTCACTACCTTGATCATGTCTTGAGAGAGCTGGACACTCGTCGACTTCTCAAGGAAAGCCACTACCTCATCTGGATTACAGCGAAGCTCGTCGGTGCGCACCTCTAGAAGGCGTCCACGTGCCCGAAGCAATGAGATTGAAAGCGGAGGGTCTGCACGTGTTGCCAGGATAAGATGGAGTTGAGGAGGAAGATGCTCCACCAGGTAGGTAAGGTTGGTGTGAATCGCTTGCTCTGTGATCAAGTGGTAGTCGTCCAGGATCAGGAGGAACGACTCTGGTTGCTCAGCAATACGATTGATGAGCGTTTGCAAAGCAGAACGTAGTGGTGGTGTCTGTTGTGTTTGCAGGTATGTTATAAGTTGTGTGCAAAGCCCAGGCTGCTGGCCATCCAGCGCTGTAAGCACATACGTCCAGAACAGCACAGACTCATTGTCTCCTTCATCCAGGGATACCCAGGCGATCCGCTGACGCTCTATTAGCAGTGACTGTATCCAGGTCGAGAGAAGCGTGGTTTTACCGAAACCAGCAGGGGCCGAAACCAGTGTCAGTGGGCAGTCTAAGCTCATGTTAAGCAACTCAATCAAGCGTGGACGGGCGATCAGCGCGTGCGACGAAGAGGGGATAAAAAACTTCGTGGCTAGAAGCTGGTCGTTGAACAATGGTGACTCGTCCATGATAGTGTCCCTCACTTAGGTTGCTCTACTACTATCCTACGTTCCTCCATCCAAATCTTCCACTCCTATTTTAGGATATATCGACCCTTTTAGGCAATTAAGTTCTTTTTTGCAGCCAATATCTATTTTGCTTTCGGTGCTGTTTTCTCGTTGCCTCGCGCGAGAGCAGTGAAAATGCCGAGTGCGGCGAAAGCGGAACAGACGAGCAAGGCTATGTGGAAGCTACTCAAGAACGTATTGTGCAGTCCGCTGATACTCGTGAGAGGAAGGTTGTGTGCTTGTAACGATGACAAAAGTGTACCTGCTGCTGCACCTCCTAAGGCCGCAAAAACGGTACCAGTAAGGGCCACACTCATACTTTGCCCGATGACGCGCCCTGTGGCCAGCAACCCGGACGCTTCCCCTTGAGCATTGCTTGGAGCCGCCCCCATCATGGTACGAGTATTTGGTGATTGGAAAAGGCCCTGACCAATGCCAATAATAGCCAGACGCCAGATAATATCCCAAGTAGAACTTTGCGCGTTGATCTGGCTAACCAGGAATAATCCAAAGCAGGCTATAGCCAACCCTACAGGAGACAGCCAGCGCGATCCCCAACGATCTGCAAGCGAGCCGCTCAAAGGTGCAACTATGGCAAGCATCAGAGGCAAGGGAGTCATCATCAGACCGGTCTGGATGATAGAGAAACCTCGCAGTTGCTCGAAGTAGAAAGGCAAAAGAAATCCCGGTGCAAACAAGGCCATCATACAGAGTATGAAGCTGATATTGGCAAATGCGAAGACCCGATTCGTGACTAATCCCAGATTGACGATAGGATGCTCAACATGCGCTTCCACATATACCCCGACACTGAGCATTAATATGCTAATCCCGAGAGCGGTAAGTGTGCTAGTAGAAAGCCATCCCCATTCCTGACCAAAAGAGAGGCCAAGCGTAAGCGCAGCCAGTCCGATAGCTAGCACCGTCGCTCCGCTCAGATCGAATCGCTCCTGCTGGACCCGTTGCGGTTTTTGTTCACTATAAAAGTAAAACGCGGCGGAGAGGAGGAGCACGCAGATTGGTACGTTGACGTAAAAAATCCAGCGCCATGTCAGAAATTGCGTAATGAATCCTCCAATAGTCGGACCTGCGGCCACGCCAAGTGAGATCACTACCGTATTCAAGCCCAGTGCTAGTCCTCGTTCACGGCTCGGAAATGTACTGGTAATCATCGCCACATTTACAGCATATTGCAAAGAGTGTGTCACAACGAGAATTGAGAGCGCGGATACTTGCCTTGCGTCAACTCTTACGCAAGACTTGTTAGAAAGGACACCACCATGCAACACATTCTCACACAGCTACAGGAGCTAGACAGATTATATCACCAGGACTCGCTAGAACTGTATGAAAAGCACTGGCACGAAACCGCGAAGCTCATACAACAATTATTCCCAGGTTTTACCATTGCTTACGCAGAACTCTATAATTCTGGCATTTCCCGTCTGTCAGATACCGCAATGCAACACGTTCTCGTACCACAACCGCAGATGTCTCATTAGGACAGATGCCATGCATCTTTTTGCTGTTCTCCTACCCAATCAGGAGAGCAGCTTTTTTGCATCTGAAAGGAGCAATCACATGCCACATATCCACCTCTTCTTACAGGAACTTGACCGCTTATACAACGCCGGAGATTTTGACCAGTATGAGCAATATTGGCTCATAGCATGTCAACACGCAGAACACTTTTTCCCAGGTTTCACAATCGCTTACGCAGAACTCTACAACTCCGGTGTTTCCCGTCTGTCAGATGCAGCAATGCGGCACGTGCTCGTCCCACAACCGCAGTTGTATAATGAGGACGTTTGCTAATGGCAGCAGCTATGAACCCTGAACCTGAATACACCAGACACGAACGCTTTATCCAGTATGCCGAAACATTAAGAGAACGCTTTGCAGAAGGGCATCTTTTTGAACTGCAAGACCTTCCCCAATGGGTTGTATGGAGAGCAGAACTGGAAGAGGGCAAACCAAAGAAAGTACCCTACAATCCCAATTATGATGATCTACAGGCACGAGCAAGCGTTAAAATCCCTAAAAGTTGGGGAACACTTGATGAGTCCCTTACTGCTCTGGAAACTGGCAACTATTCAGGACTTGGCTTTATGCTGACTCCACCACTGGTCATGATTGATCTTGACCACAGCTATGATAGAACAACCGGGATAGTGTTCAGATT
>Ga0208324_1000787_pt1 | contig 13197 bp, 6 predicted proteins | sample Sb_taG_2_FD_187707 | JGI IMG/M metagenome (GOLD analysis project Ga0208324, IMG submission 187707) | Peat soil microbial communities from Weissenstadt, Germany - Sb_50d_5_LS metaG (SPAdes) (version 2) | ecosystem: Environmental > Terrestrial > Soil > Wetlands > Peat | place: Germany: Weissenstadt... | reverse complement strand
ATCGCCAGCCCCGACGGGGACGTCCTGTGGGTGTCCGGGGCGCTGCCCGGCTCGGTGCATGACAAGAAGGCCGAGTGGATCTGGGGCGTCCTGGCCGAGCTGGAGGCCGCGGGCCTGGTCACTCTGGCCGATAAGGGCTACCAGGGAAGCAGGTACGCGAAAATCCCGTACCGGGGGAAGAACAAGCCGGAATCCCAGAAAGACGCCAACCGCGCCCACGCGAAACTGCGGTCACCCGGCGAGCGTGCGAACGCCCAGCTCAAGACCTGGCGCATCCTCCGCAAGCTCCGCTGCTGCCCCTGGCGCGCCGGGCAACTCGCCAAGGCCATCCACGCATTGCAGATCCGCGAGGCAAACGCAGGATGAAAATGGCTCACTGACTGAGCTTCCGCTTTTCAGGCGTTCTATCATCCTGAGAGCACTTACCTGGGAAAGGCTCCAACAGCCCAGCTCGCCGTGCGTCTACACTGCTGACCGGCTATTCTCCGTGCCTTTAACACGCATAACAAGTGTACCGGAGTGTGCCGTTTCGTCCGTGGGATTCCTGTGGGGATCGGCCGCCGTGTCGCGGTCTTGTGGGTTTCTGTGGGGCTCGCAAGAGCCCCTTGACTTGCGGCCAACTGACACGGGCACCCAGGTCTCCACCCTCTGGGTGCTTGGGATCACTCTCCGGATGACCCAGGGTTACCGGGGCGGCAGGCATGCCTACCAGGAGGTAATTCCGCGCCGAATAATGCTCCTACGTCAAAGCCGCTGTGTCCGCGGCGGCGTGGCGGTGCTCGTCGGCGAGAAGGGCACGGAAGGCGGCGTTAGACAGCTGGCGGACCAGGGTTCCCAGCTCGCACTCCAGGTCGTTGATCTGGGCGGTCAGCTCGCGGCAGCGGGCGACCAGGCCGGCGGCGATCCTGGCGACCATGCCGTTCGTGGCGGCCAGTTGTGCGGCCAGGCCGTCAAGGACGTGGTAGCGGCGCAGCCCTCGGGGCGGGACTGCCAGGGCGGGATCAAGCTCGTGCAAGTGCCAGCGCAGCCAGTTGCACACCCTGGTCCGCTCGGCCATCAGGTCCTGGCGGTGATCCGACAGCAGCTTGACGGTCCTGGCCGGGCCGTCCAGGCACGCGGCGGGCAGATCGGGCTCCCGCGGCGCGGCGTGCGCCACCGCCAGGGGCGTCGATCGGGTCGGACTTACCCGGCTGGCGGCCGCCGCACCGGGCCGCGGCCATCAGCCGGGTAGGCGCCCGCACCACGGCGAACCCGGCCCGCAGCAGGTCACCTACAGCCGCCGGGTCAGGTGCCGGTGGAGCTATGGCGATAGAAGCGCTGACCTCGATACGAACAAGATTTCCCCTGCCGCCCTATAGAGCTCACTGTGGCATTATGCCTGGTAGCCGATAGAACTCGGACGCTTCTGCGCACTCTATGACGCCGCATGTCGGACGACAATGGCTCGCTTCTTGGCTCCCCAGTAGTGTGGGCGGCCAGGATCAGAGCATTCCAGGTCGACCGTCTCTTGCGCTGGGCAGCGATGACCAGCCTATCTGCCGAAGAGTGAGCGAGGGGAATGCCCTTCGTCAAGACAGGTCATCCCGCCACATCGTCACCAGGCGGTCCCTGCCGCAGCCCTCAATGGACAGGGTTGCCGGCGCCCGCGAAAGCGGTCTTTCCGTCGCGGCTACCGCCAGAAAGCTGAATACTGTATGCACGAAGTACCCTGCGCTTATTCGTGATACATTTCGGCCGGGATGCTAACGCTGACGCGCTCATCTCACCAGTGCCTGCCGAATCGAACATGGGCGATTGCGCTTCGCGTGGTGCCAGTCCTACCATCTGTAGCAGGCTCGGCAGTAGGGGCAGGCCGCCTTGTTGAATATTCCGTTGAAGGCTTCATTCCGCTACGTTCACGAGCCCTTGTCGGCGGATGAGGACGTGTTGCCCCCACTCGGCAACCAGGAACTGGTCACAGAGTTGCAGAGCCGGATTCTGCATTCCCGCGGAGGCGCCTTCCTCATCACTGGCTTCCGGGGAGTCGGGAAGTCGACGCTAGTGCGAAAGGCTCTCGACCAGATCGACGCCGAAAGTCCGCCGTCAGATCAGATTCTTCCGGTATGGCTCAGCGTGGCTCGTTCGACGACCACCGAACGGTTGCTCTTCGCCATCGTCCGCCGGGTGTTCGAGACCTTGAGCGACTCCGGGGCCTTGCACCGGCTTCCTCCGACCACCAGGCATGCGCTCATCGTCGCGTACATGCGCACCTCACTGTCGTTCAAGGAAACACAGTCCGAGGCGCATGAGAGATCGGCCGGCGTGGACATGGGCGCCGGCTCGGGCAAGGGCATCAGGTCGGTGGCGGAGTTCGTGGTACCCAAGATCTCCATGTCGGCCAAACGCAGTCACTCCATGGCAACCGAGGCCTCGTTCCTGGCCTATTCGGAGACCGATGCGGAACACGATCTGATGCGCATCGTAGCGCTGGTCGACCAGCTGACGAGTATCGCGGAACTACGTCCATCTCTGCTGCAGAGATTGAAGCTGAGACGAGGCCAGGAGCGACCTCGGCTTCATCTGGTCATCGTCTTGGATGAGGTCGACAAGCTGACAGTAGATGAGGCAGGTCTGGGTGCCATCGAAGATCTCCTGAGCGGCATAAAGAACGTTCTGACTGCGTCGGGTGCGCATTTTCTTGTGGTCGCGGGCCCGGATCTGCACGACCGTGCCGTCCGCGATGCCGCTCGCGGAAATGGCGTGTATGAGAGTGTTTTCGGCTGGCGGATGTACGTACCGTGTATCTGGGATGCGGCTGACTTGCTGGCCGAGGATATGTTCAGCGGTAATTCTCCCATTCCCGGGCGCGACCCGCTGGTGCAGTATCTGAGGTTTAAGGCCCGAGGCGTACCGCGTCGTCTGCTCCAGGAATTCAACGACTTCGTGGTCTGGGAGGGAAGTCGCCCACGCCTGCTTGTCAGTGACCAGGATCTTGACCGGGTGGCCTTTTATGCAGAGCTCGAGACCATCATGCGCCAGTATTTCGAGAAGAACGGGGACAAGCGCTTGTTCCCGGTGCCGATCGACGAGGACCGGTGGCGGCTCGGCGGCTATTACGTGGTGGACTGGGTGCTGCAAAGCGAGGGAGAGCCCTTTACCGCGGCGGAACTCTGGAGTGAAGGTACCGACGCAGACTTTGACCCGCTACTGCGGATCTCACGCCGGAACGTGGAGCGACTGCTCGATCACCTCGCTGAGCGCGAGATCCTCGAAGTAGTGCGCGAGAACCGGCCGTCGATGACCGTGATCGCGGATGTGGCGGAGTCAAGAGACAAGGTATACCGCCTTGCCGAGGCAGTCCGAGCCTCGCTGCTCGGGTTCGCCGCGCGGAACGAGTCGGAGCGGGGAGTGGTGGAGGTGTCGCTGGTCGGACCAGTCACCAACTGGGGGCCGGCGGCATCGGCGTCGGCGCCGGACTCCGCACCGGTAGCCCCGTCCCCAGATCCAGCCGCCAAGGTCCTCGGGAAACGTTACGAATTGCTCACTCTGCTAGGACAAGGCGGCATGGGATCGGTATACGCAGGGTTGGATCAGCTCACCGGCCGATCTGTCGCGGTCAAGGTGCCGCTCGCCGCCATGAACAGTAACCCTCAGGCTTTGGCACGATTGCGTCGCGAGGCGGACATCGCAATGCGACTCCAGCACCCTCAGATTGTCCAGACGTACGATGTCGTAGCCATTCCAGATAACGCCTCTGCGTTGGTAATGGAACTGCTCGCAGGCCCGACCCTACAGCAGTTGATAGCGGATGATGGGCCGATGCGGCCATCCGAGGTCGCCGCGGTCGGCCACATGCTGGCTGGAGCCCTGGATTACCTAGCCAGGGAACGGGTCGTGAGGGTAGACCTGAAGCCCGCGAACATCATCATGCAGGATAGCCGCGGGCCGGTGATCGTTGACCTGGGTATCGCCCGCGCGCTGGAGGCGTCCATAGCTCTTACTGACACAGGGGCCCTGGTGGGCACGCCAATGTACATGGCTCCCGAGCAGCTTAAAGGCCTTCACCCAGACCCGAGATCAGATCTCTTCGCCCTCGGTGTTGTCCTGTATTACTGCCTGGCCGGACGAACTCCCTGGGAACATATCGATAACATAGCAGAGATAATGTATTCGGTAATTAACAGCCAGGTCGATGTTTCATCGCTGCCCGTGTCGGACGAATTCAGGCAAGTTCTGGCCCGCATGCTGGCACTTCAGCCCGACGACCGATTCCCGGCGGCAGCAGGCGTCCAAGAAGCACTCAAAGCCGTACCCGAATGGCGATCGGATGATGGTTCGCGCGGGTTCTCCGCCCACTACCTCAGTAAGACCGTAGTCGGGCCGGGGTCCGGCCCGAGGCTGCCGAGCATCGACCGGCGTCCGACATCGCGGACGCCGCTGCCAGCCAGGGCCCTGCGCATCGGCCGCGTCCCCGACAACGACCTGGTCCTCCCCGACCTCGACGTCTCGCGACACCACGCCGAATTGCGCAAATCACCCAACGGCACCTACGAGATCGTTGACCTCGGCAGTCACCACGGCACCTACGTCAATGGCCGCCGGGTCTCCTCCGCAGTGATCGGTGAGGCGGACATCATCAGCATCGGGAGTTCGACATTCCGGCTGGCCGGCGGCGAGCTGCGGCAGTTCGTCGACGAGGGCGAGGTCAGCTTCAGCGCCGAGGACCTGGTGGTTAAGGTCGGCGGCGGCAAGGTGCTGCTGAACCACGTCACGTTCCCGGTTCCGGAGAAATGCCTGCTCGGCGTCATCGGCCCCAGCGGCGCGGGCAAGTCGACGCTGCTCGGCGCGCTGACCGGCATGCGCCCCGCGGACACCGGCACCGTGCTCTACGACAACAGAGACCTGTACAAGAACTACACCGAGCTCCGCTACCGGATCGGCCTGGTCCCACAGGAAAGCGTGTTGCACACCCAGCTGACGGCACGCCGGGCGCTGCAGTACTCGGCCGAGCTCCGCTTCCCCGCCGACACCAAGGCCAATGAGCGGGACGGCCGGGTCGACGAGGTGATGGGCGAGCTTGGCCTGACCAAGCACGCCAACACGCGCGCCGACCGGCTGTCCGGCGGGCAGCTCAAGCGGGTCAACGTGGCGCAGGAGCTGCTGACCAAACCATCGCTGCTGTTCTTGGACGAGCCCACCTCAGGCCTCGACCCCGGCCTGGACAAGTCGGTCATGGAGCAGATGCGGGACCTGGCCCACGACGGCCGGACGGTCATCGTGGTCACGGCCAGCGTGGCGAACCTGGACACCTGCGACCGGCTGCTGGTCCTGGTCCCCGGTGGGCGGGTGGCCTACTACGGCCCGCCCGAGGAGGGGCTCAAATACTTCGGCCTGACCCGCTGGGCCGAGGTGTTCCAGGCCTTCGAGCGCTACCCGGACCGGGACTGGGCCGCCGAGTACGCCGCGTCCCCGGCTCACGCCCAGTACGTGCTGAGCCAGCGCCCGAAGCCGCCCGCCCAGGCCAACGACCTGGAGCTGCCGGCCGCTCCGCCGCCGCAGCGGCGCGGCGCGCTGCGGCAGACGAGCACGCTGACCCGCCGATACATGCGAGTGATCGCGGCGGACCGCGGCTATATGCTGCTCATTGGGCTGCTACCAGTCATCCTGGGCGTGCTGATCCATTTGGTGGGATCGTCGCAGGGCCTAGCCAGGAGCCTTCACAACAACCCGAACGCCAGCACAACGCTGTTGGTGCTCGTCGTCTGCGCCTGCTTTGTCGGGGCCGCCAGTTCGGTCAGGGAATTGGTTAAGGAACGCACGATATACATCCGAGAACGCGCAGCTGGGCTGTCGGCAGGCGCCTACCTGTCCTCCAAGTTGGCGGTGCTCGGCGGCGTCGTCGTCGTGCAGTCGGCTGTCCTAGTGCTAGTCGGACTAGCCGGGCGGCCGCTGCCGCCCTCAGGTGCCTTCCTGGCCGGCGCTCCGCTAGTTGAGTTGCTCTTGGGCGTCGCCGTGCTCGCCCTAGCCTCGATGTGCTTGGGCCTGCTCGTATCCGCCGTGGTCTACACCTCGGAGAGGGCGATGCCCCTCCTCGTATTGCTCACCATCATTCAAGTCATCCTGTCCGGCGGCGTCGTATCACTGGCTGGGCAAGCAGGATTTTCTGAGCTCGCCTGGCTGTCACCGTCCCGCTGGGGATTCGGCGCAGTGGCGTCTACCGCTAATCTCAACCTGCTTAACCCACCCACGGCGGTCACCGACCCGCTATGGCAGCACACCTCGGCCAACTGGCTGCGCGACATGGGCATGATGATCGGGCTGGCGCTGATCTTCACGTTGCTCACCTGGATCCGCCTGCGTCGTATAGGCCCTCGTCGCCGCTGGTAGCCCCCGGGTTCCGTGCTTAACTGCGGCGGCTCGGCCAAGGTCTGTCGAACCGGCTGGCGCGCTGGCGGGCGCCGCAGACGGCCCACGATCCGTCCAAGATCGTCGCGGACCTGACTGCGGCCGTGGCGCTGGCTGGACTTGTCCCGCTCGAAAATAGGATTCGGTAGGTGACCTGCGGGTCTCCCGGGCGTCAGGCGGCGTGCGTGTACTCGTTGATCAGGCCGCCCAGGACGGGTTTTCGGCGGATCTGCCCTGTATCGATATCGGTCAGAAGAGTCGCGCGGTGAGCGTCACGTTCGCCGGCGGGGATGCGCTGGGCGATGCCCTGGTGCGGCCGGGCGTTGTTGTAGTGCGCCTGGTACTCGGCCAGGACGGAGCGCAAGTGCGCCTCGCCGAGGATCAGCACGCGGTCCAGCGTCTCGCGGCGCAGGGTGCCGACGAGGCGTTCGCAGATCGCGTTCATCCGCGGCGCCTGGGCAGCGCAGCGCAGAATCCTGGTCCCGGCGGCCTCGAATACGGCGTCGAACGAGCGGGTAAAGTTCGATCCGCGGTCGCGGATCAGGAATCGCATGTCCCCGAACCGCTCGTCGAGGCTGAGGGCGAGGTTGCGGGCCTGCTGCACCGTCCACTCGCCGGTCGGGCTGGAGGTGACGCCGCCCAGGTGCATCCGGCGGGTACCGTGCTCGATGAACACCAGGACGTACAGTCGCCTAAGGAGCGCGGTGTCCACGTGCAGGAAGTCGACGGCGAGGATCCCGGCGGCCTGGGCATGCAGGAACTGCCGCCAGGTCGGGCCTGACCGGCGCGGCGCCGGATCGATGCCCGCAACACGCAGGATCTCCCGCACCGTGGACGGCCCTACCATCACTCCGAGTTTCGTTAGCTCGCCATGGATCCGGCGGTATCCCCACAGTGGATTCTCCCTCGCCAGCCGGACAACAAGGCGAGCAATGCTCCGGACTATTGGCGGACGGCCAGGCTTGCGCCGGCTGCTGGTGTCGTACTTCCTCGCGGCCAGCTTGCGGTGCCAGGCCAGGAGCGTTGCCGGCGTCACGGGGAAGAGACCGGTCCAGCGCCTGCGGCGAAGAAGCCGGGCCAACGCGGCGAACCACACCCGGTCAGTCGGCTCGTACCGCACGCGCGCGGCGTAACGGCGCAGCACCGCGTTCTCGTGCCGGAGCACCAGCAGCTCAGCTTCCTTCGCCCCGTCCCCGCGGAACATCAGGATAGCCAGGCCGAGTACCTGGCGAACCAGCAAGTAGACGATCTGGAGCAGCACTCGGCCAGCCAACCATCACCGCGCCAGGCCTGCTGCCGATAGCGCAGGTCAGCAACTCAATCGAGTATTCGAGCGGCACAGGCAGTAGCGTGAGCGAAGACCAGGACGTCGAGACAGCGGGAACGACGTACACGGATCCCTCGCCTACCTAATCTAATCAGGCTTCAGGCGTGCCGCCCAGACGCCACGCATATGGCAGCAGCAAACGGCAGCAACCGCATCGCCCACACGTGTCCACGATGATCCGATATAAACTCTGTGACCTGCTTGGATGACCTTTATTGACCGTCCTGCCACTAGTTCGCATCGATGGGATCACCGGGCGGGCTCAGGGGAAAGATCACCGAAAATCACTGTTTCACTGCATCGCTATCCCTCGGCGCTCAGATTCAATCATGTACCACCCGATTTGGATCACCTTCTATATCTCTTTCAGCCTGATTAATAGGTTGCTTACTATTCCGTACGCTCGGTACACGCCACTCGGTTCGAAGCTTGCGCAACGTCCGAGCCTGACTGGTACGCCAATGCGTCAGATGAACGATGTCCATTACACCCCTTTCCAGGCAAGCCGCTGCTATTAGTTTGTAGAAGGGCGTCAACAGCGCGAGAGTCGCCAGCAGTGCAACAAACAGCGGACCTATCGGCACACTAGCGAGAGGTCCCTTGAAGAAATGTAGCAGCATTACGTAAAGAGCTGTAGCTAGCGCAGCAGCGACCGCCAGCCAGCTTAGCAAAATATTTTTGACCGAACCTGATGTCTGATCCGAACCTGTCTGATCCCCAGGGCTCCTGACATAGCGCAATAGATCATGTAGTGCCGGGATGTTCTTTGACTTCGTAGTGAAGGGTGAGCGTGGTGCCGGGGTAGCAGGCCGGGGTGGTGTTGAGCTGCTGGCAGAGCGCGGCGAGGGCACTGGTGCGGCGGGGGGCGGACAGCGGGTCGAGGCGGATGTGCAGGACGCTGCCGCGGATGGTGATGTCGCCGCTGGCGTGCAGGGCTTCGCGGATCAGGGCGTAGGCTTCGTCGCCGGCGCGGGCGTAGCAGCCGTTCAGGGCGCGGGCCAGGATGGTCTCGGTGTTGCAGGCGGCCATCCGGATGGCGTGGGTGATCAGCTTGGTCTCGGTGTCCAGTTTCACCATGGCGGGGTTGTGCTCCGAGAGCGGGATTTTCGCGGGCACGGCCCTGGCTGCGGCCTGGGCGGTTTTCAGGTCGCGGCGGGCGGCAGCGACCGGGGCCTCAAGCCGGGCGAGCATCTGGTTGGTGATGATGACTGCCTGGCCGGGGGCGGGGCTGCGCAGGGCGGCGAGTTTTTCCTCACGGCCGGCCCCGGCGCCGGCGAGGGTTTTCTTCGCGGCCTTGACGGCGGCGGCGGCGGTTTTCTTCGCCGGGTTCGGGATCATGCGGCCGGGGTCGTCGGGGGTGACGGCGTAGGAGTCCAGGGCGTCGAGTGCGAAGTGGGTGCGGCCGTAGCGGAAGTAGTTCTCCTCCCGCCACCGTGAGGTCATCCGGTAGATCACCGCGGCGGCGGGCAGGTCACCGGGCTCGCGGGTGGTCAGGATGTGCACCTGGCGGGTGTCGCCGGGCTTGCGGCGGGTGACCTGCCGCAGGCTCAGCACGCGGCCTTTATGCTCGCCCTCGCTGATGGCCAGGTCCGTGGTGGTGTCGGCGAGGTCGTAGCTGCGGGGGCGGCCGTCGTCGCCGGCACAGCTGGCCGTGGCGAACGCGGTCCCGGGCAGGTCGGGGATAGCTGTGCCGGCGTCGTTCTTGCGGTAGGTCAGCAGGTCAAACCCGGCGTCGGTGATGTCCGCGAACAGCGCCGGGGACCAGCCGCCCCGGTCAAAGCACAACGTCGCTTTCCGGCCGGGCCCGGTGATCTCGCGCAGCGCGGGCAGCAGCCCGCGGATCTGGGCGGCCAGCGAGGAGGACGGCTGGGCCATCACGACCAGCAGCGGGTCCCCGGCGCTGCCGGTGACCCAGGTCTCCTCCGTCGCGGGGCCGGGGAACTTCAGCCTGGTCACGTGCATCTTCTGGATATCCCGCTTGCCGAAGTACGCCCTGGTGTGCCCGTCTATATACAGGAATCCCAGGGCGTCCGGGGTGGCCGCGGCGTGGTGGCGGGCCAGCGCCAGCTGCAGGTCCACGGCCTTGCCTGCGGCGGCGAGCTCGCCGAGCTTGCGGCGGATCGTCTTGACTTCCGGGGCCCGGTCCAGGCCCAGCACCCGGCCCAGCGCGGCCGGCGGGATCCGGGTGGCGCCCTCGGCGCGGGCCTCGCGCAGCAGCGCCATGAACACCAGCACGACCAGCATGACCTCAAGTGAGTAGAACCCGTCCCGCAGCCGCCCGTATACCTGGCGGGCGCAGTCCAGCAGGCCGGATTCCGCCAGCGGCGGCAGCGCGAGCAGCAGCCCGGCCAGCGGGTACCGCGCGCCCGCCGTGAACACCGGCGCGGCCCCCTCGCCCAGCAGCCCGAACCTGGCCAGCGCCCGCTCCCCGTCCCTGGGCACCGGGTCCGGCAGCACCGGCAGCACCTCCGGCTCCGCGAAGCCCGCGCCCGCGTCCGTGCCAGCGAGCTCGGTGTCCGCGCTGTCCGTGTCCGCGCTGTCCGTGTCCGCGCTGCCTGAGGTGTCTGCGAGGTCCTGGCCTGCGGGGACGCCGTCCGCAGCCGGGCGGGCCGGGCGCAGCACGCTGCGGACCGAGGATTCCGACACCCCCGCCGCGGCGGCGATCGTGGCCTTCCCGGCGCCGTGGCGGTCCAGCTCCCGGATCCGCGCGACCACCCGCGGGGTCAGCTTCGAGGCGCGCTGCGGCCCCTTGACGGCCGGGACCAGGCCCGCGACCCCGCCGCCGGCCAGCGCCCTCGCCCACCGCCACACGCTCACCGGGATCACCCCGAACGCCTGCGCCACCTGCACCTGCGTCGCGGCCTTCAGCAGGACCAGCTGGACCGCGGCCAGCCGCCGCGCCGCCTCATCGCCGGCATCCCACGCGAACGTGGCCAGCCCGTGCACCCACACCACGCCGGCGCCGTCCGGGCCGGCGACCACGCCCACCCCCGGGGCTATCTCCGCCGCGTCGTGCGGGAGAAGCGGCAACGGCACCTGGGTCAGCATCCGGGCCATCATCCCGCCTCACTCAGCGACAGTAAACCTTTCATCTATTATTGCGGAAATGTGACGCTAAAGCAAGCCCCGGCACACAGGAAAAGGGACAAAAGACCAGACCAGCAGGCCCGCGACACCCCGTAACCAAGCCGCTATGTCAGGAGCCCTGATCCCAGGATAGTCTTCTACGCAAGATTTCTGGAAGACCAACAAGAAGAAACGGGATGAACGCCAGTAGCAAGATACTACAAACCACGACCCCCATGTTTTGGCTGGCAGGAAAGGATGCTGCCTTCCCGTTAGTAGCCAGAAAGATCATAAATGGCGGGAACAGGACAATAAAACCTATAAACAAAAGGATGAGCAGCCAGGTTGTTGTCCAACTAGTAGCCTGGCTGAGCCTAGCCGCGAAATCGACTGCGTTGTATACGTAATATGAAGAGAATATAATCCCCAATCCCGCCGCAGAGATTCCTGCGCCCAAACCATGAGCTCCCGTGGTCACGTAAATCACAGCCCCGGCCCAGAGCAACAGGCCACCCAGGATGCCTACACGCCAAGCCCACAATATGGATAGCCGTTCCGAGCCTCGGGCCAGGCGTATGAACGCCAATCCGCAAACAGACAAGCCAACCACAAAGAAGCCTAGGCCAGCCAGAAAGAAGTACGGCCCCACGGGGCGGGCAAGGTGAGTAGCGCGCATCGAATAGGCCGCAAGTATCAAAACGGGGCCAGCCACGGCAGTTCGCCATGCCCACGTCAAGACAAGCCGCAGCCGTGACTGTATCAGCACGCGATTGACGGCGAGCCGGGAAGTGGACAAGCCAACGACCATGAGAAGTATCAGCCCCGCAGAGAACATTGACAGGCCAGCTGCCCGCGCTGACGGGACGGCAAAGAGTGCAAAACCTGCCAAACAAAGGGCAAGAGCGATCACTGCCACCCAGGTCCACGGCACGCGCTCCCAGTACCGCATCACGCTTCCCTTCGTGTGCAACGCCCGACGTCCCTCCTGTCGGCACGAAAGTCGGCACCTTCGCGTGCCGGGAGGCCTGCTGCGTCCGCTAGGCCACAAGACAACCGAGGCTGAACAACCCAACCCTTAGTACCATGCGCGATTGGGTACTCAGGTCGATCACGGACAGCTGTCGGCGCGCAGCATCCGAGCGGAGCGGCCGCGCTGCTGTCATCCGCCAGCGGCATGGGACCAGGTTGAGGGGTTTTCCGCCATGAGCATGGGAACACCCGGTCGCCAGTAACTGGACCAGCGGCGTGGTGCGCCGCTTGTCCGGTGTCATCCCGGTTTGATCTTCGCCAGTCGAGCGACTGGAGGTCGCCGGGATGGTGTTCCGGGAGGTATCAGTGATCGAGATCCGTGAAGCGCTGCGGGCCTGGCTCGCGGGGAAGAGCGAGCGGGCGGTGGCCGCGCAGGCAGGCGTTGACCGCAAGACGAGCAGACGGTATGTGCGGGCCGCGGTGGCGGCCGGCCTGTCCCGCGAGGGAGGTGAGGGGCAGCTCACCGATGAGCTGATCGGGCAGGTCGTGTCGGTGGCGCGGCCGGTGCGGCCGGACGGGCACGGGCAGGGGTGGGCGGAGCTGGAGGCCCGCCAGGAGGAGATCGCCGCGTGGGTCAAGGGCGGGGTGCCGGTGGTGAAGATCGGGATCTTGCTGGCCCGGCAGGGCGTGGTGGTGGCGGAGCGGACGCTGCACCGGTTCGCGGCCGAGCGGTGCGGGGCGGGCGGCGGCGAGGTGACCACGCCGGTCGATGACGGGCCGCCGGGCAGTCAACGCCCGGCCCGCCGCACAGCCACCCTTCTGGCCCGCAGAAACGGGGCACAGCCACGTGGGCTTCCCCCTCGTATCGTTGAGCCTCGTGCCATTCCCGGTGGCGCAGCTAGCGTTGGCGAGCAGTCGTTAGCCTCAGGTCATGGCGCGTGCCGCTATCGTCGACAACCAGGGTCGGCTTTCAGCGCCCGGGCCTTCCGGTGTTGCTGCAGCTTATACGGCCTGACCTGGCTAGGCCGGTGCGCCAGCGCCAGGCCAGTGAAAGGGAACAGGCAGGGATGGCTCAGCGGGTGGAGGTCCTGCTGATCGATGACCGTGATGGCAGTCCGGGGCGACGGCACCGTCCGCGCCGGCCTGGACGGCACCGGGTATGAGATCGCCCGGACCGCCGGGCATGCCCGGGCGCTGCGTGACAGTCTGGCGCGCTGCGTGGCTGCCGCTCAGCAGGCAGGCGGCGGCAGGCGGCCGGCTGGGCGCAGGGCCTCGGTGAGCGGGCTGAACCATTGCGGTCGGGGAGTGGGCCAGGGCGCGGGCATCGAGGTGAAAGACTGCGCACGGGTGTCGGCTGGGCTGGTGGCCAGGTTTCAAGGCGGCCACCGCCAGATAGACTCGGAAGTTACGGCCGCCAGAGTCACGGCGCTTTCACTCACATGCATGTTATG
>Ga0208324_1000785_pt1 | contig 13222 bp, 7 predicted proteins | sample Sb_taG_2_FD_187707 | JGI IMG/M metagenome (GOLD analysis project Ga0208324, IMG submission 187707) | Peat soil microbial communities from Weissenstadt, Germany - Sb_50d_5_LS metaG (SPAdes) (version 2) | ecosystem: Environmental > Terrestrial > Soil > Wetlands > Peat | place: Germany: Weissenstadt... | reverse complement strand
TTACTGCACCCACAACGGTGTACTATGCCGTTGGATCACCATTAAGACCAAGGTTGACAATGAGTTGGTGTCGGAGGAAGTGCCCGACCCTCTGGCGAACTTTGACGCCCGCGTGGTCGAAGAAGTGGTCCAGACGATTGGCGCGAGCGCGCGGCGGGTCTTCCTGATTCGTGCCTCCCGGCCACAGCCAACCGGCGGGATAGAGCACCGCGAGGTCGAGGTCGATGCCGGCGACTTCGACAGCCTTAACTGGGTGACGAAGCAACTCGGTGCGGCCTGGTCCGTCGGCAGCGGCCGGACCTGCAAGGACCAGCTTCGCGAGGCCATCCAGCGACTCTCGGCCCTGGACGGCATCACACAACACACCTGCTACGGCCACACCGGCTGGGTCGAGCGCGACGGTCAGCACTATTATCTGCACGCGGGCGGCGCCATTGGTCCAGACGGACCGGCCGCGGGGTTCCGGGTCGAGCTGTCGAAGCTGCCGCTGTACGTGCTGCCCGCGCCGGTCGAGGGCGACGGGCTGCAGCAGGCCATCCGGGCCTGCCTGCGAATCCTCGAACTGGGACGGGCCGACCGGCCGAACGCGCCGGGCATCGCGGCCGCACTGGTGGCCCTGCCCTGGCGGGCGGTGCTGCGACCGTGCCCCTTCGCGGTGTCGCTGGTCGGCGGGTCGGGTTCAAGGAAGACGACCACCAGTTGCCTGGCGGTGCAGCACTTCGCGCCCGGCCACACCTACGAGACCCCGCCCCCCGCCTCCTGGGCCGCGACAGCGGCCCAAATCGAGTTCCTACAGCACATCACCAAGGATTCGCTTTTACTGCTCGATAACTTCATCGCGGACGGGGCGAAAGCCGACCAGGAGCAGACCAAGGCCGCGACGGTCTTGAACAACCAGGGCGACGGCCGCGGGCGGTCTCGGATGCGGCCCGATATGACACCAATGCCCGAGCTACCACCACGCGGGGGAGTGCTCTCGACGGGCGAGGATTGCGTGCAGCGCCGATCGGCCCAAGGGCGGTCGCTCATCGTGAAGTTCACGCCCGAGGGGGAGGCCGGCCAGGGCGGGAGCATTGACCTGGGGACGCTGACCGCGCTCCAGGCCGAGGCGGCCCGAGGGCTCTACGCCCAGGCCATGGCGGCGTACGTGCGGCACGTGGCGCGGGACCGAGCGGCGACGCTCGAGCGGCTCGACGCCCTGACGGCCGAGTACAAGGCCAAGGCGAAGGCCGCGGGCGTGCAAGGGCACGCCCGCACGCCCGGCATTCTCGCCGACCTAGCGGCAGGATACCGCTCATTCCTGGAATGGGCAGTGAAAGTCAACGCAATCGATGACGCTGCCAAGGAGTCTCTAGCAGAGACGCACTGGTCATGGCTCTCCTCGCTAGCCGACGACCAGCAGGAACAGCAGGACGAGAGCGATGACGCCCGGCGGTTCATCGACCTCATCATCTCGGCGCTGGGGAGCGGTCGCGCCTACCTGGCGGACGCCAAGGGCAAGCCCCCGGAGGGGAGGGCAGCAGCCTGCGGTTGGACGTGGTACCAGCACGGCGTCGACCGGGGCAGTTGGGAAATCGACAACCACAACAGCGTCCGCATCGGCTGGCTCGACGACGGGCGGGTCTACCTCGACGCCAACGAGGCAGCACGGATCACCCAAGCCTTCGCGGCCCAGCAAAACAAGCCCTTGAGCAACCCCGACACCGTGGTTGCCCGACTGGCGGAAAAGGGCTGGCTGGCGGTCGAGCGGACGGGGGGGAAAACGCGGTACAAGACGCGGAAGACCCTGGAAGGGGCCCGCCGGACCAACCTCCTGGCCTTCGACGCCCTGGTCTTCTGGCCGCCGGACGGCCAGGGGCGAGACTAGCGACCCGGCCGACACCCACCGGAACGCCCAAAGACCCGCCCCGAAGGCGGGTCACGGCATCCCTGGCGCACCAGAACCACGGTTCTGGCCCCGGCTGGCGCACCACCGTGCGCCGCGTTTCGCAGCCTCCCGAGGCTGCGAAACCCCTCCCTGGCGCACTTGGCGCACGCTTCCCACCAGTACACGCGCCCCTGCACACAAAACGCCCCCCGCCGGGAAACTTCCCCAACGCGGAAACGCCAACCCCCCAGAGCGACAACAAGACGTCTGTCATTCGGAAACGGTGCGCCAAGTGCGCCAGAAAGCGACTTTGCAGCCTTCCGAGGCTGCGTCCCGCGGCGCACTGGGGCCTTTTCGAGTGCGCCACCGTGCGCCAGAAAGGCCCGGCAGTGCGCCACGCCGCTTGGCGGAGGTTCGCGCTTTCCCAAACCCTAGACCGAACCAGCACCAACACCGCCACGAACGCCAAGCACAGGGGGAAGAACCACAGAGAGTTGTTCCTAGCGCACTTGGCGCACTGATCTAGAATAGAAGGCGTACGTGGGGAGCTTTGGGGGGGAACGGGGGGGGAAGAAGCGGTGGCCAGCGGGCACCAGGACGGTAGGGCTGGTGCGCCACGGCACTTGTCTGCGGCGGGTGCAGGGATGTGGTATTGGTGAATCAGTGAATCTGGATAATTTAGGGTTAGAGATAACCGTTCATGAGTCGAGGGTGACAAGCGTACAGAAGCGCATGGAGCCGCGAAGATCCCTCCTGGGTGCGTCGGTCGATGTGACCGACGCGCGCAAACCCACCCGCGATCAGCGGCTCTAGCGGCTGCGTTCCACCTGTGCGTATCTCATCCGCCAGGTAACCTATCCTCTATGCTGTCAAGCGGTACCCGCGTCCTCATCTCCGACCTTGGATCCACCTTTTCATGTAAGCAGGACACTGGATAGAATGATTTCGCGTCGTAAGACAGCCTCTCAGGTCTTTCCCCTCCGCAGAACTACAAGGGCTACTTGTCATGGCAGAACTGCGTCGCGTCCAGACGGACTACGGCACGATCCTCGTGGAGGTTAGCTCGGCGGACAACGCCCGGGAAGTAAGCGCGGCGAGCAAGATCATCGATGCAGCGGAGAAGCTCGGAGACGGACTGAACAACATCGTCGCCGTCGCGAAGGAGTTCGCCGGCGCAGTCGTGAAGATCGGCAAGGCAGTCAAGAAGGCGGAGATGGAGATCGGGCTGGAGCTGACAGCGGAAGGCAATTTCTTCGTCGCGTCGGCGGGGGCAAAGGCGACCTTCACGGCGAAGTTGGAATTCGATCTGTCGGGGAAGTAACAAGCCTGGGATGACCCACGTTGCCTCCACGCCGCTGTTTGACGAAGCCCGCGTGAAGCGCGCACTCGTCCACGTCTTGACGGCTGACGGGAAGCAAACGAGTGGGACCGGCTTCTTCGTCGGCGAGAGGGACGCGCTATCCTGCTTTCACGTCGTGAGCGATATCCCAGGACCGATCCCGGTGCTCCTCTCCGATGGCAATCAAGCTACCGCCACGGTGGACCCCGAACGGTCCTGGCCGGATGCCGACTTGGCCGTCTTGCAGATCGACCAGGTGGCCCCCGAGGTCTTGCCGTGCGGCACGGGGGCCGATCCCCAACAGGCCGCCTGGGCAATCGGCTACGAGCGTCCATCGCATTATCTCAAGGGACCGGTCCCGACGCCCGCCGTGATCGGCGGTTCCGTCACCGTGCAATCCCCGCAATCGCCGAGACACCCGCCCTATACCTATGGCGGGTTCGCGCTCTCCACCGCCGTCATCCGGCCAGGGATCAGCGGGGGGCCGCTCGTCGATCGCACGACCGGCGTCACGATCGGCATCGTCGGCGTTCAGCAACTCGAACGGATCGAGGTTCGTAGGGACGCCTTTTTCATACCAGGGATTCAGTTCAACGGGTACGCGATCGACTTCGCGTACCTGGCGGAGAGCCACCGCCCGTTTGCCGAACTGATCCGGAGCAACCGTGACCAAGTTCCGGCCTACGGACGGTATCTTTCCCCCGCCGGGGCCCGCGTCCTCTGCCAACGGCAGCGGGCCGAAACCCTCGCGGAGTTGCGCCGCTCGCGGTATGACCCGGCGACCTATACCCCCCGCGAGATCGAACAGCAGATCAACGACTTCTTGGCGTCTGGGTTCAAGCTCCTGCCCGTGGTCGGGAACTCCGGAGTCGGGAAGACGTGCCTGCTCTCCCAGTTGATCGAGAACCTGCCCGACCGCGGCCGAACGGTCGTGGCCGTCCGCGGGTTTCACGTCGGGCTCGGACCCGGGAAGTGGTTGGCCGACGACCTGGAAGCCAGCTTGGCCAGTCTGGGGCAAGGGCTGATCGCTGGACTGGACCGACTGTTTGACGCGATCCACCCCGACCCTCTCGTCGTGCTGTTCGACGCAGTGAACGAAATCCCCTACGGGGACACAAACCTGCTCCGCTCGTGGTGGGCGCGTACTGTGGAATGGGTTGCCGGCAATAACGTCCGCCTGATCCTCACGTCACGCGAACGGACTTGGGACTTGCTCCGCGCAGAAGCCGGTCAGGAGTTGTGCTACCGGCTACACGAATCGCCGCCCCTCAGGATGCCGGACCGATCCCCGCTGCCGGAGAAGACCGGCCTGACCCTCGGGTCGTTCACGCCCAGAGAGTTCGCGACGGCCCTGGACCGGTACGGGGTCCAGGATCCCAACTGGGATTTGGCGAAATACCCCTTCTTCCTGCGCGTCTGGAGTCGGTTGGCACACGAGCGTGCCGCTGGATCGCCCGAGCACTCGCCCTCGCCGCTCGACCTGTTGGGAGAATACGTCCTGACCATCCAGCAGCAAATCAGCCGGGCGACCAATGGCGACGTGAGCGCGATTCAGGTGGACCGCATCCTGACCGACCTGGGCAAGGACGCACTGGCGACCAAGGCCAACACCATTCCGGCTGCAGTCGCGGAGCAGCGGCTGGCCGCCCCTCCCGCGGCGCGGCGTGCCTTGATCGGCGAGAACGTGCTGGAGGAGGGCCAGACCCACTTCCGATTCGCCTTCGACACGCTGGCCGAATTCTTCATGGCCCGCCACATCGACCTGAAGGTCCTGACGCCGGACCACCTCCGAAAGCTCCGTCATTACGGCCAGGACAGCCAGGGCATGGCGGTTGGGTTCGCCGTCCTTCGGGCCGAGCACGCCGGGGACAAGACAACTGTCGAGGCCGTGTTGCGTGAATTCGTAGCCCAGTCGGATGTCGATTTCGACCTGGTGTTCGCGGCGACCGCGCGGTTGCTGTCCCACTTCCATCAGCCGTTGCCCCACTTCGCCCACCTCCAAGAGGCCGCGCGGCGCGGAGCGGCTCGCGCCCTCGTGTGGGGCTCTCCCATTGGGGCGGTCGGGCAATTGGTCCGGACCCGGAGGGTGCCTGCGCGAGACGTGCTGGAACTCCTGCGGCCGACGTTTGTTCACGATGACCCGTACAGGTATGAATGGGGCCACTGGATGGATTGGACGACGCGGCAGTTCGAGGCCGATTGCGGTTTACCGGAACAGAACCAGCCCGCGGCCGCCCTGTTGCTCGCCTTCGACGAGCAGCCCGAAGACGTGATGGACATGCTCATCGACTGGCTGGCGGACGAGACCCCGTTTGAGAAACTGGGTTACGTCACAATTGGGGATGTGGCGGCCGCGATCTTGTACCACCGCCGGCAGGGTGCGTTCGACCGCCTCTGCGACCGGCTGGCAGAACAGGCAGTCGATCAAGCCATGTTCGTGCCAGTAGTCGATCAAGCCATGGTCCTGCTCGACCGCCTGCTCTCTGACGATCAAGCCATGGACCTGCTCGACCGCCTGCTCTCTGACGAACCGGATCGGGCGGTGGGCGTGCTGGAGCGGTGGGCCGGTCGTTGCGATGAGCGGTACGACCGGGTCGTGATCAGGCTCGGCCACACAATGGCTCCCCGCGGGACGGAGGACCCGTACGCCGCCCGCCGTGCGGCGATCCTGGACGGCCTGTGGCAGCGGACGATCCGGCGGAACCAAGCCGCCACCGAAGCCTACATCCGAACCGTCGAACTCCTGTCGTTGTCACCGCAGCACCGCAACCTCGCCTTCAATGTGATCGAGCAAAACCTGCCTCGCCGCTGGCCGGAGGAGTTTCACCCCCGTATGCTCATCCCCTACGTCGCCGACCGCGGGGCGGATGTACTCCGGGTCCTGGACCGGTGCATCGCCGCAAACCAGCCCAAGCTGACCCGGGCGGCAGTGGGCGTGTTGCTCGAGTTCCGAACGAACGCGACCCTGGTTCCGGAGGCTATTCACCGGTTGCACCCCCTAGTCCCAATTCAGGACGCATCCCTGGCGTACAGGGTCGGTCGGGCCATCGAAGAGTTCCTGCATTTCGTTCCCCCGGCGGCCGCCGCCCGAGACTGCGTGATGCAGTTAGCTCACCAGTCTGTCCGAGTCGGGCACAAGACGCTCCGCAAGTGCCTGCTGTACTACATCGGTTCGGGCAGTCGGGAGTCTCAGGGCCTTGAGCTACAACAGATCAACGCACTGCTCCAGACGTTCCTCGACGCCGAATCGGACAAGGAGTGCGTAGAAATGTTGGTCGATCAGTTCGACGAACGGTCACCAACCTTCGGCGAGCTACTTGAAACAATCCGACCGGTGCGGTCTCGATTGACTACGGACGATTTTGAACGCATCGTCATGCGGGCGATAAGGTACAGTCAACGGCGGCGGAACGCCGACTATTTCACTCAGTGGGCAACCTTCGAAAACCCGGCGTCGATCGGGCCGCGGTTTCAGGTTCTGCTCAACGCGACCCGTACCGGAAAAACACCCCAGGAGGCGCTGGAACTCGCCAACATGTCGCAAGCCGGCCCACGGCACGAGATTGACCTACCCGAGGCCCGCTCGAACCACGACGGGTAACACAGGCGCGGAGTTGCCACGACCACGACATCCGACTTATGCATCTACGCGCATCGGTCCGACTACACCGACGCGCCTTCAGGGTTGCCTCGGGTCCTATCGTGGCTAGGTCGGCTTTCATGTCACAACACTGGTTCGCATCTGAACGGCCGCCACCCTCGGCCCGTGAACGCGTACATTGTCCGGGTACCGGGCAATGACACTTCGTAATATCACTTAACAGTAATCTATTATATCTGCCATGGGATCGTTGTTTTATCTATCGGTTGAGACCTCATCCCCTTGAATCGCCCAGACTCGACCCGGTCCAGTCCAGCTGGATTCTGGATCACAGCTGGCGGGGCCGTTGGCTTAGACCCCCACTTATATTGCAGCGCCTCCACTATTTGAGCCCCGATTCCACCACCACCCAATGCTTTATTCCGAATTAGTTGGCACTTGATCTCGGGAGGAACGGCGATGCTCACGTGCCTACCACGACGATGCTGACCCCAAGACATAATGTTACTCCCTTCACTGGTGAACCCGTGTAAGTACATTTGTATATACCGGGGCACGTACCCGTCCCAGCCCCGGCTAGTGTCACTTTTACGGGAACACACAACGGGGCCAAGAACGATCGACAACCACGGTCTTCACAGCAAAAATTCCAGTGAGACCATTATAGGTGATGATACCCACCAAATATGGCGAACGCTTGTACAGTAATATACCGGGTAGGGCCATTCGGTCGTGCTTGCCAACGCTAATTTTCCCGACTCCCCCGACCTCTTGGATAAGTTGCATCCAGATGGCTGGCGTGTGTAAATTATATTGTTACCAGTTTACTACCAGGAGTCTACTAGTGAGTGAAACCTATAAATTGCCAGGTGGAGGCACGAAGGGAATCCCAGGGAAGCCAGGGGTTGCCCCGACCCCGCCGCAGCCGCCCAGACCGCCCAAAATGAAACCCATTCCACCCTCAGCACCCCCATCACCGAGTGTCAAGCCAGCACCTAGTCCAATCAAAGTGAAGCAGAAACCCAAATGAAGACACCACCTATAGTTATAACTCTAGGAGGTAAGGCATATAGTGTACGTGTTCGGTCTGAGCACCTAGATCGCTTCTACGAGATTGTGCGGATCGCTGCACCCAACAAGGTTCTGAATAGTTCTCCACTCCTAGATGATGAACTGACAGAAGAACTATAGGCCGTCTTCGCCAGTGATGGTGCTCACAGAATGCTTATAGAGCATCTCGTTGAGCACCTAACTAGTGTCAGCGGGAGCCTGGAACATGCGCCAATTAGTCCTAGCACGATGATAAGTGAGATGATAAGTTCCCTGCCGGACGACGAGTAACGGGAGGGGGCACGGCTCTGGTCAGCAACCGTGCCCCGGGCCTTATCTGACCTTCCTGGATCGCACAATGAACCAGCCCTTGTAGTCCATCATTACGTTGGCCTTGCAGTTCTCATAGCCATAGCCAGACCGGGTTGTTTCTACGTCCCAGCCTGTCCTGCTTGGCTTCCTGCTGAGGCAGAAGCTCCAGGATTCTAATTTCTCTGCTGCCATCTCTGTTCTCCTCAATGTCGATCCAGGGATGGATCGACTACCTATGTAAAACGGGGTATCACTTTGCTTCAGTAATTGTCAGCCAGAACTCCTGGCCATTGGGAAGGACGATAACGGCACCCTCTCCACTGAGTGTCCAGTCGCTGAATGAGTAGACAGTGCCATCACGGGCTTGTAGGACTGGTACAAGAGCCTTCACAACACTATATTCAATATCTGAAGGTGTGAAGACCTTCGGCTTGGCGGTCTTGCGTACACCACTATTGAGACTTAGCTTGATCTCATTGTGGTAGAGTGTACAGCCACCATTGGGGTACTGCGTTGGTGGCACTCCTGGCATCTGCTTAGCCTGCTCCTGTGCCCTATCTAGTTCCCTCCAGGAGCCTCCAGGTGATTGATTGTAAGATCGGCGGTCGTGCTTGTTGGGCTTGGGCTTCATCGGCATCACTGGTGTCCTCTGGGTTGGTTGTGACCTATGCGTGTGTCTTCTATTAAAGAAAACGCTACAACCCAAAGGATGTGCCGAGTTCGTGTTAAAGCTCCACATAATAGGTGTCACGTAGCCACATATTATAATATTAAATCAGCTGGAGAAATGGGCAAACTAGTGCCATATTATAGGGTCAGCACTCGGAAGCAAGGAGAGTCCGGCCTCGGCTTGGAGGCACAGCAATCCTGCGTGATCAATTACGCCCGGACCGGATCTCACGAGATCATAGTAAGTTACCAGGAGATCGAGACCGGTAAGCGGTCCGACCGGCCGGAGTTGGCCAAGGCGATCGCCTACGCGAAGCGAGCCAAGGCGACTCTGGTCATCGCCAAGCTGGACCGGCTAGCCAGGAACGTGCGCTTTCTGAGTGGCCTTATGGAATCTCGAATCGAATTCGTGTGCTGTGACAATCCCCACGCTAACCGGTTGACCCTGCACATTCTGGCTGCTGTGGCCGAGGACGAGACCCGGCGGATCAGCGAGCGGACCAAGGCCGCGCTGGCGGCCTACAAGGCGAGGGGTGGAAAGCTGGGGAAGCCGGAGAACCTGACGCCCGAGACCGGCAGGCGTGGGGCAGCGGCCACGAGCGCGCAGGCTCGGACTGCCTACGCCGCCGTGCTCCCCGAATTGCGGCGTTGGCGGGCAGCGGGACTCAGCTTCAGGCAGATTGCTGGATTACTGAATGGCGCAGGTCACGCGACCAGGAGTGCCCGTCAGCCAGAAGAAGACAGATGGTCGCGACGACAGCCCCCGCGATGAGGGGGATGGCACTCACCAGTCTGATCATCCTCAGGGGTAGGTGGATGCCGGGTGGTCATCTGATATCAGAGACTACTGGTCTGACTTGAGCAGGAGACCTGGCCTCGATCGCGGATCTTGTGATCCCGGCGGAGCCGTCGAGGCGACGAGTTCTCTCAAACTCGGAGTATCCCGCCAAATATGGCGGAGGAAACGTTTGGGGCCCCCCCGGGGGCCCACCAGGATCCGAACTCCTCCACGCGATCCATCGGAGAGCCGGGGATGCCTGAGATATCGTGTATCGCAAATGATGCTGATGATCGGCGGCCCCTCCGGATGGGTCCGATATTGGGGTGTTATGTTGCTCCGAGCATGGCGTGAGAGACTATCGGCCGTGGTCTGGTCGAAGTGTCCGGTTATAGGGGCGGAGATCCGATGCGAGAAAGAACCCCGGACTTAACCGGTTCTATCACGTATTGATACGGCATCTATCACCCCGGCATTCGTGCGTCCTTGGAGTCGGAACACGCAGCCGCTGCGCTTTCCAACTGCCAGGCTACCCGCACCGCATGGGCCGAGAAAGTGGCCTTCGCCCGAGAAAACAAGGGGGATCGCCCATGCGGGCCGGTTCAGGGTTGGGGAGCCGGAGTGCGTCTTCCGTAGCGGAAAGTGCACTGAAGAGGTTGGTTTTCAGAGCCGGAAAGAAACTCGTCTACCCAACCTGGTCCCATTCCCTTGATTGTCTGACCCCGTTTGTCTTGTTGCGCCGGCGTCCGTTTCGATCAGTTCTGCTCCAACGAGGGCGTCTCGATCCGATAGCGATCGGCTAGTATACTGAGGATCGAGTTGTACCCTAGCCCGAGAGTGATCCATGAAGGCTGGACGCAATGATCCCTGTCCGTATATGTGCCGGTTGTAGGGCCAGCCACAGTGCCATTTACCGTCGAACTTAACAGGAATCTGGGCGGTACTCTGGTCTCCACGGGTGATGGCTCGTGATTCACCATCAATCGTGCCCGCCCACCCCACGGATCTGCCAATCCTTTTGGCCAAAGTCCAGTCGCAGAGGCCGGCTACAACGATTTCAGGCGTTCCTCGACTCGAAGAGACGTCGGATACTGGCGGGGAGGAATCTCGTCAGCGTGGGCTGGTCAAAGCCGCCCCAGCTTGCTTGGGGGCTGGACCGGTATCGGGGGTAGGTGACCGTCAGCCAGGTCCGGGCTCGGGTCAGAGCGACGTAGAAGAGGCGGAGCTCCTCGTCGAGCTGGGCGGCCGACTCCATTGAACGGGCCGAGGGAATACCGCCATCGGTGGCGTTGATCACGGTAACCGCTTCCCATTCCAGCCCCTTGGCCGAGTGGATGGTGCTCAAAACAAGCGCGTCCTTGTCACTCTCGCGCGCCCCGGCCGCGGCGAGGTCCCTGGTCGAGCTCGGCGGGTCGAGCGTGAGCTCCGCCAGGAACGCGGAGCGATCCTCGTATCGCTCGCCCAACCCCCGGAGCTTCTTGAGGTCCTCGATCCGTTGCTCGGGATCGTCGTAGTTCTGCCGGACCAGGGGCGTGAGAAACTTGAGCACCTGATCAATCTGGTCGGTCACCGATGGCGACGGCGTCCTGGTAAGGGTGCCGAGCAGCGACCGGAACGTGTCCCACGACGGGGTCGTCGCCGCCGGCACCTTGGAGCGCGCGAGGCATTCGAGGCTCCCTCCGGCGGCGATGACCTCCACCATGATCCCCTGGGCCTTCTTCTGACCGATCCCGGGGAGCAACTTGAACAGCCGCATCCCCGAAACCAGATCCATCGGGTTCTCGGCGAGCCTCAGGAAGGCGACCAGATCCTTGACGTGCGCCGCGTCGGCAAACTTGAGCCCTCCGTACTTGTGGAACGGAACCTGCCGACGGGCCAGTTCCATCTCAACCGCCAGGCTATGATGCGACGCCCGGAAGAGAACCGCCTGCTGCCGCAATGGGACCCCGTCCTTCTGGTGTCGCACAATCCGGTCGACCACCGCGCGGGCCTCCGCGTACTCGTCAGCGCAAGCGAGGAGCTGGGGAGCCTGTCCTCCCGCGCGGCTGGCCCGAAGTTCCTTCTCGAAGCCTTCCGAGATCTGTCGGATGATCGTGTTGGTCGCGTCGAGGATCGGCGAGGTACTCCGGTAGTTGTCCTCGAGCCGGACGACCGTCGCGCCGGGAAACTGCTTGGGGAAGTCGAGGATGTTGCGAACTGTGGCCCCCCGGAACGAGTAGATCGACTGGGCATCGTCTCCGACCACCGTGAGCCCCTGGCCGTCGGGGCAAAGCTGCCTGAGAATCTGCGACTGGATCGGGTTGGTGTCCTGATACTCGTCGACGAGGACACAGTCAAACCGCTTGCGGATCAGGGGGCCGGCCACCGGGTCGGCCAGCAGCCGGTTCCAGAAGAGGAGAAGATCGTCGAAGTCAAAGACGTTCTGCGACCGCTTGCGCTCGGCATAGGCCTCGAACAACTTCCTCAGGCCGTCGAGGTGCTGGTTGCACCATGGAAACGAGGCGTTGACGAAGGCGTCGAGTTTCAAGCCGGAGTTGATCCAACCACTATGGAGGCTCTGGCAGGTCCCCTTCTTGGGGAAATCCTTGCGAACCTCGGCGAGCCGGAGTTCGGTGCGGAGCACCTCGAGGAGGGCTTCCGAGTCGGACTGGTCGTGGATCGTGAACCGGGGATCAATGCCGATCCTCGCACCTTGAGAACGGAGCAGCCGGGCACCCGTCGCGTGAAACGTGCCACCCCAGACCTTGGTTTTGGCCGGAGCGCGCGCGCCCCCCTCGGCATCGTTGGATACTGACTCGTTGCAGATATTCGCGACCCGCTGGAGCAAGGATTCCGCGGAACGTCGGGTGAAGGTCAGCAGCAGAATCCGGTCTGGCGGGACCCCGTCCATGATCAGGCGAGCGGTCCGATGCGCGAGCGTGAGGGTCTTGCCCGTCCCCGCGCCGGCGATGATTAACAAGGGGGAACGACCGTGCTCGACCACCTTGCGCTGGGAGTCGTTGAGCGCGCTGGTGCCGACCTTCGTCGAAGCGACCTGGGGAGCGTTCTCGGCCCTGGCCTTCACGGCGGGTTTCGCCGAGGCTCTAAGTGTCGCCCTCGACGTGGCCTTGGCCGGGACGTTCTGGCCGTGGGTCTTGGGCTCCACCAGAGCTTTGAGCTGGACCTTGGGCTCGGGTTTTGCCTTGGTGTCCACGACCGTCGCCGTGACATTGGTCTTGAGCCTGGGCTCGGTGGCCTTTTTCTTCGACATTGGAAGTAGCGACTTTCCCGTGGAGGTGACCCATCGGGTCCACGAGCGGTCATCCCCATTGGGACCGTCGTGGACGTGCCAACACATCGATTATAATGGGGCGGGTGTTTGAAACCGAGTCCCGCGAACGAGGGAATCGGCCATGCGACGTGACGCCCTCCCAGAGAAACTCACCATCCGCCAGACGTACTTCGAGCTCCCGGTGGATCGAGGTTGTATCTGAAAGGCCGACAGGGTCTCCGATCAGTTTTGAAGTTGCGCTTTTTGACTCCCCCCGATCAGATCGCTGCGCGGTACTCCTTGGGATGTGACTGCCGGAGTTGCTTGGCAAGCACTTTTCGCCCGGCGGGTGTCTC
>Ga0208324_1000780_pt1 | contig 13290 bp, 10 predicted proteins | sample Sb_taG_2_FD_187707 | JGI IMG/M metagenome (GOLD analysis project Ga0208324, IMG submission 187707) | Peat soil microbial communities from Weissenstadt, Germany - Sb_50d_5_LS metaG (SPAdes) (version 2) | ecosystem: Environmental > Terrestrial > Soil > Wetlands > Peat | place: Germany... | reverse complement strand
TGTGGTTCAGGGTTAAGGTTGATGATTTTCTATTTTAAGTATACTGTTATGGGGTTTAGGCGTCAATTTCTGGATGAGATCAAGGGATATGCTCATCTGTTGCCATTACTGTAGTTTAAGGGTAAACTTCTTTAGGGCCTTTCATTTCCATTGATGTTGAACGCGAATATTTTCACAAGCAAGAAGGGAGTAAGTCATGTACGCAGCTATACGCCGGTACAAAATCCAGTCAGGCACACTTAGTGAAGTCGCTCAGCGCGCTCAGCAAGGCTTTGTGCCTCTTGTGAGCCAGATCCCTGGGTTCGTCGGATATTATGGCATCGATGCAGGGAACGATGTCGTCGTTACAATCAGCCTCTTTCAAGATCAAGCTGGGGAAGAAGAATCGACCAGGAGGGCAGCAAATTGGGTCAGGCAGAATGTGGCAGAGTTTATCCAGGGGGGAGTTGAGGTTACTACTGGCGAGGTGAAATGGAGTTCGTGAACCTTTTCTTTCTCCAGTGTCAGGGGCAAGCAATCCGTGGGAGCAACTCTGGCACACATTCCTGGTGAGATCGGGGAGGAGCCTGATGGCAAGATGTCATCAGGCTCCTCCCATTTACCTGAGTTGATAGCTACGTCATCATCATTACCTTCATTTTCAAATGTTTTCGTCATTATGCTTGAAAACGAAGAGGCGTATGTACCGTCTAACGCGTGCATAGACATCGAAGGGGGATCCATTATGCGAGAGGCTGCGGTGTTGCCGCTTCCCACCTGGCAAAACTTTTACGTCATCATCGGCTCCGCAGCTGCGACGCTGACGGGCTTGATGTTCGTGGTGATCACCTTGACCGCAAGGGTTCGGAATCGAGGGTCGAATGAGGCAGTTGGAGCATTCACCACGCCAACCGTCGTGCATTTTTGCATCGCGCTCCTCGTCGCGGCCATTCTCAGCGCGCCGTGGCAGGCGCTCTGGAACGTTGGCCTTCTGCTTGGCCTCTCTGGTCTTGGAGGGATGATATACGACGTCATCGTTGTACTGCGAGCGCGCCGTCAGTCTGACTATCAACTGGTGTTGGAAGACTGGCTGTGGTACACAGCCTTTCCGCTCGTTTCCTATATAGCATTCATCGTCGCAGCGATTCTGCTCACGGTAAATCCGGCGCCAGCACTGTTTGTCATCGCTGCTGCTGCGCTTCTGCTCCTGTTTACCGGCATCCACAATGCGTGGGATACTGTGACCTACCTTGCTGTCAATCTCTCCCAGTCGGAGAACACGAATCAGGAGTAGAAGCAGAAGAACCAGGGTGTCAAGCGAGGACAGGGGCAAGCCCAGTCCCTACTATACACGGGCCTGGCAAGCCGATTCAGCGTTATAGTAGGGGCGTACCCTTGCGGTCGCCCTTGGGGATGAGATGGGCTGATGACCTGGAGAGGAGAAGAACAATGACACAGATCGCTATTGTGGGTGCAGGAATTGCAGGACTCGACGCAGCTCTCAGCTTGCAGGACGCCGGTCTCTCATGCAATATCTATGAAGCGTCCGACCGCATCGGCGGTCGCATGCACTCTGATACGACCACCTGGGCGGACGCTATGGTGAGCGAGTGGTGCGGTGAATTCATCGACGGCGACCATACAACCATCCACCAGTTGATCGAGCGCTTCGACCTCAACACCATCGACCTGGGGAGGGGAAGAGCAGGCCAGGTGCAAAGCATTATGTATTTCTTCAATCGCTATTACGGTGAGGAAGAACTGGCCAGGGACTTCCAGGCGCTGGCTCCTCTCTTGCAGCAACAGTTGCAGGAGGCTGGTTTTCCCACGACCCACGCCCGCTTTACAAAGGAGGGATTCAGGCTCGATCATTTGAGCGTGTATGATTGGATCGAGCAGTATGTCGAGGGTGGACATACTGCGCCGATAGGTCATCTGCTGGATAACGGCTGTACCGGGTACTTCGGACTGGATACAACGGAGCAGAGTTCTCTCAACCTTGTCTACCTGTTTGGCTCGCGAGACCCGGCAAATGGTTCGGCCAATCCGAGACCTATGCAAGGAAGCAGCAAAATCGCGGGCGGGAACGAGCAACTGCCGCTGGCTATTGCCCGCAGTTTGCCTGACGGCTGTATCAACTTGCGTCATCAACTGGTGGCGATCGAACGAAACAGCAACGCATCGCTCACCTTGACATTCGCTACTGCTGGCGGCTCCTCAGAAGTGCATTGCGAACGTGCAATCCTCACCTTGCCATTCAGCATCTTACGCCACGTCGATTTCCAGCGAGCTGGATTTGGTCCCCTGAAGCAAGCTGCCATCGAACAGCTAGGCTACGGCACGATCTCCAAGCTCTGCTTGCAGTTCGACATGCCTTACTGGTACGAGGATGGCTCCTGGCCGCACCCTCACAGTGGCTTTATCATTACGGACCTGGATATCCAGACGCTCTGGGACACTTCCATTGGTCAAACAGGTTCAAGTGGTTTGCTCGTCGATTATACAAGTGGGCGGAGAGGAGCCGCTTATGCGCCATCAACGGCCTATTCCACTGCTGGTGACTCCGAGAACATTCAGCACTATGCTCAGAACTGTCTGCAGCAATTGGAGCGTGTTTTCCCTGGTATCAGCGCCCACTACACTGGTAGAGCCGCGTTGAGCTACGCCACCGGCGACCCCTATCTTCAGGGTAGTTACTCGTGCTGGCGTGTCGGGCAGTACACTCACTTTGGTGGCTACGAGGGCGCGCGCCAGGGGCCGATCTACTTCGCGGGCGAACATTGCTCGGTTGAATTCCAGGGATTTATGGAAGGGGCAGCCAGGGAGGGCGCGCGTGCCGCTCGGGAGATTGTGCAGGATTTGGGCTAGATGCTTCTAAGATGAGTTTGCTGCCCCTGATTGTACTGTGAGAACAACATTTCCATTGACAAACGAGTTCAAAAACCTTTAGAATACTTTCGCACAAACCTCGTAAAACACATTAACTTTTTAAATGGGATTAGCGAGAAATCCAGCGGAGGCCGATAAATCGGCGATGTGCACGATAAATCGGCACCTACAGATGCCCGGGTGATTGTGTTATATGCCATTATATAGCCCAGAATTATGTGGAAGATGACGTTCCGCCAGGGGGAACCACATGAATATTTTTGATTTCCGCGACTTACTCATTGGTGACTTTGCTTCTTATATTAAGAGCTTTATTCAGATTCGCGACCCACAGATTAACGACTTCGTCCAGCAGAAACTACAAGAGGGCGTTCTCTGGCCTGAACCGCTTATTATACTAAATCGTAGCGTGCCATCAAAGGCACTACGTACTTCTGATAAAAATCCGGTTTATCCTGCTCGAACCAACGCAGAGGCGTGAGCAGGATTGGCGGCAATTCTAACTCCAATGACCGTTCTACGGCTGCTATAGCCTCTTCTTCTCGTCCCGAGGATATGTAGGCCATCCCTTTCCAGAAGAAAGGATCCCATGCCGCTGGTCTTAATAAGAGAGCTTGATCTAGAAGTATTTGAGCTTCCTCAAAGTGTCTACTTAGCAATAGAGCTACTCCTCCGCAAACCAGTGCCCAGCAATCTTGTGGATTTAGTACGGCAATTGTTTCAAGACGTTGTATAACTCCTGCAACGGGTCTTTCCTTGTCCATTTTTGACCATTCAACCATCCAAAGAGCGTTAACTTGCTTAGGATTCAACTCCAAACTGTGGTTAAAGTCATCACTAGCTTGTATAACGTCCTTTAACCATAGATGGGTAAAGCCTCGAATGAAATAAGTCCAGGCATAGTCAGGCTCAATCTCTATGGCGCGATTCAAGTCGTTGATTGACTGCATATATTCTTTTAGATGTACGTAGGTTCTAGAACGACCCGTATAAACCCACAGATAATTCGGCCAAAGATCAAGGGCATGGTTATAATCTATAATAGCTCGCTCGTATTCTTTCAGGCTTCTATAAGCACTACCACGACTAGCATAAGCACGTGCATAATTGGGACTCAGCTCAATAGCATGATCAAAGTCTGCAATAGCTCGCCCATATTCTTTGAGCCTTTTGTAAGCGAAACCTCGCTCGCGGTAGATATGTGCTAGCAATTCTGAAGAAAACAACGGTTCGTTGGCTAACGACTTCAGAAGAGCATCAGCTCGTAACTGAACAGGTGGGTCAGCTTCAATATATCGCAGTAGTAGCTTGATTGAATGCTGAGCGCTAGAGCTTAATTGGTTATGAAGTTGTTCCTGGATCAACTTTCGTAAAACCCTGATTATTTCTCCTGTTTGTTCAGTGTTTTCGTACGCATTCAGAACTAGCTCAATAGCACTCTGATGACTTGCATGATCTGGTTGCAAAAATAATTGGTACGCTACTGCCATAGCCAGTTCCAGCCACTCAGCTGAGAGATATATAGGCTTACCCTGCTCAGAAGAATGACTTATAGACCTGTACATTTCCTCCTGAAAATTTTTTAGCTGTCCTCGATAGAACTCAGCCAAAGCCCTTCTTGTGGCATAGTATTCGTTTCGGGAACGCTGGTAAAGATGGCGGCTAAAAAGAGCTTGCACCAAATCATGATAATTGTGCCGTCCATCCTGAGGGCTAATACGCACGAACGGGAGCTCTATCAACCATTGATAGAGCTCTGTTCGCTCCTCCTCAGGTAAGTATGAGAAAGCCTCCAGATCATCCCGGTTAAATGGTCTGGATAACAGGGCTGCATCTAAGGCAAGTTGTCGTTTTACTTGTTCTTGCTCGGGTATCCAGCGTAGAAAGTTGACGACGACATCTTTTGTTGGATCAACTTGTCCAAGTGGATTGGAAGTCAATAAGCCAAGGTAGAGTGGCAAGCCCCCTGAAAGCTGCAAGATTGTGGCAATTCGTTCAGAATCGGTAATACCCCGTATAGCGAGGTAAGCGCGAGTCTCAATCTCAGTAAAGCTATCGAGTGAAATGGAGTATATACTTTGGTCATCGAGGTATGGCAACCAACGCTTAGGTTCAGCAGGGGTCGAGCGCTCGATGGGATCACGACCCGCGACCACGAGGACCACATTGTTACTGATATTAGCTTGAAGGAAATAGTCCAATAACCAGGGAGTCGCAACAGTAGCCAATTGTTCAAAAGTATCGAAGAAAAGTATCACACGCCGATTCCGCTTTGCTTGCTGCGAACTTAACGTAAGCTGAGTGCCGGTTAGTCGATTCAGTTCTTCGATGAAAACACGAGTCAGGTCATCTACTGGATCTTCTAATCGCTCTTTATCTCTATGCAGATGCGTAGCATGGTACTTTTCCAAGAGATGACCAGTTGTTGCTTTGACCCCTTCACGCAATAATGGTCCTGCGATTGGTACCCCTTCGACAGCAGCACCGGTAAAATCTGGTACCCTGGGCAAGACTCTATCTTGCAAAGTCTCCTGCTCGGCTTGTAGTTTATTTAACGCCTCCTTGTATTGTCTTAGCGCTTTCTCAAAATCACCGGTGAGATGCAGTTGATCCGCAAACTTTTCCATTATGCTGGCTGGTGTAATCTGTCGCTCATCGACAAGAGCTGTCAGACAGTAGTCCTTAAAGTCGGCTGAGTGGGCTTCATCGATAAATCGAGACAGCAAGGTTGACTTACCTACTCCCCCTTGTCCCCAAATAGAGATGATGTTATGTGTGGGCTCGTCGGGCTTGAGGATGTTTTGCACGAAGAAGAGAAGCTCTCCTGTGCGGCCAATAAAGAGTTTGCGGGTGTCAGTTGGTGGCTGGGAGCCTTGTGAGTCGGTTTTTCGGACGAAAGGCATAGGTGGGAACCTCGTTCGTTAGTAATAACAGTTGTGTACTTTACAAACCTAGCGTTAGACTTTATTATAAGCTGCAATATCAAGCTCTAGTGATCAAATCATATATATCATACAATACTCGAAATATGGGAGGCGAGATGTAGATGGCGACGAATAGGCAGCACATACGACAAAACATCCAGAACTTCGAATTTAAACGGCTTTTTGTGAATGAATTAGGATGGGATCACCTCAACGAACCCCCGTTAAGTATTCCTTGTGATGGCCAGACCTATATCCTGCGGCCACTGATGGAGAAGCGCGGGGTCAAAGTATACGTCTGCGACCCTGACTCACAGGGCAACATACCTGCTGATCCCATACTGCGTAAGATTGAGCGTGAAGTGACCAGACATGCCTACGAACACTTCATTATCTATGTTGATGCTGCTAAAAAATTCTACGACCGCTTCAAGTTCGAACACTCAACGTTCCTGAATTTCATCCAGGGTATCGACTCGCAAGCTGATCGCGAATGGTATGCCTCATTGATGCTCAACCGTCTGATGTTTATCTACTTTATTCAGCGTAAGGGTTTCCTTGATACAAAATCACCCGGCATGCTCGATGGCGATGCCAATTACCTCTCCAACCGCTTGAAATGGGTACAGGAGCAGCGCGGAGAAGATCAGTTCCAAACTTTCTATCGCTATTTTCTGCTGAAACTCTTCCATGATGGCCTGAGCAAACACGAGCATTCGCAAGAACTCGAGGCGCTACTCGGTAAAGTTCCTTACCTCAATGGTGGATTGTTTGATGTGCATATGCTTGAGCGTGATTACCCTGAAATGAACATTCCAGATGAAGCCTTTCAAAAACTATTTGATTTCTTCGATGACTATGATTGGCACCTCGATGATCGGCCCTTACGCAATGATAAGGAGATCAATCCCGATATTCTGGGCTATATTTTCGAGAAATATATCAACCAGAAACAGATGGGAGCTTACTACACCAAAGAGGATATCACTGAATATATAAGCAAGAATACTATTATTCCATATATTTTCGAGGCTGCAGAGCAGAAGTGTATGATTGCCTTCAAACCCGACGGCCCTGTCTGGTCTCTGTTACATGAGAACCCAGACCGTTATATTTATGAAGCTGTTAAGAGGGGCTGCGATTTGTCACTTCCATCCGAAGTAGCTGCAGGTGTGGAGGATGTAGCGCAACGGGGTGAATGGAATACATCCGCTTCAGAAGCTTACGCGTTGCCAACAGAAATCTGGCGTGAAGTGGTAGCGCGACGTAGGCGCTACAACGAGGTACGGATGAAGTTAGCTGGTGGCGAGATTACTTCTATCAATGATCTCATCACCTATAACCAGGATATACGCCAGTTTGCCCAGGATGCCATTACGTATTGTGAAGGTACAGACCTGCTGCGAGCTTTCTATGATAGTATCGCTTCAGTCACTGTGCTTGATCCCACCTGTGGTTCTGGTGCGTTCCTTTTCGCAGCGCTCAACATTCTCGAAACGCTCTATGAAGCATGTCTTGATCGTATGCAGATCATGGTAGAGGAACGTGAACAGCTTGACGCTGCGTTGCCAGCCAACAAACGACATCAACACCCTGCTCTGGATCACTTCCGAAAGATACTGCGTGAAGTTGAAAGGCATCCAAGCCGCACATATTTCATCTACAAATCCATCATCATCAATAATCTATTCGGCGTTGATATCATGGAAGAGGCCACCGAAATCTGTAAGCTTCGCCTCTTTCTCAAGCTTGTTTCCCAGGTCAACACATTTGACGATATTGAGCCACTACCGGATATCGATTTCAATATCCGTGCTGGCAACACTCTGGTTGGCTTCGCTTCATACGAGGAAACAAAGAAGGCCATCGAGGGAAAAACAACAGGCAAAGGCACGACACGAGAGGAAGTGGCGTTTCAAAATCAGATGATTTTCGATGACAGGCTGGAACGCATCGAACAAAAAGCCCAGGAAATTGAGCGTGCTTTCGACCATTTTCGCAAGCTCCAAACACAACTTCAACTTGAAGCTATTGATATGGCTGAAAATAAACAACAAATTAGTCAAAAGCTTGATGTATTGCGTGCTGAACTCGATAGCTACCTGGCATCGGAGTATGGCATTGATCGCAATAATATTACAAAAACAGAAATCTATGATGAGAAGTTTGCGCAATGGCAAAAGAACCACCAGCCCTTTCACTGGTGGATTGAGTTCTATGGGATTATGAAGAGGGGCGGGTTTGACGTCATCATTGGGAATCCGCCATATGTGGAGTATCGATTAGTACGCAGCGTTTATAGAATTCCAATTGGCCAGTACAAATCGGAGACCACGAATAATCTTTACGCTTTTTGTATGGAAAGATCTACTAGATTGATAAGCTCTTCTGGAAGATTTGGTATGATTGTCCCAGCAGGGCTTTTGGGCCTAGACGAAGCGGTGGATTTACGAAAAGTGCTAACACAACGCTTCGGTGGACATTGGTTCAGCACTTTTGCGATCCGTCCTTCAAAGCTATTCGATGGGGTCGACCAGCGTCTCTGTGTTGATATTGCTTCTTCAGGCTTGAATACAACGAGAAGAATATATACAACCATTTACCATCATTGGTATACAGAAGAAAGACCTTCGCTATTCACGTTGATGCATTATCATACCTCTGAAACTTATCCTAATTTAAATCGAATTCCACAAGTCGGCAGTATCGAAGCTGCAGCAGTATTAGCTAAACTACAATTAAAGCAAAAGAATTGTATTGCGAATTTTTATGAATCAGATCATACAGGTTTTCTAATGCATTATCATCGCAGTCCTCGTTATTGGATTAGAGGTATGGATTTCGAGCAGTATTTCAAAAGTGAGACTCGTGAAAGGTCAATTCATCACTTTCGTAATCTATATTTTAGATCGGAAACCGAGAGCAAGAGCATTGGCGCTGTTCTAAATAGTTCACTATTTTTCTTTTGGTTTGTTGTTATAGGCAATGGTCGTAACATAACTGGTTCAGATGTAGAGAAATTTCCTGTCGGAGAATTTTCGCTTCCAATTTCTGGAGATCTATGCTTATTGTTTGACAAGTTAATGGAGGATTACAAGCTTCATTCAATAACTCGTATAAGACAAGATTGTGAATTCCAAGAATTTCGTCCTAGTGCATTCTCAAGAGAGGTGATCTGGGATGTGGTATACTCAGACCCATGAAAGCACGCATTTTTGTCCGCGACCTTTCCGAAGAGGAACAGCAGTCGCTCTCCGCCGGGCTGCGTTCCTCGGATGCCTTTGTGCTCCGTCGCAGCCAAATTCTGTTGGCCTCTGCCCGTGGGGAAACCGCCCCCCGCATTGCGAAGGCGCTCTCCTGCGATGAACAAACGGTTCGCCATGCCATCCACGACTTCAACCAGGCGGGACGTTCAGCTCTGCAAGCCGGGTCAAGTCGTCCCCACCATCTAGCGACCGTGCTGCGAGCAGACGTGACCGCCGATATGCTCAAAACGGTGTTGCATCGCCCGCCTCGCGATTTCGGCTTCCAGACCAGCCTGTGGACGCTCGCGCTTCTCGTCAAGCAGTGTGTGCGTCTGGGGTGGATGGCACGCCCAGTCAGCATCGAAACCATGCGCCAAACGCTCCGCCGATCCGGGATCAACTGGAAGCGGGCCAAGCGCTGGATTACCAGTCCCGATCCGCTGTACCAGGAAAAAAAACGGCTCGCGACCGATTGTTGAGCTGGGCCTCGCAGGAGAAGCAGGCGATCAACTGGGCGATTGGCTTCCTCGACGAGGTCTGGTGGAGTCGCTTTGCTTTGCCCAAAGCATCTGCCTGGCAGGACCAAGAGGAACCAGTTCGCTTTGTCGAGCAAAGGTGGCAGAAGGCCGACCCCGATGCGAAAGCCTTGGCCTGTTATGGGGTCTTGTGGCAACGAGGTTCGGCTGACGCCCCCATTCGAGATCAGATGTCCTTGCGCTTTGTCGATGGGCGCCCGGTGAGTGACATCACAACGCAATTTCTGGCCTGCTGCTGCACCAACCTGGAGGCCCAGGGAAAACGCGCCTGGCTGCTGATCTGGGATAATGCCTCCTGGCATTGCAGTAAGATCGTGCGCACCTGGATTCGTGAACATAACCAGCAGGTCAAAGCCTCGGGCAAAGGCGTGCGCATTCTGCCCTTGTTTCTGCCCACACAAAGTCCCTGGCTTAATCCCATTGAACCCAAGTGGGTGCATGGCAAGCGCGCCGTGGTGGAACCCAACGGCTTGCTCTCGGCCAAGCAATTGATCGAGCGCATTTGTGCCTACTATCACTGTTCATTTGAAGCTCATTTAGCTCTTCCTGAGAAGGTCTCTTAAGTCTGCACAAGTGCATGTTCAAGCCACTTGCCGATAGGGGTGCAGATGGCCGCGCCTATTGCGAGGGGGATAGCGCCAAAGCACAGTAGGAAGATGAAAACCGATCCTCCAGCCCAGAAAGGATCAGCCAGGATTGTCTGAAACACCCTATCCCCTAGAAAGATGCTGCTTAGCAAAATCCCCATGCTGAATGCAACGGGCAGGATGAGTATTGCCCACCAGGACCGGAACAGACCACCACACACAACACCCAGAAGGAACCAGAACCAGATCGTCAATAGAAAGAGCGGGTCGATGAAGGCATAAACAAAGCTTGCCACTAATGGCATAACCACTCCTAGGACACGAAGCCAAAGACTCCAACTTCGCCAGGAAAAAGTGGGGGCGGATGGTTGCTTTTGATCATGTGGAGGCGGTGTTTCTTCTTCATTCACGTGTATGTCATTTTGTTGCTGAGAGCTCATAGTTACACACTCCTTTCACCTGGGTAAGACGCTTTTACTGGAACTACATCCTTCCATTCGTAGCATAGTCTCTGAATCTCACAATCGCATCTCCGCTCCTTTGCTTCTTCTCCCAGTGTCATCACAAATACCAAAAGCAAGCGTATTCCAGAATTGGTCTCTGGATTTTGCACTAGTAAATCCAAACCCATCATAGACAAGATCGACCGCGTTCTTGCTAAACACTATGGTTTCACCGACGAGGAGTTAGACTTCATCATCAACTACGATATCAAGTATCGCATGGGGCGGGATAATGGAGATGAGAGCGAGGAGTAATAGCGCATGCCGCGTATCTTCGATAATATAGAGCAACGTCTTCTCGACGCACTGCAGAACACCTTGAAAATTTCAGATCGAGCCGATTTTTGCGTTGGCTACTTCAATCTGCGTGGCTGGCGACATATCGATACACTTATGGAGAACTGGCAAGGTGGAGATCAGGCCTCGTGTCGACTGTTGATCGGCATGCACGATAGGCCAGAGGATGAACTGCTGAAAGTTTTCAGTCTGCGGGGAGCACAGGATGTGGATCAATCTACTGTGGTGCGCCTGAAAACACGCATAGCTCAAGATTTCCGCAAACAATTGCTGGTAGGTGCTCCTTCAAATGCCGACCAGGAAGGTTTACGCCGCCTGAGCATACAACTCAGGTCTCAAAAGTTACGAGTGAAGCTCTTCCTACACCACAAACTACATGCCAAACTCTACCTCTGCTACCGCACCGATCCCAACAATCCCATAACCGGCTTTGTTGGAGGCAGCAATCTCACACTGGCAGGACTATCCAGCCAGGGCGAATTGAATGTGGATGTGATGGATCAAGATGCGTGTAAAAAACTCGAGCAGTGGTTCAATGAACGTTGGTCAGATCGCTGGTGCCTGGATATCTCAGAAGAACTTGCTGACATCATTGATGAAAGCTGGGCACGCGAAGAAATGCCCTCTCCATATTACATTTATCTCAAGATAGCCTATCACCTTTCGCAGGAAGCCCGTGCCGGGTTGCAAGAATTCAACATCCCTAAAGATTTCAAAGACCAACTTTTCGAATACCAGGTGGCTGCGGTCAAGATCGCCGCTCATCACCTGAATAAGCGTGGAGGCGTGCTCATAGGTGACGTGGTCGGCTTAGGGAAGACCCTGATGGCGACGGCCCTGGCACGCATCATGCAAGATGATTATGGCATAGAGACGCTGGTGATTTGCCCTAAGAACCTGGTTAAGATGTGGAGGGAGTACGTACAGGACTACCGACTCGTAGGCGAGGTTCGCTCGGTGACAAATGTGCAGAATGAACTCCCCGATCTGCGGCGTTTCCGGTTGGTGATTATAGATGAGAGTCACAACTTGCGCAATCGTGAGGGCAAGCGTTATAAGGCCATCAAGGATTATATCGAAAAGAACGAGAGCAAGTGTATTTTGCTCTCAGCCACACCCTTTAATAAAACCTACCTCGATCTCTCAGCACAGCTACGACTGTTTCTTACTGACGAGCAGAGTCGCGATGTCGGTATACGTCCTGAGAAGTTACTTTCCTCGATGAGTGAAACGACATTTAACAGTACATATCAATGCCCCGTTCGCTCGTTAGTAGCTTTCGAGGAGAGTGAATATGCCGACGACTGGCGTGACCTGATGCGACTCTTTTTGGTACGGCGCACGCGCAGCTTCATCCAGGAAAATTACGCTCAAACTGACCCGGAAACTAAGCGCAAATACCTGGTTTTCAACGATGGCCGGCGATCCTATTTCCCCGTTCGTGTACCACGCACCATCAAATTTCTCATACAAGAAGAACAAACTGACGATCCCTATGCAGTGCTGTAGAGTGACAGTGTGGTAGAAACTATCAATAGTCTGAACTTGCCTCGTTACGGCCTGGGAACATACATCGCTGCCCACCCCAATAAGCGACCAACTTCAGCGGAGGAAAAACAACTAGAAGGCCTTTCTCGCGCCCGTAAACGGCTGATGGGGTTCTGCCGCACCAATCTTTTCAAACGCCTGGAGAGCGGTGGTCCAGCCTTTATCCAGTCTATCGAGCGCCATGTACTTCGCAATTTTGTTTATCTTTATGCCATTGAAGAAGGTCTTGACCTGCCACTTGGCACACAGGATGCAGATTTGCTCGATCCGAGTACCAACGATGAAGACGAAGAGGCACTGGTTCCAGACACAGCGGATGAGAACGAGGGGACAACTACAACTCTCGATGAAGTTGCTATTCCCCTGTTCAGCGAGGCTGATTTTCGCAAGCGTGCAGCAGAGGTCTATACACAATATGCAGGTCAATACCGTCGCCGTTTCAAATGGCTACGTCCCACGCTCTTCAACGCCAATTTGAGAAAAGACCTGCTCAGCGACGCGCTGAACTTGCTTACTGTTCTCAAAAAATGCGGCAACTGGGATGCACATAAAGATGCCAAACTCGCGGCCTTAGTAGATCTGTTGACACAACAGCATCCCAACGAAAAAGTCCTTGTGTTCACACAATTTGCCGATACCGTGCGCTACCTTACCGAGCAATTACAAGCGCGAGGCCTACAGGTTGTAGAAGGGGTGACAGGTGACTCAGCAGATCCTACTGAGCTGGCCTGGCGTTTCAGTCCTGTCAGCAATAACAAACGGGACAAGATCAGTCCTGCAAA
>Ga0208324_1000774_pt1 | contig 13363 bp, 15 predicted proteins | sample Sb_taG_2_FD_187707 | JGI IMG/M metagenome (GOLD analysis project Ga0208324, IMG submission 187707) | Peat soil microbial communities from Weissenstadt, Germany - Sb_50d_5_LS metaG (SPAdes) (version 2) | ecosystem: Environmental > Terrestrial > Soil > Wetlands > Peat | place: Germany... | reverse complement strand
CGTCCAGGCGGTGAACGCGACCCCGATCCCGAGGCCCAGGCCCGCGTAGCGGAAGTGGTGCGGCTGGATCGCGAAGACGAATATCCCCCAGCCGAGCACGTTGAGCGCGAGGATCACGAGTCCCATCCCGCTGAAGCGGCCCCATTCCGCAGGAGTCAGGGCGTCACGCGCCGTGCGCAGGCGGCTTCCCGTGCTGACTGTCATCTGCTGCATCCTCCTGGTGGCCGGAGGACGTAGAGAGCTCTTGCGGCGGCCGATGACCGTCCCGCGCGAACCGCCCTTCGTCCGAGGACTGGTGTCGTCGGCAGGGCGGCCCAGGCGGCCGGACTTATCCCTCCGCAGAGGGCTTCACCGTTGCGGGACAGTGCCGGAATCTCACCGGGCTTCGCTGCGCTGCCTGCCACCAGGGCGCGCGGCCCTGGCACTCTGGAAACTACCGAGCCGGCTTGCCGGCGTCAAGGCTGATTGGATGATCAGCTGTTAATCTGGTCATCTGGCAGACTGCGGTGATGCACCTTTTGCCCGCTGACCGGGCTGACCACCGGGTCATCGATGAGGAACAGGTCTGCCGCGCCGTCGCCGCCCTCGGCGACCCCGAATCGATCCGTACCCAGGCGCAGCACTATGCCGTGCTCGCCGATCCCACCCGGCTCACCCTGCTGACCTGCATCGGCGCCGCCGGGCCGATCAGCGTCTCGGACCTGGCCGCAGCGACCGGCCTGCACGACACCACGGTCTCCCAGGCTCTCCGCCACCTGCGCGCCGCCCAGATCGTCAACACCGAACGTGATGGCCGGATCATCCGCTACCTGCTCGCCGATCATCCAGTCCGCGCCCTCCTCGCCAGGCACCAGTTACTCTGCGCAAGCCTGACCACCCCCCGGCTTCAGGGACGCGCTCGTGAGCAGCGAACGGGCATCGCCCGGCGGCCCCCGGTGGCCGCGTCCACCTGTGTTATGCGTCGGCTCATGGGACATCTGAGCTGCTGGTGTTGTTCCCGGTATCTACATGCGTAGCGACGCACGGCACGGCATTGAGCCGGGCGAAGAGGCGCCAGGCCGGCAACCGCGAAGCACGTAATCGGCAGGGAGGATTGATCCGCCGGTGTACGCCTTCAAGGACTTCATGACCATCGACGACATCTACCACTACCCGACACAGCACTTCGGCGTCCACCGTCGGCAGCTCACTCTCACCGGCCTTGACTGAAGGCCAGCTCCGGGGAAACCGCGGCCAGCAGCACCCCGTCGCCCGGCCCGAAGGCCGCGCGGCGGCGCAGGATGGCAGGGATCGCGACGCACGCGCGAGTCGGCATGGTGACCATGCCGCGCGGGTCACGGCGGGCGACTGCCACGCGCGCTTCGGCGCTCAGGGGCAGCCAGTCACCGCCGCGCCAGCCGAGCACGCCGGTGACCGCCTGGCCGGCGACCCCGGTTCCGGGGCTGCCGGGATAGCCCAATCCCGGGCTGTGGGCGTCCCCACAGAATCCCCACAAGTCCGGGTCCACGGCGATGGCTCCCCACAGAAATCCCACGGACGAAACGGCATTACCTGAAAAGTGGAAGGTCGGCAGTTCGACCCTGCCCCTGACCACCGGATTAAGGGCGTGGACTCGCCTTCTCGCCTGCAAGAGTAGCAGGCAGAGAGGGGCTTTCGAAAGTGTCTGCGCCCGACCTCCAGGACGATTCCGCCGTGCCCAAAAGCCGCAAATCGGGCGGCTCCATAGGGGCGGATGCGGGGCATGAGAGTAAAACTATGCCCCTGCGGGAGCGGCGCAAGCCCAGGCCCAGGCAGCTGGACGCGGGTCCGTTCTCGGCGGACATTGCCTCGTTCCGGCTGCACCTCGCGGCCGAGGGGAAGTCGCCGAAGACCATCAAGGTCTACACCGAGGCGGTGCGCTACTTCGCGGCCGCCCACCTGCTTACGAAGACGGGAAAGACCAGGTGGGAGCAGGTGCTCGCGGAGGACGTCCAGCGGTGGATGGTATGGATGCTGGCTGAGTACAGCGAAGCCACCGCCCACATCGAGTACCGGGCCCTCCGGCAGTTCTTCAGGTGGTGGTCCGCCGAGGAAGAGCTGCCGGACCCGATGGTCAACCTGCGGGGGCCCAGGGTCACAGAGAAGCTGGTGCCCTTCTTCACGAGCGTAGAACTATCGGGACTGGAGAAGGCCTGCCGGGGCAACACGTTCGCACAGCGTCGCGACGCTGCCATCATCGCGGTGTTCAGGGCGTCGGGGATCCGGCTGTCCGAGCTGGCGGGGATCCGCTGCGGGGACCTAGACCTACAGACCCGGGAGATCAAGGTCTTCGGCAAAGGCCGCAAGGAGCGGATCGTCAAGATCGATTACGAGGCCGCCCGCAGGGTTGACCGGTACCTGCGGGTCCGGGCGAGGCACGAGCAGGCCAGCCGGTCATGGCTGTGGCTCGGCGTCAGCAACCGGGGGCCGGTGAGCGCCAAGGGAATCTACGAGATGATCAAGCGGCGCGGCAAGCAGGCCGGCGTGCATGTCTACCCGCACCGCTTCCGGCACCACTTCAGCCACACCTGGCTGGATCGCGGCGGGCCTGAGGGGGACCTGATGGAGCTGAACGGCTGGGTCTCCCCGCAGATGCTGACCCGGTACGGTGCCAGTGCCCGCGCCGCCCGGGCCCGGCGTACCTATGACCGCATCATGGACGGCGAGCCCTGACCATGGCCGTGCCTCAATGACCCGGCCTGAGCGGCTGAGCCCGCTGTGGTGCTGCGCCGAGGTCCGGTCATTTCGGCTGGGCTGCTGTGAGCCCATGCTGAACCGGTGCCCCGTGGTGCTTTGGAATCCTTGGCTTTCGAGAACTACGAGCTGAGGATGGTGCGCTTCACGAGAAGGGCAAGACCATGACCGCACTGAAGCCGCGGCCTCGGCAGCCCAGGCAGCTGGACGCCGGGGGATTCCAGCCAGAGATCAGCTCGTTCCGCCTGCACCTGGCCGCCGAGGGGAAGGCCTGCAAGACAGTACGGACCTACACCGAGGCAGTGCAATGGTTCGCCGCCGCCCACCTGCGCCGGGAGACCGACCTCACCAGCTGGGAAGAGGTCGGCAAGCAAGACATCCAGCGGTGGATTGCCTGGCTGCTGGACCGGTACAGCAGCGCATACGCCAGCAACCAGTACCGTGCCCTGCAGCAGTTCTTCAAGTGGCTGGCCGCCGAGGAAGAGGTCCCCGACCCCATGGCCGGGCTGAAGCCGGCCCGCGTCCCCGACAAGCCCGTCCCGGTCTTCACCGCAGCGGACCTGCCGCGGCTGGAGCGCGCCTGCGCGGGCCGCGCGTTCGCGGAGCGCCGCGACGCCGCCCTGATCGCCGTGTTCCGGGCGACCGGAATGCGCCTGTCGGAGCTTGCGGGCATCCGCTACGACCCCGACGACCCGCGGCGCAGCGACATCGACCTGTGGCAGCGGGAGCTCACCGTCCACGGCAAAGGCCGCAAGACCAGGACCGTCAAGATCAGCTTCGACGCCGCCCGCAGCCTCGACCGGTACCTCCGCGTCCGCGCCAGGCACGCCCAGGCGTCCCGGCCGCAGCTGTGGCTCGGGGCCGGCAACCGGGGGCCGATGACAGCCAGCGGGATCTACCAGGTCATCGTCCGGCGCGGCCGCCAGTGCGGCATCGACGTGTTCCCGCACCGGTTCCGGCACCACTTCAGCCACACCTGGCTCGACCGGGGCGGTGCCGAGGGCGACCTCATGGAGCTCAACGGCTGGACCTCCCCGCAGATGCTCCGCCGCTACGGCGCCAGCGCCCGCAGCGCCAGGGCACGCCGCAGCTACGACCGCGTCATGGAGGACGCACCATAACCTGAGCCCGCCAGGGCTGCCGCGGCCGCGGGACTCGGGGTAGCCCCCGGGTTCGCCGCGGCCGCCGGAGCCGCGGCGGCCTGGGCAGCCGCGGCAACGTCGTCACCTTCGTGATGGCTCTGCGGCGGTTCCGTGCTGTGCCCGCCGTGATCCATGCCCGGCGTGTTCGTGCCGCCCGGGTTCGTGGCCCGGTTCGTGGGCTGGCATGTGGGCCGGGGTGATGGTGGTGACCTGACCGCCGGAGGTGCCGAGGATGATCAGCTGCGCGCCGGTGCTGTCGGCGAGCGCCTGCGCGCCGGCGAGGTCTGCTTTCTGCCAGGACCCGGCCTTGGCGTAGGCGGCGGACAGGGCAGCCGCGATGTCGTAGCGCGCCTGGTCGCGCTGGGATGCCACCAGCCCGGTGGTCTGGCTGCGTACCGAGATCACCGCCAGCACCGCGAGCAGCGCCACCGCGCCGACCCCGACGAGGGTGAACGCGGCGAACAGCCGCCACCCAGCGGCCCCAGCAGCCGCCCGCGAGACTTCTCTACGGTCCCAGGCAACGCTGCCGGCAGGCCCGCTGGTAGGGGCGTTGGCCCCTGCCTGCAGGGACATCTGCCCCTGCAGGCAGGCACGCTCGCGTGGTCGGATCGGGTATGAGGGAGAAGGTGATGAGAGTGACGCAGTGCGTGCTGGTCGTCGAGGACGAGCGCAAAATCCGTGACCTGCTGCGCACCTATCTCAAGCATGACGGGCTCACCGTCATCACCACCGCCTCCGGAGCCGAGGCGATCACCCTGGCCGGCCGGGCGCATCCTGACTTGATCGTGCTGGACCTGCGGCTGCCCGATGTACCCGGTGAGGATGTCGCCCGCGAGGTCCGCACCCAGGCGGCTATCCCGATCCTGATGCTCACGGCCAAGACCGGGACCGCCGACCGCATCCATGGCCTGGAACTCGGCGCCGATGACTACGTCACCAAACCGTTCAGCCCCGCGAAGTCGTCCTCCGGGTCCGCGCCATCCTCCGCCACGCCGCCGGCGACGGCGGCAGTGACCAGTCGGCTTCCTACGGCGGCGGCCAGCTGCTTATCGACGAAACCCGCCACCAGGTCACCGCGCACGGCCAGCCCGCCGGCCTCACCGCCACCGAATGGAAACTGCTCATCACCCTGGCCAGCGTCCCCGGCCGGGTGTTCAGCCGCTACGAACTCGTCAACCGGGCCCGCGGCTACGAGTACGAAGGCTACGAACGCACCATCGACTCCCACATCCGCAACCTCCGCCGCAAGATCGGCGCCGATCCCCGCGCGCCGGGGCTCATCGACACCGTGACCGGTACCGGCTACCGGCTAGCAATCACCTGCGACCGCGCCCCGGCCCAGCCACCCGCGGCCGGGCAGGACCAGGCGGCAGCACCAGGTCGGGGCCGCTGCCTGCCGCCCGGGACCTCGGTCCTGCCCGGAAGTGCCCTTCGCCGGTGGGGCTCCGCGATATACCGCCCTACGGTACTGACAGCCGCGGACTGGCCGGGCTGGAGGGAGAAGCAGACGGTGTTACGCAACGACTCGCTGGCGCGATCAGATCCAGGTCCGCACCCGCTCCGGCACGCTCATCGCCTCCGGCGCGTTCCGCACGCACCACAACTGACCAGTCCGGGCAGCTCATTGGCCTAGCCCCTTCCAGCAACGGGGAACATCATGACATCCAGGCATTACCAGGCCGCCGCTGCCGGCGCGGCAGTGATAGCCGCCCTAGCCCTTGCCGCCTGCGGCACCAGCGCCAGCCCCGGCGCACCAGCGTCATCCACGCCGAGCGCAGCGACCTCGGCGGCCGCCACGCCGACGGCTTTCAGCACCGCCGATATCACCTTCACCACCAGGATGCTGGGGCTGGAGGGGCAGGCGACGGCTCTGGCCGCCACCGTCACCGGGCACACGGCAGCGCCGGAGCTCCAGCAGTTCGCCGCCCGCATGCGGGCGCAGGCCGGCGATGCCCAGCGGATGCGCGAGCTGATGGGCGACTGGCACCAGCCCATGCCTGCGCCCTACTCACCCGGCGCCAGCCTGCCCGCTGGAATGATGGGCACCGGCATGATGCACGCAGCCGACTGGGCCGAGATCAGCCACGAGCACGGGCAGTCGTTCAACAGCCACTGGCTGGACGCCATGATCAGCAGTTACAACGCCGAAATCGCGCTGTGCCGGCAGGAGCTCGGCTCGGGCGCCAGCCCGCAGGCCCGCGCACTGGCCCGCACCATGCTGGCGGAACGGCAATCCGAACTCGCCCAGCTGCAGCAATGGCACCAGGACGGGCAGATGGGCATGATGGGCTGAGCGCAACCCCTCGCAACCAGAAGCGCCGGTCCCACACCCGGCCGCAGCGCCAGCCACCTGAAACTGCTGCTCCGGGGCGTGCTGGCGGGCCGCGGGCCTGTCAGCGGACGCCGAGTTCGGTATGCCTGCCCATCGCATAATGGCCGGGCAGGTGGCCGGCACCTGACACGCCGGCCCAGCGTGCTGCGGCGGGCAGTTAGCAGCAGTCTTCGCCGCGCCAGGCTTCCCGGCCTTCTCGGACCGCGAGGGCGGCCAGGGCAAGGGCGATGACGGGGTCGGCCTGCCACCAGCCCAGCGTGGCCGTGGCGGCAAGGCCGGCGAGCACGGCGGCGGCCTGGGCGGCGCACAGCAGGTTCTGCGTGCCTTCCCCGGCGGTGGCACGGGAGTCCAGGCGGGCACCCAGGCGCTGTTTGGCGATCCCGAGTACCGGCATGACCAGCACGCTGGCGGTGGTCACCGCGATGCCCAGCATGCTGGCGGCGGGCCGGTGGCCGGTGAGCAGGTCCTGCACGCTCTGGGCGGCCAGGTAGGGGGCGAGCAGGAAGAACGAGACCGCCACCGCCTTGCGGGCCCGGTCCTCGGCGGTGGGCGACAGCGTGCGGCTGCCGGTGAACCGCCAGATCACGATGAGGGACGCGAGTGCCTCGATCGCCGACCCGGCCGCCCAGCCGGTCAGCGAGATCGACCCGGACCGGGCGCCGGCCACCAGCCCGAGGGCGCCCTCACCGGCCATCCACGCCAGCGACACCCACGCCAGCAGCCGGGCGGTGCGGGCCCGGGCATGCCAGGCCGCGTCACGCCCGGCCGGGCCCGCCAGGGCCGGGCCGTCCCAGCCGGCGGGGCCAGTGGTGGCAGCCGGAGCGTGCGGGCTGCCTGGCTGATGCTCGCCCATGGCGGCCTCCTGGCTCAGGGGTGCGCGGCGTGTTCGTGGGCGGCGTGGCTGGCCGGCTCGAACTGGAAGGTGCTGTGCTCCACGTCGAAGTGCCCGGCCAGGCACTGCTGCAGCTGGTCGAGCAGGCCTGGCAAGTGCCGGTCGTGAAAGCAGGAGTCGTCCACCACCACGTGTGCGGTGAGGACCGGCAGGTTGGTGGCCACGGCGGAGGCATGCAGGTCGTGCACGCCGTGGACGTGGTCGACGGCGAGGATGTGGGCGCGGACGGCGGCCAGGTCCACCCCCTTGGGAGTGGCCTCCATCAGCACGCCGACCGCCTCGCGCAGCAGCTTCCAGGTGCGCGGGATGATCAGCACGCCGATCAGCAGCGAGGCGACCGGATCCGCCCGCATCCAGCCGGTCAGCGCGATCACCGCCGCTGCGGCCAGGACCGCCCCCGCACCCAGCGCATCGCTGGCGACCTCCAGCATGGCGGTCCGGGTATTGAGGTTCCCGTCCCGGACCCGGGACAGCACCAGGACCGAGACGGCGTTACCGGCCAGGGCGATGACGCCGAACACCGCCATCACCCCGGGTTCCACCACCGGCGGCTGGACCAGCCGGCGTATCGCCTCGGCGACCACGAACCCGCCTACGGCCAGCAGCACCGCGGCCTGCGCGGCGGCGGCCAGGACCTCCGCGCGCAGATACCCCCAGGTGCGCTCGTCGGTGGCGGGGCGGGCCGCCAGCACCGCCGCGGTCAGCGCCAGGCCCAGCCCGGCGACGTCGCTGAGCATGTGCCCCGCATCCGCCAGCAACGCCAGCGACCCAGCCAGGAACGCGCCGGCGACCTCGGCGGCCAGGATCGCCGAGGAGATCCCCAGCACCACTGCCAGCGCACGCCGCTGCCCCGCAGGCGGCACGCCGTGAGCATGACCGCCGCTCACCCGCCCGCCACCTGCTTACCCGGGTCGCCGTAGACCGGGCACAACGCCACCGCGTTCCCGGTCGCCGCCAGCAGCCGCTCCGCCGCGGCCAGCACCGCCCCCAGCTCCGGGCGGGTAAGCCGGTACAGCATCTGCCGGCCCTGCGGGCGCCCCTCCACCAGGCCGCAATCACGCAGGCACGCCACATGCGCCGACACCGTCGACTGGGCTAGGCCCACCGCGCGGGTAAGGTCCACGATCCGCCGCTCCCCCCGCGCCAGCTCATGCACGATCACCAGCCGGGTCACATCCCCCAGGCTGCGGAACAACGCCACCGCCGCCGACAAGTCGGCCGAACACGAAGGGTCGTGCTCCTCCGATATCATCGCCATGGCACGATGCTACAAGCCGCGAGCACGGACCTCAGCCGGGCCAGGCCGGCGTCTGCTCAGCGGCCGCCATCGCCGCCTCCTTCTCGGGTCTCAGGCCTTAGTATACCCTTGGGGGTATAGGGGACAGGCGTCGGCGCCTCCCGAGGCCGGGCGGCCTGACAGGAGGTTGGCGAGGATGAGCGCAGGCCAATCGCGATCGTCCGCCAGGCTGCACGGCAGCCCTGCCCGCGAGCCACACGGGCTGCTGCCGCCCTGGCCTGCTGTGCTGGCGGTCGTCGCCCACCCCGAAGATGAGTCGTTCGGGCTCGGCGCCATCATCGACAAGATGACGTCGGCCGGAGCTGCGGTGCACGTTCTGTGCTACACCCGCGGCGAAGCGTCCACGCTGAACCAGGCCGGCGCCGACCTGATCCGGCAGCGGGCACGGGAACTGCGGCAGGCCGGGGCGGCGCTCGGTGTCTCGACCGTGGCGCTGCTTGACTATCCCGACGGCCGCCTGGCCGCGGTGCCTGCCGCCGAGCTGGCCGCGCACGCCGCGGGGCTGGCCGGCCAGTATCATCCCAGCGGGCTGCTGGTCTTCGACGACACCGGCATCACCGGTCATCCTGACCACCGGGCCGCCACAGCCGCTGCCGTCCGAACCGCCGGACCGCTGAGCCTGCCCGTGCTGGCCTGGGCCCTGCCTGCCGGCATCGCCGGCCGCCTGCGAGCCGAGACAGGCCAGCCGTTCGCCGGCCAGGCGCCCGGGCGGCTTGACTTCGTCATCCGGGTCAGCCGGGCCCGGCAGCGGCAGGCCGCGCTGCTGCATGCCAGCCAGATATCGCCCGGATCGCCGCTCTGGCGGCGGCTGGAGCTGCAAGGAGACGTCGAGCACCTGCGCTGGCTCGTGCGTCCGCCTGGCGCAGCTGGAGCCGGGTGACCTGCGCACTCCGCTTCCAGCCGCGGTTGAAGCACGGCTGGCAGTACTTACGAAGGTCCTGGTCATGGGGGCCGTCCGGCCTGATGGATACCGTGCCGGGGTATGGAAAGCTGTCTGGCAGGGGTGCGCAGGAAGGGAGGCGGCTCATGACATCGGTGACGTACCGGGTCACCGGGATGACCTGCGAGCACTGCATGCGTGCGGTGTCCGGTGAACTCAGGGCCCTGGACGGCGTCAGCGACGTGACGGCGGTCCTGGTCCCCGGCGGCGCCTCCGCGGTGACGGTCACCAGCGGCCGGCCGCTGGCACGGCAGGCCGTCACGGACGCCCTCGATGAAGCCGGCGACTACCAGCTCGCCGGGAGCTGAGCAGGCGGCCGGGCGGCCATGCCGGCAGCCAGGTCAAGCCTCGGGCCGGGCGTGATACCCGGTCCGTTCGGCTTGAAGATCTTTTCCCGAACGGCCGTGGTGCACGCGACAGCGTAAGGAAGGGGGCGATGCGCGGATGAGCATGGTCACGGGCGTGAGCCCGGCCGCCGCGCCGGAAGGTGCGGTGCGCGCCGTGGAGCTGGCGATCGGCGGGCTGACCTGCGCCTCGTGCGCGGCCAGGGTGGAGAAGAAGCTCGGCAAGCTCGACGGCGTCACCGCGACGGTCAACTTCGCCACCGAGACCGCCCGGGTGCGTTTCCCGGCCGCGCTGCCCGCCACCGACCTGATCTCGGTGGTCGAGCAGGCCGGCTACACCGCGGCGCTGCCCGCGCCACCCGGCGAGCCGGCCGGGGGTGCGGCAGAAGAGGACGGCGCCGTCGAGACATCCGCGTTGCGGAAGCGGCTGCTGGTGTCACTGGCGCTGGCCATCCCGGTGGTCGCGCTGGCGATGATCCCGCCCCTGCAGTTCCGGAACTGGCAGTGGGCCTGCCTGGCGCTGGCCTCCCCGGTGGCCGTGTGGGGAGCGTGGCCGTTCCACCGCGCCGCGGTCGTCAATGCCCGGCACGGCGCCGCGACCATGGACACGCTGGTGTCGGTCGGGGTCACCGCGGCGTACCTGTGGTCGGTGTACGCGCTGTTCTTCGGCGCCGCGGGCCGGGCGGGCGCGCACATGAGCGCCGCCTGGCTGGCCCCGGGTGGGCTAGCAGAGCGCAGCGGGACGGGAGCCATCTACCTGGACGTCGCCGCCGGGGTGACGGTACTCATCGTGCTCGGCCGCTATCTGGAGGCCCGGGCGAAGCGGCGCGCGGGCGCGGCGCTGCGGGCGCTGCTGTCGCTGGGCGCCAGGGACGCCGCCGTGCTACGCGACGGCCGCGAGGTGCGGGTCCCGGTGGGGCAGCTGGCCGTGGGCGAGGAGTTCGTGATCCGGCCAGGGGAGAAGATCGCCACCGACGGCGTCGTCACCTCGGGCAGTTCGGCGGTGGACACCTCGATGCTCACCGGTGAGCCGGTCCCGGCCGAGGTGGGCCCGGGCGACGGGGTGGCCGGCGGGTGCGTGAACGCCGGCGGGCGGCTGGTGGTCCGCGCCACCGCGGTGGGTGCCGGTACCCAGCTCGCGCAGATGGCCAGGCTGGTGACCGAGGCGCAGGCCGGCAAGGCGCCGGTGCAGCGGCTGGCGGACCGCGTTTCCGCCGTGTTCGTCCCCGTCGTCATCGCCGTCGCGGTCGTAACGCTGGCCGGGTGGCTGGCGGCCGGCCAGCCCGCCGGGGCCGCGTTCACCGCCGCGGTGGCCGTGCTGATCGTCGCCTGCCCGTGCGCGATGGGCCTGGCCACCCCGACCGCCATCCTGGTCGGCACCGGCCGCGGCGCGCAGCTCGGCATCCTGATCTCCGGACCGGAGGTGCTGGAGTCCACCCGGGCCGCCGACACCATCGTGCTGGACAAGACCGGCACCATCACCACCGGCAAGATGAGCCTGACGGACATGGCCGCCGTACCCGGTGTGGATGCCGGCGAGCTGCTGCGGCTGGCCGGGGCGGTGGAGGACGCCTCCGAACATCCCATCGGCGCGGCCATCGCGGCCGGCGCCAGGGAACGGCTGCGGGAAGACCCGCGCGGCCCGGAGCTGCCCGCCGTGGAGAGCTTCGCCAGCGCCCGGGGGCTCGGCGTCTCAGGCGTCGCCGGCGGGCACGCCGTGGCGCTAGGCCGGAAAGACTGGCTGGAATCGCAGTGGGCGCTGCGGGTCCCTCCCGATGTGGCCGCCCGTGCGGCCGGTGCGGAGGCCGCGGGCCAGACCGTGGTGTTCGCCGCCTGGGACGGGCAGGTCCGCGGCGTGCTGATGGTCGCCGACACGATCAAGCCCACCTCGGCGGAGGCGATCCGGCGGCTGCGCGGCCTGGGCCTGCGGCCCGTCCTGCTCACCGGCGACAACGACCGTGCCGCCCGGTTCGTGGCCGATGCTGTCGGAGTCCGCGAGGTGATCGCCGGGGTGCTTCCGGCGGGCAAGGTGGAGGCGGTCAGGCGGCTGCAAGACGCGGGCCGGGTGGTGGCGATGGCCGGCGACGGGGTTAACGACGCCGCCGCCCTGGCCCAGGCCGACCTGGGCCTGGCGATGGGCACCGGCACCGACGCCGCGATCCAGGCCAGCGACCTGACCCTGGTCCGCGGCGACCTGCTCGCCATCCCCGACGCGATCCTGCTGTCCCGCCGCACGCTGGCCACGATCAAGGGCAACCTGTTCTGGGCGTTCGGCTACAACACCGCCGCCATCCCGCTTGCCGCGCTGGGGTTCCTCAACCCGCTGATCGCCGCCGCCGCGATGGCGTTCAGCTCCGTGTTCGTCGTCACCAACAGCCTGCGGCTGCGCCGGTTCCGTCCCGCCGTGCATGACACGGTCATGCCAGCCGGAACCGCGCGATGAGCGCAGGCTGGCTCGCGCCTCGTGCACAGAGCCGACGGCGAGCAGGCGGAGGTGAGCCCTGGCACGCCGGCACCGGTACGAGTCCGACGTCGCCAGCGGCCGCGGCAAGCCCGGAGGCCGCGGATTCGGCCGTCTTCGGGCCCTGGCAGGCGCCGGCGATCGTGACCCCCTCCACGGCGGTCCCGACCGGCCGCAGCTTCGGGTGGCAGGTGCGCATGTCCCGGTACAAGTTGTGCTGGCGGATGCCGTCGCCGTGCCGTGCGGCCAGCAGGAAGCAGTGCACGGCGGCGGTGCAGCAACCGTTACCCGAAGGGCATTCCCTCATCCCGGCCGGCCTTTCGCCAGTCCCGCTAGTGCCGATGGTCCGTCTGGCTATCCGGTGGCGCGACGGACGCGCTGTCCTCGGTATCCGCCGGCAGCCGGGCGGAGTAGATGGAGTACCCGTCGACGTGGAAGGCGACGAGCGTGGCGATCCCGGTCGCCGCCATCATCGGGACCATCAGCCCGAAGCCGCTGTGGGTGAGCTCGAGCACCAGGGCGAGACCGGACAGCGGCGCCTGCATGGCCGCGCCGATCATGGCGGCCGCGCAGACCATGGCGAACGCGCCGGACGGGGTGCCGGGCCAGGCCAGGTTCCAGGCGATGCCCAGCGCGCCGCCGAGGACCGCGCCGGTGGCCAGCGTCGGGGTGAACAGGCCGCCGGATGCGCCGCTGCCCAGGCACAGGGCGGTGACCAGCGGCTTGAGCGCGAACAGGGCGAGCAGCAGGGGGAAGCCGCCGATGCCGAGGAACGCGTCCCGGGCCATGTCCAGGCCGTTGCCGAACAGCTGCGGGTACCAGATGCCGATGACGCCGAGGATGCCGAAGGCTATTACCGGCGCGAACAGTGCCCTGGTTCCCCTGGGACGGTGGTGCGAGACCCAGCCGATGAGCCGGATGTAGCCGGCCGAGATCAGCCCGATGACCGGCCCGGCCAGCAGCGCCCAGGTCATCACCGACCAGGTGAACCGGTAGTCCGGGATCCCGGGGTAGACGGCGTGATCGGGCAGGTAGATCCACGCGGTGGCGGTCGCGATCGCCGAGGACGCGATGGCCGGCAGCATGACGGGCAGGGTGATGCTGCCGATGAGGATCTCGGCGGTGAACAGGGCACCGGCGAGCGGGACGTTGTAGACCGCGGCGAGCCCGGCGCCGCCGCCGCACGCCACCAGCAGCCGCCGCTGCTGCGCCGACAGGCCGCCCCAGCCGGCCAGGACGCTCC
>Ga0208324_1000770_pt1 | contig 13395 bp, 10 predicted proteins | sample Sb_taG_2_FD_187707 | JGI IMG/M metagenome (GOLD analysis project Ga0208324, IMG submission 187707) | Peat soil microbial communities from Weissenstadt, Germany - Sb_50d_5_LS metaG (SPAdes) (version 2) | ecosystem: Environmental > Terrestrial > Soil > Wetlands > Peat | place: Germany... | reverse complement strand
CCGCACCCCACTGGGCCGCGAGATCCGTGGCTGCTTCGAGGCCGAGGACGGCAACGTGCTGATCTCCGCCGACTACTCGCAGATCGAGTTGCGCGTGCTCGCCCACGTGGCCGGTGAGCCGGTGCTGAAGGAGATCTTCAGGCGCGACGAAGACGTGCACACGGCGACCGCCTCGCAGGTTTTCTCGGTAGCCGCCCAGGAGATCGACCCGGGTATGCGTTCGAAGGCCAAGATGATCAACTATGGGATCGTCTATGGCCTCTCCGACTACGGTCTGGCCGACCGCCTGAATATTCCGCGCGAGGAGGCCAAGACGTTCATCGACGCCTACCTGGAGCGCTTCTCGCGCGTCGCTGAGTTCATCGTCGAGACGATCGAGCGCGCCAAGCAGGAGGGCTATGTCACGACCCTATGGGGCCGCCGCCGGCAGATCCCCGAGCTGCAGGCGCGTAACTATCAGGTGCGCACGCTCGGCGAGCGCCTGGCCGTCAACACCGTGATCCAGGGCACGGCTGCCGACATCATCAAGCTCGCGATGGTCCGCTGCCACCGGGCGCTGTCTGAGTCCGCCCTCGAGACACGCCTGCTGCTGACAATCCACGACGAGCTGCTGTTCGAAGGGCCGCCCGCGAAGTCCGACGCGGCGTGTGAGCTGATCGAGCGCGAGATGTGCGGCGTGTGGGAGCGCGATCCGCCGCTCGCCGTCGACATCGGTGTGGGACAGAACTGGCTGGAGGCGAAGTGAGGGCGTGGGACCCAGCGCATGGGCCTGGGGGAGCGAGGCGATGAGCCGCGGCCTGGCGGTCCTCGTGGGCGTCGGCGCGGGCTGCCTCGTGGGCATGCAGGCGCCGATCAACTCGCGCCTGGGCAAGACTATCGGGGGCGTGCAGGCCGCGACCTTCTCGTTTCTGGTCGGCACTCTCGCGCTGGTCTCTATCTCCTACGTCCTGCGCGGCGGACTGGGGAGCCTCGGACATGTGGGTCGTGTGCCATGGTGGGCGCTGGTCGGAGGACTGCTCGGTGCGGTCTACGTGTTCGTAGCCATCGAAGCCGTACGCACCCTCGGCGCCAGCGGCCTGACGGCTGTCGTGATCACGGGTCAGCTGGTCATCTCGGTCGTGGTCGATCGCTTCGGCCTCTTCGGCCTCGCCAAGCAGCACATCGACGCCTCCCGGATCGTCGGGCTCGTGCTGCTGATGGCGGGGGTGGTGCTGGTGGTGCGGCGTTGAGCTGGCGCCTGACTAACCCAGCCCCTCCTGAAACCCCTCACGCCAGCTCGCATACCGCGGCTGCCAGCCCAGCTCGCGCTTAACGCGCTCATTGCTGGCGCCGCGTAGCCCGCCCAGCATCTCCACCGCAAGGCGGCCCGCCGCGAGTCGGCCGAGCCACACGGGCGCATGCCAGGGGTTCGGCGCACCCACCGCGCGAGCGAACGTCGGCACCCACTCGCGTAGCGGTGTGGGCTCGTCGTCGACGACGTTGTAGATGGCAGGGCCGCGGTGGTCGAGCGCTGTCACGGTCGCGCTCGCGGCGTCCTCGACGTGGACGAAGGAGAACACGCCGCTACCCTGGCCGATGATCGGAAGCTGCCGGCGGCGCAGCGAGGATGCCCACGACCCGTCGCGGGCGAGCGCGGTGCCCGGGCCGTAGAGCCAGCCGTAGCGGAGCACGATCCCGTCGACGGCCTGCACCTGGCGCTCCAGATCGGCGACGGGATCGGCTGCAGACGGCAATGCCTCGAGCGCCAGCGGTGCGTCCTCGTGCTTGACCCAGTTGCCCACTGGCGCGTAGGCGAACGCGATGCTCTCGGCCACGATCCGCTCTACGCCGGCCGCTGTTGCGGCGGCGATGAGGTTCGCGGTGCCCACACGGCGCAGGCGCCCGGTGCTCGCGGTCTCCTGCTCGAAGCGACGCATGTTGAACGCGTGGGGTAGGTCGGTGAGCAGGTGCACGACCTGGTCCGGGTGCGCGTCGGCGACCGCACGCGCGAGGCCGGGTGCGTCGTAGGCGTCGCACACGCACGCCTCGATGCCGCGTGCGTGCAACGCGTCGGCCTTCTCGGTAGAGCGCGTCATCGCGATCGGCTCGTGTCCGCTCGCCAGAAGCGCCGCCATCAGGGGACGGCCGATTGCGCCTGTGGCCCCTGCCACGAACACCCTCATGGCAATGCCTCCCGTGCGGCGGTGCGCCACAGCCACGCCAGCAGCACGGTGGCGGCTGCGAGCGAGAAGAAGTCGAAGTAGCCGTTCCACGCAGGGTGGGCCTTGCCGATGTCGACCAGATGGTTGACGCTGTGCAACGCGTACTGGATGCTGGTGAGCGCGAGTACCGGCACGCGCCAAGCGGGGCGGCCGATGGCGATCAGTAGGCCGATGCCGATTGCGCCGTAAAAGCTCGCGACGTCGCGGATGTAGTGGGGGTTGAACGCGCCGAATGGGCCGACGGCGGTGTAGAAGGTATGAGGGCTCACGGCCATCAACAGCGCGAGACCCAGCTGGATGACGGCGAACGCGATCAGGCCCGCTGTCACGACCGATGGAGCGGGGTCTTGAAGCTCGGCCGTGCCGGCTGGCTGGTGGGCGCTCACTGGATCTCCACCATATGGCCTGGACCTGGCTCTGCCGAGGTCCAGTTACGGGCTCTGGATCGAGGCCAATGCGTCGCCGATCAGGCGAACTCCCTGCTCGATGGCGGGCTCCGGGAGGTTGCCATAGCCGAGCAAGAGGCCCGGTGGCCCGCCGTGTGTGAAGCGATGCCAGGAGAGCCCCTCCATGCCCACGCCGCGAGCGGCGGCGGTCGCCAGCAGCGCGGGCTCGTCAACGTCAGCAGGGAGCTCGACGAGCTCGAACAGCCCGGCGGTGGCGCCGCTGGGCGTAGCCTGCGGTAGCCAGCGGTCGAGCGCTTGCAGCAACGCCTCACGGCGGCTCTGGTAGCGCAGGCGCATACGCCGCACGTGCCGATCGAGCTCGCCCCGTTCGATGAAGTCGCACAGCGCGAGCTGCCCTATCACCTCCGAGCCGCCGTCCTCGATCGCCTTCGCCGAGATCAGCTGCCAGGCCAGCCATGAAGGCAGCAGCATCCAGCCCTGTCGCATCGCCGGTGCCAGGCGCTTGCTGGCCGAGCCGATGTACAACACTCGCTCGGACGCCAGTCCCTGCAGCGCGCCGACGGCGACACGGTCGTAGCGGAACTCGGCGTCGTAGTCGTCCTCGACGATCAGCCGCTCGCCCTCCTCGGCCCATTCGATCAGCGCCGCGCGGCGCTCGCTGCTGAGCACCACGCCGGTGGGGAACTGGTGCGCGGGAGTGACGAGCACCGCACGCGCCCCGGTGGCGGCGAGCGCAGCGACGCTGATGCCTTGCTCGTCGACAGCGACGGGGACCGTTCGCAGCCCGGTCTGTTCGGCGATCAGGCGGTGTACCTGCCAGCCGGGATCCTCCATCGCGATCGTGTCGATTCCCTGGCCGTGCAGCCACCGGCACGTGATCGAGAAGCCCTGCATGAAGCCGGTGCACACGAGCATGTTCTCCGGGTCCGCCGCGGTGCCGCGGGCGCGTCCGAGGTAGTCGGCGAGCGTTTCGCGCAGTTGCGGCACGCCACGCGGGTCGCCGTAGCCAACCGCGTCGAGCGGCGACTCGGCAAGGGCGGCGCGCAACGAACGCAGCCAGCGGTTGCGGGGAAAGCCGGCGAGGTCTGGCAGGCCCGGGTGGAAGTGGTAGGGGAAGCTGGGCAGCAGCGAGCGCGCGGGGGCACGCGGCACAGCGGCTCGCACCGCTCGTGCGACCCGCACAGTCGCGCCCTGGCGGGTCTCTAGGTAGCCCTCGGCGCTGAGCTGGGAATACGCCTCTGTGACCACGCCACGCGAGACGCCCAGCTCGGCCGCCAGTCCACGTGTGGAGGGGAGTCTCGTCCCGGCGGGTAGACGGCCGCGACGGATGTTCTCGCGCAGCGAGCTCTCCAGCTGCTCATGCAGCGGCAGCTCGCCAGTGCGGTCGAGCTCGACGAGCAGCTCGGGTCCCGTAACTGGCCCTTTTGAATCGAGCATTACTGGAACTGTATAGCGGACCAGTCTTCCCTTACGGTGCTGATGTAAGCAACCGCCAGGAGGATCGCTATGAGCCTGCCAAGCCGGAGCATGAACACCTCGATCAGCCACATCACAATCGTTGGAGGCGGGGTCGCTGGATTGACCGCAGCGATCTCCTGCGCAGAAGGTGGAGCGAGCGTTTCCCTGCTGGAGGCTCACAGTGCGGTGGGAGGTCGGGCGCGCAGCAGTGAAGGCCGCTACAAGGCGAACTTCGGTCCCCACGTGCTCTACAAGGACGGTCCCTTCTGGCGGTGGCTGGTTGACCACAAGCTCTTGCCCCGCTATGCGGGACTGCCGTTGGCTGGCGTCAAGTGCCGTTGGCAGGGTGAGTTCAGGCGCACACCGCCCCTCAGTGCACTTCCCGCTGTGCTGCGGTTGCGCGGTCGCGAGGCGCCCGTGGATCTAGACTTCCGCACCTGGGCTACTGAGCACACCGACGAGCGCACCGCGGCGATGCTGTCAGCGGCAGCAGGCGTGTACACCTTCCACCACGACCCTGGCGAGCTGTCGGCGGCGTTCGTGTGGAAGCGCACGGTGAGGACGCTGCTGACACCGCCGCCGGCGGCGCGTTACGCGATCGGCGGCTGGAATGCGCTGGTGAGCTCGCTCCAGGCGCGCGCCAGCGATCTGGGCGTGGTGATCACGACCGGCTGTCGTGTCGATCAGCTGCCACAGCCACCTGTGATCGTCGCGACCGAGCTGGGCGAGGCGCGCAGCTTGCTCGGGGATGACTCCGTCGCCTGGATGAGCGGACATACCGTCTGTCTCGACCTCGGCCTCAGCCATCGCCGTGGTGACCCGTTCGTGGTGTCCGATATGGACGAGGCCGGCTGGATCGAGCGCTTCTCGGCGCCCGATCCCTCGCTTGCGCCCGCTGGCGAGGAGCTGGTGCAGGCACAGATGCCGATTCGTCCTGGGGAGGATGTCGAGCGGGCAGCTGCACGCCTGGAGGTGCTGCTCGACGGTTCCTTGCCCGACTGGCGCGAGCGCGAGACCTGGCGGCGGCGCCAGGTGATGGACGGGCGCAGCGGAGCGCTCGACATGCCGGGCACCAGCTGGCGGGACCGACCAGCGGTCGACCGCGGCGATGGCGTGTTCTTGGCGGGCGACATGGTCGCCGCCCCGGGCCTATTGGCGGAGGTCGCCTGGGCAAGTGGAGTGGAGGCCGGGCGGCTCGCAGTGGAGGCGCTCGAGAGCGCCACGCCGCGGCTGCGCAGGGTGGCCTGAGCCGCCGCTCAGGGCGCGGCGGCTACCGCCAGCCGTCCGCGCCTCCCGGAGGATGCGCCCGGCCCCGCCTTCACGAACGACGGCGGGGCGATCCCCAAGTAATGGTCGAAGATCCAGTCGGCGATGCGACGGTGCTCCATACCGCGGACGATCGCGGTGACGGAACGGCTTGGCGTCATGCGTCCGATCGCGCGCTGAGCTCCGAGCAGCCAACGGTATTTACGCGCATGGGCATCAGAGAATGCGCCGTAGCGCCCGAGCGCGTCCGCGCGCGTACGACGCCCGTCGAGCACCGCGCGCAACTCGCGCCCGCACGCGAGACCGAAGTACAACGCGGTGCGGATGCCCTCCGCGGTGAGCGGAAGGCAATGCCCGGCGGAGTCGCCGGCGAAGAACACTCCGTCCTCGACGGCGGGACGTAGCTGGTGGGGGATCCAGTTGCCCTGGTAACCGTCCGCCGGGAGGCACAGTTCGTGAGCGAGCTTGACCGTAGGCTCCTTGACGTGGTGGGACGGCCAGAAGGAGCCGACGCCGACGCGCAACTCGTCGTGAGCGGGAAAGCTCCAGGCATAGCCCGCTCGGATGTGGTTGGGGTCGATCCACAGTTGCATCTCATCGCTGCGACCCGCAGGGTGGACCTCCAGACCACGTGAAAGACGGGCATCCGGTGGCTGGATCGTGGTTCCGTTTGACAGCACGCGCCGCCAGCCAAGCGCGTCGACGATCAGAGGGGCCTCCAAGTCTCCCCGGTCGGTGTGAACGGTGAAGCCGTCTCGACCTGTCACGGTGGCGGTCTCGAGCTCCAGCTCAGAGGGCTCGGCCTGATCCCACAACAGCGCGCACAGCTCGCGGTAGTCGAACGTGGAGAACGACCACGGCAGCGACCAACGCGAGTTGCGAAACGGGGTGTGGACGACGAGCTCGTCGAAGCTCTGGCGCAGTGAGCCCATCAGATCCATAGCCTCGAGCCAGACGGTGGGCATCGCGCAGGCCGAGGTCTGTCGCTCCCCCAGCTCATAGCGGTCGATCAAGAGGACTCGTGCGCCCGAGTCCGCAAGCTCGCGGGCGATCGCCAGCCCGGCGAAGCTTGCGCCGCAGACCAGCACGTCGCAATCACGTCGTTCCAAGCGTGTGCGCTCCGCTCCCCGCTTCGTCGCTCGCACAGGCATTGCTTTGGCAATGGTATAGCTCCGCGGGGCCTGTGGCCTCGCGTTCCGATGCGCAGGGGCTGCGTCCGGCGGTCTTGACCGGCCGAGCCTCGATCGGCCTCTGCGCTAGGCTTCGGCCGGTGCAAACGCTGATGGAGAATCCTCAGGCTCACGTGGTCGAGGGGTCAAACGGGCTCCTGCTCGAGATCGACGGGCAGATCGTCCCCAACTACGACGCGACGTTCCGGGCGATCGAGGAGGGCGAGGTCGTCACCGGCCACGTCGTGCGCATCGACAAGGACGAGGTCCTCGTCGACATCGGCTACAAGTCCGAGGGCGTCATCCCCGCGAACGAGCTGTCGATCCGCAAGGCGGTCGACCCAAACGACGAGGTTCACCTCGGCGAGGAGGTCGATGCGATCGTCATGACCAAGGAGGATCAGGACGGGCGCCTGATCATGTCCAAGAAGCGCGCTCGCTTCGAGAAGGCATGGCGGCGCATCGAAACCGCTGCGGAGTCCGGCGAGCCGGTCGAGGGCACCGTGATCGAGGTGGTCAAGGGCGGCCTGATCATCGACCTCGGCGTGCGCGGCTTCCTCCCTGCCTCGCTCGTGGACATCCGGCGCGTGCCCAACCTCGACGAATACATGGGTACGAAGATCGAGACCAAGGTGATCGAGCTCAACCGCTCGCGCAACAACGTGGTGCTCTCCCGTCGCGCGGTGCTGGAGGAGGAGCGTAAGGAGGTTCGCCAGCAGATCCTCGATCGCCTGCAGCCGGGGCTCGTCGTCGAGGGACAGATCTCCAACATCGTCGACTTCGGCGCGTTCGTGGACCTGGACGGCATCGACGGCTTGATCCACATCTCCGAGCTGTCGTGGTCGCACGTCAACCATCCCAGCGAGATCCTCACGATCGGCGACACGGTAAAGGTCAAGGTGCTCGACATCGACCGCGACCGCCAGCGCATCTCGCTTGGGCTCAAGCAGACCCAGGAGGACCCCTGGCAACGGATCGTCGATACCTACAACATCGGCGACGAGCTCGCCGGCAAAGTCACCAAGGTCGTCACGTTCGGCGCGTTCGTCGAGATCCTCGACGGTGTCGAGGGGCTGGTGCATATCTCCGAGCTCGCGCCGCACCACGTCGAAAGTCCGCGCGAGGTGGTCCACCCGGGCGATGAGATCCGCGTGCAGATCCTCGAGATCGACTCCGAGCGCAGGCGGCTGTCGCTGTCGGCGAAGCGAGTCGAGGACCAGCTGCTGCCGCTGTCGCGCGCCGGTGAGCCCGCCGGTCAGGTAGGTGTGGGGTTGGAGGATGCTGGCGTGGAGCTGCCGCCCGAGGCCGGCGAGGAGTTGCAGGCCGCGGAGGCTGGCGACGTGCCCGAGGCCGCGGAGGTAACCGAGGCTCCGGAGGCTGTTGCGGCAGCCGAGGCGAGCGATGCCGGACAGGCGCCCGAGACAGTCCCAGGCGCCCAGGCGGATGAGACCGCGACAATCATCGTCGAGGCGCCCGCTGAGGAGCACTCCACCGGGACCGACGAGGCGTCGCACACACCGGAGGCTTCGGAGGCGACAGAGGCTGTGGAGGCCGAGATTCCAGAGGCGGCCGTCGACACACCGCAGGAGCCCGCTGATCAGGCTCCCGCGCCGGAGGCCGCAGCCATCGAGCCCGAGCCCGTCGCCGAGTCCTCGCCGCAGGACTGACACGGTCTCAGGGACGCCGAGCGGTGAAGCCGACGGTGCCCTTCATCGGGCTGACCGGAGGCATGGGGGCGGGCAAGTCGACCGCCCTTCAGGCGCTCGAACGGCTGGGCGCGGCGGTGCTGTCGACCGATGTCGTGGTGCACGAGCTGTACGCGAGCGAGCGGTTGCGCGAGGCGGTCGTCGAACGCTGGGGGCCCGAGGTGGTGCCCGCCGGCGCGGTCGACCGTGCGGAGATCGCCGCACGTGCATTCGCGCGGGAGGAGGACCGAGCCTGGCTCGAGCAGTTGCTGTGGCCGCTCGTGGGCGCCAGGGTCGCCACTTGGTTGGAGGAGGTGCGCGCCGGCGGAGGGGCTGGCCAGCCCCTGCCGCGAGCGGCGGTGGTGGAGGTGCCGCTGCTGTTCGAGGCGGGCATGGAGAAGCTCTACGACGCAACGATCGCCGTGATCGCCTCAGAGGAGGTGCGCCGCGAGCGTGCCGCGGGACGTGGACACGCTCTCGTGGAGGAGCGCGCGGCGCGCCAGCTGTCCCAGGACGAGAAGGCGCGGAGGGCGACTTTCGTCGTGCGCAACGACGGCTCCGAGGCGGATCTCGAGCGCGAGCTGTCGGCCGTCCTTGACAAGCTTTAAAGATGAGCGGACACCGTCGCCGGCGACTGGTCGGCGCGACCGTGGCAATCGCGTTCACCGCGCTGCTCATAGGGCTGCTCGTCTCGCGCATCGATCATGCGGTCCACGAACTGACGTTGCCGCTCAGCGACGCGAGCGTCATCCGCGAACAGGCCGCCGCGAAGCACCTGGACCCAGCGCTGATCGCCGCCGTGATCTATGCCGAGACGAAATTCGAACCCCGCACCTCCCCCGCGGGCGCCGAGGGGCTGATGCAGATCCTCCCCAGCACGGCCCACTTTCTCGCCGGCCTCTCGGGCGGGGTGAGCTTCACAACCAGCGACCTCGCGACACCCGCGATCAACATTGCCTACGGGAGCTATTACCTACGCTATCTGCTCGAACACTACGATGGTGACGAGATGCTCGCGGTGGCCGCTTACAACGCGGGCCTCGCGAACGTCGATCAGTGGGTGGCACAGGCGCATGCCGCGGGCGGGGAGCTCACGGTCGGCGCGATCCCGTTTCCCCAGACGCGCGCGTACGTGCAGCGGGTGCTCGAGGCCCAGAGGGAATATCGGGCCGTCTATGCGCGGCAGCTGGGGATCGTCGAGTAGGACGGTCGCGCCTGCGCTTGCCAGATGCCGTCGGATATATCCGATCCGCCCACGACGACGAGGACACGGGACGGGCCGCCCGGCGCTACGATCGGCATTGTGAGGAGCATGCGTGCTCTGGCTCAACCTCCTCGTGGTGCTCTCGCGCCTGTCGTTCGTCGGCGCGCTTGGGGACCCGCCCGGGGCGTGTTGATCTGTGTCGCTGTCGTAGGCATCATCGTCTTGCTGCTGCTGTGGTGCGGCGTCGCCGCCGGGCCGGCCGCCGCCTTCTCCCTGAAAGAAAACCCATTCGTGCAACAGGGAGAAAAGCTCACGGCCTCGGGGGTGAGCGAACTGGCCGAACAGGGGTCCAGCGTGGCGATCTCAGCCGACGGCGACACGGCGCTCGTCGGCAGTCCCGCTTATAAAAGCTTCAAGGGAGCGGCGTGGGTGTATGTGCGTGAAGGCGGTAAATGGACCCAGCAGGCGGAGCTCATCGGCAAAGAAACAGGTGGTGGCAGCGGCTTCACGAAGCAGGGCTTCAGCGTCGCGCTGTCAGCCAATGGCGATACAGCGTTGATCGGTGGTCCGGGGGACGGCACCGAAGGGGCGGCGTGGGTGTTCACCCGTTCCGGATCGGCCTGGGAAGAGAAGGCCAAGCTCGTCGGCAAAGGAGCGAGCGGAGATGCCGAACAGGGCAACAGCGTTGCGCTGTCGGCCAACGGGGAAACGGCGCTGGTGGGCGGGCATGTGGACGCAGCCGGCGTGGGAGCCGCATGGGTGTTCACTGGCTCGGGCTCCAGCTGGTCGCAGCAGGGCAAAAAGCTGGTTGGTGCGCATGGTGCTGAACCGACCATCGAGCAGGGCACGAGCGTGGCGCTCTCCGGTGACGGCAACACGGCGCTGATCGGCGGCCCTTCTGCCGAAAAAGAAAAGGGAGCCGTGTGGGTCTTCACCCGCGCGAGCTCGACCTGGAGAGAACAGGCAAAGCTGCCGGCTGGCACGGGCGTCGGCGAAAAAACCGGTCAGGGTCAGAGCGTGGCGCTGTCCGCGGACGGCAACACCGCCCTCGTCGGCGGGCCGGGTGAGGACGAAGCAACGGGAGCCGCGTGGGTGTTCGTGCGCTCGGGCGAAGCGTGGAGTCAGCAGGGTGGAGAGCTGCTCGGCGAAGATGCGACGCTGAAAGAAGCTCAGGTGGGCCACGGCGTCTCGCTCTCCGAAAACGGCAACACGGCGGTCCTCGGTGGGTATCACGACGACGTCAGCGTCGGGGCCGCGTGGGCGTTTGTGCGCTCCGGCTCCACATGGGGCGAACAGGAGAAACTTGTCGGCACAGGCTCGGTGGGAGGGTTCCCGACCCAGGGCTCGAGCGTCGCGTTGTCTGGCGACGGCTTCACGGCGCTGGTCGGTGGCGCGGGCGACAACAGCGAGGTCGGAGCTGCCTGGGTCTTTGCGAGAACACCAGAATCGGGTGGCGAACCTGAACCAAACCCCGGACCGAGCCCCAACCCCAACAACCCCAACAACGGGTCGAACGCCTCGACGAACACCGGATCCGGGTCCTCCACCGGGAGCTCCACCTCGACTGGTACGACCGACAAAGCAACGGCGGATCTGGTCCCGCCCGGACCGACACCCGCCCAGCTCGAAGAAAAACTGGCCACCGCGTTCGGGCTGCCGTCCGCCAAGGCCTGCTACAGCAAGCGCGCGTTCAAGATCCACATCCAGCAGCCGCCCGGCTATCCGAAGGTCGTATCCGCCGAGGTCTTCCTCGGCCACAAGCGCGAGCGCTCGCTCAACAAGAAGGGCCTCACCGACCAGGTCATCTTGAGCGGGCTGCCCTACGGCACGTTCACGATCAAGATCGTCGCGCGCACCGTCAAGGGCACCACCCTCACCGGCACCCGCACCTACCACACCTGTCGTGCCAAGCCGCTCAAGAACCGTCGACCTCCCCGGCTCTAGCGGGGATCTCACGGTGTTTAATGCCGTGGAGCCTCACGGGTCGACATGGCGGGGGAGTCTGCCGGCGACGAGCTAGCCTGAGGTCAGCAACGCATGCCCGACTTCAAGCTCGACTCCGTCTTCACTCCCACTGCCGATCAGCCGAAGGCGATCGAGGCGATGGCCGAGGGCATCGAGCAGGGCGAGCGCTTTCAGACGTTGCTTGGAGCCACGGGCACAGGCAAGACGATGACGATGGCGGGCGTGATCGAGGCGGTGCAGCGCCCGACGCTCGTGATCGCGCACAACAAGACGCTGGCGGCACAGCTGTGCAACGAGTTCCGCACGTTCTTTCCGGACAACGCGGTCGAGTACTTCGTCTCCTACTACGACTACTACCAGCCCGAGGCATACGTCCCCAGCAGGGATCTGTACATCGAGAAGGACTCGGCGATCAACCAGGAGGTCGACCGGTTGCGGCATGCCGCCACGGCCGCCGTGTTCGCCCGCCGGGACGTGATCGTGGTCGCCTCGGTGTCCTGCATCTACGGGCTGGGGTCGCCGGAGACGTATGAGATGAACATGCAGATCCTGCGGCGGGGCGAGGCGATCGATCGCGACAAGCTGCTGCGGAAACTGGTTTCGATCCAGTACACGCGCAACGACAGCGTGCTCGCGCGCGGCACGTTCCGCGTGAAAGGTGAGACGCTCGAGGTGTTCCCCGCGTACGCCGAGACGGCCTTCCGGGCGACGATGTTCGGCGATGAGGTCGAGCGACTACAGCACTTCGATCCACTCACCGGGGAGTTGATCGAGGACGACCTGGAGCACGTGGCGATCTGGCCGGCGACGCACTACAACGTCAAGGAGGGCACGATCGAATCCGGCGTGGCGGAGATCGGCCGGGAGCTGAACGAGCGCTGCGAGCAGCTGGAGAAAGAGGGCAAGCTCTTGGAGTCCCACCGCCTGCGGCAGCGAACGCAGTACGACATGGAGATGCTTCGCGAGATGGGGTTCACCTCGGGCATCGAGAACTACTCGCGGATTCTCGACGGGCGCAGGCCGGGCGAGCGACCGTACTGCCTGATCGACTACTTCCCCAAGGATTTTGTGTGCTTCATCGACGAGTCCCACCAGACGGTGCCGCAGATCGGCGGCATGCACGTGGGGGACCGCTCGCGCAAGCAGACGCTCGTGGACTATGGCTTCCGGCTGCCGAGCGCGCTGGACAACAGGCCGCAGACGTTCGAGGAGTTCCTATCGATCACGCCGCAGCTGATGTTCGTCTCGGCCACGCCGGGCGAGTACGAGCGGACCCGGTCCACGCGGATCGTCGAGCAGATCGTCCGCCCGACGGGGATCGTCGACCCGATCGTGGATGTGCGCGAGACGAAGAACCAGATCGACGATCTGATGAACGAGGTCCGCACGCGCGTGGATCGCAACGAGCGGGTGCTCGTGACGACGCTGACGAAGAAGATGTCAGAGGACCTGTCGCAGTACCTGCTGGAGATGGGCTTCAAGACGCGCTATCTGCACTCCGAGATCGACACGCTCGAACGGATTCAGATCATCCGCGACCTGCGGCTGGGGGAGTACGACGTGCTCGTCGGCGTGAACCTGCTGCGTGAGGGCCTCGACCTGCCGGAGGTCTCGCTGGTGGCGATCCTCGACGCCGACAAGGAGGGCTTCCTGCGCGGTGAGACTTCGCTGATCCAGACGATCGGCCGTGCGGCGCGCAACATCGAGGGCAAGGTGTTGATGTACGCCGACAAGGAGACACGCGCGATGAAAGCGGCGATCTCCGAGACCGACCGCCGACGCGAGATTCAGCTGGCGTACAACGAGGAGCACGGGATCACGGCCGCGACGATAGTCAAGGGGATATCGGACATCGCCGAGTTTCTGCAGGGGGAGTCAAAGGTGCCGCGTGGGCGTAAACGCCGCACGATCAAGCGGGGATCGGCAAAGGAGATGCCGCAGCACGAGCTCGAGCGGATGGTGGTCGAACTGGAGGAGGAGATGAGCGCGGCCGCCGAGGAGCTGCGGTTCGAGTACGCGGCGCAGCTGCGCGACGAGCTC
>Ga0208324_1000766_pt1 | contig 13420 bp, 9 predicted proteins | sample Sb_taG_2_FD_187707 | JGI IMG/M metagenome (GOLD analysis project Ga0208324, IMG submission 187707) | Peat soil microbial communities from Weissenstadt, Germany - Sb_50d_5_LS metaG (SPAdes) (version 2) | ecosystem: Environmental > Terrestrial > Soil > Wetlands > Peat | place: Germany: Weissenstadt... | reverse complement strand
GCCGCTACGACGGCAAGGAAACGGACGGTCTTTCACCTCCATCCGGAACAACCGCGCCTCGTGGCGCACCCACAGGTATTCGAGCACGTGGATGAAGTCGATGACGATCGTGACCGTGACGCCGCGGGCCGCGGCCTCGGCGGTGACGGCCTCGATTTGCGTGCTGTTGCCGTCCACCAGGACCACCCATTCCCGCCTGTGCTGCGGGTCACGGCGTTCCGCCTCGTCAAAGGCCGCGGCGATGACGGCGGGAATATCGTCGGTGACCGAGGCGGTCAGCCACTTGCCCCTGGCCTGCGGCTCCCGCGGCTTGTGCCTGCTCTTCGGGTTCGCGGCCTGCGCTTTCTTCGTCCGCCGCTTCTGCGCCGGAGTGCTGATGACGTCCTGCGGCGTGCGCGGGACCGGGACCGCGTCATAGACGCAGGCCAGCTCGGCCATCCGCTTGCGGCCGTTCTTCTCCCCGGGCGACAGCCGGGTAGCCAGCTTGCTCTGCGCGGCGGCAGCGGCCTTCGCGGTAGCGGGCCGCAGCGCGTCCGGCAGCATCACGATGCCCTTCCCGTCGAAGGTCAGCACCAGCGGGATCCCGTCCGGCGCCGGCCGGACCACGCGCCACAGGTAAAACGCGTCCACGTCCACGGCGGCCCGGCGGACCAGCCCCTCTGCCTGCCGCTTCCCGATCCGCACGCCGCTCGCGCGGGTGACCGCCGCGCACGCCGCCTCCATCGAGCCCCGCGCGGCCTCGGCCGCGGCCATCTTGCGGAGCCCGTGCGAGTGCTTCTCCTCCGGCAGGTTCAGCGCCGCGTCCACCGGGTATACGTTGGGCCTGCCCGGCGACCGGTAGGCGATCCGCGACACGGTGACCTGCCCGGACTTCGTCATCAGCGGCCGTTCCCTGCCTCTTTCCGCCCGCGTGCGGACGACGCCGTCCTCCCCGGCCACGTCATAACGCCGCTCCTCGGCCGCTGCCGTGGCGTCCAGCCGGTCCTGGAACAGCTGCCGCAGCAGCTCCCGTCCCCGCACGTCCAGCTGTTCCTCCAGGTCAGCGTGCTGCAGCCCTGCCGCTTCCTCCGACGCCGCCCACTCCTCAAGCTCACCGAAGCACTTCCTCGACTCCGCGAACGCCTCGTCCTGGGCAGGCACGTACCCTTGCATCGGGCTCCTTCTTTTGCGATCCGGTCGTCAGACAACCGGGACCGTAACGAGAAGGAGCCCTTTATGCACGCATCGACACGATCAAACCGGACACGGCGGCAGCGAGCACATTAAAACGCTTCATACTGCATCACCCCAGAAGAGCCGCACCCATCTGAAATTGTTCGGGCCAAAGACAATTGTCAGTATCCACGAATTATGCGTACTACGCACAAGAATATTATGAAGATGATAATCCATCGGATTACGGTCACGTGCCAAGCTTTCACAAACCAGTTAGGACTACGTTGTGAAATCTGATCAGAAACCCGCTCGAATGCTACCTGCTTGATGCTGCCGTCGGTGATGTCGATCAGGACCTGCCCGTTGGCAATGCTTATATTCGTGGTACCATTAACTACCGCCATGAACTGATCGGTGCCAGTCTGCACCTCAAAGATCTTGTCGAACCCAGTGCTCCGGTCCCTGAGGATTACATAGATGCTGCCGGAAGCCCGGGGCGGCAGGTCGTAAAGCGCCCCGATAGAGAACGTACCGATCGGTGTTACAATTGATTGAAGACCTTCGATTGAGATACCCGAAGGATTGATATTTAGTGCCACTGGAAGGAACTCGGGTCTATAGCTCGCCACGGTTTCTGCGTTACTGCCGCATCCGGCGCAGACTGTGGTTATCAACAAGATGACAGCGAGACGCGGTAGGCGGCGTTGAACTATCCGAAGTATTGGCAGGCGCCTGGGGCCCCAGTGCCTGTCGTCCGCTGAGACCTCGCCCGGAAACGGAACGGCTGCGTCTCGCGCGTGGCTGCCGCCCTGATTATCGTGGCCGCCGGCCCTATAGTGGGGTGCCGACCGGGTTCCTGCAGCGGAAGACAGCCTATGCGGGATGACTGCGGTCTTGACTCCCGGTGCCTGGTGTCCGGTGACCGCTGCACACCGCGAGCGGCCCTCGCAGATGGCCTTGCGGGGATTGTGATTGACTGCGGCCCGGCCCTCGTGGTCCGTCGTGGTCAATTCCGCGGCAGCGTCTGCTGCCGCGTCTTGTGCAAGGACAAGCCGCGGTCCTGCGGGTCCGTGCGGGGCCCTGGCTGCGGCCGGAGTCGTGGTGGTCGTCACAGCCTCCCGGCCGCGGCGGGCCTGCCGCGACCATGACGACCGTGGCTCGGGCAGCTGAGCGGAGGACATGCGCGACATCGGACCCTCTCCCCCTGGCAGCGCTCCCCGCCTTTGATCCGGCTCGGGCGCGGCGGCGGGTGCGGTGACGAGTGGCAGCAGTAAGCTTACCCGGTGTCAGCCAATTGAAGACGCGTCTGTCTGAGCAAGTTTCTATGACATGTGCTTGAACCAATGGTTCAGCCGATGGTTACATGGGTGGGTGCCTGATACGGGAAGCCCGAGCGAGAACCCTGGGGCGGTGCTGCGACGGCTCCGCTACACCGGAGGCCGACGGATAAGCCAGCGGGCCCTGGCAACACTTGTGGGCACCAGCCGGGCTCATATAGCCCGGCTGGAGCTGCAGGGGTCCCCGCCGCTCACCGATGAGCAGCTTGACCGGCTCGAGAAGGCCGGAGGCGCCATCCGGCCGTCCTTCAGCAGTACCGAGATCGACGAGCTGCGATCAGTGATGCACAAGGTCGGAGCAGCCGCCATCGCCCAGGCGGACAAGGCGGTCCAAGATATCGTCGGCCGCGCGGGCCAGATCTTTGCTACCACGGGCCGAGGTGAACGAGGACATGAGCACTCCCCCCCGATCGTCCTTGATCCGTTTGCGTCCGCAAGCCGGCCGAGGTTCCTGACGGACATATCCCAGGTCGTAGCAGTGGCCCAGGAGGACATCGAGCATCTGCTCCGGGAACGCCGGACCCGGCGCCCCAGCCGGGTCGGCGCAGAGCCGGACGTGCTTATTACCAACTTCGGGCAGCGCATCCTGGTCGAGGAGGCCAAGGAGCCTGAGAAGTTCCGTGACATCATAAGGGAGCTCCTGCGCATGGGCGGTACGGTCGAGGTCCTGATAGCACCCTCGGCCGAGGAAGCGTCCCAGGATCTGGTCGCGCTCGTGCCGCCTATGATCGCCTACCTGGGGCAAGGCGGCCCACGGTTCCGGGCTCATGTAATCGATGAAGCCCGGCACCCTTTGGCATATGGCATCTGCATCGCCGGTGACCGCGGACTGCTCATCGCCCGCGGCGACGATAGCCGCACGGCTGCGGTGCGCACCAACGATCGCCATGACCTTAATGCACTCCGTGACCTGGTTCGTCCTCACTGGGAGAACAAGAAGCCGATCATCGAGGAAGCCGGGCGGCGCACCACAGAAACGGTTACCGGTCGCTCCCTTGAGCCCTCCGTGGCCATGCCCTTTGAACAGCTACTGACCTCCATCGAGATGGAAGAAGGACCCAGGCGACTGGTCAAGGAGGGGTTGTCGATCCTGAACATCCCCGTGGCTATCCATGCCTGGAAATGGCGGGCCGCTGAACTATGCACGGCCGGGTGGATACCTGAGGAGCTATTGGAGATCCTCCACGCTCAGGCCTGGGATCTGGCAGACCGCGGCCTCCGGCACTTGCCGCCCGACGTGCTGGACAAGTACGCCCGCCGCCGAAGGATCCGTCAGGGACTGCAGGCCCTCGAGGAGTACGCGCGCGGCCTGCAGGAACGGCATGCAGCCTGGACAGACCAGCTCTCCCGTCATCAGTTCTGGGATGCCTGCCCGAAATCCTCGCTGACCCGGTTCATCTCCAGCGGAGAGCTGCCCCCCGACGAGATACCGCCCGCGTGCGAGTACAGGGCTGAACGGGACGACATGGAGACCATCATCGCCCAGCTGATCACCCGGCTACGTACCAGCCGGAACTATCACCTTGCCCTCATCAATCAACCTCCCATCCAGCAATGGTTCTACTTCGGCGTCAAGGCGGCTCACGTGCTAGCCCAAGTCTTCGACAGCCCGCTAAGCGGGGAAGAAACCGAAAGGACAGCCCGTCCCGGCGATAGCATGCTCAATGTCCATATCGACTACGCCCCCATCGCGGCGGCATTCGCCGGGTGGTTCGACGAGCACGTGCTCAAAGCTGCGGTTGACCCGCCATGGCAGGACAACCGCAAGGTTGCCGACTGGCTTGAAGCAGAACTCGGCAAGTCCAGGCACTCTCGCTGATACGGCGCAGACATAGACAGGCGATCTGACTGCATGGCCTACTACGGCTCAGTACCCCGTAAGGACAGCCGCATGGCCCAGTGTTCGTACAGCTGGCCAAGCTTGCGAAGCCATCCCGGCAATTATCGTCGATTCAACCTCCTAAAGAAGTATCCAGGTTGGCGGATCAGGAGCACCGGTAGATTTCTCTGTCACCGGCGCAGCCCGGGGAGTAACCCGCATCCTGAATAACTATCCGCGCGGCGCTGTCAACGTACTCTTCTGCCGCGAAGTGGGCGCAGCTCTGCAGGAGGGCCAGCTATCCGGGGGACACACGGATTAGCGGTGGTTCCAGAAGTCGCGTTCCTTCACGACAAGCCCGTCGGTCCCGAAACGGAGCAGCGACACCCCGGCCAGATCCTCGCTGCGGTGGGGGTGATCCCATGGGTGAGCTGGCCAGGGTGATGGCCGCGGTCAGGCGCTTTGCGGTGTGGCTGATGCCCGCCGGGCGGCGGGACTGGGCGAGGCGGTCTGGGCCGAGGCGCACGAGGTGCCGCAGGCCTCATCCGGTCCGTGTCAACGCGGTGAACATGCGCGGCTGACGACCCTCGCGCGAGACGCCTCGATCCTCGCGGCCAGCTTCAGGATTGGACGTGCTCATATCTGTCAGCCGTTGATCAGTTCACGGGGCACCTGCTCATCGGCATCGGACGGTGATCACGACAGCTTGAGCCACCGGGCAGTTGACCGTGCCGCGAGTGCTGAACGCAGGATTGCCTGCTGTTCCTGGACGATGACCCGAAGCTGCCCGCCGGGATGCCGAGCCTGAAGCGCCGCGTCGGTGGCCGCGACCGTGGCCGGTGAGACGAGCGTGGCCGGGTACAGCAGCCGCGCGAGGCGGCGCGTCGTTCGGGGTTCCCGGTCCGCCAGCGCCGGCAGCGCTTCGGTGAAGTACCGGTCACGGTAGCCGGCCATGAGGTCCTCCTGACCTGCCACCCACAGGCCGCGCGCGTGCGCCTCCGCCATCCGCAAGTCCTGATCGTCGGCGAGCGCCGCCTGCCAAGCGACTTCCTTGCCGGCGGGATCCGGGCGCGTGGCGCGGCAGGTGGCACGGTGCTGCTCGCCGGCGACGGGGTCGGCAGCGGCCAGCGCGTCGAGATTGCCGTCGTCGGCGAGTCCGCGGGCGGACAGGGTGAACAGGACGCGGGCCCGCAAGTCGGCGGTGAGCGACAGGCCGTCCGGCAGCAGGTCGCCGGACAGCCAGGAACGCAGCAGGTCAAGCTGGCTGGCACTGTGCGCGCTGGCGGCGAAACCCGCTGCCAGCGCCTGCTGCCGTGGACCGGCCGCGCTGTTGCCCGGATGTTCGCGTTGCCCGCTGGTTCCTGTATGGTTCCCGCTGTCGTCACGGGCGCCGGCCGCTCGCCTGGGCACGGGGGCCCGTGGTTGCGGGGTCGGCCCCCGGGCAACGCTGCCGGGGTTCCGTTCGGTCAGCTCAAGGACAGTGCCGGCGACCCGTTCCCGTATTGCGGCCCGGTCGGCCGGGGGCGCGTACACGTCGGCGCACTCGACGGCGCGCTCCAGTAGCGTCTCGACGCCGACGAGCGGCAGGCCCGGGATGGGCGGGCCGGCGGACGGTGGGCCGGTGAGCGCCGGGCCGGCGAGGCGGCGGATCACCAGGTCGGCGAAGTCGGCCGCGGCGAGTTCGGCCGCGATGACCAGCTGCCAGGCCGCGGTCCAGCAGACCGCCTCGGTCAGCGGGTCGCCGACGTCCATCGCGGCCGCCGCCAGGGTGCGCAGCGTCCGCTCGTCGAACCTGACGCGGGTGTAGCTGAGGTCCCCGTCGTTGAGCACAACCGCGTCGGGAAGCTTCTCGCCGGCCAGCGACGGGACGGGCGTGCGTTCGCCGCCGACCTCCGCGTGGACCACCTGGCGCCGGCGCAGCCTGGTCCCGTCCAGGTCGTAGAGCCCGATCCCGATCAGCTGGGTCCGCGGCCTGTCCTGGGTGACGGCCAGTGACCCGATCGTGCCATCCGGCGCCGCGGTCAGCTCCGGCCGCAGTGCGGAGGCGCCCTCGGTGCGCAGCCACTCGTCCGCCCACCCGGCGAGATCCCGGCCAGAGGCCCGCGACAGGCAGGCGATCAGGTCGTCGAGCGCCGCGACACCGCTGAAACGGTAGCGGGTGAGGTAGTCGCCGAGCCCGCCGTGCAGCGCGTCGTCGCCGATCAGCGCGGCGAGCTGCCTGATGACGGCGGCGCCTTTGTAGTAGGTGATCGCGGGGGGCTTGGCCAGTGCCTCGGTGGCACTGGCCACCGGCGCCGACACCGGTTCGGCGCCCGGCAGCTCGTCGGCCCGGTAGGCGGCCAGCTCGTGCCGGTAGCAGAACGCGGTCCACGGCCCCACCATGTCGGGCGTGCCCGCGTCGACCGGGTCGCTCATGATCGTGTCGCCCGGCGGATGCTAGCCGAGGCGCTGCAGTCCGAGGTGGATGCCTACATCGCCCGGTTCGCCGCCGACCGCGGCGAGAACGGCCGCCGCCTGGTGGTGCGCAACGGTTCCCACGAGCCGCGGGAGGTGCTGACCAGCGCAGGCGCGGTGGAGGTGACCGCGCCGCGGATCAACGACAAGCGCACCGACCCGGTGACGGGCGAGCGGCAGCGGTTCTCCTCGGCGATCTTGCCGGCGTGGGCGCGGAAGACGCCGAAGATCACCGAGGTGCTGCCGCTGCTGTACCTGCACGGCCTGTCCTCTGGCGATTTCGTGCCCGCGCTGGGCCAGTTCCTGGGCTCGGCGAGCGGGCTGCCGGCGGCGGTGATCACCCGGCTGACCGAGACGTGGAAGGCCGGGCAGCGCGCGTTCGCAGCACGGGACCTGTCCGGGGCGGACTACGTGTACCTGTGGGCGGACGGGATCCACGTGAACATCCGGCTGGAGGAGCACAAGCTGTGCCTGCTGGTGATGATCGGCGTACGCGCCGACGGCCGCAAGGAGCTCGTCGCGCTGGCGGACGGGTACCGGGAGTCCACCGAGTCGTGGGCTGACCTGCTGCGGGACTGCGCCCGCCGCGGGATGCGCGCCCCGGTGCTGGCGGCCGGTGATGGGGCACTGGGATTCTGGGGTGCGCTGCGCGAGGTCTTCCCGGAGACCAAAGAGCAGCGCTGCTGGTTCCACAAGATCGCCAACGTGCTCGCCGCGCTGCCCAAGTCGGCCCACCCCGGCGCGAAGAAGGCCCTGGCGGAGATCTGGAACGCCGAGGACAAGCCGCACGCCCTCGCCGCCGTCAAGGCCTTCAGTGCCGCCTGCCAGGCGAAGTTCCCCAAGGCCACCGCGAAGATCACCGACGACCGTGACCAGCTGCTCGCGTTCTTCGACTACCCGGCCGAGCACTGGGTCCACTTGCGCACGACCAACCCGATCGAATCTACGTTCGCAACGGTGCGTCACCGGGCCAAGGTCACCAAAGGACCCGGCTCCCGGGCCGCCGGCCTGGCCATGGCATTCAAGCTGATCGAGTCCGCCCAGGACCGCTGGCGCGCGGTCAACGCGCCGCACCTGGTCGCCCTGGTCCGCGCCGGAGCGATCTTCATCAACGGCAAACTCGTCGAACGACCCGGCGAGGACGCCCCGCCCGCAGCCGCCTAAAAGATCGCCGCAGGCGCGTCCGCGCCGAGCGCGGATGCGAAGCACCGTTGTCCTGGAGGGGCCCGGCCCGGACAATGCGCGCCGTTCCGGCCCGTACCTGTGACCTTTCCCCGGCGACCGGCACACCTGGCGCGAGATGACCGGCTCAGCCAGCTCGCGCAGCGCTTGGCCTACGGTGCGTTACGGCGGGGCGTGTGCTGCGGCGGGGTGCGGGGCAGCGGCGCGGCGGGCAGCGGCCCGCGACGGTGCGCTATCGCGCGAGAGGAAGCGGGCCAGGCTGCCCCGCCACTGCGGCGAGAGTCCCCATCACCCTCTGGCCGCCACGGCACAGCGGCGCTGACGTCCTGGCGGCCCTGGGGCCGGCGTCTAGGGGTGGCCGGCGTGCGGTGCGGGCTGGCCGGGCGCCGCGAGCAGCTGCCCGGTCCAATCCGGCCCGTCGCTCATCGCCGCCTGCATCCCGTGCCATTCCGCGGCCGCGATGAACAGCGTCCTGCCATCCTCGCCGCCGAGCATGCAGGCAAAGCACCCCCGATCGACGGCGACCGTGTTGAGCACCTCGCCGCCCTCCCGCACGCGCACGCAGCGCTGGCCCGGAACGGTCGCGACCCACACGGCGCCGTCCGCGTCCGCGCAGATGCCGTCGGGCGCGTACTCAAGGTCAGCCCAGACGCGACGGCCGGCGAGGGTCCCGTCCTCTGCCACCTCGAACGCGACGAGCTGCTCGGCGTGCGAATCAGCAACGATGAGCACGCGGCCACCGTCGGCCAACGCCATGCCGTTGGGCCACTGCAGGCCGTCCGCGACCTCGCGCATGCTGCCCTCCGGCCGGACACACACGATTCCCGGCCCTCCGTTCACGTAGGCGTTGCCGGTTGCGTCGACCACGAGCTCATTGAACGGCGGGCTGCCGAGAGCGGTCAGGTCCGCCACGGTGTCCAGCGTCCCGTCCGGCCCCTGACGCAGCAATCTGCCCTGTGGCCCGTCGACGACGAGCATCTGCCCGCCGGGAAGCCAGTCAATGCTGAAGGGTATGGTCTGCGGCGCGAGACGAGGGATCACCTCGCGCTCACCGTCACTGCTCACAGCCAGTACCTCGCCGGCACCCCAGTTGCACAGCCAGGCGCGTCCGTCGTGCCATCGGGTCGACTCCGGAAAGCCCAGGCCGTCAACCACGACTCGTGTCTCGTTCACCCCTCATCTCCTTTACTCGTCAGCATGCCTCCAGATGAGATTCAATGGCAGCCCCTGCAGGCCCTCGGCATGAGGCCAGGGCCCGGCGAGAGTCAAGCACATGGTCGCCCTGGCCGACAACGGCGCCACGTTCGTCAACGGCAAGCTCGGAGAACGACCCCAGGACGAAGCCCAGCCCGAAGCAGCCTAAAGATCTTGATCCACAGGTCCCTAGCGGAGCGGGTGACGGGAATCGAACCCGCGCTATCAGCTTGGGAAGCTGCTAGCGTACTCTGGTCGGCGACTCCAGTCGGTGCCTGTGACCAGGAGATACGCCATCTCGGCTCCGCCGCGTTGCCGCTTTGGGTAGAAATTTGGGTAGAAAATCGCTGCGGCCGGGAATCTGTGAAGGCTGGTGCAGCGCACTGCTGTTCTGTGGTAAGTATTCGGAAATCGTGTGAGCGGCCATATTACGGTAGCTGCCGTTACTTGTCGGCGTACAGGCGGATCTGCATGCCGTCTGGGTCGCGGAACCCGGTGGCCCAGCCGCGCGCCGTCTCGGCTACGGGCGGGTGCCGAAAACCTCATCCACGTCACGCGATCAGGCGATATTCGTTGATCAGGCCACCGACGCGAGCGTGCCTTCGGACGCGGTACTGCTCAAGATCGACCGGTTCGGGTAGCGGTTTGAGCGGCGCGGCTGCGTGCAGGGAGCGGTGCGGCCGGTGCTGATTATGGTGAGTTTCGTACTGGCTCAGGATCCGCCGCAGATGGGCCTGGTTCCAGATGAGGGTGCGGTCCAGGAGCTCGCGGCGGCATCCTCCGATCCAGCGTTCGGTGATCGCGTTCATGCGGGGCGTCCGGACGTTGCAGAGCACGGTCCGGATCCCGGCATCGGCGAGGACCGCGTCGAACGCGGCGGCGAAGTTCGAGCCGCGGTCACGGATCATGAATTTTACCCGGTCAGCCTGTCCGCCAAGGTCCAGCAGGAGGTTGCGAGCCTGCTGGGTGGTCCATTCCCCGGTGGGATGCATGGTGACTCCGAGGATGCGAATGCGCCGGGTGGCGTGCTCGATCACGGCCAGGACATGGGCCTGGGTGCCGTTGAGCAGATCGACCGTAAACAAGTCGCACGCCAGGATCGCCTCGGCCTGGGAGCGCAGGAACTGCGACCAGGTAGGCCCGGATCGGCGCGGCGCCGGGTCGATCCCGGCATTCCTCAGGATCTCCCATGCGGTCGATGCCGCTACCTTTACTCCCAGGCCGGCCAGCTCGCCGTGGATCCTGCGGTAGCCCCATCCGGGGTTCTCGCAAGCTAGCCGGAGAATCAGGGCCTTGATGTTTCGGCGGGTGGCCGGGCGGCCGGCCTTGCCGGGCACGGACCTGGCGGCCCAGCGGCGGCGGACGATATCGCGGTACCAGCGCAGGATCGTGTCCGGGGTAACCAGCAGCCGTAGCCCCTGGCGGCGCGCTTTGGGTAGCACGCTGAGCAGAGTCGTGAGCAGTGCCCGGTCTGCCCAGTTCAGGTTCGGGCGGCGGGGCTGCTGCCGTTGCAGCACGGCGAGCTGATGGTGCAAGATCAAGATCTCTGCGGTCTTCCATGCTTCCTCGCGCCGGGACAGCCGCAGCCACGCGGCTAGCCGCGTGATCAGGAGGAAGACGAACCGTAGGCACATGATCGGTGATCATCATGGCCGGACGGCTGGCGGGACAACTCTGCTGGTCAGAGCCATGGATGGGATTCTCGGCACGCACAGGCCGAGGATGGCACGTGCGGCCTCCCGGGCGCGCTGTCTGCTGGCGCGCGGGTCGCCGATCCATGTCATGAGTGCGCGGCGGGCTTGCCGGAGCGGGACGTAATCGTCGCCCCAGTACATCCATATGCCAACCGGGATCTTGGCGAGGCTGCTGATGTTGTTGTCCGGCCGTTTCTGAAGCAGCGTCAGCAGAAGGTTGCGCTGGCTTGCGGGGTAGAGGGCCGGAGCGGATCCGTGACCCTTGCCAGCCGACCGCTTCTGGGGGTAGTCCAGGAGGCCTCGCTCGGTCCAGTCACGGATCAGTCGCATAGTGACGATGTAGCCGCTGGCTGTGGCATCGGCGAGCAGGTCGTCGATCGTGCCGGGCTCGCTGATCTCCAGCACCCTATGGAGATTACACGAAACTGGGCTCGATTAAGTCAGCAAGACCATTTGCGTACAGGTCATACTGCTATGGGCGAGTCGTCCGGCTCGCCCCGGAGCATGGATAAGGGCCCGCCCCAGCAAGAGCGAGCCCCCTCCCCGGCTCCGATGACAATCGGCAGGCCGGTACCGCAAGTGCGGCATTTCCAGATCTCAGTGTACTCGCGGCATCGGCCCCAATTCCTGGTCAGACCAGGAGAAGGAGCCCACAGTGAGTGCTGTACCACTGGCACAGCCCCAGCCCGCGCACGTCCTCGTCCTCGAGGGCGAGGTACGGATTACTGACCTCTGGGGTATTCACGTAACCGGAGCTGCGCAGGTCAGCGCCCTGCCGCGAGAGTTGGTGCGGCGGGGCCGAATCCTAGCCTGACCTGCGGGTTCTGTAGTGTCGGCCGCAGATCTACTCCGGTTAACTGAATATCCCAGACTGACCTTACCGACACCGACCCCTACCTCCACCGCGTCCTCGCCGACGCTGCCGGTCCCGAGGAGGCAGTCCACGCCGTCCTGCGGATCGGCGCGCAGGCAACCCTGATCGCCGGAGCTGATCTGCAGGCCCAGGTCGTCGAGCGCCGGTTCGAAGACCTAGCCAGGACCTTCGACTCCTCCCTTGGCACCGCGGTGTCCCGGATTGGCCAGGTCAGCTCGGAGTTGCTGGAAGGGGAAGACGGGGCTCTGCCCAAGCTCCTCAACCAGACCAAGGCCGGCCTGAAGGCGATGCTCGACAACACCTTCGATCCGGATTCCAAATCCAGCGCCATCGCCAAGATCGACGGTGTTTTCGACGGCGCAGTCGAGCAACTCGACCGCAGGGTCCGGACCGCGCTCGATCCCGACGCGCCCAGTAGCGCCCTGGGAAAGGCCAAGCGGGAGATCCTGGACACGGTCAAGGAAGTGGCGCGCGATCAGGGCAGGCAGCTTCAGGAACTCGCCGTGACCGTCGCGGCCAGCAAGGTGCGCTCCCAGGTCACTGAGCTGACCGCCGTCAAGGGATTCAGCTACGAGGACATACTCCAGACCGGCCTGGCTTCCATTGCCTCCGTGCACGGGGACATCGCCGACCATGTCGGCAGAAAGTCCGGCCTATCCGGCACCCAGAACGGTGACCACCTGGTCACCATCAATGCCGAGGACACCTGCGGAGAGGAGGCCCGGTTCGTCATCGAGTGCAAGGACCGGCGCCTAGGCATGGCCAAGACCATGCAGGAGCTGGCTAAGGCCATGGACAACCATGACGCCCGGGCCGCCATTGCAGTCTTCAGCCGAGCCGAGCACGCCCCCAGCCCGCTCCCGTTCTCCTGGTCGGGTAACCGGGCGATCCTGGTCTACGACAAGGAGGCTCCGGACGACAGCGCCCTGCAGCTCGCCTACGCCTGGGCCAGATGGGTCTGCCGCCGCGACCTCACGACCGACGGGGCAGCAATCGACGCCGTGCGCGTCGAGGCCGCTTTTACGAGGGCCCGGCAAGCGCTGGCTAGGCAACAGTCCGCCCGCAGCTGCTTCACCTCCGCTATCAAGAAGATCGACGAGGGCGCTAGTCACGTTGCCGACCTGGTTGATGAGCTCCGCGTCGCGCTCGCCCAACTGTCAGAAGAGCTGAACGAAGGCTGACAGAGCAGGACCGGGCGCCCCGATTTCCCGTGCGGAGGTTAGGCGCGGCGCCCGGTCCTACACGCCCGCTACAGCGCTCGGCCTCCGAAGCCGCAGTAAGTCGGCCTGTAGGCCGGGTCTAGTGCAGGCGTCTCACTGACCAGGGCGAATACACCACAGACGTGGCCTGACCCGCCGATGAGATCTCGGCTGTTCTCGGTGTTCTTGGGCAGATCGCGGGGTCATGTGCCCCCAATGTGCCCCAGATGGTGTCGCCTCTGACACGTAAGTGTCAACGGGGAGTCAGCTGAAGGCCCCTCCCTGGCGGTGCTTGACCTTCTGGTTCAGCCACGACGCGTTCGATCCCGATGCGGCCCGCGCAGGTCCTGTCCGTGCGGCCTGCAGGCTGGGCCTGGTGGAGTGGTTGTCGGCGATCTTGTAATTCCCCAGCTGTGAGGGGCTGACGATCACGTAATTCCCCACCCCGATCACGTAATTCCCCATGGGGACGGCGTGCGTGTCGTGGTGGATCTGGCCATCGAGACAGAGGA
>Ga0208324_1000758_pt1 | contig 13497 bp, 9 predicted proteins | sample Sb_taG_2_FD_187707 | JGI IMG/M metagenome (GOLD analysis project Ga0208324, IMG submission 187707) | Peat soil microbial communities from Weissenstadt, Germany - Sb_50d_5_LS metaG (SPAdes) (version 2) | ecosystem: Environmental > Terrestrial > Soil > Wetlands > Peat | place: Germany: Weissenstadt... | reverse complement strand
CGATTTCCCTCGCCAGCCTTTGAGTTATGTCTCGAATCAGCCTCAATTTGAAAAGCGCCTGGCGCCGGCCAGCCGGGTTCGACATACGCGAAATAGAGGGCGTCGAGCTGTGCCCAAAGAATGTCGCACTTGTCGCGCAATGCTTGAATAACGCGCTCTTGCTCCTCGCGTGTGGCGGCGTGGTCGAACACGTACTGGAGCGCAAACGCGGCGTCTTCCGGCGCCTCGGTCAGCAGCGCCTCAAAATAATCCAGCGCGGAAGCGAGCCAGGGATAGTACTGACGCAGTTTCTCCATGCGCAGCGCGATCAGGTCGCGGGAAAACAGTTCCGTGAGCGACGACGCGACGCACTCGAGAAAAGGCCGCGTGCGTACCAGGTGGAGATACTCATTTCCGATGAAGCGCGTAGCGGGCAGAATCTCATGCGCATTCGTCACCCGGTCCCGATCGAGGCCGGTCGCTTCCGCCAGCTTGATCCAGCGCAGGATTCGGCCATTTCGCTGCGAGTCGCCGTCGTGATCCACGATGCGTTTCCGCCAGACGCGGCGGAATGACGGATCGGTGGCGCGCGAAAGAATGATCGCGTCCTTGATCGGAATGATCGATTGGTAGTAATAACGATTCAATGCCCAGGCCTGCAACTGTCCGCGGCTGAGTTTGCCTTCGTGCATGAGCAGGTGGAAGGGATGTTTGTGGTGATAGCGCTCTTCGCCGACATGGCGCAGCGCCGCGCGCAATTCTTCCAAGGTCAGCTTCGTGTTTGACATCTTTCCGGGGTCTACAGTTCCAGTTGCCAATTGTCCTCCGCCAGTTCCCATCCGGCCTGGCGCACGGCCTTATTTTCGGGACTCGCCTCGTTGAGAATTGGATTCGTATTGTTGAGATGAATGAACATCTTGCGTCCAACTTTAATACGTTTCAGAAGGTGGAGACTTTCCTGCACTGGAATATGACCCATTTCGTACGCGGTCTCGCTGCTGCCCTGGAGGCGTTGCAGTTCGTCATCGCTCCAGAAAGTGCCGTCGAACAAAAGCAGGTCCGCACGATGCATCTTTTCGAGCAAGGCGTCGCTGAGACTGCCGACGGCGGGAACATAAGCGACTCTTTTTTTCGAAGCAGACTCGAAAAATAGCGCAGCCGTCGCTTCATTCCTTGCAAGGTCTTTGGTCTTCACATATTTCGGATAGCGGCCGGAAAGGTAGTGAACCTCGCAGCTCAGTCCAGATTCTTTTTCGTCTTCATCCACGGACAACAAGGGAAAGGGCGCGTCTGATTTCACGGGCGTCCAAACCACTTGCGGATCGACGCGATTCAACATGCCGAACATGCTGTTCTCTTCGCGCAAAATGCGCAAGATGGAGGGTGCGGCGTAGACGCGCAAAGGCTGAAGTTCGCGGAGCAGAAGCAGGCCCACAACGTGATCGAGATCGGCGCTTGCCAGCACCAGGCCCGCGATCGGAGAATCGCGCGGAGTATCGCGCAAAGGCCGCGGATGGAGCTCAGGAGAACCTTCGATTTGAAAGGGCAGGTCGGGAGAGGCTCCGGCTAGAAACCAGGTGGAGCCGTCCGCGCTCAGCGCGAGCTGGGCTTGCGTGCGCGCTTTGCCAGCAAGTTTTTTTTTGCGCACGGCGACACAGTTTCCGCAGCCGCAATTCCACTGCGGGAACCTACCCCCGGCCGCAGAACCGAGGATCTGAATGCGCATCTTCTTTTCGCAGATTTAGAGTTGTGCGCTCACGTAGGAATTGACTTCGCAGCAGAGAACAACTTCTTCGAAAACCGGACTGGTCCAAGCCATAACTTCACCCTTTAAGGTTTGAGATTTCCCTCGCCGAGCCCAGGCGCGGCGTGGGTGGGGATAGCGAATCATATCATCGCCGGGGTTGCTTTCGTCGGGGAAAATTGGGAGACGGAATGGCCCGAATGGGCCATCTTTTAGTCTTTGGGACAACCGGAAATTCCACGCTACATCTCTGATTCGAAGCAGCTTATATGGAATCCGAAAGGTGGGTCATCGCATGTTACCCCCTTCCACGGGAAGTCAAAGGTCGCGGACAGGAGTGTCCGCGCCACACTTTTACTGGGCGGCTTCGAGCAGGCCTTTTTCGGCTTTTTCCTGGCACTCGATGCAATGGCGGGTCCAGGGCACGGCTTCAAGGCGCTTGGCGTTGATTTCTTTGCCGCAGGAGACGCATTCTCCGAAGCTGCCTTCGCGGATGCGCGCGAGAGCGCCATCGACCATGTTGAGCAACTGGCGGTCGTTGTTGCTCTGGCTGAAGAGGAATTCCTTGTTGTAGGAACTGGCGGCGCGGTCGGCGACGTCCTGAGTGGCTTCATCGTCTGCGGTACGACCGTCCTGCTGATTGCGGACAACCATGTGGCGCAGTTCGTTGCGCCGGGTTTCCAGCCTTTTTTTGAACGCGTCTAGCTTCTTCTTATCCATGTTTGCTGCCCGTGTTTGGTGCCTATGATTGCTGTCTGCCGTAAAGCAGAAGTCGCGCTTCACAGGTCCACATCGCCCGTGAAGTCAAACAAGTATCCTAAGCGCGGGGAGATCGGGCGTCAACTGGATCGGGTGATCGGGTCATCGAAAGTCAAAGGCACCAAGGACTTCGATCACCCGATGGCGCGACGACCCGATTCAGCTCACGGCTTGTTCGCTTGGCCGAGCGTGGGCGCGGGGTACTCGGGAAGTTCCTGCTTGGCGGATTGCGAGCGCTTGACCTGCAACTCGTCGAACAGAAGCGCGGGGCTGGCGACGCTGAACCAGACGGGTTCGGAGCGGTCCTCGACCTGGGGCGCGGTCCCGGCGGCGATGAGATCGCTGCGCAGGGAGCGGACGTCGAGATCTCCGAAGACGCCGCCGCGCACGAGTTCTTCATGCGCATCTTTGGTCCAAATGCGATAGAGGAGTCGTGGCTCGAGACCCGGGCCCATGGTTTCCACGTAGAGTCCGTAAGGCAGATCGCGGTTCTTGCACATTTCGATCAACTTTGTCTTAAGGCTGGCATCGGGCTGGGGATCGGTTGATTGCAAAATAAGATTGCCGGGGCGGGGCGCAGGAGAACCGGTTGCGACGGCGCGTCCGTGACCGTTCGAAGCGGGAAAGTCGCGAATGGGCTGGCGTCCGATGAGGTAGGAGACGAGTTGCCCCTTTTCGATTAAGGACACACGCTGGGCTTTCACGCCTTCGTCATCGAGCGTGTAGTTGCCGAACAGGGGCTGCCCGGAGATGGTGGAAATCGTCGGGTCGTCGAGCAGATTGATGAAATCGGGGAGCACGCGGGATTTGTAGCTGCTCGACCATTTTCCGGTGGTGCGGGCGTTCTCGCCGAGCTTGGGCTTTCCGCCGAGAACATTCGGCTCAACCAATTCGGTGATGACGGTGGCGGCGGCATCGTTCGAGAACAGGACGGGGCCACGGTATTCCTCGTCGACTACGGGAGCATCCCGCAGCAACTTCAGAGTTTTGAGGATGCCGGCAGTGGTCTTCAAGAAATCTTCGCGGGTGGGGAGTTCTTTGAGATCGTTTCCCTGATCGGCGTGCGACCGTTGCAGCAACATGCCGTCGGAAGCCTGGGTTGATCCCGAGATGGAAATGACGTAGTGGGCGTGACCGGAGCGGGCCACCGTGCCTTCGGAGTTCAGGAAGTAACGGTTGTCGACGGTAAAACGCAGCGCGGATTCGAAGGTCTCGAGCTCTTTGTCGCTGCGATATTGGGCGGAAGCCTCTTCGAGAAGATGCAGCCATGAAGTGAAGTCGGCGGAAGAAAAACGGGCGAGAGGCTCGACGGCTTCGAGAGGCGTGGCCTTGGCGAAATCGTCGACGGGCTCATCGACTTTCAACTGCTTCAGGGCAGCTTGCTTGGCGGAAAGCGCCTCGCTGGCAGCCTTGTAGGCGCGATCGGTGGCGAGCCAAATGCGGTGGCGGATGGCGAAGACATCATCATCGGATGAAACCAGGTCAACGGCGCCTTGTCCGTTGCCGTAGAAGCTGTCCTGTTTGTAGTCGCCGACGCGGACTGCGACACGCAAGAGGCGGCCGTGATTGTGTTGCTGGTTGCGTAGGGCGCCGAAAACGGCGCTGGCTTCGTACTGGTCGATCTCGGTGACGCGGTATTCGATGTAATAGGGCGCGGCCACGTTCTCCATTTTCAGCTTTGCTTTGGAGCGGTCCATTTCTTCGCGAAGAGCGCGGAGGACAACATCGGTGGAAGCGGGATTGGCGGCGCGGGCGGAGAGTGAGAGGCCACAGAGGATCGCACACAGTGCTGCGCCACCCAAGATCGAGCGTGAGGTCGACCCGACACGGCTGATCATTGTTTGCCTCCTTTGTCATCGGTTGCACCGGGCGGAGGTGGAAGAATGGGAGGACGCGTGTCGCCGTACTTTCGTTTCTGAACTTCCATCTCGGAAAACAACATGGCGGGCGCGGCTGCAGATACGGGGACGCTCCCGGATTCGGCTCCACAAATGCCATTGAAAACGCTGGTGGTGTCTCCGGTGGCGGCGATCTCGGTCAACACGGTGAGCGGGGTGCCGACGATGTCGACTCCACGCACCAGTTCATCGGGACGCCCATCGGCATAGACGCGCCAAACCATGACGGGCAATACCTGGAAGGCTTGCGGCAGTTCGCGGGTGGTCAGGGTGAATCCGCCCTGGATGTCTTCGAAGTAGAGACCGTAGGGCTTTCCCTGTTTTTTGATTTCTTCGACGAAGCGGGTGCGCAGTTGGGCGTCGGGAATGGTTTTTGACGAAGTCACGATGAGATTGCCCTGGCGTCCGACGGGCATCAGTCCCGACTGGGCGCGGCCGTGGCCGTTCGAGTTGCTGAAGTTCTTTACCGGCAAGCGTCCCATGAGGAAATTTTTCAGGATGCCATCTTTGACTACCTCGACGCGCGACGCGGGCATGCCCTCGTCGTCGAAGCGATAAAAGCCCGAGAGTTCTGTGCCAGCGAGGGTATGCAGCGTGGGATCGTCGGCGACGCTGAGGAATTCGGGCAGGATTTTTTCGTTAACCTTTTTGGTGAAGGTCTGGCCTTCGTCGCGGCCGCGCTGGCGCTGCCCTTCGACGCGATGGCCGAGCACTTCATGAAAGAAAACGGCGGCGGCGCGGCCGGAGAGCAAAGCGGGACCATTGTAGGGCTCGGCCAGCGGAGCCGCGCGCAACGCATTTAAGTCATTCGCCATCTTTTTCACACTCGCCGCCACTTCCGCTTCGGAAGGAACTTTCGCCGGGTCGGAAAACTGGAAAGTTTCCACGCGCATCAGTTCCATGCCGTCGTCGGCGCGGGTTTCTGCCTGGATCACGATGCGGAAGATGGCGTCGGCGGTCACGATCTTCGCGCCTTCGGTCGAGACCAGGTAACTATGGCTCTTGGTGGCGTAGAGAAAGACCAGGGACTCTTCGACCTGGGGATACTGGCGGAAAGAAGCGGAATAGCGGCGAGCGAGATCTTCCCAGGTTTTCTGCTCGGGAAACGCCGGCAGCGGAGTTTTTTCGATGTAAGTCGAGGGCTTTTCCTGGGAAAAGTCGGGCGAGTCGTCCTCGTCCTTGGCGCGGACGGCGGTTTTGGTCTTGACGTTGGTATAGGACTGGCGCGCCTTGCGGTACTGCTCGTAGGTCAGCTTCCAGAGGACGCGGGCGATGGCGTCGGGGTCGTCGCGCTGCGGAAGCTGGCCGGAGGTAATGCCGGAGGAACGTTCCTTATCATGGGTGTTATCGAGAGCGGGGGTACCGATGCGCATGCTGACGTCGGCGGCGCGATGGCGGGCGTGAGCAGAGGTGAGGATGCCACCCTGGGCACTGAGGATGACCAGCGATTCGCCGTCGGTCACGTTGTAGCTGGTGAAGTAGGGGGCGGGATCCTGCTTGGCGAGCTCCGACTGGCCGCGATGCAGCTCCTTCTCCATGGTGGAGAGGAGCAGATCGTCAGGTCCGTTGAGCGGCGTCTGGGCGGCCAAGGGTTTCTGCCCCAGGAGGACAACGAGGACTGGAAGAATCAGGACCAGACGGAAGATGGCAGCGGCTCTTTCAGATTTCATTTTTTCGGACTTGATTTTCAATTTCGGATTTCACTGGAAAGCGCGAGTGTACAGGACGGGGAGACACAAAAAAAGGGCGGCTCAGTTTGGAAGACGCATTCCCCCAGCGGCTAAAAGCCGTCGACGAAAATAGGCCAGTTATCGCAGCGGTGAACCGCTGCGCCACCCAAAATCAAGTGCAACAGCGAGTTTTTCCGCAAGCTCTGAAAGTCGTGCCCTTTCAAAACAAATCGAAACTGAGCCACTACTAAAAAAGCGGCCCCTTGCGGGGCCACCCTTTTCAAAGAGGCTAAGTGGCGGGAATCAGAGGAGACGCAATTGACGCCGCTCCGAGGAGAGGAGCGGACAGAGTGATGTGTCGAGAACAGCGAGAGTGAAGTGATCCAACGGTTGAGGCCTCTTCAGCTGCATTGGAAATGAGCAACTGCGGAACCAAAATGGTAACTGGGGGTCAGGGATGGCGCCCGGTTTTAGGAATCTGTGCAAAATCAAAGACTTAGGGTAAATCACTTAGACGCAGAACGGAAATTTGGCAACGGACAGGAGGGCGATTGGGTGCATAAAACTGCACATTATTATGGGCAGAAGTTGCGATCGGACGCGAGTGTGGAAGTGGGCCTTGCACCGGCTCGGACGGGGCAAAGCCCCGTCACTACACAAAGCAAAACCCCCATGAAAGGGGGTTTGCGATAAATCGGCACTGGTTTTCCTAGCTGTTGGATCTAGCTGTCGCCAGCTACGGTGCGCACCTTCCCCGGCAGGAAATGGTAGGGCGGCCAGGGACCGGTCACCACCAGTTCGCAATTCTTGAGTTGCTTGGCGGCGGTGCTGTACCGATTCTGATATTTTTCGATCGACTTGGTGTCGATGAGGTGAGCGATGTCGAGTAACATGCCGTCGGCATCGACCTTCTTGCAGCTGACTTCCTCTTCGAGGGGGTTAAAGAGCTTGTGCACCTGGACGGAGAGGGCGCGGGCTTTGGTCTGGCGCTCGCGCTCACGCGATGCTTTCTCGCGCAGCTTGGTAAGGTACTCGCGGCCGACGGTATCGGGCAGGACAATCTCTTCCATGGCGCCGCGGAGAGAACCGTCGCGGACCATGAGCTTGATGCGCATTTCGGACTTGCCACGGAGCCGGGCCACGCTCTCGCAGAAAGTGCGGCGATTGGTCCGAACCGCCTGCCGGATGGCATCTTCGGTGTCGAAAATCGTTCCGAAGCGGAAGGGCAGGACGGTGGCGGTTCGGAAGCTCTGGCTGACCACGCGGGCGTGCTCGAGAACGGACTTTTCGTCGAGTTTTGAGGTCGCGCGATCATATTCACTGACGATCACCGCGAATTCTCCGCTGGGGTAGCTCATGACGGGAGCCGAGTTCACACCTTGAATTCCATCGAGAACGAAGGGACGACGGGAGCGGACACCATTAGCTAGGGTCTGGTGTTCCGTGAGGCAGTACGCGTACCACGACATGCATTCTCTCCGAATTGCACCGGGGCCTTGGGCATCCCCTTTAGATTTACTCTAAGGCTAGGGCTGCGTTTCTACCTGGAAGTTTTGGTTTTGTCAGATAAGGTGGACGCGAAATACTGCGTCCAAAGCCATATTACTTCCGGTCCGTGTTATTTGCAACCTTTCTTGTGATAAGTGCATCGCCGATCGTCTCAATTTGCTACGAACACGATTTTGGCGTGCTGGTCGGGCGGTTTCGGCGGATCCACGGCGCGGCTGGGGCGGGCTGAGAATTGTGGAAAAGCGGTGTTCTAATGTCTCCATCAGTCACATTTGCGTTGTTTAGATTCGCACGTACTCATACAACCACTGTCCGGCGATCATAGGGCGTTACATTCCGGCAGGTGTTCGAAGGGACTGTAGAATAGGGGCGTGCAGAAGTTCTGGGACAACACGGATGGAGCGGTGGCCCGGACGGGCGAGACGCCCGTCCCCACACGACCCGTCACCACACGACCTGTCCCGACTACCGCTCGGGTGTTTCCTGAGCGCCTGAAGATTGGCGACGTTGAAATCGCTCCTGCCACCGTGCTTGCGCCTATGGCCGGAGTGACCGACACGGTCTTTCGCCGTTTTATCAAGAACCTTGGCGGATGCGGACTGATCATGACCGAATTCACCTCGGCCGATGGAATGCTGCGCGACCAGCGTGTCCGCGGACGCTACCTGCATTTCTACGAGGACGAGCACCCAATCTCGGCGCAGCTTTTCGGCAGCAGTCCGAGGGTGCTGGCCGATGCGGCGCGCATGGTGGAAGACCTGGGTTTCGACCTCGTCGACCTGAACCTGGGCTGTCCGGCGAAGAAAGTCGTGAAGTGCAACGGTGGCTCAGGGCTGCTGCGCGATCTGCCGCTGATCCGGCAGATTTTCGAAGCGGTGCGCGCCGCGGTGAAGATTCCCTTCACCGTGAAATTCCGCGCGGGATGGAACGACGATGAAATCGTGTGCGTCGAACTGGCGCGCATGGCGGAAAGCTGCGGCCTGGGCGCGGTTGCGCTGCATGCCCGCACGCGCGAGCAAGGCTATAGCGGCAACGCTCGCTGGGAATGGATCGCTTCGGTCAAACAGGCAGTCAAGATTCCCGTGATTGGCAATGGCGACATCCGGTCGCCCGAAGATGCCTGCGCCATCGTCGCGCAAACCGGCTGCGACGCGGTGATGATTGGCAGGATGGCCCCGGCGAATCCGTGGATCTTTCGACAGATCGAGCAGTATGTAAGCCGAGCTTCGCTCGGCTTGAACGGGGCAGAGCCCCGTCACCACACGGCCTACGACGAACCCGCCGAGGCCGATCGCTACCAGATGATCCGGACTTATTTCCAGATGCTGCTCGAAGAAGAAATGCCCGGCTCGGAAGGCAAGATGAAGCAGTTCGCGTCGTGGTTCACACACGGCGTGCCAGGAGGCTCGGCTCTGAGGAAGGCGATCTACGAGGCGAAGAGCGGGGCCGAGATACTGGGGCGGGTGGAGGAATTCTTCGAAGCGAGACTGGCAGCTAGTGCGCCCGTCATTTCGATCTAGCTGGAACGCGGGCGAGGGCGCCCGCGCTACACAAGAGTGGGCTTCTTCAATACCAGCCTTCCCCGCTCGCCGCGTTCTACGTATCCCCACGGGGCCTGGTCATCATGGGTGAACACGGTCAGCCATCTCTCCGGGATGGCCCACGCGTAGTACTTCTTGCGGCTCTCGATGGTCTCAAGCGGAAACAGATCGAAGGCCATCACCCAGGTCAGGTCAAGATGGTTTGACGTCGGAATCAGATCGGAGATGTAACAAGCTTTCTTTTTCTCGTGGCCCCCGCCGCCGCTCTCGATCATCACTCCTTGCATATTCGCCGTGTGCCCGGGAAAAACCTTGACCGAGATGCCGTGCACAATCTCCTGATCGCCGTTCAGCAGCACCATCTGGCCAGTCTCCAGCAGCGGATCGTAGTTCGGACTCATGTAACTGATCGCGTCGCGTTCCAGCTGCAGGCGGCCATGCTCCCACTCTTTTTCCTGCACGTAATACTTCGCGTTCGGGAAGGTCGCGACTACCTGATCTCCGCGGCGCACCGTATTCCAGCCACAGTGGTCAAAATGCAGGTGGGTATTGATGACGATGTCGATATCTTCCGGGGCGACTCCGGCGGCGTGCAGGTTCTCGAGCAGCTTGGCCGGCTGTTTGTAGATCTGCACTAGACGGTCGGACAGTTTGTTGCCGATGCCGGTCTCAATCAGGATGTTCTTATCGCCGGTGCGCACGAGCAACGAATTCAGTCCTACGTCAAGGCGGTTCTGCTCGTCAGGCATGACTCTCTTCGACCACATGGTCTTGGGGACGACGCCGAAAAAAGCTCCGCCGTCGAGGAAGTACGTTCCATCGGAGACGACGGTTAGTTCAAAATCCCCAAGAGTCATACGATGCATAAGATGGGCTTTCAGCGTTCACTCCAGCGTTGGGTTGAGATTTAAGTTCAAGAAGAGATGCGGGTGGAACTCCTCATTCCAGAAGTCTTCCATCATGTGGAACAACTGGGTGCGCGTGCCTGATCCTGAAATGCCGTGGGTCTTATCCGGATACACCATCAGCCGAAATTGCTTTTGGGCTTTGATCAGCGCGTCGGTCATCTGGATTGTATTCTGGAAATGCACATTGTCGTCGCTGGTGCCATGCACCAGCAGCAACGAACCGTGCAGACTGCCGGCAGCGTTGACGATGGAATCGTCGTAGGCGCTGGCGTTCTCCTTCGGCAGACCCATCCAGCGCTCGGTGTAGATGGAATCGTAGTCGCGCCAGTTGGTCACTGGCGCCACGGAAATTCCCGCCTTGAAGCGGTCGGAGTGGGTTAGCGCATAGAGAGTCATGGAACCGCCGTTCGACCATCCCCACATACCGGTGCGAGCGCGGTCGAGTTGCGGGAACTGCGCATACAACTGGTCGAGCGCGGTGAGCTGGTCTTTCAGTTCGACTCCGCCAAACTGCTGGCGAATCGCGGCGGAAAATTTCTTGCCGCGATTCGGAGTCCCGCGATTGTCGACAGAGAAAATCGCGAAACCTTCGTTCGCCAGAATCTGGTGGAAGAGTGTAGTTTGGGATTGAGATTCACCCCAGGAATCGTGCACGGTCTGCGCCGCGGGACCGCCATAGACGTGGACGATGAGCGGGATTTTCTGGTTCGCATCCGCGTGGCGCGGCAGAATCAGATAGCCATACAACACGGTGCCGTCATCGGCTTTGAATTGCAAAGGCTGCGGCGGGATGGGATCGTAATCCGCCAGGCTGCGGCCCTGCCAAACCTTGTAGCAGTTGCCGCCCGGCGCGCACAGCAAAACTCGTGGCGGCGTGAGCGTCCGAGAATGCGTTTCCAAGAAATACTTGCCATTGCTGGAGAAACTGGCGGAATAGCTGCCTTCTTCCGGGGAAATGCTTTGCAGCCCTGAGCCGTCCAGCTTCACGGAAAAGATCTTCTGCTGGCGCGGATCTCCTTTATTGGCAGTGAAGAAAACCGTGCCGGGTTTATCGCCCGACGCTTCGTCCACGCCGCTGATCGCGATCACCTCATAGTCTCCGCTTTCGAGCTGGCGCTCGAGTTTGGCATCGGCCGCCATCGGGTCGGGCGCGTTGAAACTGTAGAGATAAATGTGAGTGTGGCCGTCGCGCCAACTGGTCCACAGAAAACGGTCGCCAGATTTCAGAATGCGAAAATCGTCGTTGACGTTGACCCAGGCATCGGGCGCCGATTCGGTCAGCACCTTGCGCGCTTTGCCCGACTTCGCGTCGATGAAATAAAGGTCCATCACGCCCTGCTTGCGATTCAGGACCTCGGCCCAAGCCCAGCCTTCGCGAATCCAGCCGAAGCGCGGCACGTAGGTGTCATCGTCATCGGTGAGCTTGATCCAGCGCGGCTTGCCGCCGTTGCTGGACACTACTCCGAGGCGCACGGTGGGGTTCGGATCACCTGGGCGGGGATATTTTTCCTGCTCGACCCGGGGATGCGCCGGCAACCAGTCGGTGATGGGATAGGTCGGCACGCGAGTCTCATCCATCTGCAGGAAAATTATTTCGTGGCCCTCGGGCGACCAGAAATAATTGCTGCGCACGTCCAGCTCTTCGGCGTAAACCCAGTCGACTTCCCCGTTCAGGATGTTGTCTTCTTTTTCTTTGGCAGTTTCCCTGTCCTTATTCTTGTCCTTGTCTTTCTCCTTCTCGTCACGCGTGAGCGGACGCTCACCTTCCTCGCCCGACACCGGATGCACATAAAGATTGTGCTTGCGCACGTAGGCGAGCCGCTTGCCATCGGGAGAAAACTTCGGGTCCTCGCTCGGGTCCGGAGACGACGTAAGCGGCACCGCCGTTCCCGTGTCCAGGCTGTAATACCAGAGCTGTCCCTGTGAATCGAAGAGCAGATGTCTGGAGTCGGGCGACCAGGTGTAGGCGGCGACGTGATAGCGCGTCACGCGTTCTTTTTCACGCTCGTCCTTGATCTTGTTCGTCGGAGGGGCCAGCTGCGACAGCTTGGTGTCGCTGGCCAGCATTTGTTTCTCCCCGGTCACCGCGTCCACATACCAGAGTTCACCATAGTCGCCGGCGTCATCGCGCTGTACAAAGGAGACCTTGGTGCCGTCCGGACTCCATTGGATCGTCTCCGGGGGACGTCCGGCCACTCCGCCTTCGGCGAAGATCTGTTCAACAGTGAGTTGCTTAGGCGCAGCGTTCTGGGCAGCGGTTTGGGCCTGTCCGGCGGAAAGCAGAATCAGCAGGTTGATGGTGAAGACGAAAACCTTTTTCACGAACGCACTCCCGATTCAGCATGAGGCGAGACCCGCCGCCGCGCTGGCAGTGAAACTCAAGAGTGTACAACGGGGCGGGAGTTTGCGTCAGGGACGTTTGTGATCGGACGGACCCTGGACGGGCGGGGCGCCCGTCGCTCCACCATCGTGGGTCACCTTGCGAGAATCGCCCTCATCTGCGGGCGCACTGGATGGCTGGATTCATAGGCCGCGATCTCCGGTTCATGTTGCAAGGTGAGTCCGATATCGTCCAAGCCGTTCAGCAGACAGCGGCGCGAGAATTCATCCATCGCGAAGGTCGCGTCGAATCGTTGCGTTTGTCCGTCTTCCACTCGCAACGTTTCGAGATCAACCGTGAGTTGGTAGTTTGCGATCTCTTTCGAACGGCGCATAATCTCCGCCACCTGCTCTTCGTTGAGGCGCACCGTCAGCAGTCCATTCTTCAGGCTGTTGTTCGCGAAGATATCGGCAAATGAGGACGCGATTACAACCTGGAAGCCGAAATCCGCCAGCGCCCAGACGGCATGCTCACGCGAAGAGCCGCAGCCAAAGTTTTTTCCCGCGACCAGGATTGAGGCTTTCGCGTAGCGCGGATCGTGCAGGACAAAGGCGGGAATCTTTTTTCCGTCCCCTGCAAAGCGCCAGTCGTAGAACAGGAACTCGCCGAATCCGGTGCGCTCGATGCGCTTCAGAAACTGCTTGGGGATGATTTGATCGGTATCCACGTTCACTTTGTCGAGCGGGACAACGACGCCGGTGTGCTTGTGAAAGGGTTGCATGCTTTCTACCCAAGTTCCTCAGTTAAATCGCCAATTCCGAATGTCGGTGAAATGTCCGGCAATCGCTGCCGCTGCTGCCATCATGGGACTGACTAGATGCGTACGTCCTCCGCGGCCTTGGCGGCCTTCGAAATTGCGGTTGCTGGTTGAAGCGCAGCGCTCTCCTGGCTGCAGGATGTCGGGATTCATGCCCAGGCACATGGAGCATCCCGACTCGCGCCACTCGAATCCGGCTTCCAGAAAAATGCGGTGCAAACCTTCCCGCTCGGCTGTGCGCTTGATGGCCTGCGAGCCGGGCACAACCATCGCACGCACTTTCGGATTCACGTGCTGTCCTTTGGCCACTCTGGCCGCCGCGCGCAGGTCTTCGATGCGCGAGTTGGTGCAC
>Ga0208324_1000757_pt1 | contig 13508 bp, 27 predicted proteins | sample Sb_taG_2_FD_187707 | JGI IMG/M metagenome (GOLD analysis project Ga0208324, IMG submission 187707) | Peat soil microbial communities from Weissenstadt, Germany - Sb_50d_5_LS metaG (SPAdes) (version 2) | ecosystem: Environmental > Terrestrial > Soil > Wetlands > Peat | place: Germany... | reverse complement strand
AGAAACGGCGTCGCGGGCATCGACTCGAAGGCTGTCGCGCACGTGAACTACATTTGCGGCAAGACCGGCGCCGTGATCGTGGTTTCGTCGTCGTGGCGCTACGGTCATAGCCTCGGCGAGCTGAAGGACATCCTCCTCAAAGCTGGGTGCACCGCGGTCGTGCGAGACGCGACACCGCTGCCGCACGAGATCGCGAATGGGAGGCTCGCCACGGCCTTCGCCGAGCAGGGCATGGATCTCACGGAAGAAGAAGCCAAGCGGACGCTCATCATCGCCAAGGGCCGCGGCCACGAGATCGACGCGTGGCTGAGGGCGTGGAGCGAGGTGGACGACATCGAGTCGTTCGTCGTGCTCGACGACGACTCGGATATCGCGCCGCACGAGGACCGCCACGTGAAGACATCGTTCCACGTGGGGCTCACGAGCGAGCATGTGCCGCTCGCGCTCGAGATCTTGTCCCGCCCGTGGAAGTCGGCAAGGTTAACGTGATCGTCCGTTGCGAGCGCTGCGGCGAGGAGTACTCGGACGCCGCCGTGCTGGAGCACGGCAGGAGCGGGTTCGTACATCCTTTGGAGCGCTGCTTCGCGTTCGTGAAGGAGGAGCGCGACGAGCTTCGCGTTTACCTCACGACCGAGGGGCCCGAGCATCTGCGAACCGAGAACGCTTGTCTTCGGAGCGCGCTCTTCCGCGCGGAGAACGAGAAGAAGATGGCGACTGATGCCCTCTCCCGCACGCAGAAGCGGTGCACGGAGCTGCTCGAAGAGGTCCGCCTCCTCCTTAAAGGAGGAGTCTGCACTGGAGAGCCTGAAGGGATACTTCAAGGTCGGAGGGAGAAGCTGTGAAACGGCTGGTCTTGTTCTTGCGCGATCAAATGCTGTCGATTCTTCTCGCAGTTTTCTTGGCCGTTCTGGTCACATACCTTATCGTGTACGCACCGCGAATCCGATTGGGTGAGGAGACGCGGCCCGAGCGGGCCGCCGAAGGGCGGTGAGACACCGAGCGATGAGAAAGAGGCGTGCCGTGGAGTATCGCGTCCTATACGACAACAAGAACGAAGAGATCATCGACGCACCGTTCGCGAGCGTCGCGGCGATCGAAGTCGGCGAGAGGCTGGGTCTTCAGGGCGACAGGCCGTGCGCGGTCGTCGAGCCGGACGGTAACGTTACGCACTGGCGCGTGTCGCTGCTTACGACGAGATACGCTCGTCCTCTCGCGGGCGGGTGATGACGTGATCACGATCGAGTGCCATTGCCCGCATTTCCAACATCGCGAGTACCTCGATCCTCGTGAGGGACGGTGGGTCATCGAGAACATCATGAGGTGCGTGATCGCCGGGATCGTCGGGCCGCGCGAATGGATACCCTGCACTGAGTGCGCGGGCGTCGCGTTCGTGATCGACGGGTGCGAGCCGCCTCCACTTTTGGTGCTGGTCGGAGGTGGAGGTCGATGAGCGTGCCGAGCTATTGCCGATCGTGCGGCGCGCGCCTCGGGGTCATGGACCGCGTCTATTGTCCCGCGATGCGCTGCCAGGAAGAAGCGCGCGTCGAGTCGTTCCGCGTCAAATCCGTGGGACAGGCACGCATTCTCGACGACTTCGAGTACAACGACGTCTCCGCGATGCCGAAGGAGCGCCTCCTCGCGCTGCTCGACGAGGACGCGCGCAAGTACGATCTCGATGATCCGACGCCTGACCTCGGGTTCATGACGAGCTTCGTCGTGCTCACGGAGAAGGTGAAGAAGCACGCGTGGGACGATTGCGCGAAGTTCCTCGCGGAACGCGAGGAGATCATCCAACGGATCGAAGCTGCGAAGCAGGAGTCTTCGCGTCGAGGATTGGCAGCGTGGAAAGGAGGTCAAGCGCGCACCGCGCTGAGCGAGGCCGCGAAGATCGCGAAGTCGTCATCTTACGGGAAGTTGATCCGGAAGATCGATGTCGAGGATGGCAAGATCGCGAGGGACGAGTCGTCCTCTTACGCGGGTGGCGTGGGTGGTTGGGGAGATCCGTACGCGGAGGATCTGCGCATCGCGGAGATCACGCGTGGAGTGCGCGCCTACGTTCCGCCTGGGTTCTATGGGGGGAGGACCGAGGATTTGCGCACGTTGCCGTCCGCCACTGCCGCGCGGAGCCTCAACGATCAAGTGTTCATGGCGTTTGGCCCGATGCATGTCGCGCCAAACGCGACGACGTTCTTCCAAGTGATGCCGCAGTTCCCGTTCCGCTGCACGAGGATGCTCATCGCGCGTGACGTCGCTCCGCATTTCGTGATCAACGATCTGCGCGTCGGGAACGATCTGATTTTCGGAATCAATTCAATCCCCGCGGGGGCGTTCGTGGAGGACGCGATCGGTATCGCGATCAGCTTCGACGTCGTCGTGGGGATCTTGCTCACGATGTCCGTCCTCAACACGAGCCGAGAGACCCGAGCGTTTTCTGCCGCGCTCTGCGGGTCGAGGCGATGAGGTTCCAGCAGGCCCAGGGTGGCGACCTTTGTGTCGACGTCGATGAGCCGCTCAGCGCTGGCGCGTGCGGTTTGATGCGTGCATGGGGGGTGAGGGGTGTGTGGCGTTACCTGTCGGATCTCACTCTCATGGAGGTCATGACCATCACCTCTTCGAGCCTGATCCTTTACTTCGTCAACCACTCGCGGCTGCCGGGCTGGATCCCGTCGGCGGCGGAGGGCGCGCTCGACGCCAAGAGGGACCTCACGGACCTCGCGCGGCTCGGCGTCCCCGCGGGCGTGCATGTGTTCTTCGATCTCGAGGGTGTGGGTGGCGGCGCCGGGAGTGTCGCGAACCTCATCGCACACCTCGACGCGTACGCGTCGGCGATCAAGGCGGGCGGCTACATTCCCGCGGTCTACGTGGGGGACCAATCGCTCCTCACGAGCGTGCAGCTCTACGCGCTCGGCTTCGAGCTTTACTGGAAGTCCGGCAGCCATGTCGTCGACATTACGGGCGTCGAGGCGGGGCCCGAGTGCGGCTGGAGCGCGTACCAGGGATCCATCTTCGATGTGAAGATGTTCGGCGTCGAGATCGACTGGGATTTCATCAGTGGGGACTTCAAAGGCCGGCTGCCGATTGGCGTTGCGGCGTGAGTGAACAGAGAAAGAGAATGAAGACGAACCTTGACGTCGATGACATGGCACCCCTCGATCCCGGATGTCCGCACTGTGGGGCGATGACTGCGCATCCGAATTCTTCTAGGCCCGTGGCGCTGGAGCGCGAAGTGCCAGCAGCCGGGCCCGGAGCGGAGCGACGAGGGCTGGTCGTGATGCCGAAGCAGCCCGTGGTGTCGAAGCCTAAGAAAGCCGAACCACTTGCCGCAGAACTGGGTCAGCCCGACGGGAAGTTCGCGTACGAATTGTTCGTGGCGCACATGGGTCACAAAGAGGTCGCCGTGTCGTGGGAGAAGCTCACGGGCAAGGCGCAGCAGGTCTGGACGGGCGTGGCGCGCGGGCTGGAGCGCCGGACGATCGACGTGATCCTCGCGGCGCGGGCGCGGTTCGTCCAGGAATCGAAGCGTTAAGAAGGAGAGATGATGAGCAAGGAAGAAATGACTCGGGAAGCGAAGACCCAAGAAGTGAAGGAGATGGCGGCGTTGCCGCAAGAGACCGTGAGGACGTCGAAGGCGCAGGAATCCGCGGAGCCCGAGCCCCGTGGCCCGCGCGGCGTGCCCGGCAAGCGCCAGGGCAAGGTGAGCATGCAGATCAAGCGTGCGTGGAAGGCGAGCGGGAAGCGCATGCCCCTCAAGGCCTTCGCCAAGAAGCATAGGGCCGAGCAGACGGCGACCTGGAAGGCGAACAAGGCGGGCAAGAACGCGCGTTGATGTTTCCGGTTGCGAGGTGACGAATTCTATGAGAACGTCACCGCTCACGGATGCCGTCAAAAGCCCGTAGCTATGCCGTCACGGTTCGTTTCTCCGAGGACGAGAAGATGATGCTCAAGGCTCTCGCAGAGGAGCACGGCGCCACGATCTCGACGGCCGTAAGGCTGTGCGTTCGTCGGATGTACGGCTCGAAGGAGTTCACCTCACGCGGGCTCAGTCGTGAGCGTGAGAAGTACATGAAGAAGAGAGGTGGATGATGGTAGCGATGGTTGGTCCTCTTCCCGGACCGCTCGCCCCGCAGCTCGCTGCGGCGGTGGCGGCCGAGCAGGTGGCGAAGATCAAGACGATGAAGGCCGAGCACGTCGGCACGAACGCGCTCGTCCCCCGCGAGGTGCCGAAGGCCCTCGTGCGCGCGGTCCGCGCGGAGCTTCGGGCGCTCCTCGACGGCGACCTCGAAGACAACCTCACGCAGGTCGAGCAGGTCGCCGTTCGGGCGCGTGAGCTTTTCATGTCGATCAGGGGACCGGGCGCGCAATTCACCCGTGGCATGCCGACGCCGATCATGACCGGGCAAGCGGTAGGCGGCTCCATGATGACGAACTATTCGGGTGGCAGTGGCGTCGTGTACCCAACGAGTTATTCGAACCCGGAGCAGTTCGGGGCCTCGGCGATCCGGCAGCTCGTGAACCTCGTGCCCGAGATCATGAGCGCGCAGGCGAACTCGCCGGACAAGCTCATGGCGGCTATCGCGCTTGCCCAAGAGAAAGGGCATGACGACATCGCCAGGGCGCTCAAGAAGAAGCTCATGGGCGAGGTCCCAGACGCGGCGAGTGCGCACGAGGCGCATGAAGCTCACGAAGCTCACGACGTAATCGAGAGCGTCGGGAGCAACGGTGCATCGGCCACGATCGTCGGCGAGACCTTGGCCCTTGCAGGTAGCGCCGTCATGGCGGTGGCGGGTGCGCCATGATCGCCGCTTGGTACATCCCCGCGTGGAACGGTGACTTCAGGATCGTTCCCGATCCCGATGAGCCCGAGACGCACTCGCTCCTCATGATCGAAAAGCCGACGCCGGACGAACGGAAGATCCTCGGGCAGCTCCAGAAGATCTTTGCGGATAAATTCGGGCTCGGCACCGAGAGCGATGGTAGCCGAAAGATGCTGGAGCCCTCGCGCTTCTTCAAGACCCGCGTGCGCATCCCGGCGCCCATCACGGACATCGGGCCGGTAGTGGCGTCGCTCTGCAAGCCCGGCCCGAACGTGCTGACCGCGGTGAAGTTCAAGGACGGCCGCATCGAGGTGTGCGAGACGAGCGTGTCGGGCGCGAAGAAGCCGGAGCCGTATCGCTCGCCCAGTGATTCGCCGCCCAGGCCGAAAGACTCGCCGAAGAAAGAAGACGACAGCAAGCCGAGCGAGGAGAGCAAAGCGCTCGCCAAGAAAGACGACGCGACGGCAGCCGCGACCGTGAAGCGTCCGACGCCGTGCTGCCCGGACTGCTACGTCTCGGAAGACGTCAACAAGCCCGCCACGGAGGTTCTGCTCGCCTTCATGGATCGCGAGCAGCACGAGTCTTGGAAGAAGCACCGCTTCGTGATCGCGCGTGGCGGCATCACGGGGCACCGCTACCTCGTTGCGCACCGGAACTCGCCGATCGCGCAGAAGAACACGCGAATGTGTTTTGATCTCGATGATCGCCAGACGATGCATTTTCATGACTGGCTGGTCCCTCCAGAAGAAGAAGTGCTCGCCGCGATGCTCATCTTGAGACACCGCGAGCCTTGGCTACGCAACGAAGCCACGGCGCTCGGGCGCCACAGGTACATCTTCAAAAACCCGTTCGGAAATGGCGGCGACGGAGTCCGAGATTCCGTCATGACTGCGCAGATCGGCGCCGCGCTTCTCGACTTTCTCGGGGATCGCACCATGAGGAGTCGGCAACACGGTTTGATCTTGTGGAACGGCAACGGCACGCTTGTGAACGAGCCGTCGCCTGTCGTGTGGCAAGTCCCGGTCCCGGCAGGCATCACATGACGCCGGTGCTGCTCACGTTCGAGCACGACGAGGATGAAGACGGATGGTGCTCGTTCTGTAAAAACGACTCGCCACGCGGCGTGCGCATCCGGGAAGCCGACATCACGGGCGGCGTCCCGCAGATCAGATCGACGTTTGAGCCCGAGGGCGATCGTGAGGAGCGCAAGAGCCGCAAATATTTCTACCGCATCGGCACGTGCTGCATCGGCAAGATGGTGGGCGCCCTCGAGACGAGAGGTGCCAAATGACCGGCGACGAGCGTAACAGGATCCACGCGACCATCGAGCGCTACGTCGAGCGCGTCGGCCTCGAAGCCGAGACGGGCGGCGGTTTCATGAAGATCATCGGCGACGTGGAGGATCAGGACGAAGTCTGGGAAGTCCCGATCGTGATCCGCATCCCCAAGCGCTTCGTGCGACCAGACGACTAGAAATCCAAGTTTCGAATTTCGGAAAAACGAAAGAGAGAAAACAGATGACATCCCAACTCACTCACGATGCGTTCGACGCTCCGCCCGACGGCAAGCATTGGATGGCGATCACGAACGAGACCGGTGACACCAAGGTCATGTGGAGTAAGGACAATGAAGACGAGGTCGAGAACGCCCGTCGTACGTTCAAGGACATGCGGAAGAAGGGCTACACGGCGTTCCGCGTCACCGGCAAGGCTGGCGAGCCCGGTGAGCAAATGAACGAGTTCGATCCCGACGCCGAGAGGATCATCTTCACGAAGCCTCAAGCGGGGGGCTGATGCCCCTTAACCAGGCGATGATCACATCAGATCCGGTAACGGGTGGTGCTGGCGCTGGGTATCAGTGGGTGGAGGTCGACGGCGGCACCGGAGTCGGTTACGGCCAGACGCTGATCATCGCGCAGTCGATCCCGAACACGGCGGACATCATCACGACGACACGCTGCGTGGCCGAAGGCAACACGATCAACATGACCAATACGGCAGGAGCGACGACGATGGACATCGAGACATGGCGCGAATGGAACCAGGTCTACACGCTCGCATGGGGCGGCACCGGGGCCGCGACCTGCACGAACTACGTGACCAAGTACGGCAACTGGCCGTTCATGCAAGGCACCACTGCGGGCTACAATACGAGTGCGATCAACCACTTCGCCTGGAATGTCTGGAACGATCGGTACGATCGCATCCATGAGGCCGGGACGCGCGCCGCAGAGATCCAGCGCTACTCGCGGAGGAAGCTTTCCGAGGCCGAGCTTCTCGCGGCCCTCGAGCAGGAGAAGAAGGCGCGCGAGGAGGCCGAGAAGAGAGCCGCCGAAGCGCGGATGGCCGAGAAGCGTGCGGAGGACTTGCTCCGGCTGTGCCTCACGCCGAAGCAGATCGAGGATCTCGAGACGAAGAAGTGTTTCTACGTCGAGATTGAAGGTCGTGGCGGTGATGGAGATAAGAAAGTGGAGCGCTACCGCATCGACCGCGGCAGCCATGGCAATGTCAAGCAGATCGACGAGAAGGGCTCGATCATTCGTCAGTTCTGCATCCAGCCGTCGGGTGTGCCCGTCGGCGACGTGCTCCTCACGCAGAAGCTTTGGCTGGAGGCGAGCGAGGAGACTCGCGAGGAGTTCTGGGCCACGGCGAACATCACGGCCCTCATGCACGAGAAGGACATCCCGGCGACTGTGCCGCGCAAGGAACGTCGGCGCTACGCCGAGATCAACGGCCTCCTTCACTGAGACGCTACGAATACCGGAAAAAAGAAAAAGGAAAGACGAACATGGAGACGGTAATCTTTCAGTGCGACTTTTGTGGGACGAAATCCGAGGAGGAGTCCGCCGTTTGGCGCAGGAGCCATTGCTCCGTCGAGCTGGTCCTGCGCGGCTCGCGCTTCTCGCGAGTCGCCGGCTCGCACCCGCTCTACGGCGTCCCCTTCACGGCGCCAGAGATCGAGGATGAGCGCTGGGCCGCGACCTTGTGCGACAGGTGCATGAAGCGCGTCTCGGCCCTTTTCGGCATCAACCTCGAGACGGTCGAGGAAGCCCGGTGGCGACAAGAGCAGCTCGCGCGCAGCGTCGCGACGCAGGCAGCGTACGAGAGTGCGGCCGGCGCGGGCATGCGCGGTGTGATGACGGACCAGTTTCGCACGCCGGATGTGGGTGGGGTCGCGGCGAGGACGGCCCCGTTCGCGCCCGTGGCGGTGGTGCAGTACCCGACTCCGAAGCGCGCGAGGGCGGGGAAGGAAGACGAAGCCGTCTCTGAAGACGTCCCGTCCGGCGTCACGAGCGTCGTTCCTCCGGGGACGGGACCCGTGACGACGCCGGGAAAGACGGGAACCCAAGACGGTGAGGACGCAGGCGACGAGGACGAGAGCTAAGATCGAGCGCAGCGATGGTCGTGCTGCTTTCGATCGGTTTCAGCTTTGCGTGCCTCCTTGCGTGCGTGATGGCGCACATGATGGCGAAGTCGGCGAGGCTCGCGCTCAAGATGTCGGAGAACGCCCTCACGAATCAGCGGCTCTACCTCGCGGCGCTGGAGCCGTGCTCGTGTGTGAGTGGAGGAACGATCACCGATGAGCGACACACCTTATAGGGACGGAGAAGTGAAGGACGTGGAGTACAAGACGCCGAAGGCGCCGTGGCACAAGAGCACGATCTGGTTCGTCTGGTGCGGCGCGAGCGGAGCCGTGGCATGGGTGAGCTGGAACGTCGCGAGCCATTGCCACGGCCTGCTCTCTGGGAACGCCTTTGCGCTCGGTCTGTTCTCCTCGGTCGCCTGCATCGTGACCGGCGGTGTCGGCGGATACAAGAAGTGGGGGTCGTGATGAGCGAGATCCCGACGAGCATGATCACGCGGCTCATCCCGCGCTACGCCGAGCCGCACCGTCGGTACCACACGTGGTCGCACATCGGTGCGTGTTTCGATGCGATCGAGCGCATCTCGACCGACCGCTCGCAGGAGGTCGCGCTCGCGCTCTTTTACCACGACGCGATCTACGAGCCGCTCGCGCGGGCCGGCGAAAACGAGGAGCGGAGCGCGGCGCTCCTGATGGACGAGGGCAAACGCGCGGGCGTTGACGAGTCGGTGCTCAAGAAGGCTCGATTGATGATCCGCGCGACGGAGCACGGGGGTTTTTGGGAGTTGACCGAGCAAGCTTGCGCCGTCATCGACGCGGACCTCTCGATCCTTGGCGCTGAGGACGACGTCTTCGATCGGTATGAGGATGCGATCCGGCAGGAGTACAGCGTCGTGCCCGATGCGATGTTCGCCGCGGGACGCGTGAAGGTGATGCAAAGCTTCCTTGGTCGTGAAGAGATTTTCTGGACGAAGGCGGCGCGCGATCTGTGGGAGGCGAAGGCGCGCGCGAACATCGGACGGAGCCTGCGCAGGTGGGGCGGGACGTCATGAACAGGTCTCTCCGATGAGGAGCTATAGCGAGACGAAGGTGTTCACGCCGGAGGAGCTTTCGCTCCTCGAGCGCGCGAGGGCGTGCGTCGTGCGCGTCGACGAGAGCGCGTTCGACTCTCCGATCCGCTGCCACGAGCTTGCGCGCGCCGTCGGCAAGCTCCTCGGGCTCCAGCACGAGGACGGCGTCTACTCACTCCTCCCCGAGATAGGCGGCGGCGTCGACCACTCGTGGCTCATCGTGCCGCGCGACTTCAAGGGTGAGCGCGTCGGGTGCTCCATCCTCGACGTGTACGCCGTCGGGACCCTCCCGCAGGTGCGGCTCCTCGATGGCAGCAGCCACTCGGTGCCGCACGGCCGGAACTTCATCAAGCAGTGCAAGCGCGACGACATCGACGAGGTGACGGTTGAGCGCCTCGTCCAGATGATGCGCATGTCGAGGCACGAGGCCGTCATGATCCTTGCGGAGGTCGCGAGCATCAACCCCGACGCTTTGAGGCTCGCGGCCCAGCTCATCGGGTACGCGGCGTGCTCGCGGTGCGACTACGTGCTCCCGAACTGCATGTGCGTGCAGGGCGGGAACAAGTCTGACTTGGAGGAGCGAACGCGATGAGCGAGGGTTTGTGGTCCGTGCCCCGTCTCGACGTGAGGCGATTCGACGACGCCGGGAAGCTCCTGCCGATCGGCGAGCACCTGAAGCTCGTCTGCGAGGCGTACGAGCAGGAGTTCGGCAAGAGCGTCGACCAGAACTATTTCGAGCTACAGGACCTCGCGGAGCGGGTCTTCGCGTGGCGTTTCCACTTTCGGTGTGATCGATCGTCAGTGGCGTCGGAAGGCGGATGAGCATGGAAGGGTCGTTCCCCCGGTACCCGTCGATTGTGCTGCTCGACAAGCGGCCCGAGATCTTTGTCGTGAAGGAGGTTGTTGCATGTGAAAAAATTCACGGTAGTTCGTTCCGCGTTTTCTTTCCGCTCGGCATGTCGAGTCTCGCGGACGTGAAGTACGGCTCGCACGAGCTGGAGTACACGCCGGGCGACGGAAGCTTCACTCTCGGCAAAGCCGTGCAGTGGTTCAAGGAGCGAGAAGATCTTCTTGCGCGGATGTGGGAGGTCATCAAATCGTATGGCTTCCCCGATGCGACCGTGTTCGGGGAGGCGCACGGGCCGGGCATCAAGGCCAAGGGCGTCAAGTACTCGACGGGTCAGGAGATGCTCTTCCGCGCATTCGACATCATGGTCGGCCAGAATTTCGTCACTTATGATCTCTTCGTCGAGATCGCGGACAAGATGGGTCTCGAGCGCGTCCACGAGGTATGGCGCGGGGAGCCGATCCGAGAGGCGCTCGACGCGCTCCTCGAGAAACCGTCGCATGCGGGCCGCGATGCCGGGATCGCCGACGACTCGAATCTCGCTGAGGGCATCGTCGTGCGCTCGAACCCGCTTCTCCGGAACGTGTTCGGCGAGTGGCTCATCGCAAAGCACAAGGCGAGAAAATTCGCCGAGAAGGCGGAGGCGCCCGTGGAGCCCAAGGTGCGCGTGGCGTCGCCGGCGGACACGTTCGTCGCGACCTATGTGACCGAGGGTCGTGTGCGCAACGCCGTCGGCAGGATGCGAGACCGTGGGCAAACGATTACCGGCGACATGACGGACATGCCAATGCTCATCGTGGAGATCGTGGCCGACCTTCACAAGGAGTGCGAGACCGAGTGGAAGGCTCTGGGGCTCCCAGATCAGCAGCTCCGGGGCGCGGCGTCGAAAGTGCTCGGGCCCATTTATCGCCAGCTTCTCGCGGAGGGCTGATGCCGGGAGTGCCGTGCCCCGACTGCGGGACGCTCGATGAGCGCGGGCCGCACACGATGCAGAACTGCAAGGACGCGATCAAGGACGCGATCAAGTACCGCGAAGTGCAGGTCGCCGAGAGGGCGAGGATCGCCGAGGAGCGTGCCGGGGCCGCGGAGGCGCGCGTGCTGGAACTCGAGCGCAGGTTTCATGTGGTCGCGTGTCCCAAGTGCGGGTCGATCGGTAAGCGCGGGGTGTCGCACGTGCACGGGTTCGTGACGGGGTCCCACGTCAAGTACGAGTCGTGTAACGGCTTGGAGGAATGATGCTTTCCTCGTGCAGTTGCATTTGAAAGTTCATCAAGTTTCTTAGGGAAGCCGGGAGGGTTCTTTGCGCATGAATCGGTTCTCGCTTGTGCTTGATTACGTTCAACTGTAATCGTCATACACGCATGGGAAAGAAGAGAGTCATCGTTCTGGATGATGGACCCCGCCAGGTCTCGAAGACGTTCCGCTTCTCGGCGGACGAGAACGGCGCGCTCGGTAAGCTCTCAGAGCGTACGGGTTTGCGCGAGGCCGACGTCATTCGTTGGCTCCTCGACAGCGCCTGGAAGCGCGTGAGCAAGAACCCAGAAACGAAGACGCATCCTGTCGTGGCGATCACCGAGATGTGCGGTCCGATGGGCGAAGGGAAGTGAAGAGGGCCATGGAAGACCAGAAAGAGCAGAAGCGCCAGAATTACCGCGGCGGCGACCGCGGCAAGCAGATGACGTGGACGGACTGCAAGGACTTCAAGGACAGCGTGGGGACGCTCGAGCTTGTCGTCCGCGTGTCGAAGACGGACGAGTACGTCCCGAAGTACTCGATCAAGATGGGACGCTTCCGTCCGGACGGCAACATCGTCGGCTCGAACATCCCGATCTACGTCCGCGGCAGGGGCAAGATCGACATCGTGCGGGTGGGCGTCGTCCTCGCGAAGCTCGTGAAGGACGCCGAGGACTGGATCCACAACGAGGCGCAGATCCGTGAGGACGAGGTCATCGACGACAAGGTGAGGAGGGAGGAGAAGGGCACGAAGAAGTTCGAACAGCCCAAGGGGCTCGGCGCGCTCGGCAAGATGGACGCCGCGAAGCGCCAAATACAAGTGCCGCAAACGCCGCAAACGGTCGCAGCGGAGGCGCTTCCCGCGGGTCCCGAGCCAGTGGCCGCGGAAGCTGTGGAAGCTGTAGACCCCAAGTGAAGACATCCTTCCTGCGCCATGGTCCCGAGCGCGACCACGTGGAGACCTGCGCGATGACGCAGGCTGCCCGCGGCGGCGGGAACCCTTACGACTTCGCCTGCACCTGCGACGCGGCGCGTTGCGACGAGTGCGACCCGTCGTTCGGATGCTTTGACGGCGGCGCGCCATGCTGCCGAACGGTGAGGCAGAAGCCCGCAGAGAGCGTCGGCGACGTCGCGAAGATCACCTCTTGGCTGCGTGCGGGCGCCGGAGAGAAGCGCGGGCTCGACACGATCGCGTTCCAAGAGTCCGTCATGCCCATCCTCCGCGATCTCGCCGATCGGATCGAGCGTCGGGAGTTCGAGTGATGGCCGGCATCCGCATGGCGAAGCAGGCCGCGGTGAAGGATCTCGAGAAGTACGTCGAGCGTGTCGTCGGGGCGCTCGGCAGGAAGGATGCCCTCGTGACGGACGAGTCCACGGTGAAGGACTTCTTGGAGTTCGGCGACGTTCCGCATCGCGTGCGCAAGGGGAGCACGGGCACGTGGGTCAACATGCCCGGTGACCCGGCGGTCAAGGAGCAGAACGACAAGACGCTCGCGCACGCGACGGACCTCCTCGGCATCCCCGTCGAGCGAGGCGAGTTCATCGTCGTCGTGGCGCGCCGGTTGAAAGAGTTCGTGCAGGGAGGGAAATCGTGAAGTTGAGGCTCGGCGCGATCGGGAGACTGAGATTCGACAAGGAGTTGCGGAGGAAGATCTCGCTCGTCTTCGCCACGATCCTCGGGTTCGGCACCCTCGTGGTCTGGGTCTGGATGCTCGTCGGGATGGCCGAGGCGAGGGACGAGCACTGGAAGACATGGCCGTGTGCGAGCTTCACTTCTTACCCGATGAGGGATGTGCCCCTTAGGTGCTTGCCCGGTGCAAGTAGCGGAGGCTCTGCATCGCCTGAACGATGAAACTTGATCGCCTCGGCCTATAGGTGGGGACGCGGTGTCGACGGCACGAAGAAAGAGGTGAGTGATGGGTTACCAGATCCGCTACACGGACAAATATGGCCAGGCTCGGGTGCACGAGAACCGCGGTTCGGTCGCTGGGGCCGAAGGCTGGGCGCGCGTCCTTTCCCAGGACAACGGCGGCACACGCGCCGAGGCCGTGCACATCGCGGATACCCATTACGACAAAGCGCCGCACGGCACAGTGACGCACGTGATCACTGTGGGCGACGATAACGTGCTGAAGGGAGTGAAGTGATGGCGGGCCACGCCGACCACATCGCGCTCGTGGA
>Ga0208324_1000754_pt1 | contig 13560 bp, 11 predicted proteins | sample Sb_taG_2_FD_187707 | JGI IMG/M metagenome (GOLD analysis project Ga0208324, IMG submission 187707) | Peat soil microbial communities from Weissenstadt, Germany - Sb_50d_5_LS metaG (SPAdes) (version 2) | ecosystem: Environmental > Terrestrial > Soil > Wetlands > Peat | place: Germany... | reverse complement strand
CAGGATCGTCCCCTATGCCTACCGGCACACCTACGCCCAGCGGCACGCCGACGCCGGGGTGCCCATCGACGTCCTGGCCGAGCTTCTCGATCACCGCAACCTGAACGTCACCCGGTGCTACTACCGGGTCGGCGAAGACCGCCGCCGCGAGGCGGTCGACAAGGTGACCGCGCTCAGCTTCGACCGGCACGGCAACCGGATCTGGCGCGACGCCGCCGCCCTGCTGGAATCCGCGCACGCCCGCTATGCGGTCGGCGAGGTCGCCGTCCCCTACGGCCGCTGCACCGAGCCCTCCAACGTGCAAGCCGGCGGAGGCGCCTGCCCGGTCCGGTTCCGCTGCGCCGGCTGTGACCACTTCCGCACCGACGTCTCCTACCTCCCCGACCTGACCGCCTACCTCGATGACCTGCTGCGCACCCGGGAACGGCTCGCCGCCGCCATCGACGGCGTCGATGAGTGGGCCCGCGCCGACGCCACCCCCGCCGAGGAAGAGATCACCCGGATCCGCCGGCTCATCGGCCGCGTCAAGGGCGACATGACCAGGCTCAGCGACCCCCAACGCGCCCAGGTCGACGAAGCTGTCACCGTGATCCGCAAGCACCGCGCGGTGTCCCTGGGCATGCCGTCCGTCCGCACCACCCCGCCCTCACCCGCAAGCGAGGCCCTGGCATGACACCCCCAGCCCCTGCCCGGCCCACGGCGCCGAGCCCGCGATCCGCGGCGATGAAGACGGGACGTCAGGCCGACTCCGCCCGCCGCCGCCAGCGCGTCATCGCAACGCTCAACCGCGCCGCCGCCGACGGCACCGAGATCACCGTGGCCGGCATCGCCCGCGCCGCCTCGGTGGACCGCACCTTTCTCTACCGGCACCGCGACCTGCTCGGCCAGATCCACGCCCTCGAAGCCGCGCCGCCCGCCGGCGGCGGCACCACCGGCCCGGCCGTCACCTGCGCCTCACTGCAAGCCGACCTGCTCGCCGCTCATGAGCGCTGCGTCCGGCTGAACGCCCGCGTGCGCCAGCTTGAAAAACGCCTGTCCGAGGCGCTCGGGGACCAGGCCTGGCGCGAGTCCGGGCTCGGCGCCCCGGCCGACACCGACGCCCTCAGCCAGCAGATCACCCACCTCGAGCAGCAGGCCATCGACCTGCGCCTCCATCTCGAAGAACAAGGCGAGGACCTCGCCGCGGCCCGGGCCGCCAACCGCGAGCTCATGGCCCAGCTCAACACCCCCCCACGACACCGGTGACACGCCGCATCCGGTGCTTGCGCCACACCTGTCGCGCACGCTAACGTCATTCCATCAGCCTCTGAGCTGCGCAAACACGAAGACCAGACTTGCGCCACGGCCGGTGACCCCGGGAGAAGCAGGCCGGTTGCTGCGAGAAGGCTGATCAGGGTCTGGTAGGTGGCGGCCCGGAACCGGGGCCGCAGCGTTCCGGCCGCGGCGATGATGGCGCTGATCTCGGCGTCGGAGTAGATGTAGGGGGTCGCGCGGTCGTTCCCGCGGCGGATCAGGCCGGGCGGGGGAACCTGGACCGACGGGTCGGTGCCGTGCAGGTAGGCGGCGAACCCGCGGATCATGCTGAGCCGGATCGACTGCCATGCCTGCGAGGCCCCGGGCGGGAGCACCGCCCATGCCAGGGCGTCTTCGGCGGTGATCGTGTCAGAGCCGCGATCGTCGAGCCAGCTGACGAACTGATCCAGCAGCCGTCCGGCGGTCTTGAGCCTGAAGCCCAGCGCGCGGCGCAGTGCCAGGTAGTCTTCCAGCGAGTCCCTCAGCGGGCGTCCGTCCGCCGTCATGCGGTTTCCTCCTGACCGGGCCAGGGACGGCCCAGCGGGCGCAGCGCGTCGATGTCAACCTTCGCGTAAATGGCAGTCGTGGCCGGCCGGGCATGGCGAAGAGCCTGCCCGATCTCGGTCAGGGATCCGCCGCCGCGCAAACCGGTAGCGGCCGAGTGGCGCAGGCGGTGGGCGTGGACCGGCCCTGGGATCCCGGCCCGGGAGGCGGCGTCGGCGGCGATCGTGGTGATCCCGGTATACGACAGCGCCTCCCGGGGAGCCTGGGCCGCGATGAACACCGTGCGGTCCAGCGCGCCGGACGGGCGGCCGTCGCGGAGGTAGGCGACGATCGCCGCGCCGACGTCGGAAGGGAGCGGCAGCCGGTCGCGGCGGCTGCCCTTGCCGCGGACCGTGATCTCGCCGCGTCGCCAGTCGATGTCGTCCAGTCCGAGCCCGGCGACTTCGCCGGCTCGCAGTCCCATCCGGGACAGCATCAGCAGGACCGCACGGTCCCGGCGCCCGGTCGCGGTGGCCGGGTCGCAGGAGTCCAGCATCGCCTGGACCTGCCCGGGCTCCAGCGCCCGGGGCAGCCCGGCCAGTGCATGCCCGGCCGGCGACGGCACCGCGCCCGCCAGCGGGATGGCCAGGACGCCGTCAACGTGCAGGAAGCGGAGCAGGGACCGCAGCGCGGTCACGATCCGCTTGGCCGACCGCGGCTGCTTCCGGGCCTGGTCCAGTACGAATGCCCGTACCTCGCCGGCGGTCAGCTGCTCCAGGTCCAGGTGCCCGTCGTGTTCGAGTGCCCGCTGCTGCAGGAACGGGCGGGCCAGGCGGACGTTCAGGGCGACCGTCGTCGGTGCCAGGCCGCGCTCGGACGCCAGGTAGGCCGCGAACAGGTCCAGCAGCAGGCTCGTCTCCGTCGCCGGCTCCGCCGACGGAAGCGGGACGGCCCTTAGCCTGCGGAGATAGCCCAGCAGCGGGCCGAGTGCCTCGGTGGTCCGCTCGTTCGTGTATCCCGCCAGGCGGCGGGCCGCGAAGTACCGTTCCGCCGTCGGCATGTCCAGATCGTGGGTGCTGACGCCCTCGGCGGTCATCCAGCGGCTCAGGTGGGCGGTCAGCCGCAGCTGGCAGGCTGCGGTGAGCGGGGTATAGCCGAGCCGGAATAGCTCGGCCCGGAACCCGTCCGCGTACTCCGCGAGCGGCCCGGTTACCTTCGCCCAGGACGGTTTCGTTTTCGCCATCATGAACTCCTCTTCCGGACGACCAGCGCGTCCGGAGAAGAGAATCAGTCCCTGACCTGGTGAAACGCTGACGGCAAGCCATCGCCGGGCTGGGATTATGCCGACTTGCCGACACGGCCGGCCAAGCCCGCAGCGAACCCACAGCTTCTGGTCGGCATAACGGCGATGTCCGCATAAGAGGTCGAGCTGCATCTGATCAGGCAGCGGATGGCGTCGGGCCGGCTGGCCAAGGCCGGCCGCGGCGAGCTGGCTGTCCCGCTGCCGGCCGGGTATGCCCGCCGGTCCTCCGGCGAGGTGGCCCTGGATCCCGATGAGCAGGTCCAGGCGGTCGTGCGGCTGGTGTTCCGGCTGTTCGATGAGCTGGGCACGGTGCATGCGGTGCTGCGGTTCCTGGTGGAGCATCAGGTGCAGATCGGGATGCGGGAGCGGTCCGGTCCGGGCAAGGGCGAGGTCGCCTGGCGGGCGCCGCATCAGCAGGGTCTGGTCAATATGCTGCGCAACCCGGCCTATGCCGGCATCTACGCCTATGGGCGCAGCCGCACCGACCCGTCCCGGCGGCTGCCTGGCCGTGAGCATTCCGGCCGGGTGCGCCGTCTGGACGCCGGGCAGTGGCTGGTGCGCATCGAGGGTGCGCTGCCGGCCTATATCAGCGTGGAGCAGTATGAGCGGAACCTGGCGCGGCTGGCCGCCAACCGGGCGCGCGCCGAGAGCCCGGGCGCGCCGCGTGAGGGCCCCGCGCTGCTGGGCGGGCTGGTGGCCTGCGGGATCTGCGGTCACCGCCTGCAGGTGAGTTATGAGGCCAGCGGGCAGGGGCTGACCGGGCGGTACTGCTGCCAGCGCCGCCACCACACCTACGGTGAGCCGCGCTGCCAGCAGATGGCCGCCCGGTTCCTCGATGACCCATGTCGTCGCCCAGGTCCTGCCGGCGCTGGCCCCGGCCGCGCTGGAGCTGTCGGTCACCGCCGCGGCGCAGGTCGAGGCCCGCCGGGCCGAGGTGGACCGGATCTGGCGCAGCGGCTGGAACGCGCGGACTTCGCCTGTGACCGGGCGCGGCGCCAGTATCAGCTGGCCGAGCCGGAGAACCGGCTGGTGGCCCGCCAGCTCGAGCGCGAGTGGGAGGCCGCGCTGGCCGAGCGGGCGCACCTGGGCGAGGAGTACGAGCGGTACCAGCGGGCCCGCCCGGCCCGGCTGCCGGCCGCCGAGCTGGCCGCGATCCGCGCCCTGGCCGGCGACATCCCGGCGCTGTGGTCCGCGCCGACGACCACCGTGGCCGACCGCAAGAGGCTGCTGCGCGCCGTCATCGAGTCCGTCCAGGTCACCGCCGAGGGCGCCACCGAGCGCGTGCACGCCACCGTGACCTGGGCCGGCGGCCACCAGAGCCGTGCCGCCCTCAGCCGTCCGGTGGCCCGGATCGACCAGCTGTCGTACTACCCGGCGCTCACCGAGCGGATCAGCGCACTGGCCCGGCAGGGCCTGGACAGCACCGCGATCGCCGGGCAGCTCGCCGCCGAGGGCTTCCGCACGCCCCGCCTGCACGACCGCTTCCATCCCGGCGAAATCCAGCACCTGATCCGCCGGCTGGGCCTGCGCCCCGGCCTGGACCACGACCACCGCACCGACCAGGGCAGCCTCGGCCCCGGCCAGTGGTGGCTGGCCACCCTGGCCCGCGAGATCGGCATGCCAGCCGCGACCCCGTTCGGGTGGCTCAGACGCGGCTGGGTCTGCGGCCGGCAAGACACCCGGCCGCCTTACCGGTGGATCATCACCGCAGACTCCGCCGGAGTCGAACGCCTCCGCGCGCTGCACCAGCTGCCGGTCGGCTACCACAACCGGCGCCGCTGGGCTGACGACGGCACCCCGATCGACACCTCGAAGGACAAGGAGCCCGGCAATCATGAAAGAGAAGACCTACGCAGCTCGCACTGAGGCAAACCCATCTCCACCGGGTTGAGGTCTGGGGCATAGGCCGGCAGCTGGACGACGGTCAGCCAGTCCGGGTGCGCCCCGGTGAACTCGCGCATCACGGCGCTGAGGTGCGTATTGAGGTTGTCCCAGATGACAATGACCGGGGCAGCCAGCTGGCTGTGCGCGGCGGTGATCAGGCCGGCGTAATCGGCTTCGGACAGGCTGCGGCGCTCGCCCTTACGGCCCCGGTGGATGCGCATCCGGTAGAACAGGTGGCCCCGGGCACCGGGCTTGAGGCAGACCAGGCCCGCGACCGACACCCGCCCGGAGCCCTTGCCGGACACGGTGACCACAGGGGTGTGCCCGCGGCGGGCCCAGGTACGGGCCTTCGGCGGGCGCAGGTTCTGCCCGGCTTCGTCTTCGAAGCAGATCCACGCTCCGGTCGCCGCCGCTAGCCTCGTACCGTCGCCCAGGTCCCCGTCCGCCACGCCGCGATCGCGGCCTCATCGCGTTCCGCAGCCCGGTGCGCGGGCACCTGCGGGCTGAACCCGGCCCGGTGCAGCAGGTACGACACGCCACGCAGCGTGTACCGGACGTGGAACAGCCGCCCGATCAGCGCGGCGACCCTCGCCAGCGTCCACCGCTGATCCTCGCGCCAGCCATAGGCCGCCGGGCCCAGGTCCAGCGCGGCCCGCAGCCGGGCCAGCTGCCGCTCATCGAGCCGGCACACCGCCCCGCCCGCGCCTTTGGACACCAGCGCGGCCGGGCCGCCGGCTCGCCAGTGCCGCCGCCACTGGTACACCGACTTGGTGCTGACCCGCAGGCATTTCGCCACCCGCACCGGGTCGATATCCTGCTCAAACATCTGCGCGGCCTGCAGCCGCAGCTTCTCGCGGCGGGCCCGTCCCTGAGCGGACAGGCCGCCGCCATCGGGATACCTCATATCTCCGGCGTAGACCCGCCACCGACCGGGATCACGCAGGCGCGCCGAATGTGATCAGGCAGACACGGACCCTGGCCATTCAATTTCTGTAACTATAGCCACCACACAGACGAAATGCCCGACGGTAGTTGCTGGGCCGGTGGTGAGTAATAGGAATACCGCACAAAGGCGGCCCTAGCAGAAGATCAACACACCAATAACACGGACAAGACGGCATTACCTGGCACACGGTGGCACGCCCGCTACGATGGCCGTGCAGCCACGGTGATCAGAAAAAGCAGGTGAGGTGGGATGAATCACCTGGCTGAAATGATGGTCCAGTACATAATCGACCGTCTTGTAAACGGCAGCTCTCATCGACCGTGATCCAAGCGGACCACAACAGGTTCAGTCAGCGTTCCTCGCAGTCGCGTAGCGTGACGACGGCCATATTGTAATTTGCTCGAAAAATTTCAGATCGCCGATTACGCACTCGCCGGTTGTCTCGTGCAAGAATTGCCAGTTGCGCCCATATCAGCCATTCTGGCGTGGTCTTCGGCCTGAGAGAGGCGGATTATGAGTCCAGCCCTCCGGCGGCCCTCGCCAGGGTAGCTGACCTGGGCGAATGTGGACGGTGGTGCTGCTGCTCAGGCCGATTTCGGCACGTATTGGGCATGATCAAGCTCGACGCAGCCTGAGTATCGGCGGTCACCGTTGGAAGCGGCGGTAGACCTCCGAGCGGTGATCGATGTCGAGGACATGGACGGCGCGACTGTTCTCGTCGATCTAGTCGACGATGCAGTAGGTGCCGCGCCAGGCGCCATGACAGCCAGTTAGCGGCCCGAACAGCGGCTTGCCGACCCGTCGAGAGTTGACCGCAAGCGCGCTGGCACAGAACGCCAGTGCCGCAGCGGCAACAGCTTCCGGAAGCCGCTCGGCAATCGCTCGCCGTGCAGCAGGCTGGAATCGGATCTCGGACTGCCGCGGAGGTTCGGTCGTCACGCGCCACCCTTGGCGTAGCAGGCACTGCGACGATCACAGCCACGGCCAGCCAGTAAAAGCCCTAGCGTGGTGGGTGCCCGCACCACCAGAGACGGACATCGCCAAGATCCGCAAGTACTGCCGAGCCCGGGTCCCAGCCCGCCTTCTCTACCAGGCTCGCATCGAAACCGCCGTCCGCGGCAACCCTGTGACCATCTTTGACTGCCGACCGCTGTGGCACCCGAACCTGACCGAATGGTCCAAGGTGCGCGCGGCCCAGCTGCGCTACAGCGCCAACACCCACCACGGGAGCCTGTACTGGGCCGACCGCAACGGCCACTGGCACCGCTATGACGACCTCGAGCCCGGTCCTCTCGACACGGTGCTTAACGAGATCGAAGCCGACCCGACCGGCATTTTCTGGGGTTAACAGACGGCCCCTCCTCAGAGCGAGACCACCTTCACAGCCGCGGATTATGAGATCGCCCTTACGGTGTTCGAGATCGTCCGTCAGGCTACGCCTCGCAGGTCGGGCCGCATAGCGCGACTGTTATGAACCGGTACGTACGAGAAGGAACTGCAACCAGAACTTCAACCGTGCCGCTCTCGGCGCTTGAGCATCAGTTACTTGAAGAATCAACAGTGGGACCTTGAGCCACGGTCAGGATGTCTGCGCACGGCAGGCGGCGTCAAGCGAGCACCCGGCGAAGATGACGCCGCCCCTGAGAAGCGGCCTTGGAGCGAGGTCGCGTAGGTAGGACCCGCGATGTAATCTGAAATAATGGAGACGTTGCGGCTTGCGGCGATCCGCTTCTTCGCCGACTTGCCCGAAGACGAGCTTGCCGTCGTCGCGAGCATGGCGTCAGAGGAGGAAATCACTCCCGGGCAATTGCTCGCTGCAGAGGGGCGCACAGGATATTCGCTGTACGCCATCGAGAGCGGTACTGCCGATGTCGTCATCAATGGTGAGACGGTGGCAACGATCGGGGCTGGTGATGTCGTGGGCGAAATGGCCGTGCTTATCTCTCCGCCTGACTGGTCCGAGCCGCCGGAAGTGGCAATAGGCGGTTTGCGTACCGCTTCGGTCGTTGCGACCTCGCCGATGCGACTGATCATGCTGTTCAAGCGCGACGTTTGGGCGCTGGACCGGCGAGCGCCGGTCATGATTCAGCGCTTGCGAGCAGTACTCGATGAGCGTCGTGCGCAAAACGCTGAGCGCGCGCTGGGCAATCAGCGCGCACAAAGCGAGCAGGGCGGTTCTCCGGGCTCAGATCCGCCCGCCGACAACGCCTAGTGCTACGTTCCTCTTTGGATGGGTTTTAGGATGGGAGCTGCAGGGATTATTCAGGCGACTGCATAAAAGTGCAGGGCCACCGCAGCTGAGATGGTTTGCGGAAGTGTCGCCAGGGGCCGACGGTAGTCGGTGTGCATGATCCGCCAGGTCTTAAAGTTGGCAATGGCCTGCTCAATGATGTAGCGGATCTTGTTGATCTGCGTGTTGAACTCTCCCTGCCGGTCACGGTCGGGCTGCTCGGCGCGTTTGGCCTGCTTATCAGGCTCGCCGTGGCGCCGGCGGTGGCCTACTAACCTCGATTCGTCACGATCTCGACCGTGCACTATGGATGACCTGCGGAAACGCTTGATGTGACCCGCACCCAAAGGGTGCGGGTTCCCCGAGGGACTTGAGGGTGTTTCCGCAGCTCAACCGCATGATCAGAGAACTCTTGACCTTGGTGTGAATAACTGAGGCTAACGGGAGCGTGGACCTGAGCGCTGTGGGAGGTGGGCGGAGGCGACCGCGCTGTTCATCGCCGGGTTCGGCGAGCGGCGGGATCTCGTTCGCATCAAGGATCCGGGTTCAGGCCAGGTATTGCCCGGCACCAGCTCGCCCGCTAGGCCGACGAAGCGGTGTGCGGCTTGACGTAAAGGCCCGTTATCAGCCAGTTCCGGGCCGGTATCCGATCGGGCAACTCTGCCCCGGTAAGGGCATGCGAACGGCCGTCATCAGGGTCCGCTGCGTGCGCCCAGGTTACGTTGCGAGGCGTCGGTCGCTGAGACCTAGGCCGCGCCGTCACGCCCGATATCTCATCGGACAAGCCGTAGGCGACGATAGAGCGATCGCCGCCGACGCGCCGATCCGCAGCGTCTGGACCGGTCACAGAACCTATGCCAGGCGCCTGGGAGTGATTAGAACCAGCATTCGACGGTACCATGTCCGCAGTGCCGACTTCGATCGAATCACCCGAAGGATGGCCTGACCCTTCGGGCGCCCGCAACTCCGGGAGCCTGCCGGTGCTGCCCGCACTGCGCGAGTTGCTTCCGCGCGGCGGGCTGGCCCGCGGGTCGGTTGTGCGGTGGCAGAGTTCGGCCTGCTGTGCCTGGCCCTGGCGGCCGGGGCGTCGGCGGCCGGGGTGTGGTGCGGAATCGCGGGACTGCCCGAGGCTGGGGTGCTGGCCGCCGTCGGCCTCGGCCTGGACGCCGAGCGGGCCCTGCTGGTCCCGGATCCCGGCCCCGCCTGGCCGCGCAGGTGGTGGCGTCGCTGCTGGACGGCTGTGAGATCGTCCTGGTTCGCCCACCCGCGCCGGCCACAGCCCCGATACGCAAGCGCCTCGAGGCGGCGCTGCGGCGCGGCCGGGGCGTCCTGCTCGTAGCCGGGGACTGGTCTGGAGCCCAGGTGCGCCTGCGGGTTGGCACCCGGCGGTGGACCGGGCTAGGCGACGGGCACGGACGGCTGCGGGCGTGCTGCGCAGAGGTGACGGCGAACGGCCGCGGACAGGCCGCCGCGACACACACACGCTGGCTCTGGCTGCCCGCTGAGGACGGCACCGTCACCGTAGCCGACCCGGCCGGCCTTCCCGCGGATTTCCCGCTGGAACTCCCTGTGGCAGACATACCGTCCGCAGGTATCAGCAGGCTGACGCAGACCGCGTCAGCGGGGTAACTGACAGCCGCACCGCCCGCCCGGCACCGCTCACCGAGCCTATTGTGGCCCACCTGGATCGCGGTCGATGATGTGACTTGCCGTTTACAAGAAGGTCTGTCATAGCCGGGGATCGCGGATGCCTGAGATGTTGTCAGCCCGGCGCCAGCGATCGGAGATCTCACTCCAGGCTGTGTACGAGCTGGTCGTAGGCGAGACCGTTGGAGTCTTCACCTATCTCAGCCATTGTGAGGCCGAGAACATGATGTTGAAGCGGGTGACACCGCTACGCGACGAGTACGCCGCTCACCCTGCCACCCGGCTGTATCTCGGAGAACCGTGGGGAGCGCTCGTCGACTGTGATGCGCCCCTGCTTGCACCGCTCCCAGAGTTCGCGGCTGCCAAGGGCACGTACATCACTGACGTGGTACCGAAGGTTATCGACATGTGGCAGCGGGCCGGTTTGACGTTCACCGACGGCCCGGCCCCTACGATCTGTCCTAGGGTCACCGAAGGTGCCCTAGGTCCTCGACCAGCCGCGTTCGAGCCCGCGTTGCCCGGCGACAGCGTAGACGGGACCATAGGCATATGACTATTGCTGGCGGGCCATTGGTCCGTGACGTGATATTGCGGGACGGCACCCCGCTGAGGCTTCGCGCGCCGACGACCGAGGACTATGACGGCATCAAGGCCTTCTACGACGGGTTGTCTGAAGACAGCCTGTATACGCGCTTTCACGGCAATGTGCGAACCGAGGGGCCGGCGCGGTCGGACGCGGAGGCCGACGGCGATGCCCGGGTGGTGCTGATCGGGTGGCGGGCCGACCGGGTGGTGGCGTCTGGCAGCTACGACCGGCTGCGTGAGCCGGCGGTCGCGGAGGTCGCGTTCACGGTGGCGGAGGACTTCAAGGGCCGTGGCGTCGCCACGCGGATGCTGGAGCAGCTGGCGGAGATCGGCGCGGAGCGTGGGGTCGCGCGCTTTGACGCTGAAGTCATGGACAGCAATCAGGCGATGCTCGCCGTCTTTAACCGGGCCGGGTTCGGCGTCCGGAGCAGGCTGGACTTCGACGAGCTGCTGGTGTCCTTGGACATCCAGCCGACGGAGGCCGTGCAGGAGAAAATCGAGGAGCGAGACCACCTTGGGGTGGTCGCATCGCTCCGCTCGATCCTCGCTCCTGCCTCGGTTGCCGTGGTCGGGGCCTCGAACGAGCCGGGCAGCCGGGGTGGTGACCTGTTCGCCAACCTGATCGCCGGCGGCTTCCAGGGGGCGGTGGTCCCGGTGAACCGGAGCGGGGGGGTGGTGCGTTCGGTGCGGGCGGCCAGGAGCCTCGGGGACCTGGCGGAGCCTCCGGAGCTGGTGGTCGTGGCGGTGCCGGACGAGGAGGTGCTCGACGTGGCCGCCGAGGCGGCACGCATCGGGGCTAAGGCCATGCTCGTGGTCTCGAGGTTGGCCGAGGGCGCGGGGGAGGACACCGGGCGACAGCAGCAGCTGCTCGAGATCGTGCGGTCAGCGGGCTTGCGCATGGTGGGGCCGAGCACGCTGGGCGTCCTGAACAACGATGCCTCGGTAAGCCTCCGCGGAACCTTCGCTGGGGCGCCGGTGCCCGCCGGGCGCCTGGCGATCTCCTCGCAGTCGGGGGCGATCGGCATCGCGCTGCTGGGCGATGTCGCGGCGCGCCGGCTGGGCCTGTCGAGCTTCGCATCACTCGGCGGCCGCGCCGATGTCTCGACCAACGACCTGCTCGAGTACTGGGAGGAAGACCAGGCCACGGCGGCCGTCATACTCTACGTCGAGACCTTCGGCAACCCGGAGCACTTCGGCCGCATCGCGCGGCGGGTCGCCAGGCGCAAGCCGATCCTGGCCATCAAAGGACGCAGGGCACAGGACCCGCACGCCGGGGCGGGCTCGCACACCGCGGCAGCTCTGCGCGGGGACGCCCTGGTCGACGCGCTCCTGCGTCAGGCCGGCGTGATGCGCTTTCACAGCGGTGAGGAGCTGTTCGATACCGCGGAGTTCTTCGAGACGCAGCCGCTGCCGCTCGGGCACCGGATCGGGATCGTCAGCAACTCCAGGGGCGTGGCCGCGCTCGCGGTCGACGCCTGCGGGTCGCGCGGCCTGGTGGCGGGCAGTTCGCTCGTAATTGGCTCCCGTGCCGGGCCCGCGGATTACGCGGCCAGCATGCGGGGCCTGTTTACCGGGCAGACGATCGACGCCGTGATGGCCTACTACGTCGACGTCGGAGGCGGTGACCCGCAGTCCGTGCTGGCGGCGATCTCCGAGGTCGCCGCGGAGCAGAACAAGCCCGTGGTCGCTTCGGTCCTGGGCGGCGACGGTCGCCGGGTCGAGCGGCAGGGCGACTCGGTCCCGAACTTCCGCTTCCCGGAGACCTGCGCGGGCGTCCTGGCGCGCGCGGTCGAGCGGCGGGAGTGGCTGTCCCGGGCGCTGGGGCAGCGGCCGGAGTTCGATGCCATCGATGCCGAAGCTGCCCGGGCCCGGGTGACGGCCTGGCTCGACGATCACCCCGCCGTCGGCACGCAGGAGGAACGCGGCTGGCTGCCGACGGCGGAGTCCGAGACCCTGCTTGCCACGCACGCGATCCCGTTCGTGGCCAGTGAGTCCTGCCCGGACGTCGAGCGGGCCGTGTCGTCGGCGGCTGTCTTGGGTGGACCAGTCGTCCTGAAGGCGGATTTCCCCCCGCCCGCTCACGCCGCCGATGTCGATGCGGTCTTGCTCGGCCTGGAGGGAGAGGCGGCGGTGCGAGCGGGCTGGCAGGAACTCGAGCGCCGGTGCCGCGCGGCCGGTCGCGAGTGGCGCGGAGTGATCGTCGAGCCCCTCGTGGGGTCCGGTGCGGATGTCCTGCTCGGCGCGCTGGCGGATCCGGATCTGGGGCAAGTCATGGCGATCGGCCTGGGCGGGCGCCGGGCAGGTCTGGGACGTGACGTTGCCTATCGGTTGTTGCCCTTCACCGACGTCGACGCACGCGAGCTGATCGACGCCTCGGAAACCCTGTCGATTCAGCTCGACGGCTTCCGCGGCTCTCTCCCCCTGGACCGTCTGGCGCTGCAAGAGCTGATCCTGCGCTTCGCAGCGCTCCTGCGCGCTGTCCCGGAGCTCGTGGAGGTGGATCTCAACCCCGTGCGCTGCCTGCCTGACGGCGCGCTCGTGCTCGACATGCGCTTGCGAGTCGAGCGCAGGTTGCGAGCGGAATCGGTGACACGATGGTGACGATGCGTGACGTGGCATGGCGCATACGCGGTGAAGGTCATGGCCGCCACCAGGCGGACGGCCGCCGCCCAGGAGGGTACAGCCACTCCACCACTTGAACGCTGCACGCGACAGTGGGTCGACATAGGACGCATAGAGCGCCCAGAATCAGACGTTCTGTGTGCGGCTGCCCCTGCGGGCGCCACAGCTCGCGACCGCACCGATTCGGCGATCTGTAATTGTTCGAGCTAATTACAATGTGGCCGTTTGTTACGCTATGCGACCGCGAGGAGCGCTAACCGGGCCTGTTGTGGCTCACCTGTCCCCGGCTCCGAGAACTGACGAAGGTGCCCCGCACCCTCTTCGAAGTCAGAACGTATCCGAGGCCCGCCAGGCCAGGGAGCGAGTCGACGACCGTACCGACGAGCGACTTCTCGCCGACAAAATGCCACAAGACCACGAACAGCACCGACAACAAGTTAAAGACGATGTTGTTGGCGATCGCCGCCTTCCGGCGCCGGAGCATGAGGACCAGCAGGACGGCGGTGTAGATGACCAAGACGACGTTGGTTAGGACGTAGAACAACAACCAGCCGAGCGGCACGAACG
>Ga0208324_1000752_pt1 | contig 13575 bp, 15 predicted proteins | sample Sb_taG_2_FD_187707 | JGI IMG/M metagenome (GOLD analysis project Ga0208324, IMG submission 187707) | Peat soil microbial communities from Weissenstadt, Germany - Sb_50d_5_LS metaG (SPAdes) (version 2) | ecosystem: Environmental > Terrestrial > Soil > Wetlands > Peat | place: Germany... | reverse complement strand
CGGACAATACGCCGCAGCTCATGAGTAGAATACGAAAGCAAGAGCACCAGACAACGTTCCCTGACACGGAAGAGGTCACTGGTTCAAATCCAGTACGGCCCACGCCATTTTTCGAAAACCTGTCTAGCATTGAGAGCCAGGATGGGAGCCAGGCGCCTGCGGTTTTGCCCAATAAGCGCTGGTCACGGCGTTGACGTTTGGTCTCTGCACAAGTCGTTCTGGCAGTTCTGGCCAGCCCGGAGTGGTCAGCAGCGACGTCATCGAGTGCGGTAACCATCCAGTAACCCCGAACGTCACACACAGTCAGTACTGCATGCAACCTAACGTGGCACGACAGCGCATCTCGAGTGATATACGGGTAACCTTCTCCGCATATATCGAACCGAAAACATGAGCGATAATTACCTGTATATCTAGCATTATATGGCCCGAAAGGCTTGGTGATCTTCGATCATCCATATAACGTCAAATATTTCCAGCTGACGTCAAGAGCGCTGCAGCATGGAATGCCCCGAGTTGTGACACATTAGTGCACACACCGAGCGGCGGCAGCGGGCCGGACCTCGTGCCCTGCCGGACGGGATTGATGCGTTCCCGGCCCAGGTCGAGCTCGCCTTGGGCGCGCCCAGCAGATGTGACAGAGGCGTAGGTTGGGGCACGTGCCGCAAGCCTCTATTCGCCCGTACCGGGACGGTGATCTAGACGACCTGTACCGGATCTGCTTGCAGACGGGTGACGGTGGCGAGGACGCCACGTCGATGTTCGATGACCCGCGGATCCTGGGCCACGTCTTCGCCGCTCCCTACGGGTTGTTCGAGCCATCGCTGGCCTTCGTCGCTGAGGATGAGGCCGGCGTCGGCGGCTACATAGTCGGAGCGCTGGACAGCAGGGCTTTTGAGGAGCGGCTGGAGGCCGGCTGGTGGCCGGCGCTGCGCGACCGGTACCCGGCGCCGCCACCCGGGCTTCCGCCGGATCAGTGGACGCCGGATCAGCGCGCGGCCCGCTTCATCCACGTTCCGCTCACGGTCCCGGACGAGCTCGCCGGAGATTACCCCTCTCACCTGCACATCAACCTGGTGCCGAGGCTGCAGTCGCAAGGACTCGGACGGCAGCTGATGAACACGCTGATGCGCGCGCTGCGAGAGCAGGGATCGGCGGGTGTGCACTTCTTCGTCTGGCCCGCCAACCAGCGGGCAGCCGGCTTCTACCGGCATCTGGGCTTCACCGTGATCTCCGCTGAGGGCCCCGTCATCTTCGCGATGGATCTGCGCCCGGCCGCCTGAGGGTGTCCATCCGGGCCGTCCCGTTCCGCCGGGGGCGGCAGTTCCCGGGCGGCGGCAGCTTCGGAGCCGCGTCCGTCCAGGTGAGGTCAGCGTGACTCGGCGCCGACAGCCGCTGGTGCGGGGGCGCCTTAAGAATCTGCAGCTCAGATCGTCGTGAGCCGACCCGCCGTGCTCGATGTGCCGCGACCGGTGCCGTCAGGTACGCGCGATCTGCGCCGCCGTCGAACCGGGGTGGTCTTCGCCGTCTGCCCGTGCGGGCCGCGAACCAGCTTCACGGCCCAGGATTAGTGCGCAGATCCGTTCACAGAGATCCACAAACCCGCAGGTCAGCGAGCTGCAGCGTGTCACAAGTCAGGTGATATACGGGTAATCTTCTCCGCATATTTCCTCGCCGCGCCCATCGCGCAGAAGGGACGGCTTGTCCAATACGCCGACCGCATCCTCCGCCCTTACGACGGCAAGGCCACCGCCGAAGTCCAGGACTACCACGACGAGCTCACCGGCGTCCTCGCCTCATCACTGGCCAAGCGCGCACCCGGCTACACCAGCCTCGGCTTCCCCGACCCGCGACGGCTGCCATATACACCCAGCGCAAACACGGCGACCACGACCTGATCGAGTCGCTCGGCAGCGCACGCCGCCACTGGAGTATCCCGGCCCGTGCGTGAAGAAGCCATCGCCGCCCTCGACAGCAGTGTCCGTGATGTAGCGCACCGCTGGAAGTCGTCGTTTGCTGTAATTGAGCACGTCGGGTCAACGTGCGCTCAGGCTAGGGCGCGGCCGATGAGGTGGCGGTTCTTGTCCACGGACCCGGGCAGCACGGTGAAGTGCACCTGTCCGTCGTCATCGACGGCCACCACCCGGACGACCGCCTGGGCCTGGCGGTTGCCGGCGACCAGCATTACTCCGGGGCGGATCCGGCCTGGATCGCGGGCCCCGCTCAGCGTGGACCAGCCGAGTCCCCCATCGTCTTCGTCGTTGAGGTCGGCTGCCAAGTCGATGCGCGGTTCCATCAGATCTCCTCCACTACCCAGGTTACGCGTCGTGGTAGGCGTTCGGCATGACTTGATGCGGGCAGCTGACAAGCCGCTGCACGCCGTCCTCCAGGTCATCGAAGCTCACGGTGTAGTGACGCGGATTGTGGCCGGTCGGCTCCAGCCGCATCCCGGCGGCGAGAACATCCCTGACCTTCAGCAGGCTCAGTCGATCGAAGCGGACCAGCGGTACCTGCTGAGCAAGCTCATCTACGGTGACATCGCGCACAGCGAAGACCGAGATCCCGTAGACGCCATAGATGCTGTAGTAGCGGGCCGCATCCGCGCACAGGATGTCCGGGTCTAGGTCACCGCCGCGTATCAGCGCGATGTCGCCGTTCTCCAGGACATCTCCGTCTCGCAGCCGCCGCAGCTTCATGGCCGGATTATGACCGGCACCAGTGACAAAACCGCGCCGTCAGGAGGTGCCGATCGCAGATTCGGCACAAGCCCGTGGGAGCCAGAAATGGGAGCCAACGTGTTCAGCCGCCCTCAGACGTAGCACGACCCAATCAGATTCCTCTTGCAGGTCAGGGGCTCCCCGTTCGACTCAATCCGACAATGGCAGACACCGGAAATGGCTCTGGATTTCCCTGACACGGAAGAGGTCACTGGTTCAAATCCAGTACGGCCCACCAGTTTTCCGGACTTCTGTTCGGTTCTTAAGTGACTAACCAAGGAAAAGATGGGCCACTTCGTGGCGCGATGCCCGGGATGAAATTGGGGGCGGGCCGGGGTCTGCGCGTGGTTTGCCGTGGGTTCGCTGGATGGGGCTGGGCGGAAGGTGCATGCTGGGTCTGGCGTGCCGTCCGTCGTCACCGGTTCACTATGGTCCGTTCGAGGCCGTAACCAAGTTTGGTGCTGGGATCCCCGTTGCGGGTCATGCCCGCTGCTGCTGCGAGCGCGTGTGTCAGTCTCCTGATTGATGTGAGGGGTCCCGTCGGGCGGCGTGCCTTGTGTTCCCGGTTAGTTACGACAGCCGCTTCAGGAGGTGGCGTATGCGAGTGCTCTATGACCGGGTGGCCGCGATCGATGTGCACAAAGACATGGTCAAGGTCGCGATCCGGGTGCCGGGCGCGAAGCGCGGGACCCGCAAGACCGATGTGCTGGAGTTCCGCACGTTTTACGGGGTGCTCCAGGCGATGGGCCGCGAGCTGCGCGGCCGCGGCGTCACGCACGTGGTGATGGAGGCGTCCGGGGTGTATACCGACCCGGTGTATTACGCGCTGCGCGAGCTGGACTTTGAGGAGGTGATGGTGATCAACCCGGCGCACGCCAAGGCGCTGAAGGGCCACAAGACCGACGCGAAAGACGCGATCCGGCTGCTGGATTTGTACGAGTGCGGGCTGCTGTCCGGCTCCTACATCCCCGATCCGGATCTGAGGGAGGTGCGGGACCTGGCAAGGTACCGGATGAAGACGGTCCAGGCCCGCACCTCGGAAATCCAGCGGCTGCAGAAAACGCTGGAGACGGCCGGGATCAAGTTGTCCTCGGTCGTGTCCGATGTTACCGGGGGCTCGGCGACAGCGATGATCGAGGCGCTGATCAGCGGGGAGCGCCGCGGCCACGTGATGGCGGGCCTGGCGCAGACCCGGCTGCGCACTGCCGGGAAGATGGCGGACCTGTCGATGGCCCTGACCGGCCGGTTCACCGGCCATCACGCGCTGATGTGCCGGCTGCACCGGGACCGGATCACGATCTTCGACGACGCGGTCAAGGACCTGGATGCCAAGATCGCGCCGCTGGTGGCCCGCTACGCCCGCGAGGCGGATCTGCTGAAGTCGCTGCCCGGGTTCGGGGACGTGATCGTGGCCGGCTGGCTGGGTGCGATCGGCCCGGCCCCGCACCAGCACTTCGCCACCGCCAGCCGGCTCGCCTCCTGGGCGACCCTGTGCCCGGGGAACTACATGAGCGCGAAGAAGAGCAAGGGCGGGCGGACCGGCGACGGCGGCGCCTACATCAAGCCGCTGCTTATCCAGGCCGCCTGGGCCGCGGTCCGGGTCCCCGGCCGGCTGCAGGCCAGGTTCAGCCGCCTGGTCCGCAAGTTCGGCGGCCCGAGGAACAAGGGCGCGCAGAAGCGGGCGATCACCGCGATCGCCCACACCCTGCTCAAGATCGCCTACAGCGTCCTGAAGACCGGCACGCCATACACCGACCTGGGCGCCGACTTCTACACCCGCCGCGAATCCCCCGATGCCAGGCAGGACTACCTGATGCGGCAGCTCCAGAAACTCAACCCCGGCTGCGTCATCACCATCACCCCCGCGGAGGCCGCCTGACCGCGAAGACCACCTGAACGCCAGACCCCGCCCCAGGAGCCGCCCAGCCCCGTCCGCAGCGCGCTGCCTGCCGGACAGCTCATAACCATGCCGGCCGCCGCCGGGAACCACCCCGGACACCAGCCGGGCACCACGCAGGCCCGCCACGTCACCGGCCAGGGTCAACTGCCGCGCGCCCACAAAGGACCCAATTTCGTGTCAGTGATGCGGCTCCAGCTGGCGGCAGGCGCAGCGCGGCGTATCCAGACACCGGTGCCCCTCTGGTGTGCGGTAACCAGACTCGATTCGACGGCGTCAGACCTCTAGTCACCGGGAACGGCCGGGTATGCCCGGATCCGGCCGCTGCCCGTCTCCGTTGCGTGGAGAACGGCGTCGGTTCCCTGGCTGCGCAGGAAGTCGGCCATGAGGCTCGCGCGCCCTGATGGCAGTCAAGGCGGCCCGTGGCCGTCACCTACGAGCGGTGACCCAGCCGGACCGGCCGCAGTATCGAGGTGGCCATCCCGGACTGGTCTCGGAGGAGATGCGTTAAGGGCGGCGGTGTCACGCTGGTCGAGGTACGCGCTGACAGCTCTGTGTGCCCGTGCTCAACCAGGATCTCTTGAGCCGGTTTCGGTGACAGGCCGCGGGCTACGACCTCTGTCCGTTGATGGCTCTGCAGAGCAGGTCGTCTACGAGCTAGATCGCAGTAGTGAATGCAAGACCACCTGCCAAATAGCTCAATTAAGGGCTATAATGCAGTAGTGGCACGGTACTCGACTCTCGGCCGCATCGCGCGGATCGCTGAGGATCAGTGGGGGCTCATCACGCGCCGCCAGGCAGAAGGTGCCGGTGTCTCTCAGGCGACCCTGCAACGGCTCGCCAAGACGGGCATCCTTGACCGGGTGGCGCACGGCGTGTACCGGCTGACTGGGGCGCCGCCGCCAGATTACCTCGGCCTTCGTGCGTCGTGGCTCCAGCTCGCCCCGGAGGTTCCGGCGTGGGAGCGGACACCGGAGCAGGGCGTCGTATCCCACCGTTCAGCCGCGGCGTTGTACGGTCTTGGCCACCTGCCCGCGGACCGGCACGAGTTCACGCTGCCTGAGCGGCGGCAATCTCGCCGATCGGACGTCCGGCTTCATCACCGGGCGGTCCGGCCCGGTGAGTGGATCGTTCTTCACGGGATGCCGGTCACGAGGCCATCGCGCATCGCCGCCGACCTGCTGGGCGACAAGGAAGACCCCGAGGCAGTCGCACAGGTTATTGCCGATGCCCTCCGGCCTGTCTATGACTACCCAGGCGCGTTCGCGGACGCCCTGGCGCCGTACGCCGCCAGTTTCGGGCTCAGGCGAGGGGATGGCCTCGCGCTCTTTCGCTGGCTCCTCGACACGGCTGGCGACCCGGAAATCCCCACATGGATAGAGGAGGCAAGGGTGCAGGCCGAACGCTCTTCCGAAAAGGACGGGGAGCTGCCACCTCGTCCCCAGGCCGGATCTCGGCGTCGATGACCGGCGGCCGTTCATACGGAAGCCCCGGCGCCTTCCGACGGGCTCTCACCGACAAGCTCAGGGATCTCGCCGCCAGGAGCCGCTGGACGCTCCAGCAGCTCCAGCGGCAGATGGCGTACGACCGGCTGCTGGAGCGCCTCTACCTCGTCGACGAGGGCTGGATCATCAAAGGCGCGACCGCGTTGCTCGCCCGTGACATCGGCGTCCGGGGGACCATCGACATTGACCTCTACCGCGAGGTGGCTCGGGAGATTGCCGAGGCGGACCTGCGCCAGGCGGCCGCCCTGGACATCGGCGACTGGTTCCGCTTCGAGATCGGCCCTCCACGGCCGCTCGCGGATACCGGCGGTGTCCGCCTCCCCGTGAAGGCCCTCGTAGGGAATACGGAGTGGGCCGCCTTCCACGTCGACCTCGTCGGAGCGGATCTCCGCATGACCGGCGACCCAGAGGACGTCCCGCCGCTGGCCCGCGTGATCATGCCCGATGTGCAGCAACATGGCTACCGGGCCTATCCGCTTGCCGATCACGTCGCGGACAAGGCCTGCGCGATACTCGAGCGGCACGGTCCCACCGGGACACCGTCGACCCGCTACAGGGACCTCGTCGACCTCGTGGCCATCGTCCTCGCCGCGCCAGTGGAGGCCGAGCCGCAGCTGACCGCTCTTCGCTCCGAAGGCCAGCGGCGCGGCCTGCAGCTGCCTGGACGCTTCGCCGTCCCGGACCGGGGACTCTGGCAACGCGGCTACGCGGCCGAAGCGGGACGCTCCCTCCTGCCAGTGGCGCGAACGCTGGACGAGGCCATTGCCACGGTCACGCCGTTTCTCGATCCACTCCTGGACGGGACGGCGCGCGGCAGGTGGGACCCGCAGAACGCCCGGTGGACCTCATAACACCAGTCGTGGCGCGTCGTGAACGACAGCACCCACGACGATGAGGCGCCGTAGGAGACCTCGTTCGGAAGGGCGCGCTCCCTGGCCGACGCTCTATCGAGCGGCTGTCAAGAGGAGCGGGGCTGCCGAAAGAGACCTGGACCTTCTGAGTGACGGTTCTTGGCTGGCCGCTCGTGCCGAGCACCGATGTCACGGTAGCGCCGGGGAATCCGCGTGTGCCGCGCCAAACTCCTTCATGGTCTCTGACCTGCCACTTTGCGCTTATTAGGTTGCTCTGTGGTATTCGCTTATCAGCCCGCCGACGACATGCCTGCGATCGATCCGGGCGGTGATGTCCAATGGCGTGGCCGGGATACGGCCGGCCGGTGTTTCCCTGCCTGCCAGGGGAGAAGATCCCCGCCACCGCGCACGGCTTCCGGGACGCCACCATCGATGAGCAGCAGATCACCGGCTGGTTCGGTCGCGGCTTCGGCTGGAACCTGGCCATCGCCACCGGCGCCCCCGGCCCCGACGTCCTGGACATCGACCAGCACGGCCCCGCCAGGAACGGCTACGCCGCCTTCGCCAGGCTCCGTCGCGCCGGCCTGGCCGGGCGGCGCCGCCGCCTATGTGCGGACCCCGGCCGGCAGGATGCACGCCTACTTCACCGGCACCGGCCAGCACAACGGCCGCCTGCCCCGCCACCACCTGGACTTCCGCTCCACCGGCGGCTACATTCTGGCCCCGCCCTCCCAGGTAGACGGCAAGCCCTACCGGATCATCGCCAAACCCGGCGGCTGCGGTGGCCTGGACTGGGCCGCGGTCACCGCCCTCCTGGAGCCCCGGCGGCAGCCGCAGCGCCCAGTATCCAGCCTGGACCTCACCCACCTCACGCAGTGGGTCGCCAGCCAGCCCGAGGGGAACCGCAATTCGGGCCTGTACTGGGCCGCCAACCGCGCCCTGGACGCCGACCCCGCCGTCGACCTGAGCCCCCTGGCCGCCGCTGCCCGTCAAGCCGGCCTCGACGAACCGGAGATTACCTGCACCCTCGACTCCAAGCGCAAGATGAGCCAGGCCCGTATTCACCAGGCCGAGGCGGTGAACTGAGATTAGCCTCGACGCAACGACAGTCCGCCACCTCGCCTTCGCCCGCCTGGATGCTGGCGGGACCCGGCTGCGGCTGCGTGCCCTGCACGTGATGGGCCACGGCTCGGCCCGCATCGACCGCGCCCTCAGCGTGCGCGAGGAGACCATCCAGCGGCTCGTCCGCGGTGACGCCCGCACCATCAGCCCGCAGCTGCGCGACGCCATCACCGGCCTGTACGACGCGTGGTGGGACAAGCGTGCCCCCGGACGCACCCGCGCCGAACGTGCCGGGGCCACCGCCGCCCGCGGCCGCGCCATCGCCGGGAACTGGTGCGCCGGCGCCGCCCTGGATGACGACCTGCTCGACGTCCCGGGCTACCGGCCCCGCACCGGCTACCGGCACCGGCATCGCCCCCGACATCCGCCTGCCTGTCCGCCGCTGCCGCAGGAAAGGCGCATGACCGACGACCGGATGAACCCGGACCTCATCACCGGCATCTTCAGCGTGCTGGACCGGCACGGCTACGCCCGCAGCGACGACGAGCACACCGCCCGGGCCATCGTTCTCATCAGCGACCTGGCGCACATCTACCAAGGCTCCCGGCCCACCCGTTCGGCCCCTACATCGGCGAGATACCGCCCCGGACGGAGCCGTCTCCGCCCGAGCCGGCCAGCCAGGACACAGTCCTGATTGAGGCCGGCGAGGTCAAGACCGTCCTGGCCGCCCTGGACATAGCCGCCGATGACAAGCGCGACCGCGCCGAGATCTGCGCCGATTGCACCGGCCAGACCTGTCCGGCCTGCGAGTCGCGCCTCCGGGACGCCCACATATCCGGCAATGGCTGCGCTGGCCCAGATGACCGCGGCGATCCCGGTCCGGGCCAGGTCCTCGGCGCGCTCCAGGCCGTAGGGGTAACGCTCGGTGGCAGGCCGCCGCGACGGCCGGGAACCGGCGAAGACCACCGCGCTGGTCGACACATCGGACAGGTTATGAATCGCATCGCCCGGCAGCCCGGCCGGGCCGGGCGGCACCGCCAGCAGCAGCTCGATCAGGCCGGTGGCGTCAAGGCCGACCGCGCTGACCGCGACCGCCCGGTTGGCTGCCCGCCGGTCCCCGGCATCGTCGCGGACGCTCGGGAGGGGAAACGCTGCGCGGGATCACGCAGCCCCGGGGTCTTGTGCATCGTGCCAGGATGACCTCCGGCCTGATCTCCGGGCAAATCTGGTGCCGGTCAGTCGTCATCTTGTGCCCAGGCCTCGATGCCTTCCCTGACCGCCAGGCCGGCGATGACAAGGGCTGCAGCCGGGTCGGCCCACCACCATCCGAGCCAGGCGTTGAGCCCGATGCCAAGCAGCGCGGCGGGGGAGGTAAAGGCACAGAACGCGCTTTCGGCCGCGTCCGCGACCAGAGCCTGGTTACCCAGCAGCTGGCCGGTGCGACGCTTGACGAGCGCGAGCAGCGGCATGACCACGAGCGCCGCCGCCGTGACCACGATCCCGGCCGCGGACTGGTCCGGCCGGTGCTGGCTGACCAGATCAGTGATGCCCTCGAGGCGGGCACCGCAGCGGTTGCCGCGATCATCCACGCCCGGGCGGGCGGGTCCGGCTCCCGGAAGGAGCCATCTTCGGCGTGCTGGGGATCGCCGGGTCACGCCTGGGCGCCGCCGTCCCTGCCCATGTGCGGCTAGCTGGGTTCGGCCTGCTGATGCTGGCGCTGGCGGCCACGATGACCGCCCGCCGCCGCTCCCGGCCCCGGCGCACGACAGGGGCCGGGTTTCCGGCGCTCGCTCGCGGTTACCGCCTTCTCCAGGGCCGGCACCTGCTGTATCGGGCCTGGGACACTGTGGCCATGACATCTGGGCAACGTCGAAGGCTGGTGCTGGTCCGGCATGCCGAGGCGGCCGGGCCCGGGGTGCCAGATCATGACCGGCCGCTTGCCCGCCGAGGTCGCCGGGATGCTCCCGCTGTGGGGCGGTGGCTCCGAGATGCACACTGCGTTCCCGACCAGGTTTTGTGCTCGACAGCCCGCAGGGCTCGTGAGACATGGCAGCTCGCCGCGGTCGCACTCGGGGCAGCGGTACCTGTGATATTTGATCACGACATTTATAGCGCGTCCCCGGCTGGGCTGATCGGCATCATCCGTGGCGCGCCTTCTGCGGCCGGGACCGTCGTGGTGGTCGGGCACGACCCGGCCGTCCGGGTACTCGCGCTCGTGCTGGCAGGAACTGTCACCGATGCGGTCGGTGGTTCCCCGGGCGGCGCACTGGCGCCGGACGTCCTGGACCGCATGAGGGCCAGGTTCCCCGCCGCCGCGATCGCCGTTCTGGAGGTCAGCGGACCCTGGGCCCAGCTCGGCCCAGGGCGGGCACGCCTGACCGGTTTCGTGACTCCCGGCGAGATGGGTACCGGAGGCACCGGGATGCGAGTCTCGTGACCGGCAATCCGCCCGGGGACCATGTCCGTGCGTCCCTCTGCTGCGTCAGCACGGCGAGTCAGCCTGGTGCGCCAGCGGCGCCGGCGGGACGGCAGCGGAGTGTCAGCTTTCCTGCCTGATCATCGAGACGAGCGCCGTCGCCGGTGAGACCAGCGCGTCGACCCCCCACGAATGGTTGAAGAGCTCGTCGTTGGCCGGGTCGTTGACGCGGGCGACGACCCGCGGGACGTTGAAGCGCTTTTTGGCGAGGAGCGAGATGACGAGGTTGTCCTCATCGGATTGCGTGCAGGCGACGAGGACATCCGCCCGGAGCGCCCCGGCGGCCTCGAGGGTCGACGGGACCAGCGCGTCCCCGTGCACGGCGCGCAGGCCGGCCTTGGCGAGCGCGGATTCGCGCCCGGGCTCGGTGTCGATGACCGTGACCTCGTCCCCGGCCCCGTGGAGTGCGTCGGCGACCTGTTCGGCCAGTCCCGTCCCGCCGATCACGATGATCCGCATCAGGACCACTTCCCCCCGAGAAAGCTCCGCAGCCGGCCAAGCGAGGTCGCGGCGACGATGAAGGACAGGACGTCACCGTCCTCCAGCGGCGTCGACGGCTCGGGGATCTTGGAGTGCCCCGCCCGGCTCAGCTCCACCACACCGATCTCGCCGGGCACGTTGAACTCGGCGACCCGCCGCCCGGCCAGGTAGGCAGGGACCCTGGACCGGACGAGCAGCGTCTCCCCGTTGCCGAAGGTCTGATGTGGCTCGAGCATGCGATGGTGCAGCAGCTGGATCACCCGGTTGACGGTAGTCTGCACGGACCCGACGGTGGCTATGCCGAACTCGGTGTAGACCGGCGCATGAGCGGGATCGTGCAGACGCGCCAGGACATGAGGCACCCGGTAGATGTCACGGGCCGCCCGGGCGGAGACAATGTTGGCGCTGTCGTTCGGCGTGAGGGCAACGAATGCTTCCGCATGCGCGATACCGGCTGCCTCGAGCACGCGCGGGTTGATGCCGTTCCCCAGCACGAACCGGCCGCGGAATCCCGCGGGCAGCCCGCGTTTGACCGTGTCGTCCAGCTCGATGACGGTGACCTTGTCGCCTTCGGCGTCGAGCCTGGTTACCAGCGCCCGGCCGGTCCTCCCGCAGCCTGTGATCACGACTTGCATGGCTCCTCCTTAGCGGGCAGTCGAGTGCTCGCGGGCAGGTCTGGCCGCGGGCAGGTCTGCCTGCGCGCTGCGCCGGTGCCTGGACCGGAGGAGCGCCTTGCGGGTCTCCTCCGCGATCAGCAGCAGGGCGCCGAAAGCTATTAGCACGAGCCAGTCGATCACGCTCAGTGGCGCGGTGTTGAAGACGGACTGCAGTGCAGGAACGTAGCTGATGCACGCGACGAAGAAGATCCCGAACAGCCCGGCGAACACGAGCGGCTTATTGGAGAAGACGCCGACGCGCAGAATGCTCTGCTCCTCGGTGCGCACGGCGAAGCTGTTGAAGAACTGGCTGACGACAATCCCGGCCTGGGTCATGGTCAGCGCCTCCCGGTAGATGGGGTTGGCGGCGGTGAACGCGCTGAACGGCAGGTGTGCGCTGTCGATGCGCCAGAAGAACGCGGCCACGACCCCTGCCGACTGGATCGACCCCAGAAAGCAGAACCGCCGGACCACCGCCCAGTTGAACAAGTGCTCGCCCGGCGGCCGTGGCGGGCGGGACATCGTGCCCGGCTCGGTGCGCTCGGTGCCCAGGGCAAGGGCAGGCATGACATCTGAGCCCAGGTCGATCGCGAGAACCTGCAGGGCGCTGAGGGGAACCAGCGGGAACCCGACGAACACCGCCACCAGGATCGGCGCGAGCTCGGCCAGGTTGTGGCTGAACAGATAGATCAGGAACTTGCGGATGTTCTGGTAGACGGTGCGGCCGAGCTCCACCGCGGCCACGATGGAGGCGAACGAATCATCGAGCAAGATCATGACGGAGGCGGCCCGGGCGACATCGGTGCCGCCCTCGCCCATCGACACGCCAATGCTGGCCCGTTTCAGTGCCGGGGCGTCGTTGACGCCGTCGCCGGTCACCGCGACGACTTCCCCGCGGTCCTCCAGCGCGGCAACAACACGCATCTTATGCTCTGGCTTCGCGCGGGCGAACAGTAGCTGCTCGCTCTCCAGCGCAACGCCGGCGAGCTGCTCATCACTCATCGCGTCGAGATCAGGGCCGTTGACGATGCGCACGGCGCCGCCGCCGACGATGCCGACTCGCCGGGCGATGGCCTCCGCGGTGAGACCGTAGTCACCGGTGATCATGTAGATGCGTATGCCTGCCCGGCGGCACGCGGCGACGGCATCCACGACCTCGGGCCGGGGCGGGTCCGACATGGCCACCAGCCCGAGCAGCGTCAGCTCGCGCTCGGCTTCGGCACCTGATGGGTGACCGGTCGCCAGGTCCCGCCTGGCTACCGCGAGCACGCGGAGCCCGCCGGCTGCCATCGCATCGTTGGCGCTGGTTACCCGCTTGCGCAGCGTCTCGTCCAGCGGCACGTCCTGCCCGAGCCACCGGACGGCGGCGCAGCGTTCCAGCACGGCCTGCGGTGATCCCTTGACGCATGCCTCGTACAAGCCGTCACCGAGCTGGTGGACCGTGCTCATCAGCTTGCGGTCGGCGTCGAAGGGAAAGGTCGCGACGCGCGGCGCCCGGGCCTGCTCGGCCACCAGGTCCACGCCGCCCTTTGCGGCGGCGACCAGGATCGCTCCCTCGGTCGTATCGCCCAGCACCCGCCAGCCCTGCCGCCGGGCAGGATCGGGCGGCAAGAGGCGGGCATCACAGCACAGGCCCCCGGCCCGCAGCACATCGCCAGCGTAGCCCGCTTCCTCAACCTCCCCGTCCGGGGCATAGCCCACACCGGTCACGCGATGCTCCCGGCCCGACTCCCACACGGCCTGGACCGTCATCTCCGCCTTGGTCAGCGTGCCCGTCTTGTCGGTGCAGATGACGGTCGTTGAACCCAGGGCCTCCACCGCGGTGAGCCGCTTGATCAGGGCGTGGCGGCGGGCCATCCGCCGCACCGCCACCGCCAGCGAAACCGACATCGTGGCCGGCAGCCCCTCGGGCACAAGCGCGACCATGACCC
>Ga0208324_1000748_pt1 | contig 13594 bp, 12 predicted proteins | sample Sb_taG_2_FD_187707 | JGI IMG/M metagenome (GOLD analysis project Ga0208324, IMG submission 187707) | Peat soil microbial communities from Weissenstadt, Germany - Sb_50d_5_LS metaG (SPAdes) (version 2) | ecosystem: Environmental > Terrestrial > Soil > Wetlands > Peat | place: Germany... | reverse complement strand
TCACGATCGCCTCGATGGTCGTCGGGCTGCTGGCGGCATCGGCCGCGGGTGGCGTCGCCCTGGCCGCCTCGGCGCACCAGACGCCTGGCATGCACTCCGGGCAGGCCGTATCCGGGCATGTGACCTCGCCCACCGCCGCCCCGAGAATGTCGGCGCCGCCCACCGCGGCCGCGACTGCGTCCACGCCCTCGGCCGGCGCGACCCCCGCCGCGACTTCGGCGGTCACGTCCCCGTCGGCATCCCCGGCCGCAAGCTCATCACCCACGCCGGCCGCGAGCTCATCACCCACGCCGGCCGCGACCGCCCCCGCACCAGCCTCACCGGCTCCGAGCGGATCGGCGGCGCCCACCCCGTCAGCGTCCTGAGCCGTCCGTCTTGAACCGGATGCCGCTCCGATGCGCGGCTACCGCCCCGACCTCGGGAGGGTACTGAGCGTTCAGTGCTTGAAGGACTGGCGCTTGGCCTGGATCTCGGGCGGCGGCTGGGTCTGCGGGTAGTGCTCGAGCACCCGCACGTGCAGCCGCATGTCGTCGAGCAGCAGGTTGGCGAGGTCCATGCTGAAGCCGTTCCTGACCACGATCCGCATCACCGCGGTGTCGGTCATGTCCTCGGGGAAGGTGTACGCCGGCACCTGCCAGCCGCGCTGGCGCAGCCGCTCGGACAGGTCGAACACCGAGTATTCCGTCACGTCGTCGCGCAGCTTGAACGCGAACACCGGAAGATCCTTGCCGTCGGTGAGCAGCTCGAACGGGCCCATCTTGGCGATCTCGCCGGACAGGTGGAGCGCGATGTCCTGGCAGGTCTGCTGGACGTGCCGGTAGCCCTCGCAGCCGAGCCGGAGGAAGTTGTAGTACTGCGCGGCGACCTGCGCGCCGGGCCGGGAGAAGTTGAGCGCGAACGTGGGCATCTCGCCGCCCAGGTAGTTGACCTTGAAGACCAGGTCGTCGGGCAGCGCGTCCGGGGTCCGCCAGATGACCCAGCCCACCCCCGGATACACCAGGCCGAACTTGTGGCCCGAGGTGTTGATCGAGGCGACCCGCGGCACCCGGAAGTCCCATTCCAGGTCCTGGTGCAGGAACGGGGCGATGAACCCGCCCGACGCCCCGTCCACGTGCACCGGGATGTCGAGGCCCCGTTGGGCCTCCAGCCGGTCCAGGGCCCGGCTGATCTCCAGCACCGGTTCGTAGCTGCCGTCCATGGTGGAGCCCATGATGGCGACCACGCCGATGGTGTTCTCGTCGCACTTGGCCACGGCTTCGGCCGGGCCCAGGTGCAGCCGCCCGGGGATCATCGGCACGTAGTGGGGCTCCACCTGCCAGTAGCGGCAGAACTTCTCCCAGCACACCTGCACGTTCCTGCCCATGACCAGGTTCGGCTTGGCGGTATCCAGCCCGGCCGCCTGGCGCTGGGCCCGCCAGCGCCACAGCAGCGCCATCCCGCCGAGCATGCAGGCCTCGCTCGAACCGGTGGTGGAGCAGCCGGTGGCCTGGCTCCTGTCCGGCGCGTTCCACAGGTGGGACAGGATGTTCACGCAGCGCCGTTCGAGCTCGGCGGTCTGCGGGTACTCGTCCTTGTCGATCATGTTCTTGGCCGCGGTCTCGGACATCAGCAGCTCGGCTTCCGGCTCCATCCAGGTCGTGACGAACGTGGCCAGGTTGAGCCTGGCGTTGCCGTCCAGGATGAGCTCGTCGCGGACGACCTGCAGCGCGGTGCGCGGCAGGACCCCGTGCTCGGCCAGCTTGTAGCGGGGAATCTCGCAGGTCCTCTCGCGGACGTAAACCGGGTTGATCTCGAGTTCTTCGTCTCGGGCGGACTCATCCACCTTCGTGTGCAGCGGCATTGGCAAGTCTCCCTGGCTGTCGGATAAGGCGGCCCAGGGTCAGGCTAACGCGCCGGGCCCTCCTCAGCCGGTCCGGCCGCCCGGAAACCGCGGGCCAGCGGCGGTGGCCACGGCCTGCCTGGCCAGGATGTCGCGAAGCTCGTGCGTGATGGGGTCTGGATACTGGTCGAGCGTCGCTTCGAGATCGCGGCGCTGGGCCGGGGTGGAGTAGACGGACAGCTGCCGCTCCAGCTCCGAGCGCCGCAGCCGGTCCGCCTCGGAGGACCCTGGCAGCAGCGGGGCCGACAGCAGGAGCAGGAGCCCGGGCAGGAGAACCACGCTGCCGGGCGTGCTGCCGCGCAGGATGACGCCGGCCGCCGTGAGCGCGGCTCCGGCCAGCAGAGGGCGCCAGCGGGCCCGCACGGCGCGGGCCAGGGGCATCACGGCGACCATGGTGAGCAGCGCGGCCGTCCGGATCCGCCGGCGGACCGGTTTGGCCCGGGCGAGCCGCGGTCCCCGCGGGCCGCCGCACGGGTCGGCTGAGCAGGCGGACTGGGTCCACACCACCAGGTGGCGCCGATGCCGTCGCAGTCTCCTATAAGGCTCCGTTCTGCGTGAGCACGATTTTACGCTCCAGCGTTCCCGGCCGCAGATACCACGTTCCGTTCGGACCTGATGTACCGGCAGAACAGGTGGCCGCTGTCCTCCAGGACGTGGGCCAGGGTGAGCGGCTGCGGACCTGTCCCTGGTAGCGGGGTGCCAGCCACGATCCGGTCCGCGCCCGGGCCGGCCAGCTGCGGGCCGATGGTCAGGCACAGCTCGTCCAGGAGGTCGGCCGCGGCGATCTGGGCCAGCAGGCGCGGCCCTCCCTCCGTGAGCATCCGCCGGTGGCCGCGGTCGGCCAGCGCGGCGACGGCCGCCTTCAGGTCAACGGTCTCCTGGCCGGCCACGATGACCTCGGCCAGCCCGTCCAGGGCGGCGCGGCGGCCGGGCGGGGCCTGTGCAGTGGTGATGACGATCGTCCGGGCCGACGGCGGGGCCGCCGCGATGAGGCGGCTGGACGGGTCGAGGTCGAGCCGCGCGGTAATCACCGCGATCGGGGGGGTGGGGGTGCGGCCCGACCGCAGGTCCGGCCAGAGCTCGTGCCGGCGCACCGGTGCGTAGCGCTCGGCCCGGACCGTCGCCGCGCCCACCACGATTACGTCGGCCAGCGTGCGGAGCAGCGCGAACAGGTGGCGGTCGGCCTCCGAGGACAGGCCGGAGGTGACGCCGCCGAGGTGCGCGGCCCCGTCCGCGCTGGCGACCATGTTGGCGCGCAGCCAGGGCCCGGGCGGGTACTCGTAAAGCCCGGCCAGGTCGGTGTCGCGGAGGTCGGAGGCCGCGAAGATCTGGCGCACGGTCAGTCCGTCGACCGCAGCACGACGGCGGCCCGGGCGCCCACCTCGACTTCGCTCTTCGGGATCAGGATGACTCCAGTCTCCTCGCTGCTGGCGGCCACCGTCCTGGTATCGATCACGATCTCCCAGCCGGGCGCCAGGCTGGCCTCGGGCAGGGTGAACGTGAGCGCGGCGCTGTGCGCGTTGAACAACAGCAGGAACTTGGCGTCCACTACCCTCCCGCCCCGCGGATCCGGTTCGCTGATCGCCTCGCCGTTCAGCAGGGCTGCGAGCGACTGGGCGTAGCCGGTCTCCCAGTCTTCCTGGGCCATTTCCTGGCCGGCCGGGGTCAGCCAGCTGATGTCGCTGGCCTCGTCATCCGGTCCCCTCCGGCCGCGGAAGAACCGGCGTCGCCGGAACACTGGGTGGTCGCGCCGCAGCCCGGCCAGGAGCTCGGTGAACCGCAGCAGGTCCCGTTCGGTCTCCGCCAGGCCCCAGTCCAGCCAGGAGGTCTCGTTGTCCTGGCAGTAGGCGTTGTTGTTACCGCCCTGCGTCCGGCCCATCTCATCCCCGGCCAGCAGCATCGGGACGCCCTGTGACAGGAACAACGTGACCAGGAAGTTCCGCTTCTGCCGGGCGCGCAGCGCGTCGACGGCGGGATCGTCGGCCGGGCCCTCGACGCCGCAGTTCCAGGACCGGTTGTCGTCGGTACCGTCGCGGTTGCCCTCGCCGTTGGCCTCGTTGTGCTTGTGGTTGTAGCTGACCAGGTCCCGCAGGGTGAACCCGTCATGGCAGGTGACGAAGTTGATCGAGGCGACCGGGCGGCGCCCGCTGGTCGCGTACAGGTCGCTGGACCCGGTGAGCCGCGACGCGAACTCGCCGATGGCCTCCGGGCGGCCCCGCCAGAAATCCCGGACGGTATCGCGGTACTTCCCGTTCCATTCGGTCCACAACGGCGGGAAGTTGCCCACCTGGTAACCGCCCTCGCCGACGTCCCACGGCTCGGCGATCAGCTTCACCTGGGAGACCACCGGGTCCTGCTGGACCAGCTCGAAGAACGTGGACAGCCGGTCCACGTCATGCAGCTCCCTGGCCAGCGCCGAGGCCAGGTCAAACCGGAACCCGTCCACGTGCATCTCCAGGACCCAGTACCGCAGCGAGTCCATGACCAGCTGCAGCGCGTGCGGGTTACGGGCGTTAAGGCTGTTCCCGCAGCCGGTGTAGTCCAGGTACCGCCACGGCTCGGAGCCGTCAAGCCGGTAGTAGGCGCTGTTGTCGATGCCGCGGAAGCACAGCGTGGGTCCCATGTGGTCGCCCTCGGCGGTGTGGTTGTACACCACGTCGAGGATGACCTCGATGCTCGCCGCGTGCAGGGCCTTGACCATGGCCTTGAACTCGCTGACCTGCTCGCCGCGGTCCCCGGCCGAGGAGTACCGGTTGTGCGGGGCCAGGAACCCGATCGTGTTATAGCCCCAGTAGTTCGTCAGGCCGCGCGCGACCAGGGACTTCTCGGGCACGAACTGGTGCACCGGCATGAGCTCCACCGCCGTGACGCCGATGCGCTGCAGGTGGGCGATCACGGCGGGATGCGCCAGGCCGGCGTAGGTGCCGCGCTGCTGCTCCGGGACTTCGGGATGGCGCAGGGTCAGCCCCCGTACGTGCGCCTCGTAGATGAGCGTCTCGTGGTAGGGGATCCGCGGCGCCTCGTCGGTGCCCCAGTCGAAGAACGGGTTGATGACCACGTTTTTCGGCATGTTCGGCGCGCTGTCCGTGGTGTTCCGCCTCTTCGGGTGGCCGAACCGGTAGTCGAACAGCGATTCGTCCCACCGGACGTTTCCCTCGACCGCCTTGCCGTACGGGTCGAGCAGCAGCTTGGAGGGATCGCAGCGCAGCCCGCGCGGGGGATCGTAGGGACCGTGCACGCGGAAGCCGTAGCGCTGACCCGGCGCGACGCCGGGCAGGTAGGCGTGCCAGACGAAGCCATCGACCTCGGTCATCTCGACCCGTTCCTCGGTGAGAGGCACCTCGTCGAGATCGGAGAACAGGCACAGCTGGACCCGCTCGGCGACTTCGGAGAACAGGGCAAAGTTCGTCCCCCACCCGTCCCAGGTCGCGCCGAGGGGATAGGGCGTTCCTGGCCAGGTACGCATTCGTCCCCTTCTCCTGCGAGTCGGGACGCCTTTGGCCCCTTGGAGCCAGCGGCCCGACTCTACCGGGTACGTGCATGCCCGGAGGGACGTACGATACCGGGTCGTGCTCTGCGGTCTGGGAATCCTCGGTTTTCCCGAGGACTATTAGAGGTTTTACCCAGTTTTACGCCGCAGTCCGCAGCCAGGTTTCCGCCGCCTGATACCGATCCAGTATCACGTCGGCCACCTCGGGCGCCGCGCCGAGCGCCGGTGATACCGCAGCCGCCCCTGCGGCCAGCGACGCCTCCCGGATCCGGTCGGCGAACAGGCCCGGCGCCAGCAGATAACTGGCCACCACCACCCGCCGGGCCCCGGCCTTTCGCAGCTCCGTCACGGCCTGCGCGGGCGTCGGGCCGGCGGGGCTGCCTTGGCCGCCTGCGGCGGCGGGGCTGCCCTGGCCGCCTGACGCGTACGCCGGCCGGACCGCGAACCAGCCGGTCCCGGCCTGCCACTGCGCCGCGAGGCGCGCGATGGTGGCGTTGGCCGCCGGATCGCTCGACCCGGCGGCCGCGAGGACCACGCCGACCTCTGCCGGGTTCTCCAGCGCCACCTCGGGCAGCGTTTCCTCGAATAGGCGCCGCTCGAGCGTGCGGAGCAGCAGCGGGTGCGGCCCGAGCGGGTCGCCGTACGTGATCCGCATCCCGGCGCCGGCCCGGGCCAGCACGCGCGGGATATCGGTCTTGCTGTGGTACGCGGCGGTGAGCAGCAGCGGCAGCACGGTAACCCGCGCGCCCGGCCCGAACGCGCGCATGACCTGCGGCAGGGACGGCGCGGCGTGACCCAGGTAGGCGACGTGCAGTTCCGGCACGTTCAGGCCGCGCGCCGCCGCCCGAGCGGCCACCAGGGGCACCAGGCCGCCGATGGCCGCCGCCGCCCGCGGGTCCGCGCTGCCGTGCGCCACCCCGACGAAGACCCCGCGATCAGGCTCTGCTGACTTCAGGGGGGACGACCCCCCTGAGACCCCCCGATCAGGCATGGATCCCGCACTCGGTCTTGCCCGTCCCGGCCCAGCGCCCGCTGCGCGGGTCGGCGCCGGGCTCCACCCGGCTCGTGCAGGTCGCGCAGCCGATCGAGGGGTAGCCGTCGTAGACCAGCGGGTTGACCAGCACACCGTTAGTGGTGATGTAGTCGTCCACCTGCTTCTGGGTCCAGCTGACGATCGGGTTGACCTTGACCATCTCCCGCCGGTCGTCCCACTCGACCACCTGGGTCTGGCGGCGGTTGCTGGTCTCGTCCCGGCGCACGCCGGTGATCCAGGCGTCATAGTTGGTCAGCGCCCGCTCCAGCGGCTCGACCTTGCGCAGGTAGCAGCACAGGTCCGGGTTACGCCCGTAGAGCCGGGGGCCGAGCTCGGCGTCCTGCTCCGCGACGGTGCGCGACGGGGTGGCGTTGACCAGGTGGATCGGGTACACCACCTCCACCGCGTCCCGGGTGCCGATCGTCTCGGGGAAGTGGTAGCCGGTGTCGAGGAAGACCACGTCGATGCCGGGCCGGACGGCCGAGGCCAGGTGGATGATCACCGCGTCGGTCATGGACGAGGTAATGCAGATCCGGTCCCCGAAGGTGTCGGTGGCCCAGCGGACGACCTCTTCGGCCGGCGCGTCGGCGAGTGCCTCAGCAGCCTGTTCGGCGAGGGTTCGCATGAGCTCGGGGTCCTCCAGGGGCGTCTGCGCCAGGCCGCGCGTTACGACGGGACTCACAGCGTGACTCCTATTCCGGCAAAGCGTAGCTGGAAACTCCTGGTGCAACTGCGGCAATGCCATTCGCCGTCGGTCGCGCCCATCGGTTCGAGGTCCTCCTCGCCGCAGTAGGGGCAGTAAAACGGGACGGCCCGGGTGCTCATGTGAGGTCCTCCTCACTGGCTCTGGCGGCCCAGGCGGCGAAGCTCTCCTCCGGCTCCCGGCCCGCCTCGAACCGGCGCAGCACCCGCTCCACGTACTCGGGCAGCTCCTCGGCTGTCGCCTTGAGGCCCCGCAGCTTGCGGCCGAAGCCCGAGCCGCTGCCGTCCCCGCCGTTCAGGCTGCCGCCCAGGTGCACCTGGAAGCCCTCGACCTGTGTTCCGTCCGGGCCGGTGACCAGCGAGCCCTTCAGCCCTATGTCGGCGGTCTGGATCCGGGCGCAGGAGTTCGGGCAGCCGTTCACGTTGATCGTGACCGGGGTGTCGAACCCGGGCAGGCGCCGCTCCAGCTCGCTGATCAGGTCCGCGGCCCGGGACTTGGTCTCGACGATGGCGAGCTTGCAGAACTCGATGCCGGTGCAGGCCATCGTGTGCCGGCGGAAGGCGCTGGGCCGGGCCGGCAGGCCGGCGCTGTCCAGCTCCTCAACCAGATCGTCCGTGCGCTCCGGCGGGACGTCGAGGATGACCATCTTCTGCTCGGTGGTAGTACGCACCCGGCCGCTGCCGTACGTGGCGGCCAGGCCGGCGATGACGTCCAGCGCGTCGGCCGACAGGCGGCCCACCGTCGGTGCGAACCCCACGTAGAAGTTCCCGTCCCGCTGCTGGTGGACGCCCATGTGGTCACGGATCCCGTGCGCCGGCGGCGCCGGCGCGGGACCGTCCGGCAGCGCGTACCCGAGGTACTCCTTCTCCAGCACCTCACGGAACTTCTCCGGCCCCCAGTCCGCGACCAGGAACTTGATCCTGGCCCGGTGCCGCAGCCGGCGGTAACCGTAGTCCCGGAACAGCCCGGTCACCCCCGCCCACACCTCGGGGACCTGGCCGGGCCGGACGAACGCGCCGAGGCGCCGCCCGATCATCGGGTTGGTCGACAGGCCGCCGCCGGCCCACAGGTCATACCCGGCCTCTCCGGCCTCGTTGACCACTCCGACGAACGCCACGTCGTTGATCTCGTGGATGGCGCACTGCGCCGTGCAGCCGCTGATCGAGGACTTGAACTTGCGCGGCAGGTTGGAGAACGCGGAGTCGCCGATGTAAGCCTCGCCGATCGCCGCGATCTCCGGCGTGGCGTCGATGATCTCGCGGGAGTCCAGGCCGGCCAGCGGGCAGCCGAGGATCACTCGCGGCGTGTCCCCGCAGGCCTCGGTGGTGCTCAGCCCCACCGACTCCAGGGCGTCCCAGATGGCGGGCACGTTCTCGATCTCGACCCAGTGCAGCTGGATGTTCTGCCGGTCGGTGACGTCCGCGGTGCCGCGGGCGTACCGGCGGGAGATGTCAGCGATGGTGCGCAGCTGCCGGTGGTCGAGTTGGCCGCCGTCGATCCGGATCCGCAGCATGAAGTAGCGGTCGTCGAGTTCCTCCGGCTCGAGCACCGCGGTCTTGCCGCCATCGATGCCGGGCCGGCGCTGGGTGTACAGCCCGTACCAGCGGAAACGGCCACGCAGGTCGGCTGGGTCGATGGAGTCGAAGCCGTACTTGGAATAGATGTCGAGGATCCGCTGCCGGACGTTTAGCCCGTCGTCGTTCCTCTTGTTTTCCTCGTTCTTGTTCAGCGGCTCGCGGTAGCCGAGGGCCCACTGGCCCTCGCCCCGCTTTCGTCGTGTCTTGGTCCCGGTCGTGGTCGCGACTGGCATCGAGGTTCCTTCAGGCTCGGGGACGCACGGCCGCGAGACCCTTGGGTTGCCGCCTTCCGCGCCCAGCCGCGCCGGCCCGGCCCCCTGTCCAGGGTCAGCGGAGACGTGACGGGCGGGTATTACCGCAGGAAAGCACCCGGCATCGCGAGCGCGCCCGGTCAGTTGTCCAGGGCGGCGATCATCGGGTGTCGCGACAGATGGCGCTGCGGACGCGCAGGAGGTCGACGTGCCGCCGCACGACGAGCAACGGGTCCGTAACACTCATTACAGCAGGATCACACGTAACGGATGCGGCTGTCCAGTCCAGCATCAACATAGTGCGGATGCTCACAGCCGGCGCCATAGCCGTGGCAACAGGGCCGCTTCGCAAGCTATTCCTCCCCGGGCCCCTTGAAACCTTCAGCCCTGGCGGATCCAGCTGAGCGGCGGCTCGGCCCCCGCGGGCGGCTGGTGCTGGCAGTCGCACCAGGTGCCGCCGGGGCAGTCCTCGTGATGGTGCTTCCGGCACGGTACGCAGATCATGTCCCCTATTGTGCGGTCCCGCCCGCGCGGGTACACCGAGGACATGACCAGTAGCCCCGGCCAATGCGTGCTTCCCTTCCCCGACCGGCGGGCGGCCGGGCGCATGCTCGCGGAACGGCTCGTCAGCGCTGTGGACCTGGATCAATGGACCGAACGGACCGTGGTGCTCGGGCTGCCGAGAGGTGGCGTGGCGGTGGCGAGGGAGGTCGCCGCGGTCATGGGACTGCCGATGGACGTCATTGTCACCCGCAAGATCGGCTACCCGCCCCAGCCGGAGCTGGGCGTCGGCGCCATCGCGGAGGGACTGCGGGAACCCGTCTATGACGCCAGGCTGCTGGACCGGCTCGGGCTGGCGCCCGAGGACCTGGCCGGGGTGGTAGCGGCCGAGGAAGCCGAACTCAGCCGGCGGGTGCGGATCTACCGCGGCGGCAGGCCGCCGCCTCCCGTAGCCGGGTGGTGCGCGATCGTGGTGGATGACGGCCTGGCCACCGGCGGGACGGCGCGAGCCGCCCTGAGATCGCTGCGGTCCGCGCAGGCAGCGCACCTCGTCCTCGCGGTGCCGGTCGCCCCCTGTTCGGCCGCCGAATCCTTGCGCTCGGAAGCCGACCAGGTGATCATCTTGGCCACGCCCAGCCAGTTCTCATCGGTAGGAGAGTGGTATAAGGCCTTCGGCCAGCTAGCCGACGCCGACGTCCTGGCCCTGCTGAGTGGTTGAGGTTCTTTTTACGGGCCTCTACGGGCCTCAGGCCGCGTTGGCGCGGCGCATGCGGCGGCGGCGCTCAGCCGAGCGCTCGTCCTCGTTCAGCCCGCCCCAGGTGCCGTACTTCTCCGGCCGAGACACGGCGTAGTTCAGGCACTCGAGCCGTACCGGGCAGGCAGCGCAGATCTCCTTGGCCTTTCGCTCCCTGACCTCCCGCTCCGGCTGGCGCTCACCGTCCGGGCCGAAAAAGAGCAACAGGTCCTCGCCACGACACGCCGCAGCATCCTGCCAACCCCAATTAGGGCGGGGAAGCACAGCCGACTGCCGACGTACCTGAGACATGGATCAACCACCTCAACCAAGATGCATCAAATGTTGCGTTACAGTGGAGCGTAAGGCTCGTGAACATGCGAACGCGAGCCAGACTTGTCCGGGAACCTCCGTTTGCAAGATACAACGCGTCTTGGTGACGTGGTGTTCCCGTACGCAGCCAAGGCCATCGCGTAAGCAAACGGTCACTATACCGAACGGCTGGCACCAGCGCGGCGGTTCACCCGTCCTGCTAACCATCGCGCGGGCCGCTGCATGCCCGCGGACCATGATGCCATCCTCGATGGTCATCTCGCACGCGGGGTGGCGAAATTAACCGCCCGATTTCCGGCTTCTCTCCCGGGCGTCCTCCCGGCTCGGGCTAGCCTGCCTGGCAATAGTCGTGACGAACTGGACAAAGGGAAGTGGGCACGCCACCATGGGCAGCATGTCAGCGTCGGATGCAGCGCCCCTGCCCCGGCTCGGCGAGGTTTTCTTCGACGTGCGCGGCAGCTCCCGCAGCATGCGCTTGAGCTGGTATGCGGATACCGGGATCTCGGTGTTCAGCATCTGGCAGGGAGGGACCTGCACCGGTACGTTCCGGCTGCCTCAAGAGGAACTGACCAGGCTGATCGACGCCTTGCAGCGCGGCATGTACCCCGGCTACCCCGACCCGCGGGACCCGCGCGGCTCCGCGCGCCAGCTTCCGGGTGCCCCGACCGACCCGAGGCTCACGGCGCTGCCCGGTTACGCAGGCGGTCGCGATTTCGCCCGTGAGGCTGATTTCACCGGCCCAGTGACGGGTGATTTCCGCGCCCTGCGCGCCGACGATCCAGCCGGAACGATGGTGCTCGGCAGCGCTTCTCCCCGCGCCCTGCCGCCCGGAGGCGGTTACAGCGATCAGTCCCGCCACCCTGAGCAGGCCCAGTACCCCGAGCCGGCCCAGTACCCCGAGCCGGCCCAGTACCCCGAGCCGGCCCAGTACCCCGAGCCGACCCAGTACCCCGAGCCGGCCCGCTATGCCGAGCCAGCTCCGTACCGTGAGCAGGGGTACCTCCAGCCCGCCCAGGGCCAGTACGTGGATCAGGCCGGCTACGCCACACAGCCCCAGTACGCGGACCAGGCGTATTCCGACCGCGCCTACTCCGACCAGGAGCGATACGGAGCGCAGGGATCCTACGGGTCCCCGGTGCCGCAGGCCGGCCAGCGGTATGACGATCGCGGGTATCTGGTGCCCGCCGAGCAGGGCTACCAGGGATACGGTTACGCCGAGCAGGCCAGCGCCGACCGGGGGTATGCCGGGTCGTCCTACGGCGAGCCGACGTCACCAGGGCTCACGCCCCTGGGGCAGTCGTACTCCGGCCAGGAATACGACAGCGGAGCCTACGCCAGCCCAGCAGTCCACGGGGTCCAGGGCTACGACGACCGTGCGTACCAGCAGCAGGGTTACCAGGGGCGGGCCCACCCGGAGCAGGGGTACCCGGCCTACGGATACGCCGAGCGCGGGAGCCAGAGCCAGCCTATCGAGGCGCGCGGGAGTCACCGGGGCCAGGAAGGGCCAGGGAATCCGGGCTTCGCTTCCGCCAGCAGCCGCGGCGGCTCCGGGGGATATAACGGCTCCGGAGGGTACAGCCAGCAGGGTTACTCCGAGCGGGGGTACGGCCAGCAGGGCTACCAGGAAGACGCCGCCCAGTCTGCTCCGGGCCAGGGATACGACCAGTACGGATACGCGGGGCCGGAGTACCGGGATCAGGGATACGCCAGCCAGGGCGAGGTTTACCCGGAGCAGGGCTACGGCGGTTATGACTACGCCGGCGACCAGCGGAGCGGCGGCTACCCGGCGAGCTACGATCCGGGCGGCTACGACCGTCAGGACCCGGCCTACGCTGACGGCAGCTATGGGGCGCCGGGCTATGACGCCGCTGGATATGGTGGCGGCGGCCACGAGGCTCCCGGGTACGGCCGGGCCGGATACGATGACGGTTCGGCCCGGTCGGGCGGATACCGCCAGGTTCCGGCGGGCAACGGGTCGCGGGACCGTGTGCCGTACGACGATCCGGACGCGACCCCGAGCCAGCCGATGTCGTCGTTCCCCTACGACGGCGGTCCACCGCCGGACCGGGAACATAGGCGCCGTCGCCGGCGTTAACGACTACAGCCGGTGCGGCTGTGTCCCCGGGCCGCACCTACTGCCTTCGCGGAATACCGTTCGGCTGGAGCCGCGTTGTGCCTTTCGCCGAGAGGCGACCTCCGCACCGGTCGGCGTGACGAAGGGTCGGTCCGTCGGCAGGCGATTACGCCCGCCGGCGGCCGGCCCTTTGCCGTCCGTGCCCACCTCCGATTGCGGCCCAGTCCGATAGTCGGCGGCGCGATCTCTGGCCGCAACGCGGCGGATGGTAAAGACTTAGACCGAGCCACGACAAGGAGGTCACTATGAACTCTGATTCCCCGGACGCGCTTGAGCCCGAAGAGGGCGGCACCGACGTGCTCGGGCATGAGGCCGGCGGCACCGATGTGCTCGGGCATGAGGCCGGCGGCACGGACGTCCTGGGAGCCGAGGAAGGCGGCACCGATGAGTTCGGGCATGAGGCCGGCGGCACGGACGTCCTGGGAGCCGAGGAAGGCGGCACCGACGTCCTCGGCCACGAGTGACGCTGAGTTCTGTCCTCACGGCCGCGATCTCGGCTCCGGGACCTCTTAGGCCGGTCCCGGCGGCGCCGGCTGCGGTTGCTCGGGGCCCCCCGGGGCGCCCGACTTGCTGTCGATGACGGCGGGGGCCTGGGGGGCCTGGCCGTCGTCCGTGTCGTCCGGGGGAATAGGGCCCACGACCGCGTTCAGCACCTGAGAGTTCGGGATGGACATCACGGTGCCGCCGATGTCGAAGCGCATGTAGGTGATCCCGATATCGGCCACGACGCCGTCGAGCGTCCCGCCCAGCGCACCGGCGCGCAGCCGGATCGGGTCGCCCACCTTGAATGGCCGGGCGAAGACCAGCACTAGCCCGGCGAACACGTTGCCGAGAGCCTGCTGCGCCGCGATGCTGACGAAGACGGTGGCGAGCGCCCCGCCGACCAGGAGCTGGCTGACGGGGACGCCGAACAGCACGAGCGTGATCACCAGCGTCGTGAACTCGCCGACAACCAAGATC
>Ga0208324_1000744_pt1 | contig 13632 bp, 10 predicted proteins | sample Sb_taG_2_FD_187707 | JGI IMG/M metagenome (GOLD analysis project Ga0208324, IMG submission 187707) | Peat soil microbial communities from Weissenstadt, Germany - Sb_50d_5_LS metaG (SPAdes) (version 2) | ecosystem: Environmental > Terrestrial > Soil > Wetlands > Peat | place: Germany... | reverse complement strand
TCCGCCATCAGCACCTGGCCGCCGCCCAGCACGTAGGTGTAGTCGGAGATGGCCAGCACGGCCCGGGCCCGCTGCTCGACGACGAGCACCGCGGCGCCGGCCTCGGCCAGCGCCCGCACGTGCCCGGTCAGCAGCTCGGTGGCCACCTGCGGGGCCAGGTTCGCCGTCGGCTCGTCCAGCAGGAACACGGCGGGTTCGAGCATCAGCACCCGGCCCATGGCCAGCATCTTGCGTTCGCCGCCGCTCAGCCGGCCGGCCCGGCGGGCCAGCATGGTCCCCAGCCGGGGGAAGACGCTGAGCACGCGCTCGACCCGCCCGGCGACTTCCCGGCCGGCCAGCAGGTAGCCGCCCATCTCCAGGTTTTCCCGCACGGTGAGCGGCGCGAAGACGTCATCGACCTGCGGCACGTACCCCACCCCGGCGCGGGCCACCTCCTCGGGCGGCAGGCCCGTGATGTCCCGGTCGCCGATACAGACCCGTCCCGTGGACGGCCGGACGCCCGCACAGGGCCTTGAGCAGGGTGGACTTGCCCGATCCGTTCGGTCCGACGACGGACGCGACGGTTCCGGGAGCGACCTGCACCGAGACGCCGTGGATGATGTCGCCCGCGCCGTACCCGGCCCGCACGTCCTCGGCCAGGAGGGCAGGCCCGGCCCGCTCAGCCGACAAGGTATGCCTCCACCACCTCGGCGCGGGCCCGCAGGTCCGTCATCGTCCCGGTCGCGAGCACGGTGCCTTCGGCCATCATGATCACGGGGTTGCAGAACTCGTCCATGATGGCCAGCTCATGCTCCACCATGAGGATGGTCATACCCTCGGCGCACAGGTCAAGCAGCTGGGCGCCGATCTGGCGGGCGAGCCGCGGGTGCACCCCGGCCATCGGCTCGTCGAGCAGCAGCATGGCCGGCTCGGTCATCAGCGCGCGCATGATCTCGGTCAGCCTGCGCTGGCCGCCGCTCAGGTCGCCGCCGTAGGTGTCCGCGTAGCTGGACAGGCCGAACCGCTCCAGCAGGACCCGGGCCCGGGCGATGGCCGCCTCCTCGTCCCGGCGCCAGAACCGGCGGCCCCGCAGCGCGCCCGCCAGCGAGTCGCCGCGGTGACCGGGCACCGCGCTGAGCAGGTTCTCCATGACGGTCAGCCGCTTGAACTCGCTGGCCAGCTGGAACGTCCGCACCAGCCCCAGCCGGGCCCGGCGGTAGGCGGGCAGGCCGGTAACGTCGCGACCCTGGTAGATCACCTGGCCGGAGGTGACCGGGATGGTGCCGGCCAGCACGCTGAGCAGGGTCGACTTGCCCGCTCCGTTGGGGCCGATGAGGCCGGTGAGGGTGCCCCGGCGCACCTCGATGGAGACCCCGGCCACCGCATGAACGCCCCCGAAGTCGCGGACCAGGTCCACCGCGCGCAGCACGGCACCATCGTCCGCCACGGCCGGCGACGCGGTGGCGCGGGAGGCGGGATCGGCGGCGGGCAGCGCGGAACCCGCGACCGCCGCCCCGTGAGAAGCGCGCACCGGGCCGGCCAGGGTTACCACGTCTTCGTTCGTCATATTCACCGGGGCGGACGCGGCGCCGATGATGCGGCGGCGTTCGGGCAGGATCCCCTGCGGCCGGAACCAGAGGAAGATGACCACCAGCAGGCCGATGGCGACCCACTGCAGGTCGTCGACGAAACCCGGCGGCCCGAACGTGCTGGGGATGTACCTGGTGGCCTCCTCGAAGCCCACCGGGACCAGGATCGCGCCGAGGACGGCGCCGCGGTGGCTGCCGGCGCCGCCGATGATCACCGCGGCGAACAGCACGATCGTCTCCGCGTAGCCCCACGCCCCGGGCGACCACGTGGTGATGTACCCGACCAGGATGCCGCCGCTCAGCCCGGCCAGCGCGCCGCCCAGTACCAGTACCGAGGTGCGCTGGGCGAGCAGGTTCTTGCCGAGCGAGTCGGCCACGAGGTCGTTGTCGCGCATGGCCCGCAGCGAGCGCCCGTACGGCGACTCGGTCACCCGCCGCACCAGCCAGTAGGCACCGGCCGCCAGGACCAGCGCGATGACCGCGTAGGCCCACTGATATCCCGCTCCCGACGGGTCGTACTCGCCCTGCAGCGGCGCGGGGACCAGCGACAGGCCCGCGGCGCCGTTGAGGAACGGCCGGTAGTTCGTCACCAGCAGGTTGAAGGTGACCGCGGTGACGAGAAGGCCGACCGCCGCGAAATCGCCGCGCAGCCGCCGGCCGACCAGGAACGTGAACGGCAGCGCGGCCAGCCCGCCGACGATGGCGGCGCCGATCCACGGCACGGGGAAGGGCAGGTTCCACCCGCCGAGATAGGACTGGAATCCGCCGTTGGCCGACTGGCTGGGCAGGGACAGGATCGCCGCGGTGTAGGCGCCGACCGCCTGGAAGATGATGAAGCCGAAGTTGGTGACCCCGGCCACGCCGAACTGCTGGCTCAGGCCGAGGCAGGCGATGATGTCGACGCCGGCGTAGATCAGCAGGTTGAGCAGGTAATACAGCTGCGCGCTGGTCATGCCGCCGCTCCCAGCAGGCCGCCCGGGCGCACCGCCATCATGACCAGCAGGACGGCGAAGGCGATGACGTCCTTGTACGACGGGGTGATGTAGGCCGCGCTGATCTCGGTGGCGAGCCCGATGACCACGGCGCCCAGCATGGCGCCGTAGGCCTGGCCGGGGCCGCCGAGGAAGACCGCGGCCAGGATCACCACCAGGAACAGGTCCGCGCTGGTCGCGCCGAAGCTGCCGTTGTTGATCGCGAACACGGTGCCGGCGATGCCGCACAGCGCGCCGGTGAGGGCCCAGGTGACGGTGACGATCCGGTCGGTCCTGATGCCGCAGTTGCGCGCCAGCGAGCGGTTCGCCGCCGTGGCGCGCATGGCCTTGCCGAGCTTGGTATACCGCAGTAGCACGTGCACGGCCGCCATCACGACGAGGGCCAGCCCGATGATCACGAACTGGACCGCGGTGAGCACCAGGCCGCCCGCCCTGACCGTGGGCCCCTGGCTCATCGTGTACGACACGTTGGTGCCGCCCACGATGGCCTGCAGCCCGAACTCGATGATGAGCGTCATCCCGAGCGACACGATCACCATCGTGATCGGCGCCCGGGCACTGTCCGATGAAGCGGTGCGGCGCTGGAAGGGCGCGTAGATCCCTGGTTGAGCAGGACCGACCCGGCCGATCCGGCCGCGGCCGCGGCCAGCAGTCCTATCCACACGTTGACGCCCGCCTGGTTCAGCGCGTAGGCGACGAACGCCGAGGCGATCATCACCGCGCCGTAGGCCAGGTTCAGCACGTCGGTCACGGCGAACTGCATGGTGAACCCCACCGCCGCGATAGCCAGAACCGCCGCGGTGACCAGGCCGAAGCCGAACGATGCGAGGAAGAGACTCATGGTCAGGAGAGAGCCCGCAGCTGCGCGGCGTTGATGCTGCCGGTCACCTGGACGGCTCCGGAGGCGTTGTAGGCGTCGATCTGGAAGATGCCGGTGGAGTCGTGGAAGGAGTCGAAGCTGGTCGGACCGCCCGGCCCCTCGTAGCGGATGGCCTTGCCCTGCTTGAGCGCGGCGACCCCCTGGGCGTAGGAGTACACGACCACCGCGCCCGGCGTGCCGTCGCCGATCTTCTCGATGTAGGGCGCGTACACGCTCGGCACCGTGGACTTCGCCTCGGCCATGGCCAGCGCGGCCAGGTTGATCCCGTCGTACAGGTGGACGGCACCCGGGGCGGTCAGGTAGGTGGAGAAGTCGCCGGTGCTGCCGACCTTGCCCTGCTCAGACATGATCGCGCTGTAGAACGGGGTGTAGGCCGGCCCGCTGGTCTCGGTGACCAGGTTGTCGGCGTGGAAGCTGCTGGCCAGCGTGGACGCGCCGATCGCCGCCGCCACGGACTTGTACCAGTCCGGCGAGATGTCCGCCGAGGTGCCGATGACCGGGATCATCGTGCCCCCGTTGAGCTGCTTGACCTCGGACAGGAACGTGGCGTCGGTCGGGCCGAGCGCCTCGGTGAGGATCACGTCGGGGTGCGCGGAGACGATCTTGTCCGCCTCGGTCCGGAAGCTCGACGCGGACAGGTCCAGCGTCTCGTTGGCCACCAGGGTCATTCCCGCCTTGCTGACCGCGCTGATGGCCGGCTGGATGAAGGTCTGCGACCCGATGTCGTTGCCGAACGCCAGCGCGATCTTCTTGTACCCGAGCTGCTGGGCGATCGCGATCATCGCGTAGGACTCCTCCAGGTCCGGCGGGACCAGGCGGTAGAAGTACGGGAAGTGGACCGAGTCGAACTCGGACTGGCCGGTCATGCAGAACGCCACCATCTTGTGCGCATTGACGATCGGCACCACGCTGGCCGCCTCGTCGGAGGTGCACCCGATGACCAGGGCCAGGTTGGAGGTGGTGGCGAACATCTGCGTGGTGGCGGGCACGGCGTCGGCCGGGTCCCCCCGGGTGTCCACGCCCTTGCAGGTCAGCTTGTGGCCGAGCACGCCGCCGGCGTTGTTGATCGCCTGGGTGGCCCCGTCGCAGGAGACCAGGTAGGTCGGGCCGAGCGCGGCGTCCGGCCCGCTGAACGGGGCCAGGTCGGCGACGACGAGCGCGGAGCCCGAGGCGCTCGACCCCGGTGGCGGTGCCGGCGCTGCTGCTGCTGGTACTGCTGCTGCTGCTGCACGCCGCCAGCCCGCCGAGCGTGAGCACTGCGGCGAGCAGGGCGGCGGCACGCCTGGCCTCTCCCGCGGTGGAGCCGTGTCTTTCTGGCCCTTGTCTTCTCCGGGTGGTCAACATTGATCGTCCCCTCTGCGGGTGAGAGTTCTTCCAGAGTGCGGCCGACCAGGGAGTACGGGTGGGACTCTCGGCTAGAGGCCGCCGGGAGGTGCACCTGGCCGCCACCGCCAGCCGGAGCGGTCGCCGTCCTCGGCGACCACGCGGTTGCGGATGGTGCCAATGCCCTCGATGGTGATCTCGATAACGTCGTCCGGCTGGAGCCAGACGGGAGGGTTGCGGGCGAAGCCGACGCCCGCGGGAGTGCCGGTGGCGATGACGTCGCCGGGCCGCAGGGTGGTGAACGAGGAGAAGAACTCGACCGTGCCCGGCACGTCCACCAGCATCTGCGAGGTCCGGGCGGACTGCATCACCAGTCCGTTGAGTTCTGTGGTGAGGGCCAGGTCGGAGACGTCCACCTCGTCCGGCGTGACGACCTCCGGGCCGATGGGCATGGTGCCGTCGAAGTTCTTCCCCGGCGTCCACTGGCTGCCGGCCCGCTGCCAGTCCCGCACCGACGCGTCGTTCAGCACGGTGAACCCGGCGATCGCGTCGATCGCCTTGCTGGCCGGGATGTAGCGCCCGCCCGTCCCGATCACGATGCCGAGCTCGCCTTCGTAGTCGAACGAGGAAGACAGCGCCGGCCTGACCAGGTCGGCGTACGGGCCGATGAGCGTCTGGTGGCTCCGGATGAAGGTGTCCGGCCAGGTCGGGACCGCCCGGCCGCCCTCGAGTGCGTGATCGGCGTAGTTCAGGCCGAGGCAGAGAATCCGCTCCGGGGCGGGGACCGCCGGGCCGAACTCCCACGGCGCGAACTCGCCGCCCTCCCGGCTCGCCACGGCGCGGGCGGCTTCCATCGCGGCCGGGCCGGCCGCGATGAAGGACCCGAACCGCGCGAACCGGTCCTCGCCGGTCGCCTCGCCGATGTCGACGTACCCGCCGCCGTCCGCCCGCACGTGCAGGCGCGGTCCGCCGGCGGTGATCAAGGTGGCGAGTCTCACGAGCCAGATCTCCTTATCGCCTTGTCACGGCTCGGCTCCGGCCTGGTCGCTCCCGGGCGGCTGGCGGCCGGTGGTCGCTGTTCGGTCTAGACCATTTTGGTCCGATAGGATGATTGGTTCATAACGGCTGATCCGCTGATCATAGGCATCAGCGAGAGGGTAGGTCAATGCGTGACATCGCGGTCAAATGATGCGACAATCTACTCGCGCAGTTAATTGGTTGGATTGGTTAAACCCACCGTTCGATCTACCCGGGGGGGACATGGCCGGCGACAGTTCGGCGCTGCGGCGCAGGGCGCTCGCGGCGCAGATCCTGGCGGAGTCGCAGCGTGACGGCGGGCACCGCGGCACGCGCCTGCCCACCGAACGGCAGCTCGCCCAGGATCTGGGTGTCTCCCGGTCGGCCATCCGGCACGCCATGGCCCTGCTCCAGGCCGAGGGGCACGTGTCCCGCGAGGTGGGCCGGGGGACGTTCCTGCGCGACGCTCCGGAAGCCGCGCCGCTGGCCGCGCCGGTCTCCCCGGCCTCCGCGGCGCAGGAGGCCCTGGCGGCCCACGGGCTTTCTGTGCCGGACGCGCTGTCCGGCGCGGAGGACTACGCGCCGGCCGACGTGATGACGGTCCGGCGCCTGTTCGAGCCGACCGCCATGTCCCTGGTCGTGGCGTGGGCCACCGCCCGGGACTTCGACGAGATGGACCGCTGCCTGCGCGGCGGCGAGCGGGCGGCCGATCACGAGGAGTTCGAGGTCTGGGACGCCGCGTTGCACCGGTCGATCATCGCGGCGACGCGCAGCCCGCTCCTCATCGGGCTGTACGCCGAGGTCGAGCGGGCCCGGCACGGACGCGTGTGGGGTGACCTGAAACGGCGCAGCGCCACCGCCGCCCGGCGGAACGAATACCGGCGGGATCACGAGGAGATCGTGGCCGCCCTCCGGACGCGGGACGCGGACCGGGCCACCGCGGCGATGCGCACTCACCTGGCCCGGGTATCGCGGCATCTTCTGGGGACCGAGTGACAGCACGCGGCGTTTCTCCTGGCTAGAGCGGTACCCGATCGTTAGCATGACTGCCGGTAAGCCCTGATCGACAGCTATCCGGCAGGACGGGACACGATCACGAATTCGCCCAGACGCGCGCCCGGGCTGGATGGAGTACGGGCGCTGGCCGTGCTGGCCGTGGTGGGCTTCCACGAAGGCGCGTCGGAACTGTCCGGCGGCTTCCTCGGCGTGGACGTGTTCTTCGTGCTCAGCGGGTTCCTGATCACGGACCTGCTGGTCAGTCAGTACGACCGGCTGGGCCGGCTGGGCCTGAAGGACTTCTGGTCGCGGCGGGCCAGGCGCCTGCTGCCGGCGCTGGCCCTGATGCTGACCGTGGTCACCGCGGCGGCCACCGTGATCGAGCCGGGCCAGCGCGCCTCGCTGCGGCTGGCGCTGCTGGCCGCGGTCACGTACACCAGCAACTGGTATCAGATCCTGCACCACGTGTCGTACTTCGCCTCGCTCGGCCTGTTCACGGCACCGCCACCGCTGGACCATCTGTGGTCGCTGGCCATCGAGGAACAGTTCTACCTGATCTGGCCCCTGCTCCTGTGGCTGCTCATTCTCAGGCTGAACGGACGGCGTGCCCGCGTCACGGCCACGTTGATCCTGGCCGCGATGTCGGCGCTGGCCATGGCGCTCGAATACTCGCCAGGCGACCCGTCGCTGGTCTATTACGGAACCGACACGCACGCCTCCGCGCTGCTGATCGGCGCCGCGCTGGCCCTGGCCTTCCCGCTGGCGACCGTGGCGTCGCTCCCGGCCGCGCAGGTCAGGCGCCTGGACGCCGCGGGCGTAATCGGACTCGTCCTGCTGGCCTGGGCCGCCGGGCATTTCTCCGGCAATGACCGGGCCGTCTACCCGGCCGGCCTCATCCTCGCCGCGGTGGGCGCGGCGGGCCTGGTCGCCGCCGCGGCGGGTACCGGCGTCATCGCCGCCATGACCGGCCTGGCCCCGCTGCGCTGGGTAGGGATCCGCTCGTACGGGATCTACCTGTGGCACTGGCCGGTGATCGCGCTGGCCGGGGCGATCGCCGGTCCCAGGCCCACCTCGGTGTGGCTGTGGCTCCTCGAGGCCGGCGTGACGATCACGCTGGCCTGCACGTCGTGGCGGTTCGTCGAGACCCCGATCCTGCGGGACGGCTTCCTGGCCACCTGCAACCGGTGGCGGCTGCTCGTCGATGAGGGACTGCGGCCGGTGGGCGCGCGCCGGCGGGTCGCGCCGATGGTGGTGGCCGCGGCCACGCTGACCGCCGTCGCGGTGGCCAGCTACGGCATCGCCCGGCCGCCGGGGTCGGCGGCCCCGGAGGGACTGCTGCGGCAGGTGGCCGAGGGCCAGCGGATCAGCGCCGCCTCCCAGGCGACGGCGGTGGCGCAGCCGACGGGCCTGGGGCCGCCCATGGCCGGTTCCTCCGCATCGCCCACCCCGGCATCGTCCGCGCCGGCCTTGTCCGCGCCGGCCTTGTCCGCGCCGGCCTTGTCCGCGCCGGCCTTGGCGTGCCGGACCGGCGCCGCGCAGCCGCCGGAGGTGTCCGGCCGGCAGGTCACGGCCATCGGGGACTCGGTCATGGTCGCCTCGGCGATGGCGCTGGACGCGGCGCTGCCCGGCGTCTATATCAACGCGCAGATCGGCCGGGCGATGGTCAACGGGCTGACGGTGATCCAGGGCCTGGCCGCCCGCGGCGAGCTCCGCCGCTTCGTCGTGGTCGGCCTGGGCACCAACGGCCCGGTCAGCGCCGCGCAGATCCGGCAGCTGCGCCGCCTGATCGGCCCGGACCGGGATCTCATCCTGGTCAACACCTACGGGCCGATGCCGTGGGAGTCGTCGGTCAACAGGGTGCTGGACGCGGCCGCCCGGCACGCGGCTCACGTGAGCCTGGCCGACTGGCACGCGGCGATCGCCGGTCATACCGGCCTGCTCTGGCCGGACGGCATCCACCCACAGCCGTCGGGCGCCAAGGTCTACGCACGGATCGTGCTCGCCGCCATCGCGGCCGAACTGCCGCACGCCCCGCCGCCGGTGTGCGACCGCCCGGTCACCGGGCCCCGGTAGCACCTGGCCTGTACCGCGGGGCCGAGCGGGGCTATGGTGGCCGCTGTGGAGCGGTCTGCAGTGGCCGACGCGATGGGGAGCCGGCACGGCTTTCCGGCCGCGCTGACCAGCTTTGTGGGCCGGGCCCAGGTGGTGGATGAGGTCGCCGTTCAGCTGGGTCAGGATCGGCTGGTGACGGTGACCGGGCCGGGGGGCGCCGGGAAGACCCGGCTGGCCGGCGAGGTGGCCAGGCAGGTGGCCGACCGGTTCGCGGACGGGGTGTGGCTGGCGGAGCTGGCCGCGGTAACCGACCCGGCACAGGTGGCCGCCGTGGTGGGGACGGCGCTGGGAATTCGTGACCTCCCCTCGGTGGCGGCCGCCGATGCGCTGGCCCAGGCGCTGTCCCGGCGGCAGCTGCTGCTGGTCCTGGATAACTGCGAGCACGTGATCGGCGCGGCGGCGGAGCTGTGCGGCCGGCTCCTGCTCGGCGCCGATGACGTGCGGATACTGGCCACCAGCCGGGAGGCGCTGCGGATCGCCGGGGAAGTCCGGTACCGGCTGGGCCCGCTGACCCTGCCCGATCCCGGCGACCCGGCGGCCGCCGGGCACTGCGAGGCGGTCACGCTGTTCGCGGACCGGGCCCGGCGGGTGCAGCCACGGTTCGCGCTCGACGAGAAGACCGCGGCCACGGTGGCGCGGCTGGTGGCGCGGCTGGACGGGATGCCGCTGGCGATCGAGCTGGCGGCGGCGCGGGTGGACGCGCTCGGCGCGGCCCAGCTGCTGGACCGGATCGACGACCGGTTCGCGCTGCTGGCCGACGGTGACCGGCTGGCCGAGGAGCGCCAGCGGTCGCTGGCAGGTGCGGTGCAGTGGAGCTACCAGCTGCTGGATGACCGTGAACGCCGGGTGTTTCGCGCGGTGTCGGCGTTCCCGGGGCCGTTCACGCTGGAAGGCGCCGAGGCGGTGGCGGGTCCCGGGGCCGGCCGGGCCGTGCTTCGGCTGGTGGACTGCTCGCTGCTGCTACCGCCGCAGGCCGGGCCGGACGGCCGGTCCCGTTACGCGATGCTGGAGACACTGCGCGCGTTCGGCGCCGGGCTGCGGGCCGAGGCCGGCGAGGAGGAGGTCACCGCCGCGCTCGCGGCATACGCAGCCGATATGGCCGGGGAGGCCGCCATCGAGCTGTTCACGGGCAGCCTGGAGGCAGCGGGCCTGCGGCACCTGGACGCCGAGGAGATAACCCTGCGCCACGCGGTGGCCTGGGCACTGGCCCATGATCCCGACGCGGCGCTGCGGCTGGCGCTGGCTCTGGCTCCCTGGTGGCGGCTCCGGGGACGGCTGTCGAGCCAGGCACCGCTGCTGACCACGGCCGCCGAGCATGCCGACCCGGGCAGCGACGAGTGGTGCGCGGCGCGCCTCCTGCTGGGCGAGGTGACCGGTGCCGAGGATCCGCCGGCGATGCTGGCGCATTTCACCGCGGTACTGGACGCGCTGGAGGACCCGCTTCGTCCCGCGACGTCAGGAGGGTTCGTGCTGTTGCCGCTGTGCCTGGGCGCCCGGTCGTTGGCGCTGCTGCGGCTGGGCCGGATCACCGAGGCCGTCGAGGATGGCCGCCGGGCACTGGACCTGGCCCTGCAGACCGGCTCCGGGGGCTTGCAAGCGATGGCCCTGGCCAGCCTCAGCTGGGCAATCTGGAATGGCGGCGACTCGGACGGCGCCCTGGCGCTCGCGCGCCGGGCCCAGCAGATCACGGACGACTACTCCGGCTCGGTGCAGCGGGGTCTCGGCCTGATAGTGACGGGGGTCCTGATCGAGGCCGGCGACCTGGCCGCCGCCGAGCGGGCCTGCACGGCCGCGCTGGCCTCGTGCCGGGAGGTAGGCGACCAGGGGAACCTGTGCGGCGTGCTGTGGCACCTGACCATCCTGGGGCTGCGGACCGGCCGCACCGGTGAGGCGGCCGCGCATCTGCGCGAGCTGCTCCAGATCGCCACGCAGACCGGGGTGCGGCCGCTCGTACACGCCGCGCTGGATTGCTGCGGCCACCTGTGCGCGGCCACCGGACGCCCGGCCCAGGCGGTCACGGCGTGGGCGGCGATGTCCGCGCTGTCCGACCCCTGGCCGCCGTTGCACGGGGGCCTGAATCCGGCCCGCCGGAACGAACTGCAGCGGCAGGCCCGGGAGCTGCTCGGCCCGGCCAGGGCCCGGGCGGCGCAGGAGCGCGGTGCGGCGATGAGCCTGGCCACCGCCACCGAGTACGCCCTGCTGCTCGCCGTGGAACCCGAGCCCGAGCCGCCCGCCGCCAACGAAGCAGAGGCGGCAAGGCTCCGGCCCGCGACGGACGAGGCAGCCGGACCCAGGGCGGCGGGGCCCGGGGCGGCGCCGGACGGGGCGGCGCCGGACGGGGCGGCGCCGGACGGGGCGCTGAGGCTGGCCAGGCTCAGCCGGCGGGAGTGCGAGCTGGTCACGCTGGTCGCCCAGGGCCGGACCGACGCGCAGATCGCCGCGCAGCTGTATATCACCGTGCGCACGGTCAGCTCGCACCTGGACCGGGTCCGGGACAAGACCGGCTGCCGGCGCCGCGCCGACCTCACCCGGCTCGCCCTGAGCGCCGGCCTGGTCTGACCCAGCCCGGTCATCTGCCCCGCGCGCAACCTGGATGGTTGACCCGCAATGGCGCCGGCGGTAAGCATCATGGCTATGGACTCGTTCACGGGGAAGCTCGCCGTGGTGACCGGCGGCGGCTCGGGCATGGGCCGGGAGCTGACCCGCCAGCTGGCGGGTCAGGGCTGCTCGGTGGCGGCCTGCGACCTTAACCCGGACACCATGGCGGAGACCGTGGCCCTGGTGCGGGCGGAGGCCCCGCCCGGCGTCCGGATCACCGGCCATGCCTGCGACGTCGCGGACGAGGCGCAGGTCCTGCGGTTCCGCGACGAGCTGCTCGCCGAGCACGCCATGGATCACGTCGATCTGATCTTCAGCAACGCCGGGGCCGGCGGCGGGGGGAGCTTCGTGGAAAGCGGACGCGAGGAGTGGGAGCGCATCTTCGCCATCGACTGGTGGGGTGTCTACTACTGCGCCCGCACGTTCCTGCCGCTGCTGATCGCCAGCGGCGACGGCGTCCTGGTCAATACCAGCAGCGTGAACGGGTTCTGGGCGTCGCTGGGCCCGGGCATGCCGCAGACCGCCTACAGCACGGCCAAGTTCGCCGTGCGGGGGTTCACCGAGGCGCTGATCGAGGACCTGCGGTCGCATGCACCGCAGGTCCGGGTCGCGCTGGTGCTACCGGGACACGTGGGCACCAATATCGTCAGGAACAGCCTCATCGCCCGGGGACTGCCCGCGCCGGAGAACCTGAGCGATGCCCAGGCGGAGGAGATTTTCCCGCCGAGCGCGCGGGACGCGCTGGCCCGGGCTGGCGTGCTGCCCGAGAAGCCGACCGGCGAGGACCTGCGCCGGTTCCTGGTGCAGGCGAACGCCGACTTCCGGGAGAAGGCCCCGGTCAGCGCCGCCCAAGCGGCCACCATCATCCTGGACGGAGTGCGCGCGGGGACGTGGCGGATCCTGATCGGCAAGGACGCCAAGATGATCGACGAGCGGGTCCGGGCCAAGCCCGAGGCCGCCTACGACTACGCCGAGCTGTTCGCCGGGCTGACCGGCGGCGGCGAGCAGACCAGCTGAGCCTGGCCGGTCCCTGTCCGGCGGCCAACGGCAGCGCCTGTCGGTCGCGCTGGCGCTCATCGGCGGTCCGAAGATCGCGGTGCTCGATGAGATGACGACGGGCCTGGATCCGCAGGCCCGCCGCGACGCCTGGGCGCTGATCGAGGGCGTGCGCGACCGGGGCGTGACGATCGTGCTACGTGGCCAAGCGTTTCTTCTGGTGGGAGTAGCCGGGTGGTCGCCCGGTCACGGCGCCGGGACGAGCCCCGCTTCGTACGCGAAGACCACGAGCTGGGTGCGATCCCGGGCTCCCAATTTGGTGAGAATCCGGCTCACGTGCGTCTTGACCGTCGGCAGGCTCACGTGCAGCGTCTCGGCCAGCTCGGTGTTCGACAAGCCCCGGGCCAGGAGGGAGAGGACCTCACGCTCGCGCTCGGTGAGCTGCTCGAGATCCCGGCGCCTCTCCGGGGGCAACCGGCTGGCCCGGCTGAAATGAGCGATCAGCCGGCGGGTAATGCTCGGCGCCAGGAGCGCCTCACCCTCGGCGACGACGCGGATGGCGTTCAGCAGTTCGTCCAGGGGACGGCTCTTCAGCGCGAACCCGCTGGCCCCCGCGCGCAGCGCTTCGAACACGTACTCGTCCAGGTCGAAGGTGGTCAGGATGAGCACCCGGGGCGCGCTGGCGGTCCCGGTCCCGGTGATCAGGCGGGTGGCTTCGATCCCGTCCATCACCGGCATCCGCACGTCCATGAGGACCACGTCCGGCGCGAGCCGGGCGGCGAGCCCGACCGCCTGCTTCCCGTCGGCCGCCTCGCCCACCACCCGCAGATCCTCCTCGGCCTCGATCAGCGAGGTGAAGGCGGTCCGCAGCAGCGCCTCGTCGTCGACCACGAGCACACTGACCGTCATGGGGCTCCCCCGGCGGGGACCTGGGCGATCGCCCCGGCCGCGACAACGGTACGCACCCCACCGACGGTAGTCAGTGCATCCCCCCAGCGCGTCAGCCTCGAGGATGACAGTCCTACAAGCCATCGCATCCGGGGGATGGTCGCGCGAGCGTGAAAATGGCCACGGTGCGGGTCGCGGCGGGTGGGGTCGCTGCCGCCGCGTGGATGCGGCTGTGCGGGCGTTCGGGTGGGAGAGTGAGGGC